>Ga0256876_1000374_pt1 | contig 10475 bp, 7 predicted proteins | sample MC6MC0419MT_FD_186340 | JGI IMG/M metagenome (GOLD analysis project Ga0256876, IMG submission 186340) | Metatranscriptome of enriched soil aggregate microbial communities from Iowa State University, Ames, United States - MC6-MC0419-MT... | ecosystem: Environmental > Terrestrial > Soil >...
CGCAGGGCTGCCTTGTTCAGGCGCAGAAAAAGCGAACGGCCCGGGCGGAGGACCCGGACCGTTCGAGCAGGGGTGAGGCGTCGGAGTTTCGGGCGCGTCAGGTGCCGGTGTGATTGGACTGGGTCGACGCGGTCGTGTTCTTGCGGGCGCAGGGCTCGGCCGAAGCCGGCGCCGCGACGGCGACGCCGAGGGCTACGGCGAGCAGCGTGGCGGTCAACGTCTTCATCGTCGCTCTCCTCGTCAGACAGCGGGCGGGATCGCCCGCAGCCCGATCAGGATACCACTGGTCAGCGACGCGCCAAGCCCAAAGGGAAGGCGCCCGTTCACGCTTTCGCGCGTGGGCATGGCCGTCGTGCGCGGCGAACGCGCCCCGCGCAGCCCTCGTCTCTGGCGTCGCGGTCGGCTTTCGACTATCGACGGCCGCGACGCCTTCTCCTGCCCTCTCCTCCTCCCGGAGACGAGATGCCCGACCTTCTGCTTGAGCTGTTCTCGGAAGAGATCCCCGCCCGCATGCAGGCCCGCGCGGCCGACGACCTGAAGGCGCTGGTGACCAATGCGCTGGTGGAGCGCGGCCTCACCTACGAGGGCGCCAAGGCCTTCGCGACGCCGCGGCGGCTGACGCTGGTCGTGGGCGGCCTCGCCGCCCGCCAGCCGGACCGGCACGAGGAGCGCAAGGGCCCGCGCGTGGGCGCGCCGGAGAAGGCGCTGGAGGGCTTCCTCAAGGCGGCCGGCCTCGCCTCGATCGACGAAGCGACGGTGCATGTCGACCCCAAGGGCGACTTCTACGTCGCCCGCATCCACAAGCACGGCGCGGCCACCACCGAGGTGATCGCCGCGATCGTCCCCGAGATCGTGCGCGCCTTCCCCTGGCCGAAGTCCATGCGCTGGGGCGCTGGAACGCTGCGCTGGGTGCGGCCGCTGCACTCGATCGTCGCCACCTTCGGGGTGCCGCAGGAGGAGCCCGAGGTCGTCCGCTTCGAGATCGACGGCATCGTCGCCGGCGACGTCACCCGCGGCCACCGGGTGCATGCGCCGGGCGAGATCCGCGTGCGCCGCTTCGACGACTATGTGGCGAGCCTGGAGAAGGCTCACGTGGTGCTCGATCCCGAGCGCCGCCGCGACATCATCCGCGCCGACGCGCGCACGCTCGCCCAGGCGCAGAACCTTGAGCTGGTCGAGGATGAGGGTCTGGTCGAGGAGGTCGCGGGGCTGGTGGAGTGGCCCGTCGTGCTGATGGGCCAGTTCGAGCCCGAGTTCCTTGACGTGCCGGACGAGGTGATCCGCGCCACCATCCGCGCCAACCAGAAGTGCTTCGTGCTGAAGGACCCGGCGACGGGGCGGCTGACCAATCGCTTCATCCTGGTCGCGAATCTGGATGCGACCGACGGCGGCAAGGCCATCGTCCACGGCAACGAGCGCGTGGTCCGCGCCCGCCTTTCCGACGCCCGCTTCTTCTGGGAGACGGACAAGAAGGTCCGGCTCGAGGCCCGTCTCGAGAAGCTCAAGAGCATCACCTTCCACGCCAAGCTCGGCACGCAGTACGAGCGGGTGGAGCGCGTCGCGCGGCTCGCGAAGGAGCTCGCCCCGCTGGTGGGCGCCGACCCTGCGAAGGCGGACACCGCGGCCCGGCTCGCCAAGGCCGACCTCGTCACCGAGATGGTCGGCGAATTCCCGGAGCTGCAGGGCCTGATGGGCCGCTACTACGCCGCGGCCGAGGGTCTCGATCCCGAGATCGCCGCCGCGCTGGAGGAGCACTACAAGCCGCAGGGGCCCTCGGACCGCATCCCGACCGCGCCGGTCTCGATCGCCGTCGCGCTCGCCGACAAGATCGACACCCTCGTCGGCTTCTGGGCGATCGACGAGAAGCCCACGGGCAGCAAGGACCCCTACGCGCTGCGGCGCGCGGCGCTGGGAGTGGTGCGGATCATTCTGGAGAATGGGCTGCGACTGAATCTGCTCAACGTGGTCGATGGCGCGTCGAAAGCGGGGATCGGCGAAGACCTCCTCGCCTTCATCGCCGACCGCCTTAAGGTCCAGCTCCGCGAGCAGGGCAGGCGGCACGACCTGGTCGACGCCGTGTTCGCAGCGGGCGCGGTTTCACCTCTCCCCCGCGGGGAGAGGTCGACCGGCGAAGCCGGGCGGGTGAGGGGGCTCGAGCCCTCTCCGGATACGTCTGAGCCCCCTCACCCGGCCCTGCGGGCCGACCTCTCCCCGCAGGGGAGAGGTGAAGGACGGAACGACGACCTCGTGCTGGTCGTCCGCCGGGTCGAGGCGCTGGAGACCTTGCTCGCGACCGAAGACGGCAAGAACCTGCTCGCGGGGTATCGCCGCGCGGCGAACATCCTGAAGGCGGAAGAGAAAAAGGACGGCGCGGGCGCGTTCGAGGCGGCGCCAGAGGCCGGGCTGCTCGCCGAGCCCGCCGAGCGCGACCTGTCGGCGGCGCTGGACGTCGCGGAGCCCGCGGCGACCGAGGCGCTGGCGCGGGAGGACTTCACCGCCGCGACCACAGCGCTGGCGCAGCTCCGCCCGCAGGTCGACGCCTTCTTCGACCAGATCATGGTCAATGCGCCGGAGGCCGACCTTCGCGCCAACCGCCTGAAGCTGCTGGCTCGCCTCCGCCGCGCGGTCCGCGCCGTCGCCGACTTCGACCGCATCGCGGGCTGAACGACGCGTCGTCGTCCTCCGGCTCGACCGGAGGACACACCGGCGACGTGGAGCGTCGACTTCGACGTGGATGGTCCGGTCAAGCCGGACCATGACGGCGCGGGTGGAATGGGGGTCGCGACCAAGCGCGCAGCCCTTGTCCCGGCCTTGAGCCGGGACCCAGACCCCGGGCGGCGCCCAAAGCGGCTCCTGCGAAAGCCCACCCCACCCGACCTCGGCTGCGCCGAGGCCGCCCGCCCCTGTCCCAGGGGAGGGATCGCCCCGCGATTCATTCGAAAACCAGGCGAAGGGCGCGAGAGCCCTACCCCTCACATGTGGATGGCGCGGCCCTCGACGGCGAGCGCCGCTTCCTTCACGGCTTCGGCCAGCGTCGGGTGCGCGTGGCAGGTGCGGGCGATGTCTTCCGACGAGGCGCCGAACTCCATCGCGATCGCGGCCTCTGCGATCAGGTCGCCGGCGCGCGGCCCGACGATGTGAACGCCTAGCACCCGGTCGGTCTTGGCGTCGGCCAGCACCTTCACGAAGCCTTCGGTGGTGGCGTTGGCCTTGGCGCGGCCGTTGGCGGTGAAGGGGAACTTGCCGGCCTTGTACTGCGCCCCGTCCGCCTTCAGCTCCTCCTCGGTCCTGCCCACCGAGGCGACCTCCGGGTAGGTGTAGACCACGCTCGGGATCACGTCGTAGTTCACGTGGCCGGCCTTGCCCGCGAGGATCTCCGCGATCGCCATGCCCTCGTCCTCGGCCTTGTGGGCGAGCATCGGGCCGGCGATGACGTCGCCGATGGCGTAGATCCCGTCCACGCTGGACTTGAAGTGGCCGTCGGTCTTCACGCGACCGCGCTCGTCGAGGGCGACGCCCGCCTCCTCAAGCCCGAGGCCCGCGGTGTAGGGAACGCGGCCGATGGCGACCAGCACCACGTCCGCCTCCAGCGTCGCCGCCTCGCCGCCCTTGGCGGGTTCGACCGTGACCTTCAGCCCCTCGCCCGCCTTCTCGGCTCCGGTGACCTTGGAGCCGAGCTTGAAGGCCACGCCCTGCTTCTCCAGCAGGCGCTGGAACTGCTTGGCGACGTCGGAATCCATCCCCGGCAGTATTCGGTCGAGGAACTCGACGACGGTGACCTCGGCGCCAAGACGCCGCCACACCGAGCCGAGCTCCAGCCCGATCACGCCGCCGCCGACCACGATCATCTCCGCGGGGACCTTCTTGAGCGTCAGCGCGCCGGTCGAGGACACGATGGTCTCCTCGTCGATGTCGAGGCCGCGCAGCTTCGCGACGTCGGACCCGGTCGCGATCACGATCGCCTTGGTCTCGAGCGTCTGCGCCGCGCCCTCCTCCGGGGTCACCTCGACCTTGCCCGCGCCGCGGATCTTGCCCGTTCCGTGGAAGGCGTCGACCTTGTTCTTCTTCAGCAGGAAGGCGACGCCCTTGGTGTTGCCGTCCACGCCCTCGTCCTTGAAGGCCATCATCGCGGGCAGGTCGAGCTCCGGCGCTGGGACCTTGATGCCCATCTTGCCGAACTTGTGGCCCGCCTCCTCGAACAGCTCGGAGGCGTGCAGCAGCGCCTTGGAGGGGATGCAGCCCACGTTCAGGCAGGTGCCGCCGTGGGTCGCGCGCTTCTCCACCACCGCCACCTTGAGGCCGAGCTGCGCGGCGCGGATCGCGCAGACATAGCCGCCGGGGCCGGTGCCGATGACGATGAGGTCGTAAGCCATCTGTCTCTTTCGCTTCGGGTCGTGGGGTCAGGCCGCGCGGGGCGGCGCAGCGTGAGAAGAACGGCGCGCCGCGAAGACGCGTCTCGAAAAGGGAACGACTTCGGGGCGGTCGCGGTTGAGTCGCACGAAGCGGCGACCAAGCGGCCGCTGGGCCCTGCACCCTAGGAAGGAACGATCGACATGGCGGCCGCCAAGAAGTCCGAGACCAAGACCGAAGCCAAGACGACCGCAGCCAAGACCACGGCGACGAAGGCCGAGACCAAGAGCCCGGCGAAGCCGAAGGCTCCGGCCAAAACCAAGTCCGCGGACAAGCCCAAGGCGTCCGGCGCGAAGAAGCCTAACGCTCTCAGCGTCGAGGTGAAGCCCTCGGCAGACCTCGCCGCCATCGTCGGCGACAAGCCGCTGCCCCGCAGCGAGGTCGTCAGCAAGACCTGGGACTACATCAAGAAGCATAAGCTCCAGAACCCCGATGACGGCCGCGAAATCCTCGCCGACGCCAACCTTGAAAAGATCTTCGGGAAGAAGAAGGCCACGATGTTCGAGATGAACAAGTTCCTCAACGCGCATCTGAGCTGACGCGGCGCGAGGCCGCCGGGCGCACCTCGGCTGGCGGCCTCGATTAAACGCGGACGTCCGAGGTGCCGTCACGGATCGATGTCGCATCCGTCCGCTCCCCGTCTGCGCTCAGTTTTGTCGGCCGGCCGTCTTGGACGATCGCGCCAGAAGCGCAAGCGTCCCGCGGTTGATCACGACGATCAGCACTGACAAACCGACCAGCCACGGCAGGACCGGCAATAGGGCGGCGATCGTCTTGTCAAGATCGCCGGGGTGGATCGTCATAAACCCGGCGATCACGATCATGCCCGCGATCGCCATCACGGATTGACGATCCGCCGCCTGCTTGCGCGCCGCGATGACGGCCGTGCTTTCTAAGCGGTTCTCCGTCATTGGGCGTCTCGCTCGATACGCCACGTTGAGAGAACGTCAGGATTCGTCACGGTTTCTCCAGTCGTACGAAGCCGATAGTCGCCAGGCTTTGCTGGCTCGAACCAATCAACTGCAGGGGGAAGCACAAGCATTTCCCCTTTCCAACGGCCCTCGCACGCGATCGAGATTCCGGCGACAGGGTCCGCCGAGACCACCCGGCCATGATACTGGCCGAACAGATCCCCGTCATCGAAGGCCCAAGTTACGCCAACGAGCGCATACTGTCCGAGCAGCCGCTCCGCCTCCTCCTCATCCCAAGGCTTCGAGACGGGCTCATCGGAGCCTATGAAGGACGGAGGCGGCTGCAACGGGCGTGACTTTCACAGATCCATCACCAGCCGCGACGGGTCTTCCAGGCTCTCCTTCACGCGGACGAGGAAGGTGACCGCCTCCTTGCCGTCGACCACGCGGTGGTCGTAGCTCAGCGCCAGATACATCATCGGCCGGATCTCGATCTTGCCGCCGACCGCCATCGGCCGCTCCTGGATCTTGTGCATGCCGAGAATGCCGGACTGCGGCGCGTTCAGGATCGGGGTCGACATCAGCGAGCCGTAGATGCCGCCGTTGGTGATGGTGAAGGTGCCGCCCTGCATCTCCTCGATGCCGAGCTTGCCGTCTCGGGCGCGGCGGCCGAAGTCGGTGATCTTCTTCTCGATGCCGGCGAGGCCGAGCGCGTCGGCGTCGCGCACGACGGGCACCACGAGGCCCTTCTCGGTGCCGACCGCGATGCCGACGTGGTAGTAGTTCTTGTAGACGAGCTCGGCGCCGTCGATCTCGGCGTTGACCGCCGGCAGATCCTTCAGCGCCTGGATCACCGCCTTCACGAAGAAGCCCATGAAGCCAAGCTTCACGCCGTGCTTCTTCTCGAACACGTCCTTGTACTTCGCGCGCAGCGCCATGACTTCCGTCATGTCGACCTCGTTGAAGGTCGTCAGCATGGCCGCGGTGTTCTGCGCGTCCTTGAGGCGGCGGGCGATGGTCTGGCGCAGCTTGGTCAGCTTCACCCGCTCTTCGCGAGAAGCGTCGTCCGGCGCGGAGGGGGCGCGGGCCTGAACGGCGGGCTGGGGCGCGGGCGCCTTCGCGCCGCTCTCGACCGCGACCAGCATGTCGCCCTTGGTCACGCGGCCGTCCTTGCCGGTGCCCTGCACGCCCGCGGGGTCGATGCCGCTCTCGGCGCCGATGCGGCGCACCGAGGGGGCCTGCCCCGCGTCGGCCGGCGCCTGGCCGCCGTTCACCTTCGGAGCCTCCTTCGGCTTGGTCTCGTTGGCGTTGTCCTTGATGACGGGCTCAGCCGCCTTGGCCGGCTCCGCCGGCTTGGCTTCCGTCTTGGCCTTAGGCGCAGCCGCAGCGCCCTCGCCGGCTTCGATCGACCCCAGCAGCGCGTCGACGCCGACGGTGTCGCCCTCGTTCGCCTCGATCGCGCCGAGGACGCCGGCGGCGGGCGCCGGCACCTCCAGCGTCACCTTGTCGGTCTCGAGCTCGACGATCGGCTCGTCGACGGCGACCGCCTCGCCCGGCTTCTTGAACCACCGGCCGATGGTGGCCTCGGTCACGGATTCGCCAAGCGTCGGCACGCGGATTTCGGTCGCCATCGAAGTCTCCCATGGGGCCGGCGCTCGTCGCCGTCCCGCTTCAGCTCTCAAACGTTCAGTCAGCGGTCAGTTCGGTCGGTCGTTCAGTCAGAATTGGCGGGGCGGCCGGTCAGTCGCCCAGCGCCTCGTTCAGGAAGGCCTGCAGCTGGGCCAGATGCTTCGACATCAGGCCGGTCGCCGTCGCGGCGGAGGCCGGACGCCCCGCGTAGCGCGGGCGGCGGTGCATCGCGCCCACGGTGTTCAGCGCCCACTCGATGTAGGTCTCGACGAAGAACCAGGACCCCATGTTCTTGGGCTCCTCCTGGCACCACACCACCTCCGCCTGCTTGAAGCGGGCCAGCTCGTTCACCAGCGCCTTGGCCGGGAACGGGTAGAGCTGCTCGACGCGCAGGATATAGACGTCGTCCACCCCGCGCTTCTCGCGCTCCTCCAGCAGGTCGTAATAGACCTTGCCGGAGCACAGCACGACGCGGCGGATCTCGGCGTCCGGCTTGAGGTCCAGCGTGGAGCCGGGGTTCATCTGCGCGTCGTCCCACAGCAGGCGGTGGAACGAGGTGCCCGCCTCCATCATCGACAGCGGCGACACCGCCCGCTTGTGGCGGAGCAGCGACTTCGGCGTCATCAGGATCAGCGGCTTGCGGAAGTCGCGGACGAGCTGGCGGCGCAGGATGTGGAAGTAGTTCGCCGGCGTGGTGCAGTTCGCGACCTGCATGTTGTCCTCGGCGCACATCTGCAGGTAGCGCTCGAGCCGGGCGGAGGAGTGCTCCGGACCCTGGCCTTCGTAGCCGTGGGGCAGAAGCATCACGAGGCCCGACATGCGCAGCCACTTGCGCTCGCCGGACGACAAGAACTGGTCGACGACGACCTGGGCGCCGTTGGCGAAGTCGCCGAACTGCGCCTCCCACAGCGTCAGGGCGTTGGGCTCGGCCAGGGTGTAGCCGTACTCGAAGCCGAGCACAGCCTCTTCCGAGAGCATCGAGTTGATGACCTCGAACCGGCCCTGATTGTCCGACAGCGCGTTGAGCGGGACGGCGCGGTCCTCGGTCTCCTGGTCGACCAGCACGCAATGGCGCTGGCTGAAGGTGCCGCGCTCCACGTCCTGGCCGGAGAGCCGGACGGGCTTGCCGTCCGCGAGCAGCGAGGCGAAGGCGAGCGCCTCGCCCATGGACCAGTCGATGCCCTCGCCGGTCTCCGTCATCTTCCGGCGGTTCTCGAGAAGGCGCAGGATCGTGCGGTGGGCCTTGAAGCCCTCCGGCAGCGTCGTGAGCTTCTGGCCGAGCTCCTTCAGCCGGTCGATCTCCACGCCGGTCTTGCCGCGGCGCGCGTCGTCGACGTCGCGCGAGGCCTTGATACCGGACCAGCGGCCGTCGAGCCAGTCGGCCTTGTTCGGCTTGTAGGCCTGGCCGGACTCGTACTCGCCCTCGAGGCGGGCGCGGAAGGCGGCGCGGATCTCGTCCACCTCGCCGGGCTTAATCACGCCCTCCTGCTCCAGCCGCTTGGAGTAGATCTCCAGCGAGGTCGGGTGGCTGCGGATGACCTTGTACATCCGCGGCTGCGTGAAGGCCGGCTCGTCGCCCTCGTTATGGCCGAAGCGGCGGTAGCAGAAGATGTCGATGACGACCGGCTTGTGGAACTTCTGCCGGAACTCGGTCGCGATCTTGGCCGCGAAGGTCACGGCCTCCGGGTCGTCGCCGTTCACGTGGAAGATCGGCGCCTCGATGGTCTTCGCGACGTCCGAGGGATAGGGCGACGAGCGCGCGTAGCGCGGGCTCGTGGTGAAGCCGATCTGGTTGTTGATGATGACGTGGATCGAGCCGCCGGTGCGGTGGCCCTTCAGGCCCGACAGGCCGAAGCACTCCGCGACCACGCCCTGGCCGGCGAAGGCGGCGTCGCCGTGGATCAGCAGCGGCAGCACCTTGGTCCGGTCGCCGTCCTTCCACTGGTCCTGCTTGGCGCGCACCTTGCCCAGCACCACCGGATCGACGATCTCGAGATGCGAGGGGTTGGCGGTCAGCGAGAGGTGGACGGAGTTGCCGTCGAACTCGCGGTCGGACGAGGCGCCGAGGTGGTACTTGACGTCGCCGGAGCCCTCGACCTCCTCGGGGGTCCAGGAGCCGCCCTTGAATTCGTGGAAGATCGCGCGGTGCGGCTTGCCAAGCACCTGCGCCAGGATGTTCAGGCGGCCGCGGTGGGCCATGCCGAACACGATCTCGCGCACGCCGAGCGCGCCGCCGCGCTTGATGATCTGCTCCAGCGCCGGGACGATGGACTCGCCGCCGTCGAGGCCGAAGCGCTTGGTGCCGGTGTACTTGACGTCGAGGAACTTCTCGAAGCCCTCGGCCTCCACCAGCTTGGTCAGGATCGCGCGCTTGCCTTCGGGGGTGAAGGCGACGCCCTTGTCCGGCCCCTCGATGCGCTCCTGGATCCAGGCCTTCTCGGCCGGCTCCGAGATGTGCATGAACTCGACGCCGAGCGTCGAGCAGTAGGTGCGCTTCAGGATCGCGAGCATCTCGCGCACGGTCGCGAACTCGAGGCCGAGCACGTAATCGATGAAGATCTTGCGGTCGAGGTCGCCCTCGGAGAAGCCGTAGGACGCGGGGTCGAGCTCCTCGCGGTCCGGGCGGGGCTCCAGCTTCAGCGGGTCGAGGTCGGCCGCGAGATGGCCGCGGATGCGGTAGGCGCGGATCATCATCAGCGCGCGCGTCGAGTCGCGGGTCGCCGCGCGGATCTGCTCCGGCGTCAGCCCTTGGCCCTTGGCCTCGGACTTCGCCTTGATCTTGTCGCCGATGACAATTTCGGCGGCGCCCCAGTTCCCGTCGAGCGCCGAGACCAGCTCGCCGTTCGCCGGCACCGGCCAGTTCGGCTTCTCCCAGGACGGGCCGTCGGCGGTCTTCTCCACCGCGTCCGACGGGTCGCCCAGATCCTCGAAGAAGGCCCGCCACTGCGGGTCGACCGAGGACGGGTCCTTCTGGTAGCGCGCCTGAAGGTCCTCGATATAGGCGGCGTTTCCGCCCCAGAGGAAGGAGGTGCGGTTGAAAGCCTCGTTCGCCGCCTGGCGTGACATCGGTTTAGACCTTGCGCTGATTTCGGAGCTCGCCCCTTGCGTCCATATGGGGGCGACGGTTCAGTTTTGAACGTCCGGAACGCGAATGCACTGTGATCGTGGCGTCATTCCGACGCCGGTTGCAACGAGCAAGAACGGCGCCGCCGTTCTCACCCCTTCAGCAATTCCACGAGCGTTTTCCCGAGCCGTGCGGGGCTGGGGGAGACCCGGACGCCGGCGGCCTCCATGGCGGCGATCTTGTCGTCCGCGCCGCCCTTGCCGCCCGAGATGATCGCGCCCGCATGCCCCATCCGACGTCCCGGAGGCGCCGTGCGGCCCGCGATGAAGCCGACCGTGGGCTTGGCCCGCCCGCGCTTCGCCTCGTCCGCCAGGAACTGCGCCGCGTCCTCCTCCGCCGAGCCGCCGATCTCGCCGATCATCACGATCTGCTCGGTCTTCGGATCGGCGAGGAACATCTCC
>Ga0256876_1000376_pt1 | contig 10451 bp, 10 predicted proteins | sample MC6MC0419MT_FD_186340 | JGI IMG/M metagenome (GOLD analysis project Ga0256876, IMG submission 186340) | Metatranscriptome of enriched soil aggregate microbial communities from Iowa State University, Ames, United States - MC6-MC0419-MT... | ecosystem: Environmental > Terrestrial > Soil >...
CTCCGACGCGCGCGAAGTGGATCTGCTCGACCGCGTCGGCGGTGGCGATGCCTTCGTGGCTGGCGTGGTGCATGCCCTGCTCAGCGGCAAGGGCGGGCAGGCAGCGGTGGACCTGGGCGCTGCGCATGGCGCGCTGGCGATGTCCACGCCGGGCGATTGCGCTGTCACCCGCTTGGCGGAAGTGGAGGCCGTGGCGCGCGGCGATGGGGCGGCGGCGCGACGCTGAAGGGTGCGGATCAGCGGGGCGCAGACAGCTGCGCCACGCCCTGGATCGCGGAGACGGTCAGCGGCGCGGGCAGCGCGTCCAGCTGAAACCAGCCCAGCGCGAGGATCGCCTCAGGTTCGAGCAGCATCACCTGCGCCGTTGCCGGCACGCGCGCCAGGTACACCGGCGCGACCCAATGCTGTGCCAACGCCGGTTCAAAGTGATCCACCACGCACAACAGCCGTTCCACGCGCACCTGCAGCCCGGTCTCTTCCAGCACCTCACGCACCACGGCCGCTTCGACCTTCTCCATCCAGTCCACCTTGCCGCCGGGAAGCCCCCAATGCCCCTGCTCGGGCGGACGCCCGCGCTGGACCAACAGGATCGCGCCATCGGCGCGCTGGATCACGGCCCCACAGCCGAGGCGGGGGTGCTGCAGATCAGGGGGCTGGGGCATCGGGCATCTCCATGGCGGTGCCTCATTATCCCTCGGGCCCCGTGCCTGGATGGCGCCCACGAAAAAGGCCCGGCAATGCCGGGCCTTTCCTGCCACGCCGATCAGGCGCGTGGCGATGCGGTCACGCTGGGATTACCAGCTGAAGCGCGGGCCGACCGACCATTCCTTGTCACCGTGGCGATCCATCTTGATGTCGCCGTTGATGCCCCAGTTCTGGTTCAACTTCACCTGGCCACCCAGGCGGCCGTAGAACTGGCCATCCGGATTGACGCCGTGCTTCTTGCTGTAATCCTCGTAGCCGGCCATGGCATAGACTTCGGCGTGCTGGCCGAACGCGGTACGGATACCGGCTTCAGCGCTGTAGCCGTTGAAGTCCAGGCCTTCCTTCGGGTCGAACTTGTTGTAGGCAACGCGGCCCACGAAGTCGGTGCTGTTGCCGATTTCCTGGTTGTAGCCGAGGCCAACGCGCCACTGGTCAACCTTGAAGTTGCCGATGTCGGTCTTCTGCTGGTTGTACTCACCGAAAGCGTGGAAGTTCGGGTGGAAAGCGTAGGAACCCTTCACGCCCCAACCATCGGCCTTGCCGCCATCTGCGTCGGTCTTGACGTAGTCGGCTTCCGCGTAGTTGTAGGACAGGCCTTCAGCCGCCGACGCGGTGAACGGGAGGGCGGCGGCCAGCGCCAGAGCAATCAACGAAGTCTTCATGGGGGTACACCTTTATGTCTTGGACTACTTGCACCCGGCATGGAGGCCGGACTGCATCGGGAATGTAAATTCTCCGTTATTCGACACAACCCGCCCTGAAGTTGACCGCGTGCACAAAAGTGAATTTTGGGGCGGCGTTCAGACGCGCTCTGGCATACGCGCGTGGCCTTTTTCAGGCGATGACGGCGTGAGTGCGGCTTGGCGGAATGATCACGCGTGGCCGTCATGCGGGGGAGGCGCGGCGGGCGGGCCGGAAAGGGATTCTGGTCACGACGGTGCCCTTTCGGGGCGTCACGCGCTGGGGAAGCCGCTCTTGGGGAGTTATCGGCTAACGCGTCCATCCTCCTGGATGCACCGAGGTCCGTGCCGTGGGGCGTTGGACCGCAGGGCGCCGTGGGGCGTCCTGCCCGGCAAGCCCATCATGTGCTGAATACGTCAGCGGGCCTATCAGGATGTTCCGCACAATGACTCAGAGTTTTCTGACGTTTGTCCCGAAGGTGGCCGAAAATGTCCGATTGGATGCTGAATCTGTTCACTTCCTGACCTGCCTGGACAGTTCACCGGCTGCAAAGGCGCCCGCGCGCAGTGTCGAGGTTCCGTCCCCCGGTTCGTCGTATGTCATGAAGGCGCCCATCCCGGCGCGTCATCTGGAGCTCTGCCATGGCCTATATCGATGGTTTTGTACTTGCCGTGCCGAACGCGAACAAAGCGAAATTCCTGGAGCACGCGCACATGGGCGATGCGATCTGCATCGAGCATGGCGCGCTGCGCGTGGTGGAGTGCTGGGGCGACGACGTCCCGCATGGCAAGCAGACCGACTTCCATCGCGCGGTGGCGGCCAAGGACGATGAGGCCGTGTTGTTCTCCTGGATCGAATGGCCGGACAAGGCCACGCGCGATGCCGGCATGCAGAAGATGATGGAGGACCCGCGGATGAACCCGGAGAACAATCCGATGCCGTTCGACGGTAAGCGGATGATCTACGGCGGCTTCGTGCCGGTGGTGGAACTCAAGGGCTGAGCGGCGGCCAGGAAGGGCATACCCGCTGCGGCAGCGCCGCTTGAGTGCGCGCTGGCGCACCGGCATGCTCGGGGCTCCAGGCTGACAGGAGCACGCGCCATGAGGACGATGCTGCCTGCCGGGCGACCGTCATCAGGGAGCGAGACGCATGGCCGCAGCACGTTCGGGAATGTTTCACTGTCTGCTCGTTCTGGGGCTGGCGGTCACCGCGACCGCCAGCCCGCTGGCCAAGGCCGAGGCACCGGGCCTGATGCAGTATCAGCGCGCCGAACGTGTGCTCGACCAGCGGCTGCGCGGCAAGGTCCGCAATGCTACCGTCGCGCCACACTGGCTGGAGGACGGCCGCTTCTGGTATGCCCGCCAGGAGGACGATGGCCGCACCCGCTACCTGCTGGTCGATCCGGCGGCCTCCACGCGCACGGCGCTGTTTGACCAGGACGTCATGCAGGCGGCACTGCAGGCTGCCGGGATCGCCGATCCAGGCGCGGTGATGCAGCAGGTGGACCGCGTCGCCCGCAGCGGTGATGGATTGCGGATCACGCTGCGCGTGGACGCACGGCAGGTGGTGGCCTGCACGCTGCCGCTACCGTGTGCGCTGCAAACCTCAGCGGTCGCCGATCCCCGCGACCTGCCTGCGCCGGACGGTCGGCACAGCGTGCAGGTCGAGCAGGACAACCTGTGGCTGCGGCGCGGTGCCGACGGTGAACGACGGGCGCTCACCGTGGATGGCGAGCCCTCGTACGGCTATGGGGTACTGCCCGATTTTGCATTGCGCGGCATTCCGCGGCGGGAAGGCCGGATGCAGATGCCGCCGTTCGCGGTCACCTGGTCGCCGGACAGCCAGCGCCTGTTCGGCGTGCGCTACGACGAACGCAAGGTCCTGCCCTATCCCTACCTGGCGACTGCGCCGACCACCGGGTTCCGCCCGGTCGTGCATGAAGTACGCCTGGGCCTGCTGGGCGACGCCGAGCAGGTCCGCGATGCATGGTTCGTCACCGAAGTGGACGGCGGCACACGCAGCATCGCCGTTCCCGAGGGCTGGCACACGTTGACCGAGGCCGGCGTGCTGGGCTGGTCGGCCGATGCCGCCAAGGTCTATACGGCGATCGTGCGCTATGACCACCCCGCACGGCTGCGTCTGGTCGAGGTGGATGTCCGCACCGGCGGCGTGCGTACCGTACGGGAAGAGCGCAGCGATACCCGCGTGCAGCTCAACAGCTATCCCTACAACCGGCCGGCGGTGCACGTTCTGCAGCACGACGATGGCATCGTCTGGTTCTCGCAGCGCGATGGGTGGGGCCATCTGTACCTGGTCGATCGCCGCGATGGACGTGTGGTCCGCCAGCTCACCAAGGGCGCATGGCTGGTGCGCGATGTGGTCGGCGTCGATGAGGTGCGTCGCCAGGTGCTGTTCACCGCCGGCGGGCGCGAGCCGGGGGATCCGTATCAACGACGCCTGTACCGCGTGTCGCTGGACGGTGACGCGCCGGTCCTGCTGACACCGGAAGCAGCCGATCACGCGATCGATGGCGGAACCGGTGTGCTCATGGGCGGGCGTCCCTCCCACCTGTTGTCGCCCTCGGCGGCGTACGTGGTCGATGGCTACTCGCGGGTGGACCAGCCGCCGGTCAGCGTGCTGCGCTCAACGGCCGATGGCCGGGTCGTGCTGGAACTGGAGCGCGGCGACGACCGCGCCGTGCGTGCCGCCGGGTGGTCGCCACCGCAGCGGGTGAGTGTCCTGGCCGCCGATGGACGCACCGAACTGCAAGCCACGGTCTATCTGCCGCCTGGCTACCGCGAGGATGGACGCCATCCGGTCATCGATGCGATGTACGGCGGACCTCACATCACCAATACCCCGGTGGGCTTCGTCGACGCCACCGCGACGATGAACCCCGTCGCGCGCTCCAGCCTGGCCCAGCTCGGCTTCGTGGTGGTGAGCATCGATGCGCGTGGCACACCCGGACGTTCCAAGGCTTTCCACGATGCCAGCTTCCTGAGCGCGTCCGATCTGCAGCTGGACGATCACGTCGCGGCGATCGGCGCGCTTGCCGTACGTTATCCGGGCATGGACCTGACGCGGGTCGGCATCTATGGGCATTCCTTCGGCGGCTACAGTGCGGCGCGTGCCCTGCTGCGTCATCCGGCCTTCTACAAAGTCGGCGTGGCTTCGGCCGGCAGCCACAGCTTCCAGGGCATGTACGGCGGCGCGATCCACGGCATGGACCGCCTGGTCGGCGGCCAGCCGGTCTATGCCGACGGCACCGCCGTGCGCCCAGCACCGGATGCTGTGCCAGCGCTGTTCCAACCGCTGGCCAACGATGCACTGGCCGATCGCCTGCAGGGCCGGCTGATGCTGGTCTACGGCGACCTGGATGAGAACGCGATGCCGGCGTTGACCCTGCAGTTGGCGCGCGCCCTCACGCTGGCCAACAAGGACTACGACCTGTTGTACCTGCCCAACCAGGACCACGAACTGTTCCGCAACGACGATTACTACATGCGCCGGATGTGGGATTACTTCGTCACCCATCTGATGGGCGCGACGCCGCCGCCCTACCGGATCGGGGCGGCCGCCTCGCCGTGAGCGGATGCGGGCCGCTCAGCGATGGCCGTCGGCAGTATCGTCCGCTCCACCTCCCATGCCACCACCGCCCATTCCTCCCATACCACCCCCGCCTCCACCGCCCATCCCTCCGCCGCCTTTGCCTCCGCCCTTGTCACCCGCATCGCCCTTGCCCTTCGCACCGGCCGAGGGCCGCGCCGGACCCTGGCGCGGAATGGCAACCGTGGTTGGAATCGGATCCAGGTCCAGCGCCTGACGGATGAAGTCACGCAGTGACACCACCAGTTCGGCGGTAGGAACGAGGCGGCCCTGGGCCATCTCGTTGGCGGCGTGCGCGGCAAGGCGCACCTGCTCATCGGTGCCCAGCAGGATGATGTCCGACAGCGCTGCTTCCACCGCGTCACGGATCCGGCGCGCGCGTTCGCTCCCGCTCTCCGCCTCCGCCGGCAGGTGCAGCGCATCGCCGTCTTCGCTGCCGTCGGGCAGCGCGCGGAAATCCCGGCGATGGCGTGGATCGACATCGAGCGTGCCGGTGAACGAGCCGCCAAGGACCTTGTAAGCGGCGATCAGCGTGCGCAGACGCTCGTTGATCTGACGATTCTCGCGCTCGCGACGCTGCTGCATGGTCTGCATGACCAGCAGCCGGATGCCGACGCCGATCAACGTAATGATCGCCAACCCGACCAGGGTGGAGAGCATGGCCTGCCAGGAGCTGAAGTCGAGACCGCGCATTGCATCTTCCCGTGGACGTCTGCCGGTCAGGTTAGCAACAGACGCAGGGAAGCACCGTCAAGCAAACGTCGACCGAGCGCAGGATTCGAGGAAGAGACGGAACAGTGGGGCATGATCCGGGAGCCTGATCGCACAGTGACGCGATACGCTCGACCGGAACCGCCGGAATGACCGGGACGGGCACGTGGCCGTGCCCACCATGCCGCTCCCGCCCTCAGGCAGGAGCAGCACGTTAGGACGACTTACTTGCGCGCGCGCTTGGCCGGTGCCTTGCGTGCAACCGGCTTGGCCGCAGCACGCTTGGCCGGAGCGGCCTTGCGGGCGGGGGCCTTCTTGGCCACCGCCTTCTTGGCGGCCGCGACCTTCTTGCCAACGGTCTTCCTGGCCGCTGCGGTCTTCTTGGTCACGGCCTTCTTGGCGGTGGCGACCTTCTTGCCGACCGACTTGCGGGCGACGGCGGTCTTCTTGCCGGCCACCTTCTTGGCGGTGGCGGTCTTCCGGGTCACGACCTTCTTGGCGGTCGCCGACTTCTTGGCAACGGCCTTCTTGGCGGTGGCGACCTTCTTGCCGACGGTCTTCTTGGCGACGGCGGTCTTCTTGCCGGCAACCTTCTTGGCCGCTGCGGTCTTCTTGGTCACGGCCTTCTTGGCAGTCGCCGACTTCTTGGCAACAGTGGTCTTGGCAGCGGCGACCTTCTTGCCGACGGTCTTCTTGGCGGCGGCGGTCTTCTTGGTCACGGCCTTCTTGGCGGTCGCGGTCTTCTTGGCGACAGCCTTCTTGGCGGTGGCGACCTTCTTGGTCACGGTCTTCTTGGCAGCAGCAGCCTTCTTGGTCACGGCCTTCTTGGCGGTTGTGGCCTTCTTGCCGGCAGCCTTGGTGGTCTTGGTCACGGCCTTTTCAGCGGCGGCCTTCTTCTTGGCGACCTGCTTCTTGATCGCGGTGGCCTCGGCCTTGGCGTTCTTCTTGGCCGCTTCCAGCTTCTGCTTGGCGGTGGCCAGGGTCTTGCCGACCGACTTGGCCGCCTTGTCAGCCTTCTTGGCGACGGTCTTCTCGACCTTGGTCACGGCCTTCTTGACCTTGGCGACCTGGGTGGTGGCAGCCTTGCGTGCGCGCTTGGCGGTCTTCTTCACCGAAGCGACTGCATCTTCCGCAACGTGTGCGATGGTCTCGCCGACGTTGGTGGCGGTTTCTTTTGCATCTTCGACGGTCTGCGAGAGAACCGTGGTCACACCATTACCGTTGCTCATTGAGTGCCTCCTGAGGGGCCTGGTTAGTCAAATCGCTGGCGATGCTATACCGGCGCGGTCCATCGTGGAACGGTCTTGATGCGATGCACGTGCCAAGCCGACAGTAGCACCCTCATCGGCGGCAGCAAGCAACGTACCGCCTGCGTGCACGAAACCCCTTGAAAACAGCATCGGCGTTCCAACGCCTGGCACGCGCGATGTGTCTGGATGCGCATGGCCGGCGCGTCCAGCGATCCGATGATGGATCGTCGTACTTGATCCATTCCCTGCCTCCGCACCGCGCATTTGCGCTGGTTTGGATGACGCGGTCGCAGCCGATGGACGCGTGTGCGGATGCAGTCTGCCCATGCTGCGGGCGTCGCCACGCACCGGCATTGAAGCCGACCACCGCCGCCGTTCGCCGCCGCCGCCCGCGGCGGCCTGCCGCCCATCGGGACCTCAGCCGACAATGAATTTCATCCGGGGTTTAGCCGAGTGCGGACACACTCATTCAGGTTGAATTACCGTATACGTGTTTTCCCCTGCCCCGTCCCCTCCGACACGGAACCGCCGGACCATGCGACCGCTCCCGACCCTGCTCACGCTCGCCCTCGCCGCTGCCTTCGGCGGGTTCACTGCCACGGCCATCAATGCGCACCTGGACAACCGTGCCGAGGCGGCGCCGGCCGCGTATACGATCCCGACCACGGCCGCGCTGCCCGCAGCGGTCGCCGGCCAGGCGGTGCCGTCGCTGGCACCGATGCTGGAACGGGTGATGCCGGCCGTGGTGAGCGTCAACACCAAGCAGGTGGTACGGGTGCGCAACCCCTACTTCAACGATCCCTTTTTCCGCCGGCTGTTCCCCGAAGTGCCTCAGGAGCGCATCAACGAATCGCTGGGCTCGGGTGTGATCATCGATGCCGCCGAGGGGCTGGTCCTGACCAACCACCACGTCATCGACAACGCCGACGACGTGCAGGTGACCCTGGCCGACGGGCGCACGGTCAAGGCGGAATTCATCGGCTCCGATGCCGATACCGATGTCGCATTGATCCGGATTCCGACCGGCAACCTGACCGAGATCAAGCTCGGCGACAGCGCGCAGCTGCGCGTCGGCGACTTCGTGGTGGCGATCGGCAATCCGTTCGGTTTCAGCCAGACGGTCACCTCCGGCATCGTTTCGGCCGTGGGGCGCAGCGGCATCCGCGGGCTGGGCTACCAGAACTTCATCCAGACCGATGCCTCGATCAACCCGGGCAACTCCGGCGGTGCGCTGGTCAATCTGCAAGGGCAGCTGGTCGGCATCAATACCGCCAGCTTCAACCCGCAGGGCAGCATGGCCGGCAATATCGGCCTGGGCCTGGCGATCCCCTCCAACCTGGCGCGCGACGTCGTGGACCAGCTGGTCAAGCACGGCGTGGTGGTGCGTGGCACGCTCGGCATCGAGGCGCAGAACCTGACCCAGCAGATCGCGCAGGGCCTGGGCCTGACCGAGACGCGCGGCGCGGTGGTCACCCGCGTGCTGGCCGGCTCCGGTGCCGCCGCTGCCGGCCTCAAGCCGGGCGATGTGGTGGTGTCGGCCAACGGCCAGCGCGTGGACAGCGCGCAGGCGCTGCACAACGTGGAAGGCCTGCAGCCGGTCGGCAGCACGCTGACCCTGGACGTGCGCCGCGAGGGCAAGCCGCTGCAGATCAAGGCCACGCTCAAGGAGCAGGCGCGCGCGGTCACCGGGGAATCGCTCGACCCGCGCCTGAGCGGTGCCACCTTCGTCGATCTGCCCGAGTCGCTGCGCCAGGCCGGCGTGAGTGGTGTGCTGGTCAGCGAGGTCAAACGCGGCAGCCGCGCCGCCAACTCCGGGCTGGCGCAGGGCGATGTGATCACCGCGGCAACGGCAGGTGAGTTTGCCGATCTCGCCAGCTGGCGTGCCAACTTCCAGCAGCGTCCGGCCCAGCTGGTGCTGCGGATCATCCGTGGAAACGGCGGTGGCCAGCTGGTGATGCGCTGAACGCGGCGGCAGCCGTAACGTGGCTTACACCCGGCCGGTGCTATTACCTTGTGTTCGTTGCCGTCGGATCGTCCGCGGTCACCTTCCCCATCGCATAGCAGGAGAAACACGATGAGCCCCACCAATACCGAGAACCTGAAGGAACACCTGGGCGAAGCCGGCTCGCACCTGAAGTCGGCCGCCACCGCTGCCGGCGGTGCCATCAAGGGCGCGACCGGTGCTGCCGGTGACGAGCTGCGCATCGGCAAGGCCAACGTCAAGGCCGAACTGTCCGATACCGCGCTGTCCGGCCTGGCCGCTGCCGAGTTCGGTGGTGCCGCCGCCAAGGAACAGGTCGATGCACTGATGGACAAGGGCAAGGACCTGGTCGACAGCGCCGCTGAACTGATCCGCGAGCGCCCGCTGGCCTCCTTCGGCGTCGCCTTCGCGGCCGGCTGGATCATCGCCAAGCTGGCCCGTAGCGGCGGCGACAAGTAAGCAGCGGCGTGAGCGATCAAGCCCAGTCGACCGCTCCCGGTGGCGCGGATACCCCGCCACCGGACAGCGGTGAAAAAGCACCACGCCTGGACGAGAGCATCCGTCAGGTCGGTGAGGCCGGCCGTGAGACAGTCGATTCGGCCAAGCACACGCTGCGCTCCCTGCGACGATTGGCTTCGGCCGATTTCGCGCTGGCGCGCAGCGCGTTTGGCCGGGCACTGGCCTGGGCCGGCGTGGCGATCGTGTTCGGTGCATCGGCCTGGTTGTTGCTGGCCGGTACGCTGATCGCCCTGATGCAGCGCTGGGGCCTGTCCTGGTTCCATTCGCTGCTGATCACGTCGATCGTCAGCCTGCTGGTCACCGGCTACGCGATGTGGCGGGTGTCGTTCTTCTTCCGCCATACCGGCATGCATGCCACGCGGCGCCAGTTGTCGCGGCTGGGTTTGTATGACGAACCCAGCGATGAAGATCCCGATGCCGACGTGGATACCACGGGGGTGAAGCGATGAATTTCGAAGCGTTGCGGCAACGTGTCCAGCGCGCCGAGCTGGTGGTGGCGGTGCGGGTCGAGAAAACCCGCATCAGCTGGTTCACCCTCAGCAGCGTCTGGCGGGCCGGATGGACGCCGTTGCGGATCATCACCGTCGGTCTCGCCGGCGGCTTCCTGGCCGGCAAGCTGGAGCCCACCGGTCTCGGTGCGAAAGTGCAGGGCGCGCGATGGCTGCAGATGATCGGCTCGGTCTCCAATCTGGTCGCCAGCACCCAGGCCGCGTTCGCCTCGATGCAGGCCAGCGAAGCGGCCGATACCGCCGAGCAGGCGGCAGACAAGGTGGATGACGCGGCCGATCAGTCCCCGCGTCAGGCCGCACCGGCACCGGCACCGGCAGCGCCACGGCTCGGGCCGGAGCGGCGGGTTGATCCGGCCTCGCCGTCCCAGCCGCAACCGGCTGAAGCAGCCACGGATCTGTCCGAACGCTGATCGCACTGCGGTCGGCAGCATCTTCCGAAGGCCCTGCGGCAGCTGCCGCGCGGCCTTTCTTCGTCTGCACGCACCCCAC
>Ga0256876_1000377_pt1 | contig 10442 bp, 7 predicted proteins | sample MC6MC0419MT_FD_186340 | JGI IMG/M metagenome (GOLD analysis project Ga0256876, IMG submission 186340) | Metatranscriptome of enriched soil aggregate microbial communities from Iowa State University, Ames, United States - MC6-MC0419-MT... | ecosystem: Environmental > Terrestrial > Soil >...
CCGCGAGCGTGGTGACGACCGCGTCCAGCGCCGAGCCCCGCCGACGCGCCGCAAGCGCGCCGAGCGAGACGCCGACGACCAGCGCCAGCGCCAGCGCCGCCCCGCCGATCTGGAGCGAGTAGGGCAGGGCGCGGGCGAACAGCTCGGTCACGGTGAAGTCGCGGTAACTGTAGCTCGGGCCCAGGTCGCCCCGGAGCAGCTGCGCGAGGTAGTCGCCGTACTGCACGATCAGCGGCTGGTCGAGCCGGTACGCGCGCTTGAGGTTTTCGAGCACCGCGGGCGCCAGCGCCTGATCGGCGTTGAACGGCCCGCCGGGCGTGAAGCGCATCAGGACGAAGGAGAGCGTCACCACCGCGAACAGCGTCGGGATCGCCCAGAGCAGGCGGCGGAGGAGGAACGCGGTCATGGGGCGCGGCCCTGTCGCAGGGGGCGCCGTTCCCCCCTCCCCCTTGCGGGGAGGGGCCGGGGGTGGGGGTGGTTCAGAATGAAGCGCAGCGCCAGAAAACCGCTCCACCCAAGCGCTTTCTGCGGCGCCACCCCCACCCCTAACCCCTCCCCGCAAGGGGGAGGGGGACACGTGCGCCGCGCGTCGAGGGCGCCTCGTCTGGGGAGCGATCCCGGCTCTCCGCTGCGCTTCGGCCGGGATGACGAGGCCCTCACGGCTCCAGCCTCAGATAGCGCGTCGGGTGGATGTCCATCACGTTGTCCTCCCACCCCTTCAGCCGGGGCGAGACCAGCGCCTTGGACGCGTAGAACAGGATAGGGATCATCGGCTGCTCGTCGACGAGGATCGCCTCCGCCTTCCGCAGCGTGGCGAGGCGCTCTGCGGGGTCGGCCATGCCGTCGGACGCCTTCACCAGCGCGTCGTAAGAAGGGTTCTTCCAGTTGGGATAGTTGAAGCCGACATTGTCGCTGAGGCCTAAGAACAGGAAGTTCTGCGGGTCGCGGTAGTCGGCGATCCAGGCGGCGCGGGCGACGTCGAAGTCGCCGCGGTTCTGCAGATGCGCGTAGTGCGTCTTGCCGTCCGCGTTGACGAGTCGCGTCGACACGCCGATCGCCTTCCACATGTCGGCGATGGCGGTCGCGGTGTTCTGGTGGTTCTCGCTCGAATTGTAGCGGATCTCGACCTCGAGCCGCGCCTTCCCGGATCCGTAGCCGGCTTCGCTCAACAGCGCGATCGCGGCGTCCTCGCGCTCCAACTGCGACATCGCCCGCCACGACGCTTCGACCGGGGCGTAGCCGTCGAAGCCGGGCGGAACCCAGCCGTAGGCCGGCAGCATCGTGCCGACCCAGACCTTGTCGGCGACGAACTCCCGGTCGAGCGCCATGGAGAGCGCGCGGCGGACGCGCGGGTCGGAGAACGGCGCCTTCCGCACGTTCACGGCGTAGTAGTAGACGCCGACGTAGGGCGCGATCCGCAGTTGGTCGCCGAGCGTGCGGCGGATGAAGGCGATCTGCTCCGCGGGCACGTCGTCGTAGGACTGGATCTCCCCGGTCTGGAAGCGGCGAAGCGCCGCGCCGCGGTCCTCCAGCGGCACGTAGTTCACCACGTCGATCGCGACCTCGGAGGCGGCGTGGAAGAACGGGTTCTTCTCCAGCCGGATGTGGTCGTTCGGCAGGTTTTCCGCGAGCCGGTAGGCGCCGTTCGTCACCATGCGCCCGGGCTTCAGCCAGTCGCGGCCGAACCGCTCCACGCTTGCGCGGTGCACGGGGTAGGTCGTCTGGTGAGTCAGCAGCTCCAGGAAATACGGCGTCGGCCGCTCCAGCCGGATCTCCAGCGTGCGGGCGTCGCGGGCTATCACGCCCAGCGCCTCCTTCGGCGCTTCGCCCTTGTTGACCTTTTCGGCGTTCAGGATGGGGTAAAGCAGATTGGCGTACTTCGCCGCGAAGGCCGGATCGAGAATGCGGCGGAGCGAGAACACGAAGTCCTCCGCCGTCACCGGGTCGCCGTTCGACCAGCGCGCGTCGGGCCGCAGCGTGAACGCCCAGGTCCGGCCGTCGTCCGAAACAGTCCAGCGTTCCGCCATGCCCGGCACTACGTTCGCGCGGCCGTCGTGGGCGGTGAGGCCTTCGAAGAGGTCGCGCATCAGGTTCGCCTCTTGCACGGTGGAGACGAGGTGCGGGTCGAGCGTCTCCGGTTCGCCGGAGTTGCCGCGGTCGTAGACGACCTCGGCCGAGGCCGCGGTCGCGAACAGCAACGCAAGGCAGGCGAGCGCGAGGCGGCGGAGAGGGGTCACGCCTGAGGGCCTGTTTGGACATTCGTTCGGGGCGGCGTCGCGCGTGCTTCGAGACGCCCGCCAAGAGGCGGGCTCCTCAGCATGAGGACCTGTCCATTTGTCTCACCACGAACCTACCTCATGCTGAGGAGCCGCCCATAGGGCGTCGTCTCGAAGCACGCACCTCCCTCCATCAGCCCATTCTCTCAATTCTCGTATGGCCCCTGGCGGCGAAGCGGCGGCGTCATGCTAGGGGGCGCCGTCTCTGCGCCGCAAGCGCGGAGAGGCGACTGTCGCCGCGGCGCAACGCTTCGCGAACCTTTGCCGCTCGCCACGTTTCGGTAACCATCGCGGCGTTCAATGAGCGTCGTCGAGTGCGGTGCGAAGGGCGTGGCGGAAGGCATGGGCGTGGATCTGTTCGCGGGGCTCACCAATGCGGCGCTTCCGCCGCTCGACCGGACGCCTCGCATTCTCGTGTTCGATTCAGGCCTCGGCGGCCTGACCGTGCTGTCCGAACTGGTCGCGACGCTTCCCTACGCGGCCTATGTCTACGCCGCCGACGACGCCGCCTTCCCCTACGGCGCGCTCACGCCCGAACGTCTCGTCACCCGGGTCGTGACGGTGATGGAGCGGCTGATCGCCCGCGAGGCTCCCGACCTCGTGGTCATCGCCTGCAACACCGCCTCCACGCTCGCGCTGCCGGCGCTGCGCGCCCGCTTCGCGCTGCCCTTCGTCGGCACGGTGCCGGCGGTGAAGCCCGCCGTGGCCGCGACGCGCTCGGGCCTCGTCACCGTGCTCGCGACCCCCGGAGCCGCCCGCAGCGAGCACACCCACGCCATGATCGACGCCTTCGCGGGATCGGTGAAGGTCACACTCGTGGGCGCGCCGAACCTCGCCGCCTTCGCGGAGGCCGAACTTCGCGGCGCGCCGATCGACGACGCCGCGCTCGCCGCGGAGATCGCGCCCTGTTTCGTCGAGGAAGACGGCCGCCGCACCGACGCGGTGGCTCTCGCCTGCACGCATTTTCCGCTGCTCACCCGACGCTTCCGCGGGCTCAGCCCCTGGGAGGTCGCGTGGATCGACCCGGCGCCGGCGGTCGCCCGCCGCGTCGCCGCCTTGCTCAGCGCCTCGCCCATGCCGGCCGCGCCGATCGCCGAGCGCCGCGCGCTCTTCACCTCGAACCGGACGGCGCCGTCGCCGCTGGTCTGCGCGCTCGCCGCGCGCGGACTCACTGCGATCGAAGCCGGCGTTTCTCCACTCGACTGAAGACGACCTTGTGCATCCTGTCTTCAGGATGCCACGATCGTCTTACGTCATTTGACATCTGATCTGCGGATCCAACCGCAGACGGCCGCGACAGGCGGAAAAACAGGACGCGCCGCAGTGCTCAGCGCTCGCTATCCGACGATCCTCGAGATCGAGGGCATTCTCGCCGACGTGCCGCACGACGGCTATGTCGACGCGGTCACCGCGGCCTTCGCCGATCCCGCGGTCATGGTCACGCTGGGCGGCGTGCGGCCGCCGGAAGCGGCGCGCGGCTTCATCACGCGCGCCCGCGCCCACTGGCGCGACGCCGGCTTCGGCCTGTGGTTCCTGCGGGACATGCGGGACGGCGCCTTCGCCGGCTGGGCCGGCATCCGCCGCTGCGAGGCGGACGGCGAGAAGACGGTCGAACTCGCCTATGCGCTGATGCCGAAGCTTCGCTGCAAAGGCCACGCGACCCGCATCGGCGCCGTAGCTCTTCAGCTCGGCTTCGAGAACCTCGGTCTGCCTGAGATCGTCGCCTTCACGACCGAGACCAACACGCATTCGCTCGCGGTGATCGAGCGTCTCGGCTTCGCCTACGACAAGCCGTTCCAGCACGCCGCCCTGCCGCACGTGCTCTACCGGCGGACGGCGGCGATGCACGCGGCGGCGTGAGCCGGGCGTCAACTCGGATGGCGGAAGGCCGATCCGGAATGTTCTCTGGGCAACAATCGCTTTAAGCCCAGCGCCCATGTTCCTTAATGCTGCAGCCGACCCGTCGCTGATCGCATTCGTGAGCACGGTAAGAGGAACGAGCGGACTGATGGGGACGTGGGACCTGGGCCATCTGGCGAACGACGACGCCGCGGAGTTGCAAGCTGAGTTCGATGAGGAGCGCGATGCTCGTATCCTCCTCGCGGCATTTGCAGCGGCCACAGTGCCCGCAGAGGTTTACCTCGAGCGTCCTGAGGCGCAGCGAGCAGTAGCTGCAGCTCATCTCCTGGCAGACTCGCATCGGCTCGGCGCCGGGATACGCAGTTCTGCTGGCGAAGACCTTTGCCGTCCTGCGATCCGTGCTCTTAGGCGTATTCGGCAGGATCAGTCAGAGCTGCAGGAACTTTGGGATGAATCGCCGTCGGACGGACCCCAATGGCGCGCAGGCATGGATCGCCTGATCCACGATCTGCAGCGTCAAAACTAGGATCGAATTTCACTCGCGCTCGCCATCCGCCGACGTTCCCGTCCGTCACTGCGCTGCGATCTTCGCGATGCGGTTGGGGTCGTAGTTCAGCACCGGCGCGAGCCAGCGCTCCATGTCGGCGAGCGCGTAGCCCTTGCGGGCGGCGTAGTCGATCACCTGGTCGCGGTCGATCTTGCCGAGGCCGAAGTAGCGGCTGTCGGGGTGGCTGAAGTAGAGCCCCGAGACCGCCGAGCCCGGCCACATCGCGTAGCTCTCGGTCAGCGTCAGGCCAATCGCCTCCGGCGCGTTCAGGAGGTCGAACAGCGCGCCCTTCTCAGTGTGGTCCGGCTGGGCGGGGTAGCCCGGCGCGGGGCGGACGCCGTCGTACTTTTCGGCGATGAGGTCCTCGTTCGAGAGCGCCTCGTCCGGAGCGTAACCCCAGTGCACGCGCCGCACCTCGCCGTGCATCCATTCGGCCGCGGCCTCCGCCAGACGGTCGGCGAGCGCCTTGGCGAGGATGCCGTTGTAGTCGTCGTTGGCGCGGGCGAAGCGCTGGGCGATGGCCTCCTCGCCAATGCCCGCCGTGACCGCGAAGCCGCCGACATAGTCCTCGACGCCGCTCGCTTCGTCCGCCACGAAGTCGGCGAGCGCGAGGTTCGGCTTGTCCTTCGAGCGCGCCATCTGCTGGCGCAGCGTGTGAAGGACGGCGAGCTCCTCCGTGCGGGTCTCGTCCTTGAACAGGACGACGTCGTCGCCGCGGGCCGCGGCCGGCCAGAAGCCGATCACCGCGCGGGCCTCCAGCCACTTCTCCTCGGCCATCTGGCGGAGCATGGCGGTGGCGTCGTCGAACAGGTTCCGCGCGGCCTCGCCGTATTTCTCGCTCGTCAGAATCTCCGGGTAGCGGCCGTGCAACTCCCAGGTCGAGAAGAACGGCGTCCAGTCGATGTAGGGGATCAGCGTCTCGAGCGGGATGTTGTGGAACACCTTGGTGCCCAGGAACGAGGGCTTCGGCTGAACCTTGGCGAGGTCGAGCACGTGGCGGTTGGCGCGGGCGGCGGCGATCGGCGCGCGCACCTTGTCCTCCTGCGCGCGGGCGTGCTGCTCGGCGAGGCGGATGTAATCGGCCTGCACGCCGGCGACATAGCCCGCCTTGTTCTCGGGGGACAGCAGCTGCGAAACGACGCCCACCGCGCGGCTGGCGTCAAGCACGTGGACGGCCTGGCCGCGGTCGTAGGCCGGGTGGATCTTGACGGCGGTGTGGATGCGCGAGGTGGTCGCGCCGCCGATCAGCAGCGGCACGCTGAAGCCTTCGCGCTCCAGCTCGGAGGCGACCGTCACCATCTCGTCAAGCGAGGGCGTGATGAGGCCGGAGAGGCCGATCACGTCCACCTCGTGCTCGCGGGCGGCGGCGATGATCTTCTGCACCGGCACCATCACGCCGAGGTCGATGACCTCGTAGTTGTTGCACTGGAGGACCACGCCGACGATGTTCTTGCCGATGTCGTGGACGTCGCCCTTGACGGTCGCCATCAGGATCTTGCCGGCGGCCTGGCGCTGGGTCGCGCCGGAGAGCCGCTTCTCCTCCTCCATGAAGGGCATGAGGTAGGCCACCGCCTGCTTCATCACACGGGCGGACTTCACCACCTGCGGCAGGAACATCTTGCCCGCGCCGAACAGGTCGCCGACCACGTTCATGCCGGCCATCAGAGGGCCTTCGATGACGTGCAGCGGGCGCTCGGCCTGCGCGCGCGCCTCCTCGGTGTCCGCCTCGATGAACTCGGTCACGCCATGAACCAGCGCGTGCTCCAGCCGCTTAGCCACCGGCTGGTCGCGCCACTTGGTGTCGACGACGCGCGCTTCCTGCTTGCCGCCCTTGAACCTGTCGGCGGCGGCGAGCAGGCGGTCGGTCGAATCCGCCCGGCGGTTCAGCACCACGTCCTCGGCGAGCTCGCGCAGCTCCGGGTCGATGTCGTCATAGACGGGCAGGGCGCCCGCGTTGACGATGCCCATGTCCATGCCGACGGCGATCGCATGGTAGAGAAACACGGAGTGCATCGCGGCGCGCACGGGCTCGTTGCCGCGGAAGGCGAAGCTCAGGTTCGAGACGCCGCCCGACACATGCGCGTGCGGAAGGTTCTCGCGGATCCACTTCGTGGCTTCGATGAAATCGACGCCGTAGTTCGAATGCTCCTCGATCCCGGTCGCGACCGCGAACACGTTCGGGTCGAACACGATGTCCTGTGGCGGAAAACCGACCGTCTCGGTCAGGATCTTGTAGGCGCGGGCGCAGATCTCGGTCTTGCGGGCGAAGGTGTCGGCCTGGCCCTGCTCGTCGAACGCCATGACGACCACGGCCGCGCCGTAGGCGCGCACCTTGCGGGCGTAGTGGATGAAGCTCTCCTCGCCTTCCTTCAGCGAGATCGAGTTCACGATCGGCTTGCCCTGGACGCACTTGAGGCCGGCCTCGATCACCGACCACTTCGACGAGTCGATCATGACAGGCACGCGGGCGATGTCGGGCTCGGCGGCGATCAGGTTGAGGAACTCGACCATCGCCTTCTCGCTGTCGAGAAGGCCCTCGTCCATGTTGACGTCGAGGATCTGCGCGCCGCTCTCCACCTGCTCGCGCGCGACGTCGAGGGCCGCGGCGTAGTCCCCGGCCGTGATCAGCTTCCGGAACTTGGCGGAGCCGGTGACGTTGGTGCGCTCGCCGACGTTGACGAAGCGGGAGGCGGCGGAGGTCGTCATGTGGCGTCCGTCTTTGAAGATGTATTGGACAGGCGTTCTGCGTGCTTCGAGACGCTTCGGGGCTTCGCCCTAAAGCTCCTCAGCATGAGGAGGGTCCCTGCCTGCCATCCTCGCCGGTCCTCATGCTGAGGAGCCCGCGAAGCGGGCGTCTCGAAGCACGCAGGGCTGGCCTTCGACTGCAATCTCACGCCACAAGCTCGAACGGCTCGAGGCCGGACAGCCGCATCTTGGGCGCGACCTCCGGGATCTTCCGCGGCGCCTTGCCCTTCACCGCCTCGGCGATCGCGCCGATGTGGGCGGGCGTGGTGCCGCAGCAGCCGCCGACGATGTTGACGAGACCCGAACTCGCGAATTCGCCGACCAGGACGGCCATCGCCTCCGGGCTCTCGTCGTAAAGCCCGAACTCGTTGGGAAGGCCGGCGTTGGGGTAGGCGCAGATCAGCGTGTCGGCGGCGCGGGAGAGCTCGGCCACATGGGCGCGCATCTCCTTGGCGCCGAGCGCGCAATTCAGCCCAACCGACAGCGGCTGCGCGTGGCTGAGCGCATTCCAGAACGCCGTCGGCGTCTGGCCGGAGAGCGTGCGGCCGGAAAGGTCGGTGATCGTGCCGGAGATCATCACCGGCAGGCGGCGTCCGAGCTCCGCGAAGATCTCCTCCAGCGCGAACACCGCGGCCTTGGCGTTCAGCGTGTCGAAGATTGTTTCGATCAGCAGCGCGTCGGCGCCGCCCTCGATCAGGCCGCGCGCGGCCTCGCCGTAGGCCGTCGCCAGCTCGTCGAAGGTCACGGCGCGGAAGCCGGGGTTGTTGACGTCGGGCGAGATCGAGGCGGTGCGGTTGGTCGGGCCGATCGCGCCGGCGACGAAGCGCGGACGTCCGTCCTCCTCCGCCGCGATGTCGCCGGCTTGCCGCGCGAGCCGGGCGCCCTCGACGTTCAGCTCATAGGCGAGCGCCTCCATGCCGTAGTCGGCCTGGGCGATGGTGGTCGAGGAGAAGGTGTTGGTCTCGACGATGTCGGCGCCGGCGCGGAAATACTCCAGGTGGATCTCGCGGATGGCGTCCGGCTGGGTCAGGATCAACAGGTCGTTGTTGCCCTTGAGGTCGCGGCCCCAGTCTTTGAAGCGCTCGGCGCGGAAGTCGGCCTCCGAGAACTTGCGCTGCTGGATCATGGTGCCCATCGCGCCGTCGAGCACGAGGATGCGCTCGGAGGCGAGCTTCCGCAGCGTGGTTTCGACGTCGCTCATGATGTCATCCTCACTTTTCAGTTCGGTACGGCCGCCTTACTTGGCGGTCTCCAGCGCCTTGAGGCGCTTCTCGATCGCGTCCAGCCGGTCGTCCACGCCATTTACGACGTAGCGGCCGAGAATGATCTCGCTCTTCAGCGCCTCGCGGATCGCCTCCAGCTTGCGATCCTGTTTGTCGAAACGCGCTTCGAACTTGTTGTCCATTGCGTCGAAGCGCGCGTTCAGGTCCTGCCGCAGTTCGCGCAGAAGCGTCAGAACGAGGTTGTCCGGCTCGGCCATCTTGGAAGCTCCGTGGTCGTCACCCTTAAGATGGCGCCATTCTGTTCAAATGCACGGGCCTCAAGCCGCGGCGGCCTTCGCCGTGGCCGAGGTCGGGCGCAAGCCCAGCAGGTGACACACGGCGTAGACCAGGTCCGCCTTGTTCATCGTGTAGAAATGGAAGTCCTTCACCCCGTGGTCGACGAGGTCGAGCACCTGCTCGGCGGCGACGGCGGCGGCGATTAGCTGCCGGGTCTGGACGTCTGCGTCGAGGCCCTCGAAGCGGGCGGCGAACCAGTCCGGCACCGTCGCGCCGGCGCGGGCGGCGAAGCTCGCGGTCTGCTTGAAGTTCGACACCGGCACGATGCCCGGCACGATCGGGATGTGGATGCCGCGCGCCCGCGCCTGGTCGACGTAGCGGAGGTAGTGGTCGTTGTCGAAGAAGAACTGGGTGATCGCCCGGTTCGCGCCGGCGTCGACCTTGGCCTTCAGCACGTCGAAGTCCGCCTCGAGGCTTGGGCTTTCGGGATGCTTCTCGGGGTAGGCCGAAACGGACAGCTCGATTTCCGGCGCTCGGCGGCGGATGCCGGCCACGAGCTCGGCGGTCGAGGCGTAGCCGCCGGGGTGCGGCTCAAACTTGCCGCCGACGCCGTTCGCGGGATCGCCCCGCAGCGCCACGATGTGGCGCACGCCGGCCTCGCGATAGGCGTCGACTACGGCGTCGACCTCCGCCTTGGTGGCGGAGACGCAGGTGAGGTGCGCGGCCGGCGGCACGACCGTGTCCGTCACCATCCGCGCGACGGTGGCGTGGGTGCGCTCGCGGGTGGAGCCGCCCGCGCCGTAGGTCACCGACATGAAGGTGGGATCGAGCGGCGCGAGCCGCTCGATCGAGCGCCACAGCGTGGCCTCCATCTCCGGGGTCTTCGGCGGGAAGAACTCGAACGACACCCGGACCGGACGGCGCGCAGCGCGGGAGAGACGATGGTTGGGCATCAGGCGACCTCGAGGTTCGAGGAAGAGGGGAGCGCATCCGACACGATCCGCGGATCACGGGCGAGCCAGAGCGAAACGGTGAGCTTGTCGCCGTCGCCGTCAGGCGGCGGCAGATTGGAATGGCCGACGAGGTCGAGCCCGGAGGCCGCGAGCCAGCCGGCCATCGCCTCGCTCGAGAAGCCGAGCCGGCGGTGGGCGTGACGCTCCCGCAACTCCTCGATGCCGTGGGGCGCGAAGTCGACGATCAGCAGCCGTCCGCCCGGCCGCAGGGCGCGGGCGGCCTCCCGTACGGCGCGGGCCGGATCGTCGAGGAAGTGCAGCACCTGATGCACCACGACGAGGTCGAACGCGCCGGTCTCGACCGGCGGGGCGAAAATGTCCCCCTGGCGGACCTGAGCGTTGGTCACGCCGGCGCGCGCCAGATTGGCGCGGGCGAGGGCGAGCATGTCGCGATTGGCGTCGACCCCGATCGCGCGGCCGACGCGCGGGCTGAGCAGCTCGAGCATGCGGCCGGTGCCGGTGCCGAGGTCCAGCGCGGTCTCGATCCGTGCGTCGCCCACGG
>Ga0256876_1000378_pt1 | contig 10439 bp, 10 predicted proteins | sample MC6MC0419MT_FD_186340 | JGI IMG/M metagenome (GOLD analysis project Ga0256876, IMG submission 186340) | Metatranscriptome of enriched soil aggregate microbial communities from Iowa State University, Ames, United States - MC6-MC0419-MT... | ecosystem: Environmental > Terrestrial > Soil >...
CGTCCATCGCCGCCGGGCCATCGTCGGCTTCGGCCAACCGCTCGACCTGGGCCAGGCCGATGTTGTAGCCGGTCAGGAACATTTCCGGGCACACCAGCAACTGGGCGCCGCGGTCGGCTGCCAGCTGCGCCTGGTGGCGCAGCCGTTGCAAGTTGCCGGGCACGTCCAGTGGCTTGGGGGCGCCCTGGAACAGAGCAATGCGCATGGTGCCTCCTTGTGTCAGTCTGCCAGGGCGATCGGGCCGATCTCGTCAAACACATCGCCCGGGCCGGGGTTGTCCGGGTGGGTCTGGCCACCGAAGTGGTTCATGATACCCCACACCGCATTCAGCGACGTCTGCACCGCGCCTTCCACCCACGCCGGGGTCCACGACACGTCGTCACCGGCGATGAACATGCCGCGCTGCTCGGCAGGCATGTCTTGCTGCATGAAGTGCGCGTACATGCGCTGGTTGTAGCGGTAGTGGCCCGGCAGGGCGCCCTTGAAGGCGCCGAGGAAGTGCGGGTCGGCCTCCCAGGAAATGGTGATCGGGTCGCCGATGATGTGCCCGGCGATATCGGTCTTGGGGTAGATCTTCTTCAGCGCATCCAGGGCCAGCTGCACGCGCTTTTCCACCGGGTGCGGCAGCATCTTCAGCGCGTCGCTCATCCAGGCGTAGGACAGGCAGATGACCCCCGGCTTGTCGTCGCCGTTGTCGAACAGGTAGGTGCCGCGGGTGAGGCGGTCGGTGAGGGTCATGCTCATCAGGTCACGGCCGGTTTGCGGGTCCTTGTCCTTCCAGAACGGCCGGTCGACCATGACGAACGTCTTCGACGATTGCATGTAGCGGGTGCGGTCCAGGGCCATCCACATTTTTTGCGAGAACAGCGATTCCTCGCAGTCGATCTGGGTGGTCAGCAGCCAGGTCTGGCAGGTGGCGAGCACGGCGCCGTAGTGCCGGGTGTCGCCCCAGTTGTCGGTGACCGCCAGGCGGCCATCGGCGGCACGGGCAATGCGCTTGACCCCCGTGCGCGGCGCGCCGCCATGCAGGCCGCTGAGGCTGGTGCCCTCCGGCCAGTGGGCGCAGCGCTCGGGCACATGGCGCCAGATACCTTGCGGCACCTGCTCCACACCGCCGACGACCAGGTGCTGGTGGTCGTCGCAGTTGGTCATCACCACGCGGAAGATTTCCAGCATCGAGTTGGGGAAGTCCGAGTCCCATCCGCCGGTGCCAAAGCCGACCTGGCCGAACACTTCGCGGTGCTGGAAGCTCAGTTTGGCGAACGAGCGCGAGGTGGCCACGAAGTCGTAGAAGGTGCGGTCGTCCCACAGCGGCACCAGCTTGTTCCACAACTCCTTGAGCCGCGGTACATCGCGGTCGCGGATAGCTTGCTGGATGTCGGCGAACTGGGCGCCACTTTCCAGGGCGTCGGCCCAGGCGTCGGCCACTTCGTGGAACAGCTTAGGCAGGTCGGTGGTTTTTTCGGCGTAGTAGGTCTGGCCTTCCAGGTCGATCACTGTGCTGCCCGAGGCCGGGGTCAGGGGGTTGGGGAAGGGCTTGGTCTCCAGGCCCAGCTTGTCCACGTAGTGATAGAACGCCGTGGACGACACCGGGAAACGCATGCCGCCGAGTTCGGCGATGATCCCGTCGGTGCCGTTGAAGGCTTGCGAACGCAGCCGGCCACCCAGCTTGGAGGCCTCGTACACCACCGGCTTCAAGCCCAGTTTCATCAGCTCGTAGGCCGCCACCAGGCCGGCGATACCGGCACCCACGATGGCCACTTCTTCACCCTGGCGCTCGGCTGGAATGCTGCCCAGGCCTGCGGGGTGTTCCAGCCAGTCGTCGAAGGCGAAGGGGAAGTCCGGACCAAAGATGGTGATGGGCTGCTTGCCGTCGGCGGGGTGGCGGTTTTTCTTGTTCATGAAGTGACCTTGCCAGAGAGGCTGCGCGGGGAGCGGAGCCTGAGTATAGGAGATGCCTGGTGGTCATTTTAGGGAGTAGGGCGTTCGTAATTAAGGTTCAGAGTGGTGTCTGAATGTAGCTTTATTCGTCATATTTACTAATAAAAGATCAATTATGATGAATCAGATAAGGGATGCGAGGTGATCCACGGTCTCGGGGTATTTCTGCACAAGGCGAATGAGCGCAACAGCCTGCGCATTAGGTCTGGAACGGCCTTGCTCCCAGTTCTCCAGTGTTCTGGCGTTGGTCCGTAGACAGTTCGCGAACAGTGCCCTGGACATGTTGAGGCGCTGGCGCAGTTCCAACAGTTCATTAGGCGCCAAGGGGGCCAGTTCGATGGAGCTGACTTTGTGCGAGCGCAGGGTCTTCTTGCCTTGGCGTTCTTCGGCCAAGGCGTCGAAGCCTTCAGTGAGTTCAGTGAACAGGTTGCGTGGCATGGTGGGTCCTCGACAGGTATTCGCGTTCGAGCATGGTTCTCAGAGCTTTTCGCTGGGAGTCGGTCAAGTCATCCTGCATGCCTTTGCCGTATAGGGTAAACAGCCAGAATTGAGTCCCCGGAAGCCAGAAGTAGTAGATGACGCGGATACCGCCCCGCTTGCCCTTTTGGCGTTGGGAGTCCGAAAATCGCAGCTTCCGGAGGCCACCTGTACCTTGGATCAAATCTCCAGCAAGCGGATTCTTCAACAAAAACTGTTGCAAGGAGCGAAAGTCTTCGTCGCTCAGGTAACTGGGACGATGACGTTCGAACGGGGGAAGCTCAACAAAAACGGCGTCCATGCTGTGTACGTTATCTGCGTATAGTTTGGAAGAGGTGGTGAGGCCTGTCAATCCGGCCTCTAACCAGCCTATTACGCATTGACGCTACGCCTCAGCACGAATGAATTGCAGCAAGTAACGCAGGTATAGGCCTCGATCGGTCGATACAGCGTTTCACTCAAGATATTGACGGTGCTGGAGGATGTCGCTCAGATTGGCTGACCGCGATCCACCTTGCTGCTGAGAATGATCGACGTGGTGGTTTTTTCCACCCCGTCGACACTGCCGATCTGGTCGAGCAGCTGGTCCAGTTGCTCGGGCGAGTCCGTACGCAGCCAGGCCACATAGTCGAATTCGCCGCTTACTGCACACAGCTGCTGCACCTGGCCCATGGCACTCAGACGGCGTACCACTTCCTTCCCGGAGCGCGGCTGCACCTTGATCCCCACGTACGCTTGCAGCCCGCCACCCATCACACTCTGACCCAAGCGCACGCCATAGCCTGAGATGACCTTGTTCTTCTCCAGCCGTTCCAGGCGCGAGTTGACGGTGGTGCGGGCGATGCCCAGCTGGCGCGCGAGGGTGGCGACGCTTTCGCGGGCGTTGATTTGCAGCAGGGCGATCAGCTGGCGATCGATTTCATCCAGCGTGATGGAGCGGGAATCCGACATGGCGAGTCTCTTCGGTTGGCCTGCTAGCCTAGCCAGCGAGTGCCAATCAGGGCAAGGCCGGGCACAGCTGAACAATCCGACGCGCTCCTACAACGACTGCGCTGGCCTGGTGGCTGTGCCTTCGGCATGATGAAGCGCTAGCTCAACGGGAACCTCAGCGTGAACCTCGACCACCTGCTCGAATGCTGGCGACTGGAGGTCGCCAACAAGAAAAGGCCCGGGCGCCGTATAAGCCTGCTGTTCAACGTGCTGCGCCGTGCGCGCAAGGACAACAAACTGCGTTTCCTCTTTGCCTACCGCCTGGCCCAGTACCTCGACGCCCGCGGCGGCCTGGCGCGGCGTCACGCCCGGCGCATGCAACAGCGGCTCAACCTCAAGTACGCCCTGGACATCGACATCGGCGCACAGATCGCACCCGGTCTGCGCATCGCGCACCTGCCGGGGGTAGTAATTACCCGACACGTGAGCATCGGGCGCAACTTCTTCGTCCGGCAGAACTGCTCGATCGGTATCAAGACACTAGGGTTGGACGATTACGCGCTGCGCATTGGCGACAACGTGAGCATGGGGGCTAACAGTTGCATCGTTGCCGACTGCATCGATATTGGCGACGACGTGGTGATTGGCGCGATGTCGTTGGTTACGCGGGATATTCCGGCTGGCATGACCTTCTACAACCCGCGGCAGGTCGAGATGCGGTCAAGAGGTGAGTAAGAAGAGTTACATTTCCGGAGCTGTGGGCGGGATGCTCGAATGATACTGTCTGGTGCAACCATTGCACTGTATCCATTGACGGCCTCGGTGGGTCGCAAGTAAGGCACTTGAATGGGCTTCGCGAAACAGGGCTCGACTGGTAGCAATGTGGGAGGAGTTGAATCCATGACCAACAAGCATTGCCAGCTGACCGAGGTAACCGTGGTGGGCCCCGCTTCATTGCTGCTCACCTTCGCGGACGGGGGAGTGTTCACACGAGCTCATCTGGAGCTGGATGGCCAAACATGAGCTGACGTTGGATCGAGCAGCTGAAGAGCTAGGGCTGAGCAGGCGTATGTTGGCTTATTACCGTAAGGGCGAAAAACCGGTGCCGAAGACAGTTGGCCTGGCCATGAAGGGTTGGGAAGCACTTCGGTTGCCTGAGACGCAGGCAAATAGCGTATCGAAGAAGCGGGCATAACGGCCCGGCTGATCGATAGGCATGAAAAAGCCGCGGAATCGCGCGGCTTTCTGGTATTTGGTGGGCCCACACGGACTTGAACCGTGGACCAAAGGATTATGAGTCCTCTGCTCTAACCAACTGAGCTATAGGCCCTCAGTAAGTGGCCGGATTATAACGAGGGTTTCGCACCTGTGCCATCTGAAAGATCCGATAGTGCTATGCGAAGAAACGTTGCCGCGAACTCGCCTGGCGGCAGCGGCAGGCTGACGATGTAGCCCTGGATCTGCTCGCAGCCCTCGGCCGCCAGGAAGCGTTGCTGAGCCTGGTTTTCCACGCCCTCGGCAATGATGGTCAGTTGCATGCTGCGGCCCAGGGCAATGATCGCACGGGCGATGGCGGCGTCGTGGGGGTCGTCGGGCAGGCCGCGGATGAACGACTTGTCGATCTTGAGAATGTCCAGTGGCAGGCGCTTGAGATAGCTCAGCGATGAATAGCCGGTGCCAAAGTCGTCGATGGCCAGCTGCACGCCCAGCTTTTTCAGCTGGTACAGCACGGCCAGTGCTTCTTCCGCCTGGCTCATGATGAAGTTTTCGGTGATCTCCAGTTGCAGGTCACCCGCCTTGAGCTGGTAGTGCTTGAGCAACTGTTCGATGCGCCGGGCCAGGTGTGGCTGGCGAAGCTGGGCGCCGGCGAGGTTGATCGACAATGGGCCGAAGGGTTCGTAGTGCTGCTTCCAGGCCTGCATCTGCCGGCAGGCTTGTTCCAGTACCCAGTCGCCGAGCTGGAGGATGGTGCCGTTCTCTTCTGCCAGGTGGATGAAGTGCTCTGGCGGCACTTCACCAAAGGTCGGGTGGCTCCAGCGGATCAGCGCCTCGGCGCCTACCAGGTTCTGGGTCTTGAGGCTGAGCTTGGGCTGGAAGCACAGGCTCATTTCGTTGCGTTCGACGGCGCGGCGTAGCTCGTGCTCCAGGGCGATGCGCTCGCTGGCCTGGGCGGTCAGGTCGCGGGTGTAGGCTTCGACGCGGTTGCGGCCTTTGGCTTTGGAGCGGTACATGGCAGCGTCGGCGTTGCGGATCAGCGTGGCCACGTCGGTGCCGTCCTGCGGATACAGGCTGATGCCGATGCTGGCGCTGGTGAAGAACTCGTGCTCACCGGCCTGGAACGGTGCGACAAAGCAGGCCAGCAGCTTGTTGGCGATGGTGCTGGCGTCACTGGGCTTGTGCAGGCCGGGCAGCAGGATGATGAACTCGTCGCCGCCCAGGCGGGCCACGGTGTCGACGTCCCGCACCTGTTCTTTCAGGCGCTGTGCAATGCCCTTGAGCAGCAGGTCGCCGACCGGGTGGCCAAGGCTGTCGTTGATGTGCTTGAAGCGGTCGAGGTCAAGGAACAGCACCGCGCCCTGGCGGTTGGACACCTGCGCGCAAGTGAGCACGGCCTGCAGGCGGTTCTCGAACAAGGCACGGTTCGGCAGGCCGGTCAGCGGGTCGTGGTGGGCCTGGTAGTCGAGCTTGGCCTGGGCGTGCTTGAGGCTGGAAATGTCGGCGAACACGGCAACGAAGTGGGTGATCTCGCGTTCGCTGTTGCGCACCGCACTGATGGTCAGCCAGCCGGGGTACAGTTCGCCGTTCTTGCGCTTGTTGTAGATCTCACCTTGCCAGTGGCCCTCGGCAGTAAGCTGGTGCCACATGGCGGCATAGAAGGCGCTGTCGTGCTGGCCGGAGGCAAGCAGGCGCGGGGTCTGGCCGAGGGCTTCGATCTCGCTGTAGCCGGTGATTTCGCTGAAGGCGCGGTTGACGGCACTGATGCGTTGGTCGATGTCGGTGATCAGCACGCCTTCGGCGGTGTTCTCGAACACGGTGGCGGCCAGCTGCAGTTTTTCCTGCATCAGGTGGCGCTCGGTGATGTCGCGGGCGATGGTCAGCATGCAGTCGACACCGGCAATCGGCAGGGGCCTGGCGGACAGCTCGCACAGGCGGATCTGCCCGTCGCTGCGGCGGATGTGGCAGGTGAAGTCGCGCACGAAGCCGTCGCGGTTGAGCTGGTCGACCATGCGTTTGCGTTCGTTGAGGTCGACCCAGATACCCAGGTCAAGCGAGGTCTGGTCGATGGTCGGGTTGAGGTCGTAGCCTGTGAGGCGGCAGAAGCCTTCGTTCACCTCAAGCAGCAAACCGTCGCTCTGGCGCGACAGCAGCAGGCCGTCGGGCGAAGCGTGGAACGCCTTGGCGAATTTCTCTTCCGAGGTTTGCAACTGCCCCTGGGTTTCCTTGAGCTGGCTGATGTCGCGCACCGCCACCACCAGCGCAGGTGTGCCGTCGAGTTCGAAGGTTTCGGCCGAGGTGAGGCCGGTGAACAGTTGGCCATTGCTGCGCCGGAAGCTCATTTCCAGGTTGCGGATGCCGCCCTGGTGCAGGCGCTCAAGCAGCGGGGGGCCGGAGCCTTCGACACCCCACAGGTGCAGATCCGTAGCGCTGCGGCCAAGCACCTGTCCCGCGGTCAGGCCGATCTGCTCTTCGAAGGCTTCGTTCACCTCCAGCAGGCAGCCGTCGCTGTGGCGGGCGATCAGCAGAATGTCGGGGCACTGCTGGAACACCGAGGCAAACTTTTGTTCGGAAAGGCGCAGGGCGTCCTCGGTACGCTTGGTTTCGCTGATGTCGATCATCAGCCCGCGCATCACCGGCTGGTGCCCGTGTTCGATCATGCTGACGATATTGCGTACCCACAGGGGCTGGCCGTCAGCCCGGATTACCCGATAGTCCAGGCTATGGTCGCGTCCGGCTGCGGTTTCGCTGTCGCAGTAGGCCTGGGCCCAGAGGGCGTCCTCCGGGTGCAGGATGCTGCGCCAGAAGCCCGGCCTGAGCCAGTCGCTCAGCGGGTAGCCAAGCAAGTCTTCGGCATGTGGGGAGACGTAGCTGTAGGTAAAGTCGTTGGCATCGGCTTCCCAGGCGATGGCGGACAGGCTCTCGACCAGTCCGCGGTAGTGGTACTCGCTGCTGCGCAGCTCCTGCTCCAGTGCGATACGCCGGGAAATTTCCGAGCTGAGCCGACGGTTGATTCGGATCACCACGGCCAGCACGGCCATCAGCAACAGCACCGTTGGCAGGCCATACACCAGCAGGTCAGACCAGAACATCCGTTGGTCGACCACATTACCCACCCAGCGCTGCTGGATCTGGCTGACTTCGCCGCTGCTCATGTCGGCCATGACTTTGTCCAGAATGCCCACCAGCACTTTGTTGTCGCGTGGTGCGGCCATGGCCAACTGGTAGCGGTAGGGCGTTTCGCCACTGACGTAGAGCCCATCGAGCTTGAGCTGGCGCAGGCTCCAGATGCTTGAAGCGAGGTCGCCGACCACGGCGTCCACCTGATCGGTGGCCAAGGCCTGCAAGGTGGAGCTCACATTGGGCAGTGCCACCAGGTTGAGGTCGGGGTGATGGGTACGCAGCAGTTCGTGCGGGGCGTAGTTTTCGACCACGGCTATCTTCAGGCCGTACAGGTCGTCCAGTTTGCGCGGTTGTGCGCCGCCTTTGTGGGCGAGGATGACGATGGGGAAGTCGAGGTACGGGCGGGTGAAGGCCAGATAGCCTTGGCGTTCGGGGGTGGACATGATACCGGGCAGCAGGTCGATGCGGTTTTCCCGCGCTTGCGCCAGTACCTCGGTCCAGCTGCTGGGCTCGACCGGTTTGAGCGTCACGCCCAGGCGTTGCTGGATCGCGGCGATGTAATCGGCGGCCAATCCCTGGTACCGGCCCTCCTGGTCGCGAAACTCGAACGGTGGCCAAGAGGCGTCTACGCCCAGGCTCAGCTGTTGGTGGGCAGCCAGCCAGGCTTTCTCCTCGTCTGTCAGGGTCAGGGCGCCGGCCGTTGTGTTCCACAAAATCAGGAGCAGCAGCAGAATGGCCGGCATGAGCGGCATAGCGGCCTCGCACTTTTTGGGGTCTGACGTCGAGTGTAGACGGGCATTGCGCAAGCGTGGGTAGCGAGATACGTGTAGGAGCAGCCTGGTGCTGCGAAAGGGCCAGTATGGGCGTAGGTGTGCGGTGACTCGGATGGCCTCTTCGCAGCACAAGGCTGCTCCTACAGGGACCGCGAGTTTCCGTAGGCTCGCGCCTCCCAGGCGTTACCTGGCACTCTGCCCTATGGAGCCCGGACTTTCCTCCCCCGTCTTTTGCGGAACAAAAGGCGGTTCAATACTTTAGGTACTTCATTTGTTTTAGCATATACACGTAAACCAGGTTTAGAAATACGTTTTAAGCCAGTGATAACGCGCTCGTTATCTTTTCCATATTTTAAGAAAATACGGATGATACCTTGTTTGTTGTCTTCCACGTATTCTACGTCACGTACGAAACCTTCACGCTTTAAAATTTCAGCGATTTCTTTTTTCACGTTGGAAGCTGGTACTTCTAACTTCTCGTGACGAACCATGTTCGCATTACGAATGCGAGTAAGCATATCTGCAATCGGATCAGTCATTGTCATTACATTTACCTCCTTCCCAAATTAGGGGATTACCAGCTGGCTTTTTTCACGCCAGGAATTTGTCCCTTATATGCAAGTTCTCGGAAACAAATACGGCAAAGTTTGAATTTGCGATATACTGAATGTGGACGACCACAGCGTTCACAACGTGTATACTCTTGCACTTTAAACTTTTGCTTACGTTGTTGTTTAACGATCATAGATTTTTTAGCCACGTTTTCGCCCTCCTTGTTTGACTACTTTTGGAACGGCATACCGAACTGTGTCAATAACTCGCGAGCTTCTTCGTCAGAGTTCGCTGTCGTTACGATCACGATGTCCATACCGCGTACTTTTGAAACTTTATCGTAATCAATTTCTGGGAAAATTAATTGCTCTTTAACACCTAGAGTGTAGTTACCGCGACCATCGAATGCTTTTTTAGAAACACCACGGAAGTCACGTACACGAGGTAGTGAGATAGAAATTAATTTGTCCAAGAATTCATACATACGCTCACCGCGTAATGTAACTTTAGCACCGATAGGCATACCTTCACGTAGACGGAAACCTGCGATCGATTTCTTCGCTTTAGTTACAACTGGTTTTTGACCAGTGATAATTGTTAATTCTTCTACAGCTGCATCTAATGCTTTTGAGTTTTGAACAGCATCACCAACACCCATGTTGATAACGATTTTGTCAACTTTCGGCAATTGCATAACTGATTTATATCCAAATTTGCTCATAAGAGCAGGAGAAACTTCGTTTAAATATTTTTCTTTTAGGCGGCTCATGTGTGTACCTCCCTTCTTTTATTTACTAATTAGTCGATTACTGTACCTGATTTTTTTGCAACACGAACTTTTTTACCGTTTTCGATTTTATAACCTACACGAGTCGGCTCGCCAGATTTAGGATCGATTAGCATTACGTTCGAAACGTGAATTGCAGCCTCTTGGCTAACAATACCACCTTGTGGATTCAATTGGTTAGGTTTAACGTGTTTTTTCACGATGTTCACACCTTCAACAAGAACGCGATCTTGTTTTGGGAAAGCAGCAAGGATTACGCCTTCTTTGCCTTTATCCTTACCAGTGATTACCTTAACCTTGTCACCTTTTTTTACATGCATGCTGTCGCACCTCCTTGATTGGCACTGTCATGAAATTAAAGAACTTCTGGAGCTAGAGAAACGATTTTCATGAAGTTGCTGTCACGTAGTTCACGTGCAACAGGTCCGAAAATACGAGTTCCGCGTGGTGATTTATCATCACGAATAATAACACAAGCATTTTCATCAAATTTGATGTAAGTTCCGTCTTTACGACGTACGCCTGATTTAGTACGAACGATAACAGCTTTAACAACGTCACCCTTCTTGACAACGCCACCTGGTGTTGCTTTCTTAACTGTACAAACAACGATATCACCGATGTTAGCAGTTTTACGGCCA
>Ga0256876_1000381_pt1 | contig 10414 bp, 7 predicted proteins | sample MC6MC0419MT_FD_186340 | JGI IMG/M metagenome (GOLD analysis project Ga0256876, IMG submission 186340) | Metatranscriptome of enriched soil aggregate microbial communities from Iowa State University, Ames, United States - MC6-MC0419-MT... | ecosystem: Environmental > Terrestrial > Soil >...
CCGGACCGCCGCGGCGAGGCCGCCGCCATCAGCCGCTTCAGATCGGAGAACCCATAGCGTTGTCCGCCGAGATCACACCGCAGGATCATCCCGCTCTCCTTCCCCACACCTCGCCAATCGCGCTGCGGCGATCCCGCCGCAAGCGAGAAACGGACCATTTCTTCCGCCCCAGCACGATCAGCGAAACGGCGGCGCCTGCCTCAGGCTCTTTTCGAGGCATGACGCTTTCCGCAGCACAGGGCGAGCGAGTTTTTCGCATAGCCCTCCAAAATTCGCTCCGCCGCGACGCCGATCGCGCCCCTTCGCGGATCAACCCGACGGGTTCGGCGCTCCCGCGAGGCCGTGCGGCGAGGTGACGCCGGTTTCCGCGTCCCCTTTCGCGAGACCCGTGTCGCTACCGATTGCCGTGTCCGATCCTTCGTGCTCCATTGCGCCGCATCATGGCTGGAGCGGCTCCTTTTGGACCGGTTTTGCCGACCACGGAGATCTTCGCGCGCATGTTCCCCACGCCCAAGCCTTTCCTCAAGCCCAACACGTATGAGTTTGAATCGTCGCCGATGGTGAAGGCGACCGGCTTCCGGGAATACGACGCGCGCTGGCTGTTTCCCGACGAGATCAACCTCATGGGCGTGCAGGCGCTGGGCATGGGGCTCGGCACGCTGATCCACGAGCTCGGCATCCGGCCGGAGATCGTCGTCGGCCACGACTTCCGCAGCTACTCCGCCTCCATCAAGATCGCGCTCGCGAACGGGCTCATGGCCGCGGGGATCAAGGTCCGCGACATCGGGCTCGCGCTGTCGCCTATGGCCTATTTCGCGCAGTTCGAACTGGACTGCCCCTGCGTCGCGATGGTGACCGCGTCGCACAACGACAACGGCTGGACCGGCGTGAAGATGGGCGTGCAGCGCCCGATGACTTTCGGCCCCGAAGAGATGACTCGGCTCAAGGAGATCGTGCTCGCGGCGGCGTTCAAGCTGCCGGGCGGCGGCGCTTATTCCTTCGAGCAGAACTTCCCCGAGCGCTACCTCACCAAGCTGCTGGATCGCCCGAAGATCACCCGCAAGCTCAAGGTCGTCGCGGCCTGCGGCAACGGCACGGCCGGCGCGTTCGCGCCCGAAGCGCTGGAGCGGCTTGGCTGCGAGGTGATCCCGCTCGACGCCGAACTTGACCACACCTTCCCGAAGTACAACCCCAATCCGGAAGACATGCAGATGCTGCATGCGATCCGCGACGCGGTGCTGGAGCACGGCGCGGACGTCGGCCTGGGCTTCGACGGCGACGGCGACCGCTGCGGCGTTGTGGACAACGAGGGCGACGAAATCTTCGCGGACAAGGTCGGCGTCATGCTCGCGCGCGACCTCTCGGCCATCCACCCCAACGCCCAGTTCGTGGTCGACGTGAAGTCGACCGGCCTGTTCATGACCGACCCGGTCCTGATCGCCCAGGGCGCGAAGACCGACTACTGGAAGACTGGCCACTCCTACATCAAGCGCCGCGTGAACGAGCTGAACGCGCTCGTGGGCTTCGAGAAGTCCGGCCACTACTTCTTCAACAAGCCGATCGGCTACGGCTACGACGACGGGCTGATCTCCGCGCTCGCGATCTGCGACATGCTGGACCGCAACCCCGACAAGTCGATGGCGGACCTGAAGCGCGCGCTGCCGAAGACCTGGGGCTCCCCCACCATGTCGCCGCATTGCGCCGACGACGTGAAATACGACGTCGTCGCCGAGACCACCGCGACCTTCGAGCGGATGAAGGCCGAAGGCGAGCCCGTGGGCGGCCAGAAGATCGTCGATCTCGTCACCGTGAACGGCGTTCGTATCACGGCCGAGGACGGCACCTGGGGCCTCGTCCGCGCCTCGTCGAACAAGCCTGAACTTGTCGTCGTGATCGAAAGCCCGGTGTCGGAAGCGCGGCTCCATGAGATGTTCAAGGCGGTCGACGGCATTCTCCGGCGCCGCTCGGAGGTAGGCGCGTACAACCAGACGATCTGAAGAAAAGCCTTTGGTTCCCCGCCGGCGGACCCCCGCGCCGGCGGCTTCTGCTGCAACTAAAGATTGTGATCTGAATCTAGGCAATTGACAAAGCAGCCGCAGGTCGCGCTATTTTGCACCTGCAAAGTCGTTTTGTTGCAGCGCACATATTTGGCCGTCAGGCCGAGGTTTGATCGCCGACAGGCCGGTCGCTTCAAATTCAGCGGGGGAGTTCAAGACGATGAGTGGCGACGTGAGACGCACTGCAGGGCCGTCCAAGGTCACGCCGGTGATCCTGTCCGGCGGCACGGGCACGCGGCTGTGGCCGCTGTCGCGCGAAGCCTATCCGAAGCAGCTGCTCGCCCTCGCCGGCGATCGCACGATGCTCCAGGACACCGCGAGCCGCGTCAGCGATCCCAAGCTCTTCACGAAGCCTATGGTTGTGGCCAACCATGAGCATCGCTTCATCATCGCCGAACAGATGCGGGCGCTCGGCCTCGAGGACACCACGATCGTCCTTGAGCCGTTCGGCCGAAACACGGCGCCGGCCGCCGCGGTCGCCGCGCTGGTCGCCGTCGCGAGCGATCCCAGCGCCATCCTTCTGCTGATGCCCGCCGACCATGTCGTGCGCGACCCCGCCGCCTTTCGCGCCGCCGTCGAGCGCGGCCTTGTCGCCGCGCACGAGGGCCGGCTGGTGCTGTTCGGCCTGAAGCCGACCGAGCCGGCGACGGGCTTCGGCTACATCGAACAGGGCGACGCCCACGCCACCGCCCCCGGCAGCTACTCCGTCAAGCGCTTCGTGGAGAAGCCGGACCGGGTGACCGCGGAGAGCTATCTCGCCGCGGGCACCTACCTGTGGAACAGCGGCATCTTCCTGCTGCCCGCGCAGGCGCTGATCGACGAGTTCCAGAAGCTGGACCCCAGCGTGCTGGCCGCGGCGAAGCGCTCGCTGGACAGCGCCGGGCGCGACCTCGATTTCGTGCGTCTGGGCGAGGACGCCTTCCGCGACGCCCCGTCGATCTCGATCGACTACGCCGTCATGGAGAAGACCGACCGCGCCGTCGTGGTGCCCGCCGACTTCGCCTGGACCGACGCCGGAAGCTGGTCGTCGCTGTGGGACATCGGGGCCAAGGACCGCAGCGGCAACGTGGTCGCGGGCGAAACCGTCATCGAGGACGCCAAGGGCTGCTACATTCGCGGCGAGGGCCAGCTGGTGGCGGCGCTCGGCGTGGAGAACCTTGTGATCGTCGCGACGCCCGACGTCGTGATGGTCACCACCAAGGACCGCGACCAGGACGTCAAGACGCTGGTCAACCAGGTTCGCGCCGCGGGCCACGCCTCCGCCACCGAGACCCTGCGAAACCATCGGCCGTGGGGCTTTTTCCAGTCGATCCACACCGGCGACCGCTTCCAGGTGAAGCGCATCACCGTGAAGCCCGGCGCGAAGCTCTCGCTGCAGAAGCACTTCCACCGCGCCGAGCACTGGGTCGTGGTGAACGGCACCGCTCTGGTGACCCGCGACGGCGAGCAGGTTCTTCTGCGCGAGAACGAGTCCGTCTTCCTGCCGCTCGGCTGCGTCCACCGGCTCGAGAACCCCGGCAAGGTGCCGTTGAACCTGATCGAGGTTCAGTCCGGCTCCTATCTCGGCGAGGACGACATCGTCCGCTACGAGGACATGTACGCGCGGGTCAAGGACGCGGCCGACACGCCGCTCTGACCCGGATTTCCGCTCCGACCTCGGGCGAAGGTCGCCTCGAAGGCCGCCGGTCGCCCGCGGCGGCCGGCCGGGCTTGACGGAACATACGTTCCGGGCCGAGTATCGACGAGCTTTGCCATACGCGCGTCGGTCATTTAGGCTGACGCGTCATACCCCCAATTTCAATCGCTGATTGACGACCTTTTTAAATACATCGCTGTCTGTGTAATAACGGGTTAAGCTTGAACATCATCTTCGATATCACGCGGCTGTTGCGGCGATCGTCGGCCTTTACGCCGACCGGAATCGACCGCGTCGAGCTGGCTTATGCGCGGCACTTGCGCGAGCACTACCCTGAGGAAGCGCACTTCATCGGTCGTCTGCGCTCGCGGCCCTGGCGGCTCAATCCAGAGGCCTGCCACAGCTTCATCGAGACGCTGACGACCCGTTGGGAGATGAGCAACGAGCTGGCCTCGCGCAGCGAGATCAGCAGGCTGGAGAACTTCCTGGAGATCCTGCCGAACGCGCTCGCGGCCGGCATGGAGGAGCCTATCCGCCGAAGCTCGATCCCCGCGCTCGCGCCGTCGCTGCCGGTGCTGCTGTCCCCGCTCAGCCTGTGGCCCGATCGCGCCTGCCGCCGCTTCAACAAGGGCGCGGTCTATCTCAACGTGTCGCACGAAGGCCTGATCGCTCGGCGCGACGTGAGCCGGCTGGTCGAGGTCCGCAACCTGCTGCCGATCTACCTAGTCCACGACCTCATTCCAATTTCGCATCCCGAGTACGCCCGGCCCGGCGACCGCGAGAAGCACGAAGCGCGGATGCGCACGGTGCTGAACTCCGCCGTCGCGACGCTGACGAATTCGGAGCACACCAGTCAGATGCTGTCCGAGTTCGCGACCCTGCACGGGCTCAATCTCGCGCCGACCGTGGTCAGCCCGCTCGGCGTCGAGCAGAAGTTCCACGACCCGGTGGACCTCCCGCCGATCGACACGCCGTACTTCGTGATGATCGGCACGATCGAACCGCGCAAGAACCACCTGACCATCCTGCACCTCTGGCGTCATCTCGCGGAGACGTCGCCGGTCGTGCCCAAGCTGATCGTGATCGGCCGGCGCGGCTGGGAGAACGAGAACGTCATCGACATCATGGAGCGCTGCGACGCGCTCTCGCCGCATGTCATCGAGTGCAACAGGCTACCCGACCAGTTGCTGCGCCATCTCATGGCGAACGCCCGGGCTGTGCTCATGCCGTCCTTCGCGGAAGGCTACGGGCTGCCGCTCGCCGAAGCGCTGACCATGGGCGCGCCGGCCATCTGTTCCGACCTCTCGGTGTTCCGCGAGATCGCCCAGGACGCGCCGGACTACATCAGCCCGATCGACGGCGCCGAGTGGATGCGGTCGATCGTCGATTACGCCAAGCCGGACTCGAAGCGCCGGGCCGCGCAGATCGAACGGCTGGCGCATTTCAAGCCGCCGACCTGGGAAAAGCATTTCGCGGCGCTCGATCACCTGATCGAGCTCGTGCACAGCACCTCCCAGCGCTCCGCCACCGCGATCCGCCCCGGCAAGTACCGGACGCCGTCGCCGGTCCCCGGCAGCGCGGTGGCCGCGCGCATGCGCAAGAACATCGCGGAACTGATCGCGAGCGAAGACGCCGCCTGAGCGCCGGGACGCACGGCCCGGTCGCGTCGCCGCTTTGGGGGAGGACGGACCGGGCGGCCGGTCGGCGGCGAGGCGTCCGCGATCAGCCGCGCGCGCCCGCCACCTTGTCGTACATCCCCTGAAGGGCGCTGCGGTAGCGCTCGCGCGAGTACAGCGCCGCCTGCGCCCTTCCCTTTGCCGAAAGCTCCGCCCGCAGTTCGCCGTTCGTGCTGATCGTGCGGATGGCTTCAGCGATCGCGCGCGTGTCGTAGGGATCGACCAGCAGCGCGGCGTCGCCCGCGATCTCGGGGATCGACGACTGATCGGAGCTGATGACCGGCGTGCCGCACAGCATGCTCTCCAGCACCGGCAGCCCGAAGCCTTCATAGAGCGAGGGGAAGACGACGGCCTTCGCGCCGCGGATCAAGCTGACCAGGAGCGGAAACGGGGCGTAGTCGAACCGGCGCACGCGGTCTCGCTGGAAGGTGAAGTTCTCGATCTGCTCGAGGTAGCGGTTCGTGGACTCCGACAGGAAGCGGAGCTCCTCCTCCGACTTCCAGGCGGGTTTGCCCAGAACCACCAGCGGCTCCTTCACGTCGCTCGCCAGATAGGACTCGATCAGGCGCCCGATGTTCTTCTTCGGCTCGACCGCGCCGAAGTAGAGGAAGTATCCCTTGTACTCCAAGCCGAACGCGCCCTCGACTTCGCGCTTCACGACGTCCTCGGGCTTGTCGAGGTACTTCTTCGGAATGTCGACCGACTGGTAGGTGTTGGTGATCTTGTCCTCGGGATAATTGAACAGCTCGATGATATCGCGCTTCGAGCATTCCGAGACGGTGCAGATATGATCCGCGTTCTTCAGCACGCGCCGGATCATCCGCATGTAGAATTTCTTGTTGTCGAGCGTCGTATACGGCAGCTTGAGCGGCACCAGATCGTGCAGCGTGTAGATGTTCTTCACCCCCGGAATCCGGATCGGGAGCGGATAGGTCCAGTGCATGATGTCCGGCTTCGTGATCGAGCTGACACGAAGCATCGTCTTGTAGGTCCGGAAATTGCGGTAGGATTTGTGGAACAGGTCCGGGACGTTCCAGATCTGGTCGAAGTAGGGCATGCGGGACTCAAAGCTGCGCGTCACGACCTTGCCGGTGATCGGAACCTTGTGCGCCTGAAGCCCGAGCGGCGCGACCGCCGACTCCCGCAACCATCGGATCGCTTGCACAATTGCGTGCGGCTTGCCGGCGTGAGGGTCGAAGAACGCGATCTCCCGCATGAGCTTGTCCGCGCTCGGGGAGGCCCGGGAGCCGTAGAGGATTTCCGTGTTGTAGCCGAGCTCCTTGCATTCGAAGCTCAGGTTTCGGGCGTAGGTCGCCACTCCGGTCCCCTTCTCGAGGGCCAGATTGTAGCCGTCGAGCATGATCGATCGGCGGTTCGCCATACGAGAACACCTCTTCTCCGCACACCCAAACATCCGCGACGGAGCGACGCCTTGCGACCCGCCGACAAACGCGCACGATCTGAACCACGGGGCGCGACGTAGGCAAGCGAAAGCGTGTCACTGCGGTGAAAAGGGGCTACGGCGACGGTTAGACTTTCCAGCGCGGGCCCGGCGCCATAGGTTCACGGCTTGATTTGAGCGATCCAATCCTGATCCTACATGTCGGGCCTCTCTAGAAGCCCTTCGCATTCACCCTAAGGCTCCATGCTCCCCGAGACCGTCAGTTCGCCGCTTCCTGAGTCCTCTCCGCAGGATCGGCCGCAGCCCTCGTTATCTCCCGCGGCCACTCTGGTGCGCATGAACCCCGGCGTTCTCTCGGTGCCCCTCTCATGGGTGGCGACGACGCGGGAGCATCCGCACGCCAATGTGGGCGACGCGTTGAGCGCCTTCGTCGTCGCGGTCATGGCCGGGCTGCCGGTGCGGCGCGCCGGGTTCGACCAGCCGGCGGAGCGGATGGTGGCGGTCGGAACCATCGGCCACAACCAGCGCAACGGCGTGCTGCATTTCTGGGGAACCGGCGTCGACGCAGAGCGCAACCCGGTCGATCCGGCCCACCGGGGCTACATCCGCCCGCCGGACACCGAATTCAACGTCTACGCCCTGCGCGGCCCCCGGAGCGCCGCGACGTTCCGCAGCCAGGGGATCTCGGTTCCCGACGTCTACGGCGATCCGGTGTGGGTTCTCCCGCGGATCTGGCCGATGACGGAGGTGGAAAAGACGCACGATCTCGGCGTCATCCTGCACATTTCCGAACTCGAGAGCGCCGATCCGGACGCCACCGCCAAGGCGATCCTCAAGCGCTACTACATCCCGCCGCATCTCCAGGATCGCATCCGCCTGATCAACACCTATTGCCCGGCCACGCCCGAGGCGATGCGCGCGAAGATCGCCGAGATCGTGTCGTGTCGGCGGGTGGTGTCGACCAGCCTGCACGGCCTCGTCATCGCCGAGACCTACGGAATCCCCTGCGCCTGGTTCGGAACCTATGGCGACAGCTACGGCGCGCTGCTGGATCTGAACGACCCGGCAGCGCACATCGACCACCGCATGCGCGACTTCTACACCGGCGCAGGCCGGGACCGCCTGTCGGCCTTCCTGCTCGACCGCGCGCGCATGACCGATTGGGACGCCGTCATGCGCTGGGTCGACGAAAGCTGGCGGCCGCTCTCGTACGACGACCGGCCGCTTATAGACGCGTTCCCGCTGCCGCTCGCCGTCTCGCCGGAAGCAAGCGTGTGGAGCGCGCCGGCGGCGACGATCGCCAAAATCCCATTTTGACACCGTAACCCGCGTCGCAACGTCGAAAGCTCTTGCTGCACCGCAACGCGTGACCATAAAATGGTCACTTAACAAGTTGATGCTCCGTTAGCGCCGCCGCAATCCGGGCGGGCTGCAGGCGTCATGCCAAGCGGCGCGTCCGTTTGGATCGGCGTCCGGGGGACAGCAGGAGACGGCATGCGGGGAAGTCTGGCCGACTACGCGCGAAGCAATGGCGTCGTCCCTCTCGGGTGGGCCGGCTCGACGATGCAGATGGATTATCTGAATTTCGGCGACGCGCTCAGCCCAGTCATGGTCGCCCTTGGATGCGGGCTCCCCGTTCGTCGCGTGCCGTTCAAATCCGCGACGCTTCGCATGGCGGCGGTCGGAACCATCGGCCACGGATTTTCCGGCGGCGAGACATGGTTCTGGGGCACCGGAAGCTCGAACTGGGCCAATCCCTCCGCACCGGCCGCGGAGCACATTCCGTTCGCCCCCTCCGCCGACTCCGTGTTCAAAGTCTCGGCAACCCGCGGGCCCGTCTCGGAGCGGCTGCTGAACGGCGGCGGCCGGGGCACGGGCGTCTATGGCGATCCGGTCTGGCTGCTGCCGCGCTTCTACGCCCCGAAGGTCGAGAAGAAGTGGAAGATCGGGGTCATCCTCCACCTCTCCGAACTCGCCGACAGGACCTATGAGGCGCATCCCCGCGAGCATATCGTCCGGTGCGTGGTCGAACCGGAGTTCGCGGACGACGTCCGGCTGATCACCACGGTGACGCCGATTTCAATCGGGTCGCTTCAGGACAAGATCGACGAAATCCTCGCGTGCGAGCGGATCGTGTCGACCAGCCTACACGGCATGGTGGTCGCCGAAAGCTACGGCATTCCGTGCCTTTATTTCTCGCCCAACGGCGCAGGGCCGCTCGACCTTGATCTCGAACCCGACGGTGGCACGGACCTGCGAATCGTCGACCTTTACACGGGTCTGGGCCTCAAAACACGCCGCGCCTACGGACAGAGCCGGGCCGCGCGAACGGATTGGGACGCGCTGATGCGCGCGGTTGACGCCAACTGGACGCCGGTCGATCTCCTCGACGGCGACGCCTTGCTTGAGGCTTTGCCGGTCGACGTGGCGCCGATCGCGGCGCGCCCGGACGAGACCATTTGGGAGCACCCCGTGCTGACCGGCTTGACGCTGCAGCACGACGTCACAGAACTGCGCCGCGCCGACAAAGCGGCGTCGAAGGCGGCGGCTTTGAAGACGCCCGGTTCCCCTGGGCGAGCGCCCATCGGAGCGGCGAAATGACGATCTGGGCGAACGAGCGCCCTGAAGGCTGGTTCGTCGCCGCGGCGCGGAACCAGGTCCGCACGGTGATCGCGCTGGTCGGCACCGAGGCTTCGGCGCGTTTCGCCCGGAAGACCTTCGGCGTGGTCGAGGAAGTCGGCGGCCTCGCGATCGTGGTCGCAGGCCTCGCCGCGCTGCGCTATTTTACCGGCTCGCGCTCGCACCACGGCATGCCGATGGTGCCGTTCCTCACCTGCGGCGTGTTCATCTTCTGGACCTTCAAGACGACGTTGGCCCAATCGTCGACATTCGCCTCGGCGAAGTCGCGCTATGAGTTCATGCCGCGCGTCACGCAGCTGGATGTGCTGATCGCGCGCTCCATCGTGAACACGCTGTTCTACGTGGGTCTCGCCCTGGGCGCTTTCACGGCGTTCTATTTCGTCGGCATTTCCGATTGGATGGAGCAACCGCTCGTCGTGGTCGCTGTGCTCTTGGTCGCGTCGCTGCTTGGGTTCGGCGTGGGAATGATCTTCGGAGCGATTAATACCTTCGCGCCGTTCTTCCGCACGATCCAGCACGTCCTGATGCGCGTCTTGATGTTCACGAGCGGCGTGCACTTCATCTGGCCCGAAGTGCCGTACATGTTTCGCTGGATCATCATCGAGAATCCGCTGTTTCATCTGTGCGAGTTCATTCGCAGCGGGTACTTCGTGGCTTATGAATCGCCGGTGGCGAGCAGCCTTTACATCGGTGTCTGGATCGCCTCGACGCTCGCCATCGGCTTGATGTGCGAACGGCTTTGCCGCCCGTTCTACGAACGTGACCGTCGGCGCGCCACCGAAAACGAAGATCCCTTCGCGCTGGACGGCCTATGATCGCGCGCTTGCCGAAAAAAGGCGGCGCGGCTGCGGCGCTGCAGGAGGACCCCGCCGGCTTCCTCGAGATTGGCGGCGGGGAGAGGGATACGATCCGTCTCCGCGGCGTGACGAAGGTAATCGGGGCGGGGCGGAAACAGACGCTGGTGTTCGACCGCGCGAACGCCGAGTTCCGCCGCGGCGTGTCG
>Ga0256876_1000383_pt1 | contig 10407 bp, 10 predicted proteins | sample MC6MC0419MT_FD_186340 | JGI IMG/M metagenome (GOLD analysis project Ga0256876, IMG submission 186340) | Metatranscriptome of enriched soil aggregate microbial communities from Iowa State University, Ames, United States - MC6-MC0419-MT... | ecosystem: Environmental > Terrestrial > Soil >...
CTCAGCACTTACAACCAAGACCTGGACAATATCTGGGCCTACGTCTGCACCTACATGCAACAAGGCCCGCAAGCCTTGCCGCCGTGCGACATCGAGCCACGGGACGCGAACGACGTACCCGCGTATAACCTGGCGTTGCGCTGGGCGCCTCGGGTCGAGTGGCCGGCGGCAATAGACCTTGAATCCCGTAGCGCGCCCTGACTTCAACCCAGGGTTACACCCGTCATGTCGAAGCGATATCATGTCGCCCATCAGCAATCACTACGGGAAAGGCGATGAGCCAGGGGTTCGATGGGGTCAGGCCTGCGTCGGAATCGTCGATCGAGATCGGCTTCTTTTTTGAAGGCCGGCACTGCGTTGAGCGTATCCGGGTGAAGCCCACGGCCGCCAACCTCAAGCGCGCCGCGGAGCGGCGCGCCGCCATTCTTGAAGCCATCGCCCGTGGCGATTTCGATTACGACGCCGAGTTTCCGAAACGTGGCGCATCGCCTAAGCCATCACAGGGTTCCGCATGACAAGCAACACGCAATTGGAAGTCAATGTTCTGACACCCGACGCCTTCACCGCGTACGGCTGGATGCTGGGCAAGCCGATGCCGGACGGTAACGGCGTGCCGCTGTTTTCGAACCCTGCCACCGATTTTTGGCAGGAGCATGTGTTCAACACGGGCGCGGGCGGTGATGCCGAACTGCTGTGGGTGAACTATCGCAGCCCGTCCACGGAAATTACAAACCTGGAAAAGCACTTGCTGACGCAGCAGGCCATCGTGCCGCTGACGGGCGAGATCATTCAGGTGGTGGCGCAGAGCGCTGCGGATGGCAGCCCCGATCTGGCCACGCTTGCCGCGTTTCGCGTGCCGCAGGGGCAGGGCATTTGCATGCGGCCGGGGTGCTGGCATGCGACGCGCGTCGTCGATGGCGAGGTCACCTGCCTGATGCTGACGCGCCGCTCGACGACGGTGGATCTGATCCAGCATCTGACGACCGACGCGCGCGCCTCGGAAAGCGCCATTGTCGCCATTCCGTTGCATCATCTGGAAAACCTGATGGAACCGGCGCAGGAAGTCGACGCGTAAAGCACGGGATGGGGTAGCGGGGGCAATCAATCCCCCTCGCTGCACGCCACGCCCAGCCGTTTGAACAACGGCCACTTATTCCGATAGCCGTCTGTCCAGATCATGCGGGCGTAGCCATCGAACGGCGCGTCAACGGTGTGCACGGTGATCTGCGCGGCGGCGGCATCGTCCTTCGGGCAAAAGGGCTGACCCGGGGTTGGGTACAGCGCGCCTTCCCACACCGCGCTGCCGCAATGCTCGCAGAAGTTGGTCCATTGTTCTTGTTGCGTGGCGTCCTGACGCAATGCCGGCGCCAGACTTTGCAAGGTCAATGCAACATCCGCCGACAGTATGTAGACCTGGGAAAGCAAGGCCGGGCCGGGTATCGTCTGCCATGATTCAGGGCGGAACAGCCAGTCGTGAAAATCCCCCGGGGCCAAGCCAAGGCTGTCTTTATTTTCGTCCAGCTCGCTGTCGGCTTCGGTGCTTTCGTAGCCGGGCGGCACGGCCAGCGCGAACACCGGCGTGGCCTGCCCACATTGCTTACACAAGTGCTGCGCCTGCAATACGTAGTATGAAGACGCCCGAGCATTGGTGTCCGGGACGGTGGGGCGGGTGGTGGCGTCGGCTTGCATGATTTACCTGATGAATTGCAATGTGGGGTTGCAACGCGGGGTGGTTCCGCGCGCCGATGCAGCATACGCGCCACACCCTTTCTTCTTCATTGCCGGGAAATATGCCAGAATCGTCCCCGGAAATTCTGCCTTGCCTGCGACGCTGCCGCCACCTGGGCGTTGCCAACATATTGACCGTGTTGGAGCAAACCATGCGCGACCGCCAGAGTATCACTGGATTTTCCTGCCTGACACGACGTGCACGACGTACGCCCGCGCGTTGGTTCACCGCCACCCTCGTCGCCGCAGGCCTCACGGCCAGCTTGCCCGGGTGCAGCTTCACGTCGCCCGACGAGGCCACCGGGTCACAGTCGGTCGGCATTCACGGCGTCACGGCGCAACAAGCGCGTAGCATCGCCAGCGAAGCCTATCTGTACGGTACGCCCATGGTCGCCAGCTACCAGACCATGTACGCGTTCAGCGTCGACAAGAACAACCCGCAGTACAAGGGGCCGTTCAACACGGTCAACAACATTGCGCGCGTGTTCACGCCGGAAGACACCGCCTTTGTCACGCCGAATTCCGACACGCCGTATTCCTTCGCCGTGCTGGATCTGCGGGCGGAACCCGTCGTCATCAGCGTGCCGCCCATGGAAAAGCGGCGCTACTTCGTTCTCCAACTGATGGATCTGTATACGTACAATTTTGCGTATATCGGCAGCCGCAGCACGGGCAACGGCGGGGGAAATTTCCTGATCGCGGGTCCGCGGTGGAACGGTAAGGTACCGGCTGGCATCACCAAGGTGATCAAGTCCGAGACGGAACTCGTCAACATGGTGGGCCGCACGCAGCTGTTCAACGCCGCCGATCTTGAAAACGTCAAACGCATCCAGTCGCGCTACAAGATTCAGCCGCTATCGGCCTTTGCAAAACGGCCCGCGCCGCCAGCGCCCGCCGCCGTCGAATGGATACCGCCGGTGCCGCCCAGTGAAATGCGTACGTCGCTGGAGTTCTATAACCAGCTGGCCTTTTTGCTGCAATTTGCGCCCACGCATCCCACCGAGAAATGGCTGCGTGAACGCTTTGCCAGCATCGGTATCCGTCCGGGCGAGCCGTACAAGCCGGAAAGCCTGGACCCAAGGCTGCGCCGCGCCTTGCAGGAAGGCATGCATACGGCGCAAAACGAAATCGACAAGAACCGCACGGCGCTCGGCGGCAAGACCGACACGCTGTTTGGCGACCGCAGCACGTTGAAAAACAACTACCTGTTGCGCGCGACGGGTACGCAAGTGGGCATCGGCGCCAATAGCCGCGAAGAGGCGCTGTACCCCGTGCTGGAGAAAGATAGCCGCGGACAGGAGCTGGATGGCAAGTACGCGTACACATTGCGTTTTGCGCCGCGCAGCCTGCCGCCCGTCAATGCGTTCTGGTCCATGACGATGTACCGCTTGCCCGAACAGTTGCTGGCGCCGAACCCCATCAATCGATATCTGATCAATTCGCCCATGCTGCCGTCGCTGAAGAAAGACGCGGACGGCGGGTTGACGCTATACATCCAGGCGCAATCGCCCGGCAAGGCCAAGGAATCGAATTGGCTGCCCGCGCCCGATGGGCCATTCATGGTGACGATGCGGTATTACTGGCCGAAGCCGGATCTGCTGAGCGGGAAGTGGATGTCGCCAGAAATTGAGCGCGTGGCGAAGTAGGGGTATGAAGCGCAATTTCAACATCCACGATCTGCGCATCTTCTATACGGTCGTCATGACCGGTTCGACGCGTCAGGCTGCGCAGGTGATGAGCCTGACGCAGCCCGCCATCAGCCACGCCGTGTCGCGGCTGGAAAGCGCCACGGGCGTGCAATTGTTTGACCGCTCGCACAAGACCCTGCGGCCCACGGAAGCCGGGCAATATCTCTACACCGAAGCGAAGTTCGTGCTGGACGAGCTGGTGCGCATCGACGAAGCGCTGCACAGCATCGAGCAGTTTGGCGGGCGCGGTTTGCGCATTGCGTCCTCGCCTGCGCTGGCCCTGGTGTATGCGCCCGAGGCCGTGAAGCGCTATGTGGATGAGCACGGCAAGCGGCCCTTCTCGGTGGACGTGGAATCATCGGTGCAGGTGATCAGCGCAGTTGAAACCATGCGGGCTGATTTTGGCCTGGGCGCGGTTGGGCGCGACAGCCCGCGGCTGAACTTCACGCCTTTTCTGCGCACCGACGTCATGGCGATCGTGCACCGCGAGCATCCCCTGGCGCAGCGCGAGGCGATTGCGGTGGCGGATATTTCACCGGAGTCGTTCGTGAAGCCGCTGTGGTCCGACTACGTGGTCGCGCAGGGCGACATTGGTGATACCGCAGCGTTGGATTCCAGTATGCAAGCGCACATGACCTTGGTGCCGGGGACGGTGCGCGCCGTGAAAGGCATCAGCCTGGTCAATGCGTTGTCGGCGTCGGATATTGCGTCTGTCTATCCCGACATCGTCGCACTGCCGCTCACGTCGCGGCAGTGGTTCGAATTTGTGTTGATCACCCGCAGGGAAGCGCAGAACCAGGAACTGGCTGAGCGTTTGTTGGGAGCGCTGCACGCCACGGCGCAAGCGCGCCGGGCGGGCGTCTTTGCGGACACGATTCAGCTGATCGGGTAGCGCGGGGCGTTCAGAACCCCGCACCTCAGTCCGCCGGCGGCTGCCACGGCAGCGATTGCAAATCGCCGTCGATGCTGATGGCTTGGCCGCTGATCATCGCGCCAAACGGGCTGGCCAGGAACAAGGCCATGTTCGCGATATCGGCGGCGCTCACGAATTGCCGAAGGCTGACGCCCGCCAATTCCAGCTGGGTTTCTTCTTCCACCGTCAGCCCCATGGTCCGCGCGCGGGCGGCGATGACGCGGTCGATGCGCGGGCCGGCCACCAAGCCCGGCAGCAGGGCATTCACGCGGATGCCGTAGGCGCCCAGCTCCACCGCCAACGACCGCGTCAGCCCCACCACGCCCCATTTGGATGCGGCATAGGGGGTACGCATGGGCAACCCCATGCGGCCCGCCACCGAACTGATGTTGATGATGGAGCCGCCACCGGCTTCGCGCAGCGCGGGCACGGCGTGGCGTACGGTGTGAAACTGCGACGCCAGGTTGATGTCCAGCGTGGCGCTCAGGTCGGCCGGTTCGATGTCGGTGACGCTGGCGGTGGGGCCGGCAATGCCGGCGTTGTTCACCAGCACGTCCAGCCCGCCCAAGTGCGCCAGCGCCGTCTCCATGTAGCGGTCGATGTCTTCGCGGCGGCTGACGTCGGCGCGGCTCCAGGCGTGGCGGCAGCGGGACAATGCGCCGTCGTCCACATCACACAGATGCACGCGCGCGCCGCGCTCGGCAAAGGCGTCGGCCAGCGCCGCGCCGATGCCTGATGCACCGGCGGTGATGATGACGCGGCGGCCGCTCAGGTCCACCGGCAGGGCGGTCAAGTCTTGCAAGTTCATGGGCGTTCCTAGATGGGTGCCGGGCGCATCCGGCTCAGGGCGTCATCAAGCGGCACTTGGATTCCTGCGGCGACGTGTAGATATCGCCACCCGGAATTTTCGCGATCAGCTTGTAGTAGTCCCACGGCCCCTTGGATTCCGCGGGCTTCTTCACCTGCATCAGATACATGTCGTGCACCAGCAGGCCGTCTGCGCGGACCGTCGCGTTCTGAACGAAGAAGTCATTCACGGGGTTGCTCTTTACCCACTTCATGATCGTGTCGCCATCGGTCGTGCCGGTGGCTTTCACCGCATTCAAGTAGGTAGTGGTGACCGAGTAATCGCCCGCTTGCAGCATCGACGGCTTCTTCTTCATGCGATCTTCAAAGCGCGCCGCCCATTTGCGCGACGCGTCGTCCTGGTCCCAGTACCAAGCCGTGGTCAGGTACATATCTTGCGCGGCGGCCAGGCCCAGCGCGTGGATGTCGGTGATCAGCACCAGCAGGCCGGCGATCTTCATCCTGGGCGTCAGCCCGAATTCCGCGGCGGCCTTCACGGCATTGCTGGTGTCGTTGGCGGAGTTCGCCAAACCCAATACGGTTGCGCCCGACGCCTGAGCCTGCAAGATGTATGACGAGAAGTCTGCCGTGTTCAGCGGGTGCCGCACGCGGCCCTTCACCTGGCCGCCATTGGCTTGCACCACGGCGGACGCGTCGCGCTCCAGCGCGTGGCCGAAGGCGTGGTCCACCGTCAGGAAGTACCAGTCCTTATTGCCTTCCTTGAGCATGGCGCGGGCCGTACCGCGCGACAGCGATACTGTGTCGTACACGTAATGCACCGTGTAGGGCGTGCACTGCGCGTTCGTCAATTCCGACGCACCCGCGCTGACCACGAAGAATGGCGTCTTCTTTTCTTCGGCCACCTTCGCCATGGCCAGTGCGGCGGCCGAGTTCGCGCCCGCGATCAGCATGTCGACGCCTTTCTGGTCCAGCCATTCGCGCGCCCGCGACGACGCGATGTCGGCGCGATTCTGGTGGTCGGCCACCAGCACTTCAATCTTTTTCCCCGCGATGGTTCCGCCCATGTCCGCCACCGCCATCTTGATGGCTTCGGCGCCGCCGGGGCCATCGGCGTCTGCCGACAAGCCCGACATATCGGTGATGAAGCCGATGCGGATCACGTTGTCGTCAGCGTGGGCGGCAGCGCCCAGGCTCAGCAATGCGGCGGCCACGGCCGCGTTCAAGGTGTTCTTCATGATGTTGTCTCCCCGCTAGGGTAGGTATCGTTGTCGGTGCGCGGTCAAAACGCCACGTTGTTCCGGCCTTTCAGCTGCAAGATGTCGCGCGCATCGTCAGGCGTGGCGATGCGCAACGACAAGTCTTCAAGAATGCGGCGGATGCGCCGCACCTGATCCGCGTTGGACCGCGCCAATTCGCCCGGCCCATCCCAGAGCGAATCCTCCAGCCCCACGCGCACGTTGCCGCCCATCGTGGCCGACATCGTGGCTAGCGGGGTTTGCTTGCGGCCCGCGGCCAGCACTGACCACACGTAGTCCTCACCAAACAGCCGGTCGGCGGTGCGGCGCATCGTCATCACATCTTCGGGGTGGGTGCCGATGCCGCCGCGAATGCCGAATACCGACTGAATCAGAAACGGCGGTTTCAGCAAACCCTTGTCCACAAAGTGCGCGGCCGTATACAGATGGCCTACGTCGTAGCACTCGATTTCAAAACGGGTGCCGTTGTCGTTGCAGGACGCAAGAATGTGCTCGATGTCCTTGAACGTGTTCCGAAAGATCAGGTCGTTGCTGGACTCCAGATACGGGCGTTCCCAGTCGTGCTTGAATTCGGTGAAGCGTTCCAGCAATTCGTACATGCCGAAGTTCATCGACCCCATGTTCAACGAGGCCACTTCGGGTTGGAAGCGCGTGGCGGGCAGCATGCGTTCGCTGACGGGCAGCACGGGCGAACCGCCCGTCGTGATGTTGATGACGACATCGCTGGCGGCCTTGATGCGCGGCAAGAATTGCGCATACAGCGCGGGGTCTTGCGTGGGCTTGCCGGTTTGCGGGTCGCGCGCGTGCAGGTGCACGATGGCTGCGCCGGCTTGGGCGGCGTCCAGCGCCGACTGCGCGATGTCGTCCGGCGTCACCGGCAGATACGGGGACATCGACGGCGTATGGACCGACCCCGTAATGGCGCAGGTGATGATCACATTGCTCTTGGATTTTTTCATGGGCCTTGGACGTGTGATGTTTTTTTGTGGCCCCGGCTGTCTCCTCCGGGTGCAGCCCATTCTGTCGTAGGGGTGTGGCCTTGTCACCTGAACAGAAATTATCAACTGATAGGGTTTCCGGTGCTGCGGCGCAACGTCCTGCCCTCACGCCCTTCGATGCCACGCTGCCTGCCCACCCTGAAATACAATTCCCGGCTATGTCCGCCCCGTCGATCGTCCCCGCGTCCTCTCCCGAATCCTTGTCGTCCTCTTCGGGCTTCGGCTCTGGCTATGTGCTGGCCGTGGACCTCGGCGGCACGCGGTTTCGGGCGGCGCTGGTCGACGAGGCTGGCGGCATCGCGCATTCCTGCTTCATCGACAGCCCGGCCGGCGCGGGCGGCTTGCCAGGCTGGGACGAGATCGACGCCGACGCATGGTGGCGCGGCCTGCAAACCCTGTCCAACACCTTGGCCGGGCAAGCGGGCGCGGCGTTCGACGCCGTTGCCGCCATCGCTATCTGCGGCGTCACGCGCACGCAGGTGTTTGTCGATGCGCAGGGCGCCGCCATCCGCCCGGCCATCACATGGCGCGACACGCGCACGGCGGCGGACGTGGGCGAATGGCTGGCGGCCATCCCTACCGATCACCCCGAACGTAAACAGATCAACGCGTTCCACCCCTGGGCGCGCCTGGCGTGGTTACTGCGCACCGAGCCGCAACACGCCGCCCGCGTGCGCGTCGTGCTGGAACCCAAGGACTATCTGAACTTTCGCCTGACGGGCCGTGCCGCCAGCGACACCGTGTCGATGGCGCGGCTGTCAGCGGCCGCGCAGCCGCACGCGGGCGGGCCTGACCTGTTGACCGCGCTAGGCGCTGACCCTGCCTGGGTGCCGCCGCTGCTGGACCCGCTGGAGGTCGTCGCCGCCGTCCAACCCGGCTTGCCCGGGGCATTGGCGCGGCTGGCCGGTCGCAGCGTCGTCGCGTGTTCCAACGACACCTGGGCGGCCGTGGCCGGCCTGGGCGCGCTGCGCGCGGGCTACGCCTACAACATCTCGGGCACCACCGAAGTGTTTGGCGCGGTGGGTGCCGAACCGGTTCAGGCGCAAGGGCTGATGACGGTCGACTGGGGTAATGGCAATCACCAGATTGGCGGGCCGGGCCAGAACGGCGCGGACACCATCGCATGGCTGCTGCCCTTGCTGGGGCGCTTGGGTGAAGACGGTATGGCGGGCGTTGGCCACGCCATGAACGCGCTGTTGAACGCGCCGCGAGATCCGCAGCCCGCGCTGTTCCTGCCTTATCTGCAAGGTGAGCGCGTGCCGTATTGGGACCCGCATCTGCGTGGCGCTTTTCTTGGTCTGAACCGGCGTCATGGTCCGGGCGACTTGGCGTGGGCCGTGCTGGAGGGCGTCGCCTTTCTGAACCGCACCGTGCTGGAACGCGCCGAAGCCGCGCTGGGCGGCGCGGTGGCGGAAATCCGTTTCGGCGGCGGCGCGGCGTCCAACCCGCAGTGGTGCCAGGTCAAGGCCGACATCTGCGATCGCGCCGTCGTCGTGGGCCAAGCCGAACAGCCGGGCGTGGTGGGTGCGGCGGTTGCCGCCTGGACCGCGCTGGGCCGCTATGGCAGCTTTGCCGCCGCGCAGGATGCACTCGTCCGTCCCGCCCATCGCTACGAACCGCGGGCCGCGCGTAGGGGCGCCTATCGCGCGCTCTACGCCCAGTTCCGCGCCGCCGAAGCGGCGTTGACCCCGGTGTCGCACGCCTTGGCCGGGTTGCGATTGCCGTAAAAACCCTAGCGACAACGCGCCCCTGCCGGCCGCCGCCCGGGTATAAACTGCTACGCCATCAGGGCGCTAACGCCCGGCAGGTGGTGGATAACCCTTGCACGACAACGAATATCAACGCAGCAAGGGTCAAGTCGATGCGCGGCATCCTGGAAAAGTACGGCACGGCAATCGCAGGATTGGTCCTGGTGGGCTTCTTCGCAATCGCCGCGCCAAATTTCGCGGCGCCGAACAATCTATTGAACATCGCCAAGGAAACCAGCTTCCTGGCCATCATCGCCATCGGCTTCACGCTGGCGCTGGTTACCGCTGAATTGGATTTGTCCGTGGCCGACGTGGCGAGCCTTGCCGCCGTCGTCACCGGCGCGCTGGTGCATACCGGCCAGCCCGTGTTGATGGCGGTTGCGGCGGGCCTGGGCGTCGGGCTGCTCTGCGGCCTGGTCAACGGCATTGCCGTGACCCGGCTGCGCGTCCCTTCACTGATTGCGACGCTAGGCATGGCGGCCATGGCGCGCGGCTTCGCCTTCATGTTGACCGACGGCGTGTCCTACGTGGGCCGCTGGCCCGCCACCTTCACCGACCTGGCGCGCGCCAAACCCTTCGGCATTCCCGCACTGGTGCTCTGGATGCTGGGCGCCGTGCTGGCCGCTTACTTCCTCATCAAGTGGACGCGCACCGGCGCGCGCATGACGGCCACGGGCGAAGCGGGGGAGTCCGCGCGCCTGGCCGGCATCAACATCCGCGGCATGAAAAGCATCGGCCTGGCGCTGTCCGGCGTATGCGCCGGCCTGGCCGCGGTGTTGCTCACGTCCAGCCTGTCGTCCGCCGCGCCCAACATGGCCGGCGACTACTTCCTGTACGCCATCGCCGCCGTCCTGCTGGGCATGACCATGTTCAACCCGGGCCACGCCAACATCCCCGGCACGCTCGTTGCCGCACTGATCTTGAAGGTGCTGGGCAACGGTCTCGTGCTGATGGGCGCGCCGTACTACGTGCAGGACATCGTGCTGGGCTTCATCATGATCGCGTCCGTCGCGGTGTCATCGGCCGTGCTGAAGAAAGCGGCGTTCAAATTCTGATCCAAAGGGGAAACCACCATGAAGACATTGCTTAAGCGCACGCTGCTGGTCAGCGCGTTTGCTGTCCAGGCCCTGGCCGCCAGCGCCGCGCACGCCTTTGACGTGGGCATCGTCGCGTTCCAGATGTCGTCCGAAACGCACGCGCGTGTGGCCAACGCCGCGGCCGAAGCCGCCCGCGCCAAAGGCTGGACCGTGACGCAACTGAACGCCGAAG
>Ga0256876_1000384_pt1 | contig 10401 bp, 10 predicted proteins | sample MC6MC0419MT_FD_186340 | JGI IMG/M metagenome (GOLD analysis project Ga0256876, IMG submission 186340) | Metatranscriptome of enriched soil aggregate microbial communities from Iowa State University, Ames, United States - MC6-MC0419-MT... | ecosystem: Environmental > Terrestrial > Soil >...
AAACTTTTTACCTTTATTCTTTACTTAACGTCTTTTTTAGCTTTATCCCAAAATTTCAGGGTTCCATTTAGGTTAAAAAACCTTTGGGGTTTTTCAGATCAAACCGGAAACATTAAAGTAACTCCCAAGTATGACTCTGTTTCGATAGATAATGAAAATTTCAGATGGCTTGTGTATAAAAATAATAAAGCAGGCATCATTGATTCTTCAGGCAATGAGAAATTAGCCGTAGAATATGATTCTATTGAAAGAAAGCCTTTACATAGTACAGATAATGATTTTTATCTTTTTAAAAATAATAGAGAGGGATATGCTGATATCAATGGAAAAATAATCTTCCCATGTGAGTATAAAGAGATCGTTGCCTGTAATGAAATACTTATCGGAAAAATTTCTAATTTCTTTGTAAAAAGACAAAATGAGGATTTATGGGAATTACAAGATTACAGCCGAGCTACTCACATTAATCAAATTCAAGAATTCAAAAATTTTTACAACGGAAATTATAAAATCAAAAAAGAGAATAAATGGGGATTTTATAATGTATCACTAAAGAAATGGATTTTTAACGCTGAATATGATGAAATAAGAAGTCTGACTTATAAAGATTTTTATGAAAGGAAAAAAGAATATTCAGAATATAAATATTTTGCTAGGAAAGGTGATGTATATTACCTGTGCAGCGAAGATTTTAAAATAGCTGAATTCAAAAATGCATATGAGGATTTTTTTGAAGATAAAAAATCCTCTGCTCAAATCTATAGCACATTTGCAAATTCAGGAGAGGCTGAGAAAAAAAGTCTCACACAAAACAGCTCAGATCTTTCCAAAACATATAAATTAAGCTCTCATTATGGAGGTCCTAATCAAATAAAGATTACTCAGGAAAAAAATAAATTCGGAATGCAGATTTTCTACACCTCCGAAGTAAAAAATATTCTTCCGAAATATGATGAAATACAATTAATTGCTGATGGTGGTTATTATCGAAATGAGATCGCTTTATTTAGAAAAAAAGACAAATGGGGAATTTTCAATCTGAAAAAATTTGTCTGGATTGCTGATGTATCCTACAATGATGTAGCACTTTCCAAAATTAGAAATATCTTATTAATTAAAGATAAAAATAATATCGGTATACTACAAATCAATGATGGAAGAACTGATTTTGATACTGAATTTATTCCGCCGCTGTATGAGAAACTCATGAAAATAGGTTATGCAAGGTCTATGGATGATAATTACAAGAGTTTCTATGTATATTTTTTCAATAAAAACGGAAAAATTTATCCTGTAGGAATGAATGGCATTAAATTTTATCAGAATTAAATCATTAGATACCACAATCTTAAAATAATTCCCTCACGGCACAATCATTGTAAGTTTTTCTAAAAAAGTAAGACAATGAAAGCAATTTGGAACGGTGCCATTGGTTTTGGCTTAGTCAATATTCCTGTGAAGATTTATTCTGCGACGGAAACCAGCAAACTCGATCTTGATATGCTGGATAAATCTGACTTTTCTAATATAAAATTCAAAAGAGTTAACGAAAAAACAGGCAAAGAAGTAAAGTGGGCAAACATCGTAAAAGGTTATCTGATGGACGATAAATACGTTGTTCTGGAAGATGAAGATTACGAAGCCGCAAGTCCTGAAAAAACAAAAATTCTTTCTATTGAACATTTCGTAAAAGAAGCTGAAGTAGATTCTGTTTATTTTGAAACTCCTTATTTTCTTGAGCCACAAAAAAACGGAGAAAATGCTTACAGACTTTTAATAAAAGCTTTGCAGCAAACTAAAATGGTCGGCATTGGAACGTTTGTTCTTCGCGACAGTGAAGCAATCGGCATGATTCGACCTTACAATGATGAGGTTTTGGTTTTAAACCGATTAAGATTTGATCAGGAAATCAGAGATTACAAACAGCTTAAAATTCCTGCCAAAAAAGCTCCCAAACCTGCCGAACTGAAGATGGCAAAAAAAATCTTATCGAGCAGCTTTCAGAACCTTTTGATCCTACATTTTACAAAAATACTTATTCCGCTGAATTGCTTAAGATTATTAAGAAAAAAGCGAAAGGTAAAACCGTAAAACTAAAAAAATCAGAGCCCGCAAAACAAGGCAAAGTAATTGATTTAATGGCTCAGTTAAAAGCCAGTTTACAAAGTCCAAAATCTAAAAACGCTTCGTGATTATGGCACTTAAAGATTATAACAATAAGAGAAAGTTCGATGAAACTACCGAACCCAAGGGAAAAACAAAAAAAAGCAAAGACCAACTTATTTTTGTGATTCAGAGGCATGCTGCATCAAGACTTCATTATGATTTTCGTTTAGAAATGGAAGGCGTTCTAAAAAGCTGGGCCGTTCCGAAAGGACCATCTTTAAATCCCGAAGACAAACGTTTGGCGATGATGGTTGAAGATCATCCTTACGATTATAAAGATTTTGAAGGAAATATTCCTGAAGGAAATTATGGAGCCGGACAAGTTGAAATTTGGGACAGCGGGACGTATGAACCTTTAGACGAAACCAGTAAACTTTCTGATGAAAAAGAACTGTTGAAAGAATTGAAAGCAGGTTCTTTAAAATTTATTCTTCACGGCAAAAAACTAAAAGGAGAATTTGCTTTGGTTAAAATGAAAAATGCAGAAAACAACGCTTGGCTTTTGATTAAGCATAAAGATAAATTTGCTGAAGAAAAATATGATGCTGAAGAAAAGACCGCCAAAAATTCTCAGGTCACAAAATTTTTAGAGGAAAAAAAAAGCCTAAAAAGCAACAAAAAGAAGTCATAACTTCTGAAACAAAACCAAAATTTCAACGATTCAATTCTTTAGGTGATGAAAAAAAACTCGAAAAATTCATCAAACCTATGCTTGCAAAATCTTCTGACGATGCTTTTGATCACGAAGACTGGATTTTCGAGATCAAATGGGATGGTTACCGGGCTGTAGCTGATTTAAGCAAAAAAAAACCACTCTTCTATTCACGGAACGGCATTTCTTTTCTGTCTAAATTTGACACTATTGCCGAAGATTTCATTCAGCAAAAACACAAAATGATTCTTGATGGCGAAATTGTCGCTTATGATGAAAATGGAAAACCAAATTTCCAATTATTACAGCAAATTGGCGACAACCCAAATCTGGCTTTAACGTATCAGGTTTTTGATTTGCTTTGGCTCAATGGTCATTCTACCGAAGAACTGCCTTTAATTCAAAGAAAAGAGCTTTTAAAAGACGCTTTAGTTGAAACAGACCTGATCAAATTCTGTGATCATGTTCCTGAAAAAGGAATTCCCTTTTTTACTCAGATGAAAAAAATGAAGCTGGAAGGAATGATTGCCAAGAAATCAGACAGCATTTATACCGAAAACAGCAGAAGCTCCGATTGGCTTAAAATAAAATTCACGAATACAGAAGAAGCGATAATTTGTGGTTTCACAGAACCAAAAGGTTCCAGACAAGGTTTTGGAGCTTTGATTTTGGGAAAATACATTGATGGAAAACTGATTTATTCAGGACATACCGGAACCGGATTTAATAATGAATTGTTAAATGAACTTCATCAAAGGCTGAAAAAAATATTGATAAAAACATCACCTTTTGAAACCATTCCTAAAACAAATATGCCTGTAACATGGACGAAACCTGAATTGGTTTGCGAAATAAAATATTCTGAAATCACCAAAGACGGAATGTTCCGTCATCCTGTTTTTGTGGCGATTAGAGAAGATAAAGATGCAAAAGAAATCAGTAATTCAATAAAAAAGTCTAATCAGAAAACTACCAAATCTAAAAATATGACGACTAAAAAATCCACAGAAAAAACAGAAAACGATCTTGAAAAAGACACTGAAATTACACTGAACCGTCATAAAATAAAGCTCACGAATCAGAATAAAATTTATTTTCCGAAAGATAAAATCAGCAAAGGCGATGTGATGGAATATTATCAGTCCGTAGCCGAATACATTTTACCACATCTGAAAAACCGTCCGCTTTCTTTAAACCGCTTTCCAAACGGAATTGATCATTCGGGGTTTTACCAAAAAGACACTGGAGATTCTTTTCCTGATTGGATCAAAACAACAAAAGTTTATTCAGAATCTACCGATAAATACATCGATTACGCTATTTGTAATGATAAAGCGACATTAGCTTATCTGAATAATTTGGGCTGCATTGATTTGAATCCATGGAACTCTTCGCTTCCTGATCTGGAACATCCTGATTATTTGGTTTTGGATCTTGATCCTTCGAAGAAAAATAGTTTTGACGATGTGATTGAGACAGCCCAACAGGTGAAAGAAGTTTTAGATTCAATTAAAATAAAAGGGTATTGTAAAACTTCAGGAAGTACAGGAATTCACATTTATATTCCAATGGGTGGAGCGTACGATTATGATCAGGTGAAAGATTTCGCCCACATTCTGATGAAGCAGGTGAATGAAAAACTTCCAAAGATCACAACATTAGAAAGAAGTTTACAAAAAAGAGACGACAAAAAAATCTATCTCGATTATCTTCAAAACCGACAGGGACAAACTTTGGCGAGTGTTTACAGCTTGAGACCAAAAGAAGGAGCATCAGTTTCAATGCCGATTGAATGGAGCGAACTTAAAAAAGGCTTGAAACCTAATGATTTTACTATTGAAAATGCTTTGGAAAGAATAAAGGAAAAAGGAGATTTATTTAAACCTGTTTTGGGAAAGGGAATTGATATGATGAAGGCGCTGGAATTGTTGCAGGATGTTGAGTAATTATATATTTTTGGTTATATAAAACGCTCAACTATGAACGAAGATATTATAATCAATCTTTCATTTAATGAAAAAATTGAAAGAGATAATCAAAACTTTTATTTTAAATATATTTGGAAAAGTAAATTCACTGAGTTAAAAAAATCGGTAATTTACTCTATTATATTTTTAACTATTGGTTTTGCTCCCATAAAAGGGTTTGAACAAAGCCCGATACCGTATGTTTTTAAGTATGTTGGGTTTCTTTATATTGCCTATATTTTTTTATTGACATATCAATACATTCAAGCTAAAAAGAAAACACATCAGTTAATTGAAGAACATATATTAGATCTAAAAAACAGTAACAATCTAATTTCCAAAATCATACTAACCGAGAACGCTATAGAAATTAAAAATATTTTTTATAACTTCGGTTCAGTATGGGATAAGACAAATTATAAATTTGTTAATGATTATCTTATCGTTGGCTTATTAAAAGGAAATTTAAATTTTATATTTACTAAAGCTGAATTCAATAATTCTGATTACGATGTTTTATTAAATCATCTTCAAAAGCATTCCCGACAGCAGAAATGATTAAGGTAATTTTGCCACTAGACTTTCAGGCAAGATTTTCAAAATAAAATAAATGATCTTCCATTTAAAATGTGGGACAATTGTAAAAGAATTTCCTGCATTCACGATATGTTTTGCGACATAATCAGGTTGCATCAGAAGATTTTTATTGAGTTCTAAACCAGCGTTTATTTTTGTATTGATATATCCGCTAATCAAAACATTAACTATTATATTTTTCGGAACTAATTCCTGTCTTAAACCTGCTAAATAAGTAGTAAAAGCAGCTTTTGTACTTCCGTAAACGAAATTACTTTTCCTTCCTCTCACTCCTGAAAGAGAAGAAAGCCCAATGATTCTTTCTAATTTTTTATTGCTTTCGTCCATCGCAATAATGTTCAGAATAGAAACTGCACCCATATAATTAACTGTCATCATTTGTTGAGCTCCTTTGAAATCGCTTAATGCTTTTTCATTATCTACTAAAAATCCGGCTGCGTAAATTACAATGTGAGGTTTTGTTGGAAGTTGATCATAAAATTTTTGGTGAGAATCAAAATCTTCAGCATCAAAAGATAAAACCGAAACTTTTGAATTGAGATTATTTTGCTGAATAAAATTTTCTAAAGAATGGGTATTTCTGGAAGTAGCAACTATAGAGAATCCTTTTGCTGCATATTGTAAAATACATTGTTTAGCAACATCAGAATTGGCTCCGAGAATAAGAACGGTTTTGTTTTGATTCATTGAGCAAAGATATTTTATTTTAAATTTTAAACACAAATTCCACTAATATTTTCACAAATAAACACAACGCGATTAAACGGTTTGTTATTTCGACGAAGGAGATTTAACCATTAAGTTTTAGTTAAGTGGTTAAGATTATTAAGATAGATTCTTCACTCCGCTATGCTTCGTTCTGAATGACAATACGCTTAAAAAGGAACTAAAAAAGAATCGGCGCGGTGACCTTTGGTCACCGCGCCGAAACACAATATTATTTAAAACTAAATTATTTCTTTTCAGTTTCTGTAACTTCTTTTTTATCAGCTGTAGCTTTGTCTCCAAATCTAGTTGCTGTAAACTCTCTAGAGATCGCTGCTTTTTCAAATTTCAGTTTTCCGGAAAGCGTTTCAATAACCACTCCATCTTCCTGAATCTGAGCAATTCTTCCGTGAAGACCAGAAGTAAGTACTACTCTGCTTCCCACTTTCAGATCTTCCTGAAATTTTTTCTCCTGCTTCTGCTTTTTCATCTGAGGTCTGATCATCAGAAAATAAAATCCAACAACCATTACTCCCATCATCATCAACATGGTGGTAGAATTTCCCTGAGCAGGTGCTTGTAAAAATAATGTTAACATATTCATTTAATTATGGTTGAATATTAGCATTGAATGTCAATTTTATCGGCGCTTTTTCTACGTTAGCAAAAACATCAGCATATTTTTGTACGCTTCCGTCGAAGTTTGTAGAATCAAAGCTCAAAGTAATTTTACCTTTTTTACCCGGCATAATCGGATCTTTTGTAAATTCAGGAGCAGTACATCCGCATCCAGGCTTTACTTCAGAGATAATTAATGGGTTTGTACCTGTATTGGTTACTTCGTAAACGTGGTTTACTTTTGCACCTTTTTTAATCGTTCCAAAATCGAAATTGCTTTCAGATAATGCAATTGTTGTCGTAGGTTGGTTAGATTTTACAGGAGCTTCAGTTCCGGCAACAGCAGGAGTTACAGGTGCAACTGTAGAATCAGTTGAAGGTGCTGCAGGTGCATTGGTAGAATCTACACCGATTACTTCTGCATTTTGCACTTCTTTATTTTCTTCTTTTTTACAAGAAACCAATCCGAATCCGATTACAGACAAAGCAATAATTGATAATGTCTTTTTCATATTAAATTAATTTTTAATTTATATTCTATTTAAATCTTTACAATATTTATCTAAAATACCGTTGATGAATATGTTTGAACGATCTGTAGCAAATACTTTTGCAATCTCGATATATTCATTAATAATAACTCTTGAAGGGGTAAAAGGAAAATTGTCAAGTTCTGAAATAGCAGTCGTTAAAATAACTTTATCCATCAATGCCACTCTTTCCAAATCCCAGTTTTCAAGACGTTCAGAAAGTTTTTTCTCGTTGGTTTCCCAGTTATTCAACGTATCTCTAAGAAGTTTGCTTGCGAAAGTTTTGTCTTCTTCATCTTTAATCATTTTAATTAAAGTGCGGCTTTCTTCATCTTCTTTCAAAAATCCGATTGTTTTTTGAACCATCGAATTTGCAATGTGAATATCATCTGACCAAGTCAATTCTCTATCGCTGATATAATCATGAAAATCATCATTCTCGGCAACATATCTTAAAAATAATTTTCCGATAAATTTCTGATCATCTTCAAAAGAATAGCCATCTTCCTTCATAAAATCCTGATAACGTTTTCCGGCAGTCATACGCTGGAAAGTTTTCACCAACATATCATCGTGCAAGTCCCACTTCAAATCTTTATGCTGACCAGAGAAAAATAATCTCTCAGGGTTTTCATCAAGCTTTTTTAAAACCTGATTGTTGATAAATTTTTGATTGGGATTGACATCTGAATCAGTTTTAAAATACTTGTTTTTACCAATTTCCATTTGATTTTCTGCAAGATCCTTCAGACCTACCAAAAAATTCAACTGAAAAATATAGAGATTATAGATTTTCTCTATTCCCGAAAACATGTTTTTTTCTAACACATCAAATTTTATCGGATTTTGGTAGTACGAATACACGGATTCTACTACTTTTTCACGGATTTGTCTTCTTCCTAACATTCAAAGAGCTTTTTATGGGTGCAAAGATATGAAATTTAAAATTTATGAAATTCTCAGTCTGCTTCAATTTTTGTAATTTTGTGAAACTTTATGAAAGCACTGAAAACTCTGAACCCTTACTTTTGGAAGCACAAAATATTATTGTTTTGGGGGTTACTCTTCATCATCGCCAGTAATTTTTTTAACATCTATAAAGTACAGTTTGTCGGAAAATCAGTTGATGAATTGACGAAACACGGAAATCTGGGCTTTAATAAGCAAGTTTTGATCTACGTTGCCATTATTGTCGGCTGTTCACTTCTCACAGGATTTTTCACTTTTATGATGCGACAGACCATCATTGTTGCATCAAGAAGGATTGAATATGAGCTGAAAAATAAAATCTACAGACATTATCAGGATTTATCGCTTACAGATTATAAGCAGACAACAATCGGAGACTTAATGAACCGATTAAGTGAAGATATTGTTGCCGTAAGAATGTATTTGGGACCGGGTGTAATGTACGTTGTCAATCTCGTTGTATTATTATTGATTACCAGTTTTTATATGATTAAAACGGATGCATCGATGACGGTTTGGACCTTGTTGCCGCTTCCTATTTTATCTTATATCATATTTAAAGTAAGCTCCATTATCAATAAAAAATCAAAAGTGATGCAGAAAAGCCAGTCTGCCATTTCCACTTTTGTACAGGATAGCTTTTCCGGAATACGAGTGGTAAAATATTTTGCAAAAGAAAAATATATTCAAAAAAACTATGGTATAAAAGTAAGTAATTACCAAGACAAAGCTTTAGATTTAGCAAAAACAGAGGCCTATTTTTTTACCATCATTCTATTTGTAATCGGGTTATTGAATGTTGCGGTTATTCTAATTGGCGGACAAAAATATATTGCGGGCGAACTTACAGTCGGGAAAATTGCAGATTTCTTTATGTACATCAACATTTTGATCTGGCCGTTTTCTATGGTAGGTTGGGTAACTTCAATCAACCAAAGAGCAGAAGCTTCAATGCAAAGAATTAATGAGTTTTTGGAGAAGCAGTCTGAGATTTACAATAAAAACTTTGAAAATTATCCTATTAAAGGAGATATTGAATTTAGAAATGTATCTTATGTTTATCCAAATACGGGAATTAAAGCATTAGATAACTTAAGTTTTAAAATTGGAGCCGGAAAATCTTTGGCTATTATGGGGAAAACCGGTAGCGGAAAATCGACCATTGCTTTACTTCTATGCAGATTAATCGATCCTACTGAAGGCGAAATTTTGATTGATGGTAAAAATTTAAAAGATCACAATCTGGAAAACTACAGAAATTTCATTGGCTATATTCCTCAGGAAAGCTATCTTTTTTCAGATTCTATTGAGCATAATATCGGATTCTCTATCGACAATCCTACTCACGAGAAAGTGGTTGAATATTCTAAAATTGCAGACGTTCACAAAAATATTGTTGAGTTTAAAGAACAGTATAAAACCATGGTAGGAGAACGTGGAGTAATGCTTTCGGGAGGTCAGAAACAAAGAATCTGTATTGCAAGAGCGTTAATAAAAGACCCGAATATCATTATTTTTGACGATTCTTTATCCGCTTTAGACACAGAAACCGAGCAGAATATCCTTGAAAATATTGACTCTAAAATCAATAACGCAACTTCCATAATCATCACACATAGAGAGTCTAGTGCACAAAGAGCTGACAAAATTCTTAATCTTAGCGAAATTACCAATTCTGCAACCGCATAGTCAAAACATTTGGAATTGTTAAATAAATCATAAAAAAAATTTTGTGATTAAAAGAAATATTTTATATTTGTTCTTAACAAGATTAAAAAAAATATCTAATAATGAGTGAATACAAGGAACGCCATGAAAATGAAATTTTCACTAAGGTGTTAAAAGCGGGGAGAAGAACTTATTTCTTTGATGTGCGCGAGACTAAAGCAGGAGATTATTATCTTACGATTACCGAAAGCAAAAAGAATTTCGGAGAGAATGGAGAAGCTACATTCGAGAAGCATAAAATTTATCTTTACAAAGAAGATTTTAAGAGTTTTCAGGAGATGTTTAATGAGTCCACAGATTTCATCATTAACGAAAAAGGTGAGGATGTTATTTCAGAAAAGCATGATAAAGATTTCAAAAGCAGAACGTACACTATAGATTCTGACGACGAAGTTTAAATCAAAACATATCTAAAAAAACACAAGCATCTGAAAAAGGATGCTTTTTTTATGCTACACTTTCCAACTTG
>Ga0256876_1000385_pt1 | contig 10389 bp, 9 predicted proteins | sample MC6MC0419MT_FD_186340 | JGI IMG/M metagenome (GOLD analysis project Ga0256876, IMG submission 186340) | Metatranscriptome of enriched soil aggregate microbial communities from Iowa State University, Ames, United States - MC6-MC0419-MT... | ecosystem: Environmental > Terrestrial > Soil >...
ACAAGCTGGATGAAGGCCTTAAGCGTTTGGCGGACGTCCTGCGTCAGGCACTGATCCAGCAGGCGGCCTGACGATCGCTAATGGGTCGAAATCTGCAATTCACGACAGGTCGCTTTTGACCCATAGCGGGCATGCCAGGCATAGCGCTCAGATCGAGCGCTGGTTCACACGGGCAGAGAGTTGCTCGGCGTGTTCCTTGCGCTCCGAATAGCGATCCACCAGGAATTCCTGGCGGTCACGCAGCAAGACGGTGAACTTCACCAGTTCCTCCATTACATCTACCACGCGATCGTAGTACGGCGAAGGTGTCATACGGCCGGCGTCGTCGAACTCCAGGTAGGCCTTGGGTACCGAGGACTGGTTCGGGATGGTGAACATCCGCATCCAGCGCCCGAGCACGCGCAGTTGGTTGACCACGTTGAACGACTGCGAGCCGCCACACACCTGCATGACTGCCAGGGTCTTGCCCTGGGTGGGGCGAAGCGCTCCCAGCGCCAAGGGGATCCAGTCGATCTGTGCCTTGAAAACCGCAGACATCGCTCCATGACGCTCTGGAGAGCACCACACCTGGCCTTCCGACCATTGCACCAGATCACGCAGTTCCTGCACCTTGGGGTGGTCGACAGGTACATCGTCAGGTAGCGGCAGGCCCGACGGATTGAACACCCGCGTTTCTGCACCGAAGTGCTCCAGCAGGCGTGCGGCTTCTTCCACCAGCAAGCGACTGAAAGAGCGTTCGCGGGTCGACCCATACAGCAGCAGGATGCGCGGTTTGTGCTCGCTGGAACGGGTTGCCGCTGGCGATACATCGAATAGGGCAAGGTCGAGATTAGGCAGTTGCTCGGACATGTTTCCTCCTGTTAAAGGGTACCGATGCGATCCAGCTCATGCTTGAGCTGCTCATGGTCGAGGTTATCGAAAGGCAGTGCGAAGAATGCTTGGCAGCGTGACTCGATCCGGGCCAGCGTGGCGCGGAACGCAGCGTCTACCGACGCCATATCACCCACGACATCGGACGGGTCCTCCAGTCCCCAGTGCGACTTCAGTGCAGGGCCGAAATACACCGGGCAAGCTTCGCCGGCAGCCTTGTCGCAAACGGTGATGACGATGTCAGGAGGGCAACCCTCGAACGCGTCATTGCCCTTGCTGCTCAGCCCTTCAGTAGAGATGCCCGCATGCTGCAAGGTGATCAGGCTGCGAGGCAACACGTGGCCTTTCGGGAAACTGCCGGCGCTGACGGCTTCAAATCCGTGAGGCGCCAGGTGATTGAACATGGCCTCGGAAAGGATGCTGCGGCAGCTGTTGGCCGTGCACATGAACAGGACTCGCATGGGGGCTCCTCCGCTTCGTGGCGGATGTCAGAGGCTCAGGCGCAATGCCAGGGCCGAAAGGGTGATCAACAGCACCGGTAGCGTCAGCAGGATGCCGACCTTGAAGTAGTAACCCCAGGTGATGCGCATGTCTTTGCGCTCCAGCACATGCAGCCAGAGCAGGGTGGCGAGGCTGCCGATGGGTGTGATTTTCGGGCCGAGGTCGCAGCCGATAACGTTGGCGTAGATCATCGCCTCGCGCACCAGCCCTTGCGCCTCGCTGGCCTGGATCGACAAGGCGCCGACCAGCACGCTGGGCATGTTGTTCATGACCGAGGACAGCAATGCAGAGATCAACCCGGTGCCGATGGCGGCAGCCCACAGCCCTTGCTGCGCAAGTCGGTTGAGCAAGTGGGTGAGCATATCGGTGAGGCCGGCGTTCTTCAGCCCGTAGACCACCAGGTACATCCCAAGAGAAAAGATCACCACCTGCCAAGGCGCTTCGCGCAGCACACGACGGGTGGAGATGCGGTGCCCGCGAGCGGCGACGGCAAAAAGGATTGCCGCACAAGTTGCAGCGACCGCACTGATCGGGATACCCAGTGGCTCCAGGGCGAACAGGCCGATCAGCAACACCAGCAGCACCCAGCCACCGACATTGAAGGTAGCGCGGTCATGAATCGCCTCGCTTGGCGTCTTCAGGGCCGCGAGCGTGTACTGCCTCGGGATATCACGACGGAAGAACACGAACAGCACCAGGAGGGTTGCAGCCACGCTGGCGAAATTCACCGGCATCATCACCGAGGCGTAATCGCTGAAGCCCAGCCTGAAGTAGTCGGCCGAAACAATGTTCACCAGGTTGGAAACTACCAGCGGCAGGCTCGCCGTGTCGGCGATGAAGCCAGCGGCCATGACGAAGGCCAGCGTTGCGGCGGGCGAGAACCTTAGCGCGAGCAGCATCGACATGACGATGGGTGTGAGGATCAGCGCCGCACCATCGTTGGCGAACAGCGCCGACACGGCAGCACCGAGCAAGACGCAGAAGGCGAACAGGCGGTAGCCGCTACCGCCTGCCCAGCGGGCCACATGCAGCGCGGCCCACTCGAAGAAACCGGCCTGGTCCAGCAGCAGGCTGATGATGATGACGGCGATGAAGGTGGCGGTGGCATTCCAGACAATGGCCCACACGGTCGGGATGTCGTGCAGCGAGACGACACCCGCCGCCAGGGCAATGAGGGCACCGAGCGCGGCACTCCAGCCAACGCCAAGCCCCTTCGGTTGCCAGATGACCAGGATGAGAGTGAAAACAAACACTGCAATGGCGACCAGCATGAAGATCTCGCTCGATGTTGATCAGCAGCAGGCAGCGTCACGGACGGGGCGGCCGTCCATGTTCTTCAGCCGAAGAGAGTTGTCGGCCAACCATTGCGAATTTGCCTGCAAGGTCACCTGCAACATCTCATGCACCCAGGCTGGCAGCTCGGGGTTTAGACGGTAATACACCCATTGCCCCTGGCGGCGATCCAACAGCATGCCATTGCTGCGCAGATGTGCGAGGTGGCGGCTGATCTTGGGTTGGCTGTCGTTCAGCGCACATCAGTTCGCAGACACATAGCTCACCGAGACTGGCGATCAGCAGGGTGGCGCGAGCACGGGTCTCGTCGGACAGGCTTTTGAATACATCAGGCGGTGTAATCATGACTGCACCAATACATATGGAAATCCGAATATACGAATTTCCATATGTTTAGTGCAAGGACATTTGGACTGAGCGTCGGCAATGAGGTGATAGCTGCCATTGCGAAAGCACTGCCATTGCTCTTTTTCCGAGGCCGGCGCGAACCCGGTGGAAGCAGCTGTCCTATTTAAAATCTAAAAGTTTGCGCGATCAGTGTGGGAGCGGGCTTGCCCGCGAACACGGGCGAAGCCCGTGCCATCCAACGCGTCGCCTGCTTCGCGGGCATGCCCGCTCCCACAAAGATCACCTAAGCTACGACTGGCAGCTATGAGTCGATCGCTCGCGGAGCGAAGGCTACGGGCAAAAATTCGTGTCTTGCCGCATTCCCATTACCGATGCCGGCGCTCGCAGTCAGCTTGCTGTATGAGGTAGTGGCGTCAAGCCGCTATCTTTGATCGCTGCGTCGGCTTCTGGCGATGCCAGATAGTTGAGGAGCGCCTGGGCTGCGGCATGATGCTGGCTCTTGCTGACGACAGCGCCCGAATACATGGTCATTTTCTGCGCTTCAGTCGGGATCAGACCAACAATGTCGATACCCTTTACTGGCTTAAGCTCACTTAGCTGTTGGAAGCCGATCTGGGCTTGCCCGCGAGCGATCACCGCGCCGACAGGCTCGGCAGGTATCATGTGAGCCTTGGCCACGAACTGGTCACCGAGTTGCATGCGAGGGAACAGGGTCGTGGAGAGATAGACGCCGCTTGCGCTGTCGGAGTAGGCGACAGAGCTGCTGTTTTGCAGCACCGTGCGCAAGGCCTGCATAGTGCCTATGTCCGGCTTCGGTTCGCCTTTGCGAACGGCCATGGCGATGAAAGATTTTCCGAGATCTATTCGGCTGGTTTTGTCGGCTTGACCGCTGCCGACCAGGTTGTCGAGCGCCGAACCTACCATCAGAACCACATCCGCCTGCTCACCGCGGGCGAGCCTTTTTGGGACGGCCTGCGGGGTTTCCCCCATCGAAGGCGCGGCGAGAACTTCTAACTTAACGCCATATTTCTTCTCATAAGCTGGCGCCACTTCTCGGATCGCGCCCATGATCCCGCCGGAGCTCAGAACGGTCAGCGTTTGCTCGCCACCTTGTACAACGTCAGCAGCGCAGCAGGCGAGTGAAGTGGTCAAGAGGGCAGCACAGGACAGCATTCGAAGCATCGGAGCGTTCTCCACATGAAAGCGCGAAATTTTACCGGGGCGAGAAGCAAGCAAGTAATTAATCAACAATTAAGAATGTTTAACATTTCTGTCCGCAGATGGCAGCGGCGGGCAGAAAGCAGACGATCGCGACTCAGCGCTTACGCCCCATAGCTGCCAGCCGTGTCAGAGGTGATCTTTGAACTGCCCCCAAGAAGGAGCAGACGGGGCTCTGAAGCGTATGGCGACGGGCGCTTCCTTGCAGATGAGGGCGCGTCATTCAACCTGTCAGCTGCCCAAGGCAGTGCAGTTGACCGCATCGCCCATTGCCGTAGAATCGCGCGCCCCATATTCAACAAGCATGGCGAGAGGGAGCTTCAATGCAGCGGGTGATGATCATTGGTCAGCCGGGTTCTGGGAAAAGTACCCTGGCGCGCAAGCTGGGCGAGCGCACAGGCTTGCCGGTCGTGCATATCGACACGATTCATTGGCAGCCAGGCTGGGTCGAGCGGAGCCGGGACGAGAAGACGCGTCTATGCCACGAGGTCGAGGCTCGTGAGCGCTGGATCTTCGAAGGCGGCCATTCGGCTACCTGGCGCAACCGCCTGGCCCGCGCTGACATGGTGATATGGATCGATCGCTCGGCGCCGCTTCGATTCTGGCGCGTGCTCCTCAGAACCATGCTGAACCGCGGTCGGTCCCGGCCAGACTTGCCGGATGACTGCCCGGAACTGCTGGCCAACCTGCCGGGGTTTTTCAGGTTCATGTGGCGGACGAAAACCTCGTCTCGCAAGGCGATGAAGCAATTCGTGGCGACGGTGCCGTCGGGGTGTCGCGTGGTCTGCCTGCGGTCCAATCGGGAGACCGAGATTTTTCTCGCAAGCATGGGCACGCAGCCTGATGGGGTTGTGCAAGGTCATTAGATGGCGGCGGGCGCCTGCCGCAATGGCGGATCAACTTGCAGCCGAGCCTGAAATGGAGGTGCTGATTGAGGTGACCGCTTTCGACCCATAGCGGACAACTGTAACCGGGGCCGCTTCGCGGCCCATCGCCGGTACTGACTAAAGAGCTTTGGATCGCTGGCAGCTATGGGTCGTTAGGGGCCAGTGGAGACCGACTGCGACCGACCCAGAGCTGCCGTTGGTGGATGGCAAGCCAAATTGTCATTTCTCGCATCCCTGCCAACCCAGCGGGCACCTGAATCGACCAACGCCTGCCACATAACTGGATCTGCCAGACAGCCACCTATATCGATTGTAACCGCATGCCCATGTTGACGGCCGCGTACCCTGCGCGGGTTCATTGTCAAACGCTGGGGCTTCCGCTTTAATGCCCATTTGCCATTCATCCAATCGGCGACTTGATGCCTTATCCGTCTGACCTTTCACATGACATTAGTACGATTGCCAAGATCGAGGCCGTTCCGCTTATTCTCAATATGGTGAAGCATGTTACCGGCATGCGCTTTGCGGCAATTGCGCGTGTCACCGAGAGGAAATGGGTGGCTTGCGCCGTCGATGATTCTATTGATTTTGGGCTCATACCTGGCGGCGAGTTGGTGCTGGAAACGACGATTTGCCACGAAATTCGTCAGCACCACAAACCCGTTATATTCAAGAATGCCAGTGAGCATCCGGTGTACTCAACCCACCACACCCCTAAGACATACGGCTTGGAAAGCTATGTCTCCATTCCTATCACCAGGACAAACGGAGATTTTTTCGGAACGCTCTGCGCCATTGATCAGGTGCCAGCACATTTTGATGAAGATGTAGTGTGCAACACACTAACGCTTTTCGCCCAGTTAATAGCTGTTCAACTCGACGTTCTGGCGGACCTTGAGGCCAAAACGATTGAACTGGCCAATGCGGCTGAGACCGGCATTGTCCGGGAGCAGTTCATTGCCGTACTGGGGCATGACCTCCGTTCGCCACTGAGCGCTATCAGAATGAGCGCTGATCTACTGGAGGCCAGGCTGCCCGCCGGTCGCGAGCAGCAGCTTGCCATTGCAATACGACAAAGCTCGCAGCGGATGAATAACTTGATTGAAGATGTCCTGGATTTTTCTCGAGGAAAGCTGGGGGGAGGCATTCCGGTCAAACGGACTTTGGTGGACAACCTGGGTGACATTTTTATTGCTGTCATCAATGAAATCATGATGAGTCATCCCAACGTCAAAATCCGTCAAGAGGTGATCATTTCACCTGGGGTCTTCTGTGATGCTGGGAGAATGGGGCAATTGCTTTCAAACCTATTGGGCAATGCCGTTGCTCATGGGGCGCATGATCTCCCGATAGAGGTGATCGCAAGCATGCAAGAAAATCATGTAGTTTTGTCAGTGATGAACCATGGCCCAGAAATCCCCGACGTTTTGTTACCGCTACTGTTCCAGCCGTTTAAACGGTCAGCAGGTGGTGGTCGCGGGGAGGGGCTGGGGCTCGGTTTGTATATTGCATCTCAGATCGTAACGGGTCACAACGGGACGCTGTCAGTAACCTCTACGCCTGAGGACGGCACGCGCTTCGTCGCGAGGTTCCCTGGCACCTTGGAGTGGACGAAAGAGCACTAGATGTGGGTCTCAGTTGATAGGTGGCTTCGCCGAACGCTTGGTTCTATGCGCGACAGCGCAGCCATGAGGTAAAGGGCTCCTGCCGAAGAACATTCGAGCGCCGGCAGCAGGCCAGCATGCACACTGGCTTTGCGCTGCGCTCGATGAAACGCCACCCGGTGCCTAGTTCGCGGGCAAGAGGATCACGAAGTTCTTTTTCATGTCTTCCAGTACGGTCCATTTGCCCTTGGCGCCCGGTTCGATAATGAACGTGTCGCCAGCGGCCAGTGTGATGGGGGCGCAACCCTCAAGCTCGATGACGCAGCATCCACTCAAGACATGGCAGAACTCCCAAACTTTGTAGTCGATGCGCCACGCTCCGGTGCTGGCTTCCCATTCTCCGGAAATGCGACCTTGCTGTTCATCGTGATAATACTTGGAGGTCAGCGTATGAGGGGTGCCTTCCACGACCTCTTCAAAAAAAGGAAGGTCGCGCACCGGTTGGATATCCAGTTCGCGGAAGACGGTCAGCTTCTTGTTCATGGTTTTTCCTCGAGCACGTTGTGGGTAGGGCGATACATCAAATAGGCTTCACCGGTTACGCTCAGCATCGGATGCGGAACGATCTGGCAGGTTTTAACAATTTGAAAACCGTGACGTTCGTAGAAGCGTCGTGCACCGTGGTTTTCTGCATAATCAATCAGGCATAGCCCATCCAGGCCAGAGTCCTCAGCCCGTTGCTGAGCGTGGCGAAGAAACTGGACGCCCAGCCCTTGGCTGCGCCAGGCTTCATCCAGGGCCAGGCTGGATATGTATAAGGTGTCGGGTATTTCCATGTCGGAATACGGCGCGAGGACCGGGTCTGTCTCGACAGGCCTGTCAGGGGTCTCGCGCAAGGCATAGCTATGCATCATGCCGATGACGCGCCCTTCGAAAATGGCCATCAGGCAGTTCTTGTAGGAAAAGTCGCCCTGTTCCCTGGCATAGCGAGACGTGCCGACACTCAGCAATGCTTCTCCCGGTGTTGCAAGCTTGCTCCATATGTAATCGGCCATGCCCTCCGACGTCAGTTGAAAGAAGCGCGCAATATCTTGCGCATCCGAGGCTTGAGCGGGTCTGAAGTCGATAAGCATGTACAGTGCTCCCAAGGGATCGGGTACCTGGTTTTCAAGGATTACGCCATAGGCAGGCTGGCAGGTTAGGCGGATTCAACGGTTTCCATCATGCTCTGGGCGAACACCGTCAGCACGGCATGCGACGCTGCCCATGCTCAAAGGCAGATAGCCGTCTGAGGGCTCAGCCCTGGGGATTGGTCGTGCCGTGCTACATCTGATCTCAGGGAAGATTGCATCCGGCAAGTCGCTGAGCGAGGATCATTGGCTCTCACGGCTGTACCCTTACTTCAGGTTGAAATCCATCGACAATGAGCGGTCCATCGCCGGCAAACACGGCTCCCACAAGTCCAGCACTCGCCTGAAGGCTGGTGATATTGCTGTGGGAGCTGGCTTGCCGGCGATGAGGCCAGCACAGACGATCGAACCTTGAATGGGTGTCCATCAGGTATGACCGTCACATTACGACCCCATGCAGACATTTGGATGTCCGGGCCGGTACCGACGCTAGAGCCCTTGAGGATCTGAGGTCTTAGCTCAGCTTCCTTGAAATGGCCCTTGCGCTGGCCATCGCCTTCGATCATACGGCCTAGCGGGTGGTCGACGTATTCCAGCACGCACACCGAGCGGCAGTTCGAGCACGTCTCATGCATTGCGCCAGCTAATAACGTTATGGCCGGCATCTGAATCTTGTATTACATCTGCCCGCGCATGGCTGTTTAGCATCGTCGATGTCTTCCTGTCGACGAGAACAACAACGTGAACCTTGGAACGATCATTACCCGAAGTGCCCGCTACTGGCCGGACCACATCGCCGTGGCGGACAGCCAGACACGTGTCACCTACGCCCAGCTGGAGCGCCGCAGCAACCGCCTGGCATCAGGGCTGGGCTCGCTGGGCGTGGCCGTGGGCGAGCATGTGGCGATCCTCGCCGCCAACCGCGTGGAGCTGGTGGAAGCGGAAGTGGCGCTGTACAAGGCGGCGATGGTCAAGGTGCCGATCAATGCGCGGCTGTCACTGGATGAAGTGGTGCGGGTGCTGGAAGACTCCTGCAGCGTTGCACTGATCACCGACGCTAGCTTTGCCCAGGCGCTGGCGACGCGGCGTGCGGAGTTGCCGCTGCTGCGACAGCTCATCGTGCTGGAGGGCGAGGGCGGTGACCTGGGTTATGCCGCGTTGCTTGAGCGCGGCAGCGAAGCAGCGCTGGGTTTGGACCCGGCCGACGATGCGCTGGCCGTGCTGCACTACACCTCCGGCAGCTCGGGCGTGCTCAAGGCCGCCATGCTCTCGTTCGGCAACCGCAAGGCGCTGGTGCGCAAGAGCATCGCCAGCCCCACACGGCGCTCCGGGCCAGGCGATGTCATGGCTCACGTGGGGCCCATCACCCATGCCAGCGGCATGCAGATCATGCCGCTGCTGGCGGTGGGCGCCTGCAACTTGCTGCTCGATCGTTACGACGACCGCCTGTTGCTGGAGACCATCCAGCGCGAACGGGTGACGCGGCTGTTCCTGGTGCCGGCGATGATCAACCGGCTGGTCAATTACCCTGGCGTCGAGCGCTTCGACCTGGCCAGCCTGAAGCTGGTCATGTACGGTGCCGCGCCCATGGCGCCAGCCTTGGTGAAAAAGGCCATCGAACTGTTCGGGCCGATTCTGGTGCAAGGGTACGGCGCTGGTGAAACCTGCTCGCTGGTCACGGTGCTGACCGAGCAGGACCACCTGGTGGAAGACGGCGACTATCAACGCCTGGCCTCCTGCGGGCGGTGCTACTTCGAGACCGACCTGCGGGTGGTCAACGACGCGTTCGAAGATGTGGCCCCCGGCGAAGTCGGCGAGATCGTGGTCAAGGGCCCGGACGTGATGCAGGGCTATTGGCGCGCCCCGGCGCTCACCGCCGAAGTGATGCGTGACGGCTACTACCTCACCGGCGACCTGGCTAAGGTCGATGCGCAGGGTTACGTGTTCATCGTCGATCGCAAGAAGGAAATGATCATTTCCGGCGGGTTCAACGTGTACCCCAGCGAAGTGGAGCAAGTCATCTACAGCTTCCCCGAAGTGTTCGAGGTAGCAGTGGTCGGCGTGCCCGATGCGCAGTGGGGTGAAGCGGTACGTGCGGTGGTGGTGCTCAAGCCAGGTGCGCAACTGGAGGCCGCCGAGCTGATTGAGCGTTGCGGTCGTGCGCTGGCCGGGTTCAAGAAGCCGCGCGGCGTGGACTTTGTCAGCGAACTGCCGAAAAACCCCAACGGCAAGGTGGTGCGCCGCCTCGTCCGGGACACCTACTGGCAACACAGCGAACGTCGTATCTGACCAGGGAGCATCACCATGTATCAACCAAGTGCAAAGGCTGCGCAGATCATCGAAGCGATCGAGGGTTTCGTCCGTGACCAGGTTCGCCCGCTGGAGCAGCAGGCGAACCTGGACTGGGCGCGCCCGCACCCGCAGGCGGTGCTGCGGCAGGTATGGAAGCGTTCAAGCGAACAAGGCCTGTACACCATCATGTTGCCCGAGAGCATGGGTGGGGCCGGCCTGAACGTGGCCGACCTGTGCGCGGTGAAA
>Ga0256876_1000387_pt1 | contig 10347 bp, 11 predicted proteins | sample MC6MC0419MT_FD_186340 | JGI IMG/M metagenome (GOLD analysis project Ga0256876, IMG submission 186340) | Metatranscriptome of enriched soil aggregate microbial communities from Iowa State University, Ames, United States - MC6-MC0419-MT... | ecosystem: Environmental > Terrestrial > Soil >...
CTTCGCGCTGCCGGTGCTCGAGCGGCATGGCGCGCCCGCCACCCTCTATGTCGCGTCGGCCTTCGCCGACGGCGAGGCCGAGATCTGGTGGCTTGCGCTCGAGGAGGCGCTGGTCCGCGCGCGCCGGGTCGTCGTGGATCTCGGGCGAGGGGAGGCGGTGCTGTCCACCGCCTCCGCGCAGGAGAAGGCGGCGGCGTGGAACGCGATCTACTGGCGCCTGCGCTCAGGTCCGGAGGAGCGTCTGCGGTCCGAGGTTCGCCGGCTGGCGGACGAGCAGGGCGTCGACGTGTTCGCCTTCGCGCGCGATCTCTGCATGCGCTGGGACGAGCTGAAGGAGGTCGCGAAGAACCCCCTGGTCACGATCGGCGCCCACACCGTCACGCACCCCATGCTGGCGAAACATCCGGAGGACGCGGCGCGCGCCGAGATGGCGGACAGCCGCGAGGTGATCCGCCTCAAACTCGGCGAAGCGCCGGCGCATTTCGCCTATCCCGTCGGAGATCTCTCGGCGGCGGGGCCGCGGGAGTACGAAATCGCGCGCGACCTCGGCTTCGTCACCGCCGTGACGACGCGGCCGGGGCACCTGTTCAAGCGCCACGCCGGGACGCCGACGGCTCTGCCGCGGGTCTCGCTGAACGGCCATTTCCAGACACGCGCCGCAGTCGACGCTCTGCTCGCCGGCACGCCGTTTCTCGGCCTGCGGGCGCTGGGGCGCGGCTGAGCGGGGAGGGCGTCCCGGCGACGGTGCGGAGGCCGGCGGAGAGCACAAAAAAGGCGGGCCTGAGCCCGCCTTTTCCATGTGTGGAGACCGAAGGTCCGCGATCAGCGCTTCGAGAACTGGAAGCTCCGACGCGCCTTGGCGCGGCCGTACTTCTTGCGCTCGACCACGCGGCTGTCGCGGGTCAGGAAGCCGCCCTTCTTGAGGGCGCCGCGCAGCTCCGGCTCGAAGTAGGTGAGGGCCTTCGACAGGCCATGGCGCACCGCGCCGGCCTGGCCGGAGAGGCCGCCGCCGGCGACCGTGACGGTCACGTCGTACTGGCCCTTGCGGTTCACCACGTCGAGCGGCTGCTGCAGGATCATGCGCAGCACCGGACGGGCGAAGTAGACCTCGAGCGAGCGCTTGTTGATCTCGATGCGGCCCGAACCGGGGCGGATCCAGACGCGGGCGACCGCGTCCTTGCGCTTGCCGGTGGCGTAGGCGCGGCCGAACTGGTCGACCTTCTTCTCGTACTTCGGCGCGTCGGGGGCGGACGCAGTGAGCGCGCCGCCGAGGTCGCTGAGCGACTGGATGTTCTCGGCCATGATCAGGCGCTCCGGCTGTTCTTGCTGTTCAGGGCCGCGACGTCGAGCGGCGCCGGCTGCTGGGCTTCATGCGGATGGTTCTCGCCGCCGTAGACGCGGAGATTGCCGAGCTGCTTGCGGCCGAGGGGACCACGCGGGAGCATGCGCTCGACCGCCTTCTCCACCACGCGCTCCGGGAAGCGGCCGTCGAGGATCTGGTGCGCCTTGCGCTCCTTGATCCCGCCGGGATAGCCGGTGTGCCAGTAGTAGGGCTTGTCCTGACGCTTCTTACCCGTGAACACCACCTGAGCGGCGTTGATGACGATGACGTTGTCGCCGTCGTCCACGTGGGGGGTGAAGGTCGGCTTGTGCTTGCCGCGAAGACGCATCGCGATCACGGACGCAAGACGGCCCACGACCAGGCCCTTCGCGTCGATCACGACCCACTTCTTCTCGACCTCGGCCGGTTTGGCCACATAAGAGCGGGCCAGCTGGGGGCGCATGGGGTGAACCTCGATTGAAAACGAAAGCGCGCCGGACGGGGTCTGGCGCGACGGGCTGGTGATACCGAACGCAGCGAAAAAAATCAACTCGCACGCACAACACAAAACCTAGCAAAATCAGATACTTGTAAAAAGGGTATGATATAACCTCCTCTGCGACCGTACAGGGAGAGCGATTTCAGCCGTCGTGTGGCGGTCATCCGCGCGGAGGGACGGAGTAGGTCGCGACCACATGCGCCACCGCCTCGTCCTCGCCGTCGGAGCGCAGCTCGGCCTCGCCCACTGCGAGGCTTCGGCCGATCTTGAGGTAGCGGCAGTGCGCGATCAGGTCGCGAGGGTCCGGCCGCCTGAGAAAGTTGACGGAAAAGTTCGTGGTCACGGCGAGCTTCACAGGACCGATCGCGCCGAGCAGCGCGACGTAGAGCGCGACGTCCGCGAGCGCCATCATCGCAGGTCCCGAGATCGTGCCGCCGGGCCGCAGATGCCGTTCGGCGTAGATCAGCCGCATGCGCGCGGAGCCGTGGCCCACCGCCTCGATCGCGTAGTCCACCCCGAGCCGGATCTGCGGAAATTCCGTGTCCAGGAAGGCCTGCATGTCTTCAAGCGTCATGCGGGGCGCGAGATCGGACGTCGGGCGTGGCATTTCCGTCATGGTGGCGTCCCCATTGTCCCGTCATAGTCCCGAATCGACAAAGCCTGCCCGCATGTCGGGCGCGTCGAGGTCCAGACCGGCGAGGCTTTCGCCGGTCGGACCTTGGAGCGCAAGACCCCAAGGAGGCGCCCGCGTCTTCCGGAGGACGTCCGAAATGAACATCGTCGCTGCGAGCCGCCTGCTGCGGGCCGCCGTTTTCGCCGGCATGGCGCTCGGAGCCTCCGTGGCGCCGGCCTGGGCCCAGGAGCAGCCGAGCGCCGCCGTCGAGCAGACCGGCGACGTCGAGCCGAAACAGGTGCCGCTGAACGGCAAGTTGGTCGAGAGCTTCCTCGCGGCGTGGCCGGAATTCGACAAGCTGCGCGAGAAGCTGGCGGCGCAGAACCCCCAGACGAAGGCGCAGGAAAACAGCACCGATCAGCCGGAGAGCGACGAGGCCGAGGTGGGCGAGGCCGAGGATCCGATCGGCGCGCTCGCGAGCTATCTCGACAAGCCCGAGGCCAAGGCCGAGATCGACGCGATCCTGAAGAAGCACCAGTTCGCGACCTATTCCGACTGGGCGGACGTGGCGCAGTCGGTGCTGCTCGCCTTCGGCGCAAGTGACCCGGAAGGCGGCGACACCGACCTCGCCGAGGAGAAGAAGAAGGTTCAGGCCGAGATCCAGAACGACGCGGCGCTCTCCGAAGACGAGAAGCAGGCGGCGCTCAAGGACCTCGACGAGCAGTTCGCGGCGCTCGAGAGCTTCCAGCCTCTGCCGGGCAACGTCGAGGCGGTGAAGCCCTACGTCGCCAAGATCAAGGCGCTGTTCGGCGAAGACGAGAACTGAGCGACGGGAAGCCGCGGCGCCTCTCGAGGCCTCGCGGCTTCCCAATAAGGCCGCTTAGGCGCCGCCGACGGCGAGGGCGGCCGGCTCCGCCACACGCCGGCTTTGCTTCAGCGCACCCGTTCGCGTGCGGCCGCGCTCTGGATGCGCCCGTTCGAGAAGCCTAGATCGCTCGTCTTGAAGGAGGAGCGATCATGACGAACACAGCCCTGGTGGTCGGCGCGAGCGGCGTCGTCGGCTCGGCGACGGCCGAGGTCCTGTCCGAGGCCGGTTGGCCGGTGCTGGGCCTCGCCCGGAGGCCCGCCACGCAAGTGGGCGTCGCCGCTCTGGCTGCGGACCTTCTTGATCCGTCGTCGCTGCGTGAGGCGCTGGCCGGCGCCGCTCCCACCCATGTCTGCATCGCCACATGGCTCCGCCAGGAGACCGAGGCGGAGAACATCCGGGTCAACGCCGCGATGGTGCGCAACCTGCTCGACGCTCTGCGTCCGGCCGGGTCGGTGCGCCACGTGGCGCTGGTCACGGGCCTGAAGCATTACCTCGGACCGTTCGAGAGCTACGGCAAAGGAACGCTCCCGCAGACCCCGTTCCGCGAGGAGCAGGGGCGGCTCGACGTCGAGAACTTCTATTACGCGCAGGAGGACGAGGTCTTCGCCGCCGCGTCTCGCGACGGCTTCGCCTGGAGCGTCCACCGCCCGCACACGATCATCGGCAAGGCGGTCGGAAACGCCATGAACATGGGCACGACCCTCGCGGTCTACGCCTCGATCTGCAAGGCGACGGGGCGGCCGTTCCGGTTTCCCGGGAGCGAGACGCAATGGCGCAGCCTCACCGACATGACCGACGCGCGTCTGCTCGCCCGGCACATGCTGTGGGCGGCCGAGACGCCGGCTGCCGCGAATGAGGACTTCAACGTCGTGAACGGCGACGTCTTCCGCTGGAGCTGGATGTGGGAGCGCATCGCGGCGTGGTTCGAGCTCGAAGCCGCGCCGTTCGACGGCGTGGTGAGGCCCCTCGAGGAGCAGATGGCGGACGACGCGGCCGTCTGGCGAGACATCGCCGCGCAGCGCGGCCTCGCGGAGCCCGACCTCGGCCGGCTGGTCTCCCCTTGGCACACCGACGCCGACCTCGGCCGCCCCATCGAGGTCGTCACCGACATGTCGAAGAGCCGACGCCTGGGCTTCTCCCTCTATCAGCCGACCGACGACGCGTTCTACGCGCTGTTCGAGCGGCTGCGCACCGACCGGCTCATTCCGTAACGGCGCCAGGAGCGCGACCCGCCGTCACGGCGCATCGCGCTCCTGGAATGCGTCGGCGCCGTCCAGCGGGGAGGGGGCTGCGCAACGCGCCCGGGCGCCTTAAGTTTTGGGCATGACCCAGACCTCGCCCGACGCCATCCGCCAGATCCTCAGCTCCGTCCGCACCATCGCGGTGGTGGGGGCGAGCCCCAATCCCTCGCGGGACAGCCACATCGTCGCCGCCTTCCTGGCCGCCCGCGGCTACCGCGTGTTCCCGGTCAATCCTGGGCACGGCGGCAAGGAGATCGCGGGCCTCTTGACCTACGCCACGCTCGCCGAGGTTCCGGAGCCGATCGACATGGTCGACGTGTTCCGCGCCTCCGAGCATGTGGCGGGCGTGTTAGACGAGACGCTCGCGCTAGCGACGCCGCCGAAGGCGTTCTGGACCCAGCTTGGCGTGCGCGACGACGCGTCCGCCGCGCGCGCCGAGGCCGCAGGCCTGCAGGTCGTTCAGAACCGCTGCCCGAAGATCGACATCATGGAACTCGGACTGCCCGCTCGCGTCGGCGGAGCCGATTGACGGCGCAACTTTCTATAATACAGATAGATTGACGAATACGTCAGCAATCCACGGGAGAGAAACGTATGTCCGACGACGCTCCTGGCCCACGCGCGCCCGGTTTCGCGACGCTCTCCGTCCACGCCGGGGCGCAGCCCGATCCCACCACCAAGGCCCGCGCGACCCCGATCTACCAGACGACGTCCTTCACCTTCGACGACGTCGACCACGCCGCGGCGCTGTTCGGCCTGGAGGCTTTCGGCAACATCTATACCCGCATCGGCAACCCGACGAACGCGGTGCTGGAGGAGCGCATCGCGGCGCTCGAGGGCGGAACGGCCGCGCTCGCCGTCGCGTCCGGCCACGCGGCGCAGCTCCTCGTGTTCCACGCGCTTCTGACGCCCGGCGACGAGTTCGTGGCCGCCACGAAGCTCTACGGCGGATCGATCAACCAGTTCGGCCACGCCTTCAAGAGCTTCGGCTGGAATGTCGCCTGGGCCGATCCGGACGATCTCGAGGCGTTCGAGCGCGCAGTGACGCCGAAGACCAAGGCGATTTTTGTGGAGTCGATCGCGAACCCCGGCGGGAGCGTCACCGACATTGCGGCGATCTCGGAGATCGCGAAGCGCGCGGGCGTGCCGCTGATCGTCGACAACACGCTGGCGACGCCGTACCTCGTGAAGCCGTTCGATCACGGCGCGGACATCGTCGTGCATTCCGCCACCAAGTTCCTCGGCGGCCACGGCAACTCCATCGGCGGACTGATCGTCGACGGCGGGACGTTCGACTGGCTGGCGAGTGGGCGCTATCCCTTCCTCAGCGAGCCGCGGCCGGAGTACGGCGGCGTGGTGCTGGGCCAGACCTTCGGCAACTTCGCCTTCGCGATCGCAACCCGCGTGCTCTCGTTGCGTGACCTCGGGCCGGCGCTGTCGCCGTTCAACGCCTTCCTGCTGCTGACGGGCGTCGAGACGCTGCCGCTGCGCATGCGCGCCCATTGCGACAACGCGCTGAAGGTGGCGAGCTATCTCGAGAGCCACCCCAAGGTCGCCTGGGTGAACTACCCCGGCCTCGCCTCGAACCCCCACCACGCCCGCGCGCAGAAGTACGCCCCCAAGGGCGCCGGCGCGGTGTTCACCTTCGGGCTCGCTGGCGGCTACGGGGCGGGGGTGGCGCTGGTCTCCAAGGTGAAGCTGTTCTCCCACCTCGCGAACGTCGGCGACACCCGCTCGCTGATCATCCACCCGTCCTCGACGACCCATCGCCAGCTCGACGAGGCGAAGCTCGCGGCGGCCGGCGCCGGGCCGGAGGTAGTGCGGCTCTCGGTCGGCATCGAGGACGCCGAGGACATCATCGCCGACCTGGAGCAGGCGCTCGCCGCGGTGTGAGGGCCTCGCCGTCCGGGCCACCCTCCGCCGTCGTCCTCCGGCTTGACCGGAGGACCCACCTTAGGCGTGCCGCTCGAAGTCGGACGTGGATGGTCCGGTCAAGCCGGACCATGACGTCTGCGGGATGGAACGACAGCGGAGAACTGCGGCAGGGCCGGCGAATGTCCCAATTCACTCCGCCGGCTGCGCCAGCCCCTGGGGGGCGCGCGCCGTCGCCCGTTCGCGCGCGGCGCGCTCGTGCAGCAGGCCGGCGTTCATCACCGCGAGGCCCAGCACGACCACCGCGCCGAACTGGTGCGCGAGGCCGAGCTCAAGCGGCACGACGTGGATCAGCGTCAGCACGCCCAGCGCCGCCTGCAGCGTCATCAGGAAGGCGAGGGCGACCGAGCGGTTTGACGCCCGGCGGCAGAGCTTGGCGTTGGTGACGGCGAGGGCGTAGGCGATCGTCGCGGCCAGCAGCACGTAGGCGCCGATGCGGTGGTTGAGCTGCACCAGCGCGACGTTGTCGACGAAGTTCTCCCACCACGGCGTCGTGGCGAACAGCGTCGCGGCGGAGGGCGCCAATCCGCCGTCCATCAGAGGCCAGGTGTTGAACGAGAAGCCGGCCTTCGAGCCCGCCACCAGCCCGCCCAGCAGGATCTGCACGAAGGACAGCGCCAGCACGGCGTAGGCGCCGGCGCGAAGGCCCGGGCGAAGCAGCCCGCCGTCGCGGCCGAACTGCCGGAGCCGCACGAGAAACAGCACCAGCGTCGCAAAGAAGGCGAGGGCGAGCCCAAGGTGCAGGGTGAGCTTCACCGGCGCGACGGCGGTCATGCCCTCCTCCAACCCGGACGCCACCATGATCCAGCCGACGGCGCCCTGCAGGCCGAGCAGCAGGCCCATGGCGAACAGCGTGAGACCCTCCTTCAGGCTCACGCGCCGCGTGGCTGCGGCGAAGCCGAGCCCCAGCAGGAAGACGACGCCGATGGAGCGGCCGAGCTGCCGGTGGCCCCACTCCCACCAGAAGATGAACTTGAACTCGCCGAGCGACATGCCCTCGTTCAGCAGCTTGTACTGCGAGCTTGCCCGGTACTTCTCGAACGCCTCCGCCCAGGGCGCCTCGCCGAGCGGCGGAATCGCGCCGGTGATCGGATTCCACTCGGTGATCGAGAGGCCGGAGCCTGTCAGGCGCGTGGCGCCGCCGACGACGACCATCAGCGCGACCAGCGCCAGGGTGAGCAGCAGCCAGCCGCGCAGAAAGCGGCGCGGACGCGCGGACGCGGGGACGGGGGATGCGGACATGCGGACCTCGCGGCCTCCTGGGGCGCCGGTTGAGCTTGATCGGAAGCTTGGGGACCGCTTTAAGTCCGCGGTGCGCCTGGAACAAGACGGCGTTTCGCCCACCCCCCTCGACGGAGCCCGCGATGCGCCCCCGCGCCAAGAAGCTGATCGGCACGGCTGTTCTGGTCGTCGGCGTGTCGATCTACGCGTTGATCGTGATGTTCGTGGGCCAGCTCAAGCTCGCCGGGTCGCACCCTGCGCTCCAGCTCGCGTTCTTCGCGTTCTTCGGGCTGCTGTGGGTCATTCCCGCGGGCCTGCTGATCCGCTGGATGGAGCGAGGCTGACGGCGCGACGCGCGTCGTCGTCATCGCCGCGCCGCGCTGCTATGGAAGCCTGACGTCGATCGAGGCCCTCGCGTGCGGGGACCAGCACGGAGACCTGTCCGCCATGGCTGAGCTGAACGCCGATCCACTGCGCCCCCGCCCCGTCGACGACGCGCTGAACCCCGCCCGCCGCTACGGCGAGTCCACCGAGGCGAACTACGCCGGCGCGACCTCGTTCCTGCGGCGGCCCTACGCGCGCTCGGCCGAGGGCTTCGACGTCGCCGTCTGGGGCGTGCCGCTGGACACCTCGGTCTCCAACCGGCCGGGGACCCGTTTCGGGCCTCGCGCCATCCGCGAGGCCTCCACCGTCAACGTCGGCGACCCGGCCTATCCCTTCGGCTTCGACATCTTTGCAGACATGGCGGTGGCGGACACCGGCGACTGCTCGCTGGATTACGGCCGGGTGGAGCTGATGCCCGCCGCGATCGAAGCGCAGGCGGCGGAGCGGCTCGCGACCGGCGCCCATCTGGCCACGCTCGGCGGCGACCACTTCCTGACCTATCCCGTGCTGAAGGCGCTGGTGGCGCGGCTCGGCCGACCTGTGGCGCTGGTGCAGTTCGACGCCCACCAGGACACCTGGGATGACGACGGGTCCCGCATCGACCACGGCACGATGATCACCCGCGCGGTCCGCGACGGCCTGATCGTGCCGGAGCGCTCGGTCCAGATCGGCATCCGCACCCACGCGCCGCAGGCCTATGGGATCGCGATCGTCGACGGCCTGCTCGCGGGCGAGATGGGCCCGATGGCGGTTGCGAGCCGCATCCTCGGCCATGTGGAGGACACGCCGGTCTACGTCAGCTTCGACATCGACTGCCTCGACCCGGCCTTCGCGCCGGGCACAGGCACGCCTGTGCCGGGCGGCGTCTCCTCCGCCTGGGCGATTTCGTGCCTGCGCCGCCTCGGCGCGCTCGACCTGAAGGGCTTCGACGTGGTCGAGGTCTCGCCGCCCTACGACCACGCCGGGATCACCGCGCTCGCCGGCTGCTCCATGGCGCAGATCTATCTCGGGCTGCTCGCCGAGCGGAAGCGCGCGGGCTTGTCGATCGCAGTGTGACGTGGTGCAAAAGCCTGCTTAGCGCAGGACAAGCGGGAGCGTCCAATGATGATCGCACGAGTCGGCCGGAAGCGTGTGGTCGCATACCTTATGGGTGCGAGCTTGCTGATAGCTCTCGGCGGGTGCGCCGGTGGAGCGCGCAACGTCTGGATGCGGCCGGGAGCCTCCGCGGCGCAAGGCGAGGCCGACAGGGAAGCATGCCTGAAGATTGCGGAGGCGGAGAGTCGGCCGAAATACACAGGAGGCGTTGCAGCGCAGGCGGGTGATGGTTTCTCGACTACGATCGCCAAGTATCAGCGGCGTGACGCTTGCCTCACCGAGCGCGGTTACGCGCTCACAATGATTTCTCCTGACGAGACGCGCAAACTCGACGCGCTGCAGAGCGCCGAGCGTGAAATCTACTGGCAGGAGCTCCTCGCCAAATACAAGCCAGCCCCGGCGGGAGCTGCGACGCCTATCCGCTAAGCGGGGTCTCACCCCACCGCCACGTCCAGCCCGAGGTCAAGCGTCGGGGCGGAGTGGGTGATGCGGCCGACGGAGATCAGGTCGACGCCGGTCTCAGCGATTGCCGCCACCGTCTCCAAGCTGACGTTGCCGGAGGCCTCCGCCGCCATGCGGCCGCCAATGCGGGCGACCGCTTCGCGCAAAGTCTCCGGCCCCATGTTGTCGAGCAGCACGACGTCGGCGCCGCCATGGGCGATCACGCGGTCGAGCTGGTCCAGCGTGTCCACCTCGATCTCGATCTTCACCAGATGGCCGATGTAGGCCTTGGCGCCGTCGAGCGCGGCCTCGATCGAGCCGGCGACGGCGATGTGGTTGTCCTTGATCAGGATGGCGTCGTCGAGGCCGAAGCGGTGGTTCGCGCCGCCGCCGCACCGCACCGCGTACTTCTCGAAGACGCGCAGCCCCGGCGTCGTCTTCCGCGTGCAGCAGATCTTCGCGTTGGTGTGGGCGATGAGATCGGCGTAGGCCGCGGTCGCCGTGGCGACGCCGGACAGCCGGCCGAGAAAATTGAGCGCGGTCCGTTCCGCCGACAGTGCGGGCCGGGCAGGGCCTTCGACGCGGGCGATAACCATGCCGGGCGCGAGCTTCGCCCCGTCGACGAGCTCGGCGGTGAAGACGATCGACGGGTCGAGCGCCGCGAAGGCCGCCTGCGCGAGCTGGAGCCCGGCAAGGCGACCGGGCTGGCGGGACGCGATGACGAGGCGCGCC
>Ga0256876_1000390_pt1 | contig 10325 bp, 9 predicted proteins | sample MC6MC0419MT_FD_186340 | JGI IMG/M metagenome (GOLD analysis project Ga0256876, IMG submission 186340) | Metatranscriptome of enriched soil aggregate microbial communities from Iowa State University, Ames, United States - MC6-MC0419-MT... | ecosystem: Environmental > Terrestrial > Soil >...
CGTGCCCAGCGCAGCCGGCGTCAGGCGCGCGCCCACCGCCGAGCCGCTGCCCGATGACGAGCCGCCTGCAATGCGGGTGCTGTCGTAGGCGTTGCGCGTGCCCTCGCCCTGCGGGCCGGGAAACGCGGTGTTGTAGCCCGACACGCCAAACGCCAGTTCATGCATGTTGGTCTTGCCGATGATGATGGCGCCTGCCGCGCGCAGCCGTTGCACCACCGGCGCGTCTTCGGCGGGCCGAAACGATTTCAGGGCAGGCGTGCCGGCCGTGTTGGGCAAGCCGGCCACGTGGATGTTGTCTTTGATGGCGATGGGCACGCCGCCCAACGGCCCTTTGCCCGGCTTGGCGTCGTAGGCGCGGGCTTGCGCCAGCGCGCCGTCGCGGTCTACGGTGATGAAGGTGTTCAGCGCCGCATGGGCGTCGATGCGGTCCAGGCAGGCCCGGGTCAGCGCTACGCTGGACAAGCGTCCTTCGCGGATCAAGGCGGCGGCTTGCGCCATGGTCAGGGTGGCCAGGGTATCGTCGCCAGCCCGGTGCGGCAGTGGCTTGGCGGACGAGGGCTGTTGGGATGATTCGGGCATGACGCTCCCTTCTGCTCGGTCTATGGAACCGCCATCTATACCTGCTACAAGCGGTGCCTGTCGAGCGCGGCGCGGCAATCGGTTTTCCAATCGGTTCCCCGAGCTCGCCCTCCCAATCGGCTTACCAATCAGCACTGCAATGCAGCGCCGCAATGGTTTACCACTTTAATAGTGGTAAACCATGATGCTGAAGATTGGTGAACCATTTATGATTTGGTCTAACCACTTTTGAACCCCATGACTCTGCAACTCATCCCCAAACCCGAAGAACCGGCCAGCAAGCCGGTGGCGGACCGTGCTTACCTGCGGCTGGCCGCGCAAATCCAGGCCCTGGTGGCTCAAGGCGAATTCGCCGTTGGCAAGCGGCTGCCGGCCGAACGCGCGCTGGCTGAACGTTTCGACGTCAGCCGCACCGCGCTGCGCGAAGCGATCATCGCGCTGGAATTGCAAGGGGTGGTGGAAGTGCGGGGCGGGTCGGGCATCTACGTCTGTGAACCCAAGCCCGGCGTCGTTCGCCTGCCGGCCGCGCAGGAAGTCGGGGCGGGGCCGTTTGAGTTGCTGCGAGCTCGCTGCCTGATCGAATCCGAAATCGCCGCGCTGGCGGCCACCACTCGTAAAGACGCCGACCTGGACCGCATTTTTGAAGCGCTGACCACGATGCGCGAACAGATGATGAACAAGGCGGCCAACGAAGAGGCCGACCGCCGCTTTCACCTGTACATCGCCCAGTCCACCGGAAATAGCGTGCTGCTGGCGACGGTGACGTCGATGTGGGACCAGGCCCAAGGCCCGATCTGGGAAAAGATAGAACAGCATTTCCATACGCAGGAATTACGCCAGGCGTCGCAGGAAGACCATCAGCGCATTTTCAGCGCGTTGGTCGCGGGCGATGCGCAGGCGGCGAGGCAGGCGATGCGCGCTCACCTAGAGCGCGTCATCGGTGAGTTCGCGCAGGGGTGGCGATAGCGCATCCCGGCATGCAGTGCCCCAGGCGGCCCCCGGCAGAGCGCGGAAGATAACCGTGCCCCGGAACCGGGCTTTACAAGATCAGGAGACAAGCAATGCAGCAGCAGGACAAGGGGAACGGCGCGCTGGCGCGCCTGGCGGCCGCCGCGGTGCTGGCGGTGTCGATGCAGGCCATGTCGCTTGCGGCCAGCGCGCAGACCGCGCCCGCGCCCGGCCAAAGCCCGCGCGTGGATGCGATTCGCAAAGCGGGTGAACTGCGCGTGGGCGTACTGCAAAACGCACCCTGGCTGATCCAGGATGTGTCCGGCAAAAGCGGTGAGGCCTGGAGCGGCCCCGCCTGGCTGCTGGCCAAGGAAGCCGCGCGCCAACTGGGCGTCAAGTTGACCGCCATTCCTGTCTCGCACGAGACCAAGGTGCCGGTATTGGCGGCCAACCAGGTCGACATGACCATCAGCCCGCTGGCCGAGACGGCCGACCGCCTGAAGGTGGTGGACTTCGTGCTGTATTCCGCCACCAGCGTCTGCATGTTCGGCCGCGCGGGCAACGACAAGCTGGCCCGCGTCAAGTCGGTTGACGACCTGAACCAACCCGACATCACTATCGCGTACTTTACGGGCGGGGCCGAAGAAGCCTGGGTGAAGGAACGGTTCCCCCGAGCACGGCTGCGCGCCGTCGCCAATTCCGGCGCCACCGCGCCGATCGAGGAAATCATGGCCAAGCGCGCCGACGCCGCGCCGATCAATCGCGTGCCGTGGGTGGGGCTGAACCACAAGGTGCGCGGCCTGGTGGTGTTTCCCTCCGAAGCGAACTGCCAGCAAAGCACCGAAAAGGCGTCGCCGGTAGGGCTGGCGGTGGACAAGAACCAGCCCGAATACCTGGCCTGGCTGCGGCAGGTGGCGCAGGCGATGAAGCCCGCCTTGCTGGCCGACGAAACGCGCATCATCGAACAGAGCAAGTAGGCCAACCGGCTACATCCCAACCGATCACTTTTCCGCACGCGCGCGGCGCGTGCGCATCTGGCGAACCCGCCGGCGCCTGCGCGCGCCGGTACCTGGCGCGCCGCCTCTGGGCGAACGCGGCGGGACTCCCCGGATTTCGATGTTCATCAAGGAGACTTTGCATGCCGTCCCGCTTCCCCTCGCGCCACCGCGCCGCCCGCTTCTTCCTGACCGCCGCGATGCTGGCGGGCGTGGCGTCTGCCCAGGCGCAGACCCCGCCCGCTCCTGGCGAAAGCGCCCGCGTGGACGCTATCCGCAAGGCGGGCGTGCTGCGCGTCGGCGTGGTCAACAATCCGCCGTGGCTGGTGCAGAACACCAGTGGGTCGGGCGAGCCGTGGATGGGATCGTCGTGGACGCTGGGCAAGGAATTCGCGCAGTTGCTGGGTGTGAAAATCGTGCCCGTGCAGGTCAGCCATGAAACCAAGGTGCCCGCGCTGATCGCCAACCAGATGGACATCATGATCGGGCCGCTGAACGAGAACGCCGAACGCGCCAAGATCATCGACTTCGTCACGTTCTCAAGCACCAGCGTATGCATGTTCGGCCTGGCGTCCAACCCCAAGTTCACCAACGCCACCAAGGTCGAGGACTTCAACCAGCCCGGCATCACGATGGCGTATTTTTCGGGCGCGGGCGAAGAGCCGCTGGTGCTTGAACATTTTTCAAAGGCCCGCCTGCGCGGCGTGACCAATTCGGGTTCGGTCGCGCCCATTGAAGAAGTGCTGGCCGGCCGTTCCGACGTGGCGCCGCTGAACCGCATGCTGTGGCCCAACATCAGCAAGAAGGTGAAGGGCCTGGCCGTGTTCCCGAAGGAAAACGACTGCCAGGACAGCAAGATCTTCGAAATCAAGGCGGGCATGGGCGTGGCGAAGAACCAGCCCGTCTACCTGGACTGGCTGCGCAAGGTGGAAGCGCGCCTGCACCCCGAGCTGGCGGCCGAAGAACGCCGCATGACGCAAACCCTGAAGTGAGCACACAACCATGTTGAATTGCGCGATTCATGGGGCACAGGACCTGCGCCTGACCGAACAGGCGCCCGAACTGTTGGGCGCGACACAGGTGCGCGTGGGCATCAAGGCGGTGGGCATCTGCGGGTCGGACCTGCATTACTACCGTCACGGCAAGGTGGGCGACTTCGTCATCCGCGAACCGCTGACGCCGGGCCACGAGGCGTCCGGTCTGGTGCTGGAAGTGGGCGCGGCCGTTACCGCCGTCAAGCCGGGCGACCGGGTGGCGCTGGACCCCGCGCGCACCTGTGGCGTGTGCCGCTATTGCCGCCAGGGCGATTCCAACCATTGCGAAGCGGTGCATTTTTTTGGCAGCGCCAGCAAGTACCCGCACATGCAGGGCGCGATGCGCGAGCAGGTGGTGGTGGAGGCCAAGCAATGCCTGCCGGTGCCGGACGGCTTGTCGTTCGAACTGGCCGCCTTTGGCGAACCGCTGGCCGTGGCGCTGCACGCGGTGCGCAGCGCCGGCAGCCTGTTGGGCAAGTCGGTGATGGTGGTGGGCGCGGGGCCCATCGGCGCGCTGACCTTGATGGCGGCGCGCTTGGCCGGCGCCAGCCAGGTAACGGTGGTGGACATCGTTGACGAAACACTGGCCACCTGCGCGCGCGTGGGCGCCACGCGCACCATCAACGCCGCCACCAACCCCGCCGCCATCGATGCGCTGGCGGCAGGCAAGGGCGCCATCGACGTGTGCTTCGAAGCCTCGGGCAATTACGCCGGGCTGGCCAACTGCATACGCGCTACGCGCCCGCGCGGGGTGATCGTCACGGTGGGCACCTTGAATGGCAGCAGCGAGCAATGCCCCTTCAACCAGATCATGGTCAAGAGCTTGTCGGTGATCGGCAGCTTCCGCTTTGTCGATGAATACGCCTGGGCCGTGGACTATCTGAGCCGTGGCGTGCTGGACGTGTCGCCCCTGTTGACGGCGGCGTTGCCGGTGCAGAACGTGCATGCCGCGTTTGCGCTGGCGGCTGACCGGCATCAGGCGATGAAAGTGATGGTGACGTTCTGAGGCGCCGTGCGTCTCTCTGCGTCCAAATCCCACGGAGGCCCTATGGATTTCGATTTTTCCCCCATTGCCGATAACTGGCGATTCTTTGCCGGCGGCCTGGGGATCACCGTTGCGCTCAGCGCCATCACCGCGATATCCAGCATCCTGCTGGGCTTGGTGATTGCCCTGTTGCGCCTGTATGGGCCGCGCTGGTTGCGCCTGGCGCTGGTGTTCTACATCGACAGCATGCGCGCCATTCCCGTGCTGGTGGTGCTGGTGTGGATCTACTTCGCGTTTCCCTTGCTGGCCGGCGTGAACTTCGCGCCATTCTGGGCGGCGCTGGTGGCGCTGACGCTGCACATCGCGGCTTATTCGGCCGAGGTGATACGCGCCGGTATCGAATCGGTGCGGCCGGGGCAGATGCGCGCGGGGCTGGCGTTGGGCATGTCGCGCGCCCAGGCGCTGCGCAAGATCATCCTGCCGCAAGCCACCATCCGCATGCTGCCGGCCTTTGGGTCGGTACTGACGGTGGCCATCAAGGACACGGCGATTGCCACCGTGATCGCCGTGCCGGAACTCATGCACAAGGCAGAGACCATCGCTGGACAAAGCTACCGGCCCATTGAAGTGTTCACGGCGGTGATCATCGCGTACTTCGTGATCTTGTTTCCGGTCACGCGCGGCGTCGACCGCCTTTATCAACGCTATGCACACCTGGGGCGATCATGAATCTGGACTGGGGAATCATCTGGGATTCGCGCAACCTGCTGCTGCAAGGCGCGGCGATGACGATCATGTTGACGGTGGTGACGATGGTGCTGGCCGTGCCCGGCGGCATCGTGCTGGCGCTGATGCGGCTGTCATCGAACCGCGTCGCCAACGGTATCGCGGTGGCTATCGTGGAGTTCTTTCGCAACCTGCCGCTGATCCTGGTGATCTATTGGGCGTTCTATGTCATGCCGATGGCGCTTGACGTGCAGTTCTCGGCGGTGACCACCGCGTTGGTCGCGCTGGTGTTGAACGTGTCCGCCTACAACTCGGAAACGTTTCGCGCCGGCATCAATTCCATACGCAAGGGCCAGATGGAAGCCGCGTTGGCCATGGGCATGTCGCGCCATCAGGCGATGTTCAAGGTGCTGATCCCGCAGGCGGGGCGGCGCATCCTGCCGGTGCTGGCCAGCACCTGGATTTCGCTGTTCAAGGATACGTCGCTGGTGTCGGTGATTGCGGTCAGCGAACTGGCGTACGCCTCGATGCAAGTGCGCGCGCAGAGCTTTCGCGTGCTGGAAATGCTGACCGCGATGGCGGTGATCTATTGGCTGATGGGCTATCCGCAAGCCAAGCTGGTTGACTGGGTCCATCGCAAATACGGAGTCAAGGAATGAACGACATAATCCTGGAACACGCGCCGGCCGTGGCAGGCGCTGCCGCCTCTGCCGCCGCGCGCAAGGGCGCGGACCAGCCGCCCGTGCTGGTCTATGAACACGTGCGCAAGGTCTACGGCGATTTCGTCGCGCTGAACGACGTGTCGCTGCAAGTGAACAAGGGCGAAGTGATGTGCCTGATCGGGCCGTCCGGCTCGGGCAAGTCGACCCTGCTTCGTTGCACTAACGCGCTGGAAAAGCTGGATGGCGGCCGTGTGCTGCTGGATGGCGTGGCGCTGCCTGAATCGGAATCCGACGTGCGCCGGGTGCGCCAGCGCATGGGCATGGTGTTCCAGAGCTTTGAGCTGTTTCCGCACAAGTCGGCGCTGGACAACGTGGCAATGGGCCCCATCACGGTGCTGGGCATGTCGCCCGAGGCGGCCCGGGCCCGTGCCATGGCGCTGTTGGAAAAAGTGGGGCTGGCCGCCAAGGCAGGCAACTTTCCCGCCAACCTGTCGGGTGGCCAGCAGCAGCGCGTGGCGATTGCACGCGCGCTGGCGATGGAACCCGAAGTGATGTTGTTCGATGAACCTACGTCGGCGCTAGACCCTGAAACCGTGGGCGAAGTGCTGAACGTGATGAAGAAGCTGGCGCAGGAAGGCATGACGATGATCGTTGTGACGCATGAAATGAGCTTTGCGCGGCGCGTGGCCAATTGGGTGGTGGTGTTCGAGAACGGCGCCATCCTGGAACAAGGCCCGCCCACGCAGATTTTCGATAACCCACAAGTCGCCCGCACCCGGGACTTCCTCAGCCACCTGGGCTGGGAAGGCTAGGCCGCCTCTTTTCCCGTCTACTCGGAAAACCAAAATGAAAATTACGAATGCACGCGTGATTGTCTGTTCGCCGGGACGCAATTTCGTCACCTTGAAAATCGAAACCGACCAAGGCCTGACCGGCATCGGCGACGCCACCTTGAACGGGCGCGAACTGGCGGTGTCGGCCTATCTGACCGAACACGTCATTCCCTGCCTGATCGGGCGCGACGCGCATCAGATCGAGGACATCTGGCAGTACCTGTACAAGGGCGCGTACTGGCGGCGCGGCCCGGTCACCATGACGGCGATTGCCGCCGTGGACACCGCGCTGTGGGACCTGAAGGCCAAGGCGGCGGGCTTGCCGCTGTATCAGCTTCTGGGCGGCAAGAGCCGCAGCGGCGTCATGGTCTATGGCCACGCCAACGGCTCGGACATCGAACACACCGTGGATGAAGTGCTGCGCTATGCCGACATGGGCTACCGCGCCATACGCGCGCAAAGCGGCGTGCCGGGGCTGGACAAGGTCTATGGCGTGGGGCGCGGCAACCTGTTCTACGAACCCGCCGATGCCGACCTGCCTAGCGAGCACGACTGGTCCACCGAAAAGTACCTGCGCCACACGCCGCAACTCTTCGACCGTATCCGCGACAAGCTGGGTTTCGAGCACCATCTGCTGCACGACGTGCACCATCGCCTGACGCCGATCGAAGCCGGTCGCCTGGGTAAGTCGCTGGAACCCTACAACCTGTTCTGGATGGAAGACGCCACGCCGGCCGAAAACCAGGATGCCTTCCGCCTGATCCGGCAGCACACCACCACGCCGCTGGCCGTGGGCGAGATTTTCAATTCCATCTGGGACTGCAAGGACCTGGTGCAGAACCAGTTGATCGACTACATCCGCACCACCGTCGTGCACGCGGGCGGCATCACGCATCTGCGCCGCATCGCGGATTTGGCGTCGCTGTATCAGGTGCGCACGGGCTGCCACGGCGCGACCGACCTGTCGCCCGTGTGCATGGGCGCGGCGCTGCATTTTGACTTGTGGGTGCCGAACTTCGGCATCCAGGAATACATGCGCCACACCGAAGAAACCGACGCCGTCTTCCCGCATGCGTATACGTTTGATCAGGGCATGCTGTACCCGGGCGACGTGCCCGGCCACGGTGTCGACATTGATGAAAAGCTGGCCGCCAAGTACCCGTACAAGCGCGCTTACCTGCCGGTCAACCGCTTGCAGCAGGACGGCACGCTATGGAACTGGTAGCGGCCGATGCCGCGCGCCTGACGCCTGCGCGGCTTGCCTTGTTGCCCGCCGCCGTGGCGCGGCCCAGGTATGACCGTAGCGCCTTGCGCGTGGGTATCGTGCACCTGGGCCTGGGCGCGTTCGCGCGCGCGCATCTTGCAGCGGTCAACGACGCCGCGTTGCATGCGGGTGCGGACCTGGCCTGGGGTATTTGCGGCGTGTCCTTGCGGCAGGCCGACACGCGCGATGCGCTGGCGCCGCAAGCGGGCCTGTACACCTTGGCGCTACGCAGCGCCGACGCGACCGGCCGCGAGCAACAGCAGGCCACGGTCATAGGCTGCCTGCTTGAAATGCTGGTTGCGCCGGAAGATCCGCAGGCCGTGCTGGCGCGCATTGCGCATGCGGACACGCGCATCGTCAGCGTGACCGTGACTGAAAAAGGCTATTGTCACGACCCGGCCAGCGGTCGCTTGAACCTGCAACACCCCGACATCGTGCACGACCTTGCGCAACCGCTGTTGCCGCGCAGCACCATCGGCTTTCTGGTGTGGGGATTGCAACAGCGACGCGCGGCGGGACGTGGCCCGATCACGCTGATGTCGCTGGACAACCTGCCCAGCAACGGGCATTTGTTGCGCGGCATGGTGCTGGCGTTTGCGCGACAGGTGGACCCCGCGCTGGCGACATGGATCGAAACGTTGTGCGCGTTCCCGTGTTCGATGGTTGACCGCATCGTGCCGCGCACGACCGATAGCGACCGGCGCGACGTGGCGCAAGCGCTGGGCATGGACGACGCCTGGCCGGTGTTGGGCGAGCCGTATCTGGAATGGGTGGTGGAAGATCAGTTCGCGGCCGGCCGCCCGGACTGGACCGCGGGTGGCGCGCGCTTTGTGGACGAGGCCGCGCCGTTTGAAACCTTGAAGCTGCGCACCGTCAACGGGGCGCATTCGGCGCTGGCGTATTTGTCGGTGATGGCGGGCTGGGCAACGGTGGACGAAGCGATGGCACAGCCTGCGTTGAAAGCCTATCTGGCGGCGCTGATGCAGGATGAAATCGTGCCGACGCTGCCCCCGCTGCCGGGCTTGGACCTGGCACGCTATCAGCAAAGGCTATTGCAGCGCTTTGAGAACCCGGCGTTGAAACACCAAACCCGGCAGATTGCGATGGACGGTTCGCAGAAGCTGCCGCAGCGCCTGTTGGACACCGTGCGGGCACGGTTAGCGGCGGACTTGCCGATTGGCAAGCTGGCCTTGGCGGTGGCTGCGTGGCTGCATTTCCTGCGCGGCGTTGATGAGGCAGGGCTACGCTACGACATCCAGGACCCGATGGCCGCCGAATTGGCGCAATGCTACGCGCAAGCGGAACGTGCCGCTGAATGCAGCGGCACGGGGCAGACGGCCATGCTGGCCTGGACGGAAACGCTGACCGGCCTGGCGGCGGTATTTGGCGACCTGGGCGCAGACCCGCGTTTTGTACGGGCGGTGTCGCAAGCGGCGTACGCGCTACGCAGCCAGGGGGTGGGCGGTGCGCTGGCGTGAGCCGCATTGGTAGTCAGTCAGGCGCTCACCCCTGACGTCGCCTAGCGCGGGCGTGAATCAGCCCGGCTTCTTCACCACGATGGTCGCCGTGTCGCTGGTGAAAGAGCTGTCTTCCTTCACGTCGAAGTGCGCGCGCACCACGTCAGGCGCAATGCCGAACATATGGCGCAGCGCGGCCACCAGCGTGTCGGGCGTGCGCATGCGCGTGACCCAGGTCTGGAATTCCAGCGGCAGGCGGCGCGGGGACAAGCCTTGCAGCGTGAAGCCGGCCTCGGTCAGCATGCGGGTCCATTCGGCCACCGAGTAGTCGCGCACGTGCGAGGTGTCGCGCAACACTTCGATGGTCTGCAACCACGTGTCCAGCAACGGTTCACCCGGCGACACCACATCTGCAAACACGGCGATGCCGCCCGGCTTGAGCACACGGAACGCTTCGCGCAGGCCGCGGCCGGCGTCTTGCCAGTGGTGCGTGGAATAGCGCGACATCACCAGGTCGAACTCGCCGTCGGCAAACGGCAGGTATTCAGCCTTGCCCTGACGGGTGACCAGATTGTTCAGGCCGCGCTTGGCGGCTTCGCCCGCCACCACGTCCAGCATCTGCTGCGACAGGTCATACGCGGTGACGTGCTTCACTTCGGGCGCCACGTGAAAGCTCACGTGACCGCCACCACAGCCCAAGTCCAGCACCCGCGCATCGGGGTGCTGGCGGGCGACGTCTGCCATTTGCAGCAGGTCTTCGCCTTGGGCGTGGACGGCGCTGGTCAGGTAGGCCGTGGCGCGCGGGCTGAACTGGCGGTCGACGGCGGCGTCGTGGGTGCTGA
>Ga0256876_1000391_pt1 | contig 10311 bp, 5 predicted proteins | sample MC6MC0419MT_FD_186340 | JGI IMG/M metagenome (GOLD analysis project Ga0256876, IMG submission 186340) | Metatranscriptome of enriched soil aggregate microbial communities from Iowa State University, Ames, United States - MC6-MC0419-MT... | ecosystem: Environmental > Terrestrial > Soil >...
CGCTGATGCGCTTCGAGGCCGGCGACGGCCAGGGCGAGCGCGAGATCGCCGTGGCGCGCGCCGAGGTTCAAGGCGTTTCGCTGCGAGCGCCCACGGCTTCCTACGGTGTGGTGAACGCGACCGTCGGGCGGCTTACGCTCGAAGACCTCGCCCTCCGGCCCCTCGCCTTTCCGACGCAGGCCATCGATCATCTCGCCGACAGGGCGCGCTCGAGCGACCCGCTGACGCCCGCCGAGGTTCGGCAGCTGATGCTGATGGGCGTCGACAGCGTACGGGCCGTCGCGATCCGCCGGTTGTCCGCCAACGACGCAAGCCTGTCGTTCGATGTCGAAGGTCCCCGCAGCGCGTCCGTCGGACTGCTGGAGGTCACCGCGGTTGCGGACGGCCGGGTCGGCGGCCTGAGGTTCGAAGCCTTCCGCGCCAAGACGACGGAAACCTCGGCGGCGGCCGGAAGCGGGGCGATCTCCGACTTCGACGCCTCCGGGCTGCTCGCCTACGCCCAGGAGGTCGGCGACGACAAGATCCTGCTCACGAGCACGCCGCCGGCGGAGAAGATGATGGGGCTGACGCCTCGCGCCGCATCCGCCGAACTTACGGACGTCGAGATCGCCCGCAATGGAAACGTCGTGCGCGCGGGCAAGCTGCGCACCGGGCAACGCGGCGACGTCGCCGCGGCGCTGCCGAACCACATCAGCGTCGCCGTCGAGCGCCTGCGGGCGCCGCTGCCGCCACGGTGGCGGGTCGGGCGCTACCTGCAGGACGCCGGGGTAGAGGAAATCAATCTGAGCTTCGCAGCCGACGTCTCGCTCGACGCCACCACCCAGATCCTGAAGCTCGAGCAGCTCGCCTACGACGCTCCCGGCGTCGCCGACGTGAGCCTCACCGGCGCGCTGGCCAACGTCGACCCCAAGGTCGCCGTGGAACGCGGAGGCGAGCTGATCCAGAAGCTGTCCGACGTGACGGTCGAGCCCTTCGCGCTGAAGGTCGTGGACCACGGCGGTCTCGCCGCGGCGCTCGCCTACGCCGCCGACCGCGTCGGGCGCCCGCCCGATGTCTACCGGGAGGAGCTGGCGCAGCAGGTCGAGCAGACGGTGGTCGAGATCCTCGGCCCCTCGGCCGACGCCTCGGGACGCGCGCTGGGGCTGTTCATCCGCAAGGGCGGCGCGCTCGACGTGGCGATCACGCCGAAGGGCGCCGACACGCGCCTGCTTCGCGTGCTCGGCCTGATCGGGCTCGGTCCCGTCGGCCTCGCTCAGGCGCTCGACCTGACGATCGTCACCCGCGACGGGTGACCGGCGAGATCACGCCTTCGGCAGCGCCGGGCGGATGTGCAGGTCCTTGAGCTGCTGCGGCGTCGCCGGCGAGGGCGCGCCCATCAGCAGGTCCTCGGCGCGCTGGTTCATCGGGAAGATCGAGATCTCGCGCAGGTTGGTGGAGCCCGTGAGCAGCATCACGATGCGGTCCACGCCGGCCGCCATGCCGCCGTGCGGCGGGGCGCCGTACTGAAACGCGCGGTACATGCCGCCGAAGCGCTCGACCACCGTCTCCTCGCCATAGCCCGCGATCTCGAAGGCCTTCACCATCGCCTCGGGGCGGTGGTTGCGGATGCCGCCGGAGGCGATCTCGTAGCCGTTGCAGGCGATGTCGTACTGGAACGCCTTGATGGTGAGCGGGTCCTGCCCCTTCAGCGCGTCGAGGCCGCCCTGCGGCATGGAGAAGGGGTTGTGGCTGAAGTCGACCTTCTTCTCGTCCTCGTTCCACTCGTACATCGGGAAGTCGACGATCCAGGCGAGCTCGAACCGGTCGTGGTCGACGAGCTTCAGGTCCTCGCCCACCTTGGTGCGCGCGAGCCCTGCGAACCGCACGAACGTCGCGGGGTCGCCCGCCACGAAGAAGGCGGCGTCGCCGTCCTTGAGGCCGAGCTGCTCACGGATCGCGGCGGTGCGCTCCGGCCCGATGTTGTTCGCAATCGGACCGGCGCCCTCGCCGCCCTCGCGCCACATGACGTAGCCGAGGCCGGGCTGGCCTTCCGACTGGGCCCACGAGTTCATGCGGTCGCAGAACGCGCGGCTGCCGCCGGTCGGTCCGGGGATCGCCCACACGCGGTTGGTCTCGGTCTCCAGCATCCGCGCGAAGACCTTGAAGCCCGACCCGCGGAAATGCTCCGACACGTCCTGCATGACGAGCGGGTTGCGCAGGTCAGGCTTGTCCGTGCCGTACTTGGCGAGCGACTCCGCATAAGGGATGCGCGGCCAGTTCTTGGTCACGGGCTTGCCGTCGGCGAAGTCCTCGAACACGCCGGTGATCACCGGCTCGACGGACGCGAACACGTCCTCCTGCTCGACGAAGCTCATCTCGAGGTCGAGCTGGTAGAACTCCCCGGGCAGCCGGTCGGCGCGCGGGTCCTCGTCGCGGAAGCAGGGCGCGATCTGGAAGTAGCGGTCGAAGCCGCTCATCATGATCAGCTGCTTGTACTGCTGCGGCGCCTGCGGCAGCGCGTAGAACGTGCCGGGATGGATGCGGCTCGGCACCAGGAAGTCGCGCGCGCCTTCGGGGCTCGAGGCCGTGAGGATCGGGGTCTGGAACTCGAAGAACCCCTGCCCCTTCATCTTGGCCCGCATGGCGTCGATGACCGCGCCGCGGGTCATGATATTCCTGTGCAGCTTCTCGCGGCGGAGATCGAGGAAGCGGTAGCGGAGACGCGTCTCCTCCGGATAGTCCTGGTCGCCGAACACCGGCAGCGGCAGCTCGGCCGCGGGGCCCAGAACCTCGATCTCCTTCGCGTAGATCTCGACCTGACCGGTCGGGAGCTCGGCGTTCTCGGTGCCGGCGGGGCGGGTGCGCACCGCGCCGTCGATGCGGATCACCCATTCCGACCGCACGGTCTCGGCGAGCTTGAACGCCGGGCTGTCGGGATCGGCGACCACCTGCGTCAGGCCGTAGTGGTCGCGGAGGTCGATGAACAGCACGCCGCCGTGGTCGCGGACGCGATGGACCCAGCCGGACAGGCGAACGGTCTCGCCGACATGGTCGGAGCGGAGTTCGCCGCAGGTGTGGGTGCGGTAGCGGTGCATCGTGATGTCGTCCCGGGTCGTTCGGCCTTGCGAGGCCGTAAAATGCCGCGGGACCACGGCATGCAGGCGCCGATGTTGTCAAGGATGTCGGCGCGAGCACGGAGACACCGGCGATCGACTCCGCTATATGCGGAGACGACATGATGATCACTGCGACCGCCGACCTCGCCGCCGCCTGCGCCCGCTTCGCCCGCTCCCCTTTCGTGACGGTCGACACCGAGTTTCTGCGCGAGACCACCTTCTGGCCGAAACTCTGCGTCGTGCAGCTCGCCGACGAGGAAGGCCCGGTCGTGGTCGACGCGCTGGCGCCGGACATCGACCTCCAACCGCTGTTCGACCTGATGGCGAACGAGAGCGTGCTGAAGGTGTTCCACGCCGGACGGCAGGACATCGAGATCTTCCATCATCTCGCCGGGCTCGTGCCGCACCCGGTGTTCGACACTCAGATCGCCGCCATGGTGCTGGGCTTCGGCGACAGCGTGTCCTACGACCAGCTGGTGCAGCGGACGACCGGCGTGACGCTCGACAAGTCCTCGCGCTTCACCGACTGGAGCCGGCGTCCTCTGTCGGACGACCAAGTGACCTACGCCATCGCCGACGTCACGCATCTCCGGACGGTCTACGCCAAGCTCTCCGCCGACCTCGTGAAGCGTGGCCGCGCCGAGTGGCTGGTCGAGGAGATGGAGGTGCTCACCTCCCCCGCGACCTACCGCGCCGAGCCGGACGAGGCGTGGCAGCGGTTTCGGTCGCGCGTGAAGAAGCCGCGCGATCTCGCCGTGCTGATGGAGGTCGCCGCCTGGCGCGAGCGGGAGGCGCAGGGCCGCGACGTGCCGCGCTCCCGGGTCCTGAAGGACGACGCCCTGCTCGAGGTCGCCGCCCGCGCGCCCAAGACCGCCGACGCGCTCGGCGGCCTCCGCACGTTTCCTCGCGGCTACGAGCGCTCGCGGGCGGGGCAGGAGATTCTGGAGGCAGTCGCGCGCGGGCTCGCGCTCGACCCCGCAAGCCTGCCGGAAATCGATCGCGACCGCGGCGCGGCGGGCGCGAACCCTGCGACCGTCGAGCTGCTGAAGGTTCTGCTTCGCATGATCGCGGAGCAGAACGCGGTCGCCGCCAAGATCATCGCGAACAGCGACGACCTGGAGCGCATCGCCGCCGACGACGCGGCGGAGGTTCCGGCCCTTCACGGCTGGCGTCGCGAGCTGTTCGGCGACAAGGCGCTCAAGCTGAAGGCCGGAGAGCTTGCGCTCGCGGTCGAGCGCGGACGCGTGGTGACGCTCGCCCGCGATCCGGCGGAGGACGGTCCCCTGGCCGCCCCGCAGCCCCGCCGCCGCCGCGGAGGCCGCGGCGAACGCTCGGCCGAGCCGACAAGCGCGCCCGTCGCCGGCGACTGACCCGGCTCACGGCCGGACTGCCGGACGGGAGAGCGTCTCAGACCTCGATGATCGCCGTTGGCCGTCCCAGCATCTTGCCGAGCTTGGCAAGGCGGTTGCGCAGCCGGTCGCTGGCGAGGTCGCCGAGCTCGGCCGGCAGCCGGAGCGTGAGCACGCCCTTGCGCATGGTGAGCGGAGCGCGGGGCAGCACGTCCGGCACCGAAGCCGAGACGAGGTAGCCCACCCGCATCGCGCCGCCGAGGATGCGCGCCCGATCGAGGATGCGCGTGGAGGCGATCTCGCGGATGCGCGGGCTCGACTCGTCGTCGAGCAGGCCCATGTGGCGGTAGTAGACCGCCAGCGCGATGAAGGCGCGGCCGGGATGGTCGAGCCCCGTCAACGCCGCGTGAGCGATGGTCTCGAGACTCTGCTGGCCGCGGTAGTCGGGATGCGCGCGCCAGGCGATGTCGGCGAGATGGCAGGCGGCGTGCCGCCAGCGCTTTTCCTCGGCCTCCTCGTCGAGATCCACGCTGCGGAACAGGCGGTCGGTCCAGTCCACCAGATCGAAGCCGTGCCGGGGCGCGCGCGAGCGGAGATAACCGAGATCGATCGCGGTGCTGATCAGAGGATCCTGGCGCCGGCCGTCGTCGTCCAGCAGCTCGAACAGCAGCCCTTCGCGGACGCCGAGCGCGGACATGATGACCTCGCTCGGCTTGCCGATCCGGATGATGTGCTCGAGCACCAGCGCGCCGTAGGCGAGCAGGGGACGACGCTCAGACGACACGGTGGAGACGCCCGGCAGCGTCTCGGGATCGACGCGGCGCACGAGACGGCAGAACTCCAACGCCTCCTTGGCCGGGATGGTGTAGCCGTGGAGGACGTGGAGCGGATAGTTCTTCTGCACCATGTGCATGTGGGCGAGCGCGCGCCAGGTGCCGCCGACGGCGTAGAACGTCCGATCTTTCAGCTTGCCCAGCGCCGCGACGCCTTCGAGCGCGTCGCGGACGAGCCGGTCGGCCTTCTTGATGGAGCGCTCGGAGGCGTCCTGCAGGCGCAGGCCGCCGAGCGGGTGGGTGGAGCCCTCGCCGACCTTCGTCTTGGAGATGTTGACGAGCTCCAGGCTGCCGCCGCCAAGGTCGCCCACCACGCCGTTCGGCCGGTAGACGCCGGAGACGACGCCGAGCGCCGACAGTTCGGCCTCGCGCTTGCCCGACAGCAAGCCGACCTTCACGCCGCAAATGCTTTCGGCTTCAGCGATGAACGCGGCCCCGTTCTCGGCGTCGCGCGCGGCGGCGGTCGCCAGCACGTAGAGCCGCTCGACGCCCATCCCGTCGCTGAGCGCGCGAAACCGCCGCAAGGCCGCCAGCGCCTTCGCCATGCTGGCGTCCGACAGCTTGCCGGTGACCGCGACGGAGCGGCCGAGCGCGCACAGCTCCTTCTCGTTGAACAGCGCCGTCGGCGCGCGGGTGAGGCCTTCGTAGACGACGAGTCGGACCGAGTTCGATCCGATGTCGATGATCGCCACCGGCGCGCCGCACGGCAGACGTCCCGGCGGCAGGGGGCGCTTGGAGGCCGGAGCCTTACGTCCGGCGTCGACGGCGTCCGTCGGGGCGAGAGAGACTTCAGCCACGCTTGGCCAACCGTCTCGGTGAGCTTGTCTTCACGGATTTCCCTCGTCCCGAGAGGCTCGGATTGGTCATGAAGTATTGGTGCGCGTTGAAGGGCTCTTCGCCCTCCACGGGCACGATGCGGCGCGAGGTCCCGTCCGGCAACAGCGCCCAGCTCTGCTGGTTGTCCTTGAGATTCGCGACCATGATCTGGTCGAGCACCTGCTCGTGCACGGTCGGATTGAGGATCGGCAGCATGGCTTCGACGCGGCGGTCGAGGTTGCGCTGCATCAGGTCGGCCGAGGAGATGTAGACGTGCGCCTGCGGCGACGGCAAGCCGGAGCCGTTGCCGAAGGCGTAGATGCGGCTGTGTTCGAGGAACCGGCCCACGATCGACTTCACCCGGATGTTTTCCGACAGCCCCGCGACGCCGGGCCTCAGCGAGCACATGCCGCGGACCACGCAGTCGACCTGCACGCCGGCGCGGCTGGCGTCGTAGAGCGCGTCGATGATCTCCGGATCGACGAGGCTGTTGCACTTCACCCAGATCGCGGCGGGACGGCCCGCCTTTGCGTGCGCGATCTCCTCCTTGACGTGGCCGAGGAAGCGCTTGCGCAGGGTGTGCGGCGAGGCCGCCATGCGCTCGAGCTCGGCGGGCTCGGCGTAGCCAGTGATGAAGTTGAACAGCCGCCCGACGTCGCGTCCGATCACGGGATCGGCGGTGAAGAACGAAAGGTCGGTGTAGATCCTCGCGGTGATCGGGTGGTAGTTGCCCGTGCCCACGTGGCAGTAGGTGGTGAGCCCGCCGCCTTCGCGGCGCACCACCAGTGAGAGCTTGGAGTGCGTCTTCAGCTCGATGAAGCCGAACACCACCTGCACGCCGGCGCGCTCCAGATCGCGCGACCAGCGGATGTTCGCCTCTTCGTCGAAGCGGGCCTTCAACTCCACCAGCGCGGTCACGACCTTGCCGGCTTCGGCCGCTTCCGCGAGCGCCTTCACGATCGGGCTGTCGGACGAGGTGCGGTAGAGCGTCTGCTTGATCGCGACCACGTTCGGGTCGCGCGCGGCCTGGTTCAGGAACTGCACCACCACGTCGAAGCTCTCGTAGGGGTGGTGGACGACGATGTCCTTCTCGCGGATCGCGGCGAAGCAGTCGCCGCCGGCGTCGCGGACGCGCTCGGGGAAGCGCGGGTTGTAGGCCTTGAACTTGAGGTCCGGCCGATCGATCGAGACGATCTGGCTGAGATCGCCCAGCGCCAGAACGCCGTCGACCACGAAGACCTCGTCGTCGGACACGCCGAGCGCGGCCACCACGAAGGCCCGCAGCTCCGGCGGCATGGTGTTCTCGATCTCCAGCCGGATCACGGAGCCGCGCCGGCGCTGCTTCAGCGCGCTCTCGAACAGGCGGACGAGGTCCTCCGCCTCCTCCTCCACTTCGAGATCGCTGTCGCGGATGACGCGGAAGCCGGCCTGCGCCTTGACCTCGTAGCCCGGGAACAGACGCCCGATGAAGAGGCCTATCACTTGCTCCAGCCCGATGAACCGGGTGACGCCGGGCTCGCTCTCGGGGAGGCGAATGGCGCGGTCGATTCGCGCCGGGATGCGGATTAGGGCGTTCAGCGGCCGGGCGTCGCGCTGGCGGGCGAGCTGCAGCGCGATGGTGAGCCCGAGATTGGGGATGAACGGGAAGGGATGCGCCGGATCGACCGCGAGCGGCGTCAGCACCGGGAAGACGTAGTTGAGGAAGTAATCCTCGATCCAGACCCGCTCCGTCCGCGACAGCGCCGAAGCCTCGACCAGAGAGATGCCGGCCGCCTCCAGCTGGGCGCGGAGCTCAAGCCAGCGGATCTGTTGGTCGCGGGCGAGCGAGGAGACAACTTCGCCGATCTTCACCAGCTGTTCGGCCGCCGACAGACCGTCGGGGCTGGTCTCGACGAGCCCCGAGCGGAGCTGGCCGCGCAGGCCGGCGACCCGGACCATGAAGAACTCGTCGAGGTTGTTCGCGGAGATCGAGAGGAAGCGGAGCTGCTCGAGAAGCGGGTGCGAGGCGTTCGACGCCTCCTCCAGCACGCGGCGGTTGAACCAGATCCAGGAGATCTCGCGGTTCACGAAGCGCGAGGGATCGCCCTGGCGGTCCGAAGCGACCGGCTCGGGCGCCGACTCCAGCTTGGCTTCGGCGATTGCGGCCCGGGGCGGCACGCTTGCGATCTCGGCCATCGGCTCAGTCTCCGTCGGTGTCGGCGCGGCCGGCGGAGGCGCAGGCTTCCGGGCGCGGCGCGGTTGCATACGACGAACGGGTGACGGTTTGGCGACGTCCATCTTCAGTCTTCCTGATCCCTCATCCGAGCGAGGACATCCGCGGCGAGGCCTCGGCCGACCGGCCTGCTCCGCGCGAGCGATTCCCGATCGAGCGCGTCGACGAGGTCGCTGAGCGCGCCGAGCGACCGCTCGGCATGACGCGCGACGTATTCGACCACGTCCGCCTCGACCACAAGCTGACGATCGTCGATCAGCTTCACAAGCACCGCCTTCATGGTGGCGTCGTCCGGCGCCTCCAGCCGCGCGACGGGCAGAGCGCGCAAACGCGACGCGAGGTCCGGCAGCGTCGGCCAGAGGGCGGTCGGCACGCTCCGCGCGGTGACGAGGAGATGCGCCCGGCGCTCCCGCGCGAGGTTGAGCGCGTGGAACAGCGCGTTTTCGTCGGCGCCCCCGGCGCCGTCGAGCAGCACCCGCGGCTCGTCGCCGGCCGCGCGCAGCGCGGCGATCGCCTCGTCCGGCGTCAGCGTGACCGTGGCGCCGCTCGCCCGCGCCCAGATCGCGCCGAGATGGCTCTTCCCGGCCCCTGGACCGCCGACGAGCAGCAGCAGCCGGTCCGGCCAGCGCGGCCATCCCGTCACCAGCGCATGGGCCTCGGCGTTCGGCGGGGCGACAAGGAAATCCTCGTCGCCGAACCGCGCCACGTGGGGCAGCGACAGCGGAATCTGACGCGGAGCGTCGCGAACCATGCGGCGGCTCAGACGACGTCCACGGAGGGCGCGGGCGGCGGAGCCGCGATCGCCTCGGCCGGCTTCGCCGGGGTGAACTTCGGGCCGAACAGGCTCGCGCCCGAGGGGCCTCCCGGAAGCACCGCGGGACCCTCCTCCCCCGTGAAGAACGGGCTTTCCAGGTAGCGATCGAGCGCGAACCGGACGAGCACGCCGACGGCTGCGGCCAGCGGCACCGCGACGAGCAAGCCGACGAAGCCGAAGAGGTAGCCGAAGGCGACGAGGGCGAACATCAGCCACACCGGGTGGAGGCCGACCGATCGACCGACGAGGCGGGGCTGGAGGATGTTCCCCTCGACGAACTGGCCGAAGACGAAGATGCCGAGCACGAGCGCGACCATCGTCCAGTCCGGCCAGAACTGGACGATCGCGACCGTGACCGAAACGATCAGACCGGTGATCGACCCGATGTACGGAATGAACCCGATCAGACCGGCGCCGAGGCCGATCAGCAGGCCGAAGTTGAGCCCGACCATGCTGAGGGCGATCGCATAGAAGGTCCCGAGCAGCAGGCACACCAGCGCCTGGCCGCGCACGAAGCCGGCGACGCCGCCGTCGATGTCGCGCGCCAGCCGGCGGATCGTCTCGCGGTGCCGCAGCGGCGTCCAGCTGTCGACCGTCTCCACCATGCGGTCCCAGTCGATGAGCATGTAGAAGGCGACGACGGGGGTGACCACGAGAAGGCTCAGGATCGACATCAGCGCCTGGCCGCCGGTCCAGAGCGAGGCGAGGAACGACGTCGCCCAGTTGACGCCCTGGCTGACGAACGAGCCGAACGAAGAGCGCAACTGGCCCATCCCCTGCCCCACCATGCGCTCCACCCAGGGCTGGCTCGACACCAGCTCCTGAAGCTTCTGCACCGTCTGCGGCAGGCGCTCGATGAAGCTCGCGAGCTGCGATCCCAGCAGCGGCGCGACCAGCATGATGACCGCGACGAACAGCACCAGCACCGAGGCCAGGATGACCACGGTCGCGGCGATGCGCGGCAGGCCGAGCCGCTCCAGCCGGTCCGCGACCGGATCGAGCAGATAGGCCAGCGCGAGGCCGGCCACGAAGGGCAGCAGGATGCCGGAGAACAGAAGCAGGAAGATCGCCAGGACGGCGAGCGCCCCCAGCCAGAACAAAAGCTGCCGTTGCAACGTCATTGGTCGACTTTCGCTGACGGCCTCGAGGCCAAGCAACCGGCCCGGCTGTGCGTTTGCGCGCCCGCGGAAAC
>Ga0256876_1000399_pt1 | contig 10215 bp, 10 predicted proteins | sample MC6MC0419MT_FD_186340 | JGI IMG/M metagenome (GOLD analysis project Ga0256876, IMG submission 186340) | Metatranscriptome of enriched soil aggregate microbial communities from Iowa State University, Ames, United States - MC6-MC0419-MT... | ecosystem: Environmental > Terrestrial > Soil >...
CCGCGCGCGCCGGCGCCGCGCGTGACCGTAAGGCGAACGACGGCGTCGCCGCCCTCCCCCGCCAGAGCCGCGACCTCCGCTGCGAGCGTGGCGCGGTCGACCGGCAAGCGGATTTCGGCCGCAGCCTGAACCATCCGGTCGAGATGGGCGTCGAGCGCGACGGGACGGCCGCCGAACACCGCGATCGTTTCGAACAGCCCGTCGCCGAGCGTCAGCCCACGGTCTGCAAGGTCGAACGGCGCGACACCCGCCACCGCGGCGCCGTTCAGGCGAGGCACGGCGCGCGCGCCTCAGCCATGGCCAGGAAGTTTCGGAGCAAGGCGTGGCCGCTGTCGGTGAGGATCGACTCCGGATGGAACTGCACGCCGACCGTCGGATGCTCCGCGTGCGCCAGCGCCATGACCTCGCTCTCCTCCGAGGCCGCCGTCACGCGCAGTGGCCCGACGTAGCCCTCGTCGAACTCGACGATCAATGAATGATAGCGGCCGACGGTGAGCGGGTCGGGCAGCTCGGCGAACAGCCCCTCGCCGTCGTGCGCGACGCGGGAGGCGCGACCGTGCAGCGGGCGCCGGGCGCGGACGACGCGGCCCCCGAAGACCTCGCCGATCGCCTGGTGGCCGAGGCAGATCCCGAGGATCGGGACCACGCCCGACAGCGCGCGGATCAGCGGAAGCGAGACTCCGGCTTCGGTCGGGGTGCAGGGACCGGGCGAGACGATCACCGCCTCCGGCGCCATCGCCGCGATCTCTCCGACGCCGATCGCGTCGTTGCGCACGACCTTCACCTCGCGGCCGAGCTCCTCGACGTAGCGGGCGACGTTGAAGACGAAAGAGTCGTAATTGTCGATGACGAGGATCATCGGAGGCCTCCGGCGGCCGCGCGCGGCGGCTCGGCGCCGTCCGTCGTCGCCGCGAGGCCGCCGCCGAAGGCGTCGAACACCGCGCGGGCCTTGGTCAGCGTCTCGTCGTATTCCGCGCGTGGATCCGACAGCGCGGTGATCCCGCCGCCGGCCTGGAACAGGGCCTTGCCGCGGGCGAGCGTCGCCGTGCGGATCGCAATGTTGAAGTCGGCGTCGCCGGCGAACGAGATCCAGCCGATCGAGCCGCAATAGACGCCGCGAGCGTGGCGCTCAAGCTCGGCGATGATCTCCATGGCGCGAAGCTTCGGCGCGCCGGTGATGGAGCCGCCGGGAAAGCTCGCCCGGAGCAGGTCGGTCACGCCGAGCCCTTCACGCAGGCGCCCGGTCACGACGGAGACCAGATGATGGACGGAGGCGTAGGTCTCGAGCCCGCACAGGGTCGGGACCTCGACCGTGCCCGGCCGGCAGACTCGCGACAGGTCGTTGCGCAGCAGGTCGACGATCATCACGTTCTCGGCCCGGTCCTTCTCGGAGGCGAGAAGAGCGCGGGAGGACGACCCGTCGGCGTGCGGGTCAGCCCAGCGCTTGGCCGTGCCCTTGATGGGCCGCGCCTCGACACGGTCGCCCTCGACCGAGACGAAGCGCTCCGGCGAGCTCGACGCCAGCACGACGTCGCCGAAGGCGAGATAGGCGGCGAAGGGAGCCGCGTTGCGGGTGCGCAGGCGCCGGTAGAACGCCCAAGGGTCGAAGCCCGCCGGGAGATCGGCCAGGAAGCGCTGGGCGACGTTCGCTTGGAAGATGTCGCCCGAGAGCACGTAGTCGACGGTGCGCGCGATTGCGCGCTCGTAGTCCTGGCGGGTGAAATTCGAGGCGAAGGCGATCGGCTGGGCGGAGCCGGCGGCGCGCGCGACGACGGGGGCCGCGAGCCGCTCCAGCACCCAGTCCGCGCGGGCGTCCGCGCGGACTGCTCGGGCCTGTGCGTCGCGCTCGGGCGCGCCGGTCGAGATCAGCCATGCCTTCCCCTTGGCGTGGTCGCAGGCGATCACCCAATCGTAAAGCGGCAGCACCGCGTCTGGAACGCCGAGATCGTCGACCTCAGGCGCCGGCAGCCGCTCCAGCCGGCGTCCATAGTCGTAGGAGATGAAGCCCGCCGCGCCGCCCTGGAACGGCGGGAGGTCGGGATGGGCCGGCGCGCGTTCGACCGCCAGCGCCCGCTCCAGCGCCGCCAGCGGATCGCCGTCAACGATCTCCCCGCCGATCCGCGCTCCGGCGGCGTCGACCTCGAGAACGGCGTAGGGGTCGGCCGCGAGGTAGGAATAGCGGCCGAGCTTCGCATGCGGCATCGCGCTGTCGAGGAAGACGAGATGCGGCAGTCCGGCGAAGCGTTCCGCCAGCGCAGGCATGTCCGTCGTCTGAAGCTCCGCGATGCGCATCGTCCGTCCGCACTCCGGCGCCGCCGGTCGCCGGCCGCGCGTGTCGTCTCTTATGATAAGCGCGCTCAAGCCCTGCGTCATGTGCGGCGCGGCGATGCATAGCCGGGGATCGCTTGCGAAGGCGAGCTGCAGGGCGCCACATGCGCCACAAACCCCGCGCCGGAGCCGCCTCATGGAACATCCCGCAGCCCCCGGACCGTTGATCGGCATCCTCGTCTTCCTGGTGGCGGCGGTCGTCGCCGCGCCGATCGCCCGCCGGTTGGGGCTGGGCGCGGTGGTCGGCTACCTAGCGGCCGGCGTGGTCGTCGGCCCCGCGGCGCTGGGCTTCTTTCGGGATCCGGAGCAGGTGCTGCAGCTGGCCGAGCTTGGCGTCGTCATGCTGCTGTTCCTGATCGGGCTCGATCTCAGGCTGGAGCGCCTGATCGCGCTGCGCCGCTATGTCATCGGCATGGGCGGCGGCCAGATCGTCGGGGCGGCCCTCGCCGTGGCGCTGCTCGCCTACCTCGGCGGCTGGGCGGGGCCCTCGGCGCTTGCGATCGGCGTCGCTCTCTACTCCTCCGCCACCGCCATGGCGCTGCAGATCCTCGACGAACGCGGCCATCTCAATCGACCCTACGGCGAGAAGACCTTCGCGGTGCTACTGGCGCAGGATATCGCCGTCGTGCCGGCGCTGGCGCTCATCCCGTTTCTCGGAGCGCCGGCGGGCGTCCCGAGCGAGAGCTGGGGCCACACCCTCGCGTCGGCGGCCACCGCCGTCGCCGCCCTCGCCGGCATCGTGGTCGCGGGGCGCTACCTGCTCGATCCCATGTTCCGCCTGCTCGCTCGCACCGGCGCGCGCGAGGTGATGACCGCCGCCGCCCTGCTCGTCGTGCTGGGCGCGGCGGAGGTCGCCCACGCGGCGGGCTTGTCGATGGCGCTCGGCTCGTTCCTCGCAGGCGTCCTGCTTGCGACCTCCTCCTATCGGCATGAGCTCGAAGCCGACGTCGAGCCCTTTCGCGGCCTGCTGATCGCCTTGTTCTTCATGGGCATCGGCATGACCATCGATGTCGAAGTGGTCTGGAACCGGCTGCCGCTGCTGCTAGCCGCCACGGTCGGCTATCTCGCGCTCAAGGTCGTCATCGCGGGCGCTCTCGCCCGCCTGTTCGGGGCGCCGTTGCCGGACGCGATCCGGATCGGCTCGCTGCTCGCGGCGGCGGGCGAATTCGTGTTCGTCCTGGTTCCGCTGTCGCTGAGCAACGGGCTGATCGACGCCGAGACCGCAAGCCTGCTGTCCGCGATGGCGGCGCTCAGCCTGGTGGCGGCCCCGCCGCTTGCCGCGCTGGCCGAGCGGTTCGCCGCGAAGGCCGAGCCGGCCCTGCCCGAGCCGGACGAGGATTTCGAGGGGGCCAAGGGGCAGGTGCTGGTGATCGGCTTCGGCCGGGTGGGCCAGATCGCCTCGCAGCTGCTGCTGGCGGAGGGCGTCGAGACGACGCTGATCGACGGCAACCCGGAGCGGGTTTTCCAGGCCGCCCAATTCGGCTTCAAGGTCTATTACGGCGACGGCTCGCGCCTCGACGTGCTGCGGGCGGCGGGCGCGGACAAGGCGCGCGCCATCGTGGTTTGCGTCGACGACCGCGAGACCGCCAAGCGCATCGTCGAACTGATCCAGTCGAGCTTCCCGCTCACCGAGCTGGTGGTGAAGGCCTACGATCGCGGGCACGCCCTCGATCTCTACGGCATGGGCGTCGCCAACGTGGTGCGCGAAACCTTCGAAAGCGCGCTCGTGATCGGGCGCATGGCGTTGGAGGCGGTCGGCGTCGACGCCGAGCGCGCGCTCGAGATCGAGGAAGACATCCGACGCCGCGACGCCGAGAAGCTCGACGTTCAGCGCGTCGAGGGCATCTACGCCGGGCGCGACCTCACCTACACCAACAAGCCGACGCCCCAGCCCCTCGCGCAGCCGAAGCGGAAGGGCGCCGTGGTCGACGACGCGGCGGCGCCAGCCCCGGCCCCCGCGGAGTGAGTGGCGGCCCCGACCGCCGCGGGTTAGTGTGAGCGAGGCTCGGCGCAGGAGAGACGCGATGTTCGACATGTTCGAGCTGATCCGGCGGACGCAGGGCGGCGGCGCCTTCGACCACATCGCCCGCGCCTACGGCATGACGCCGGAGCAGATGCGCGCCGCGACCGCCGCGCTGACCCCGGCCTTCGCCCAGGGCTTTCAACGCCAGTCGCAAAGCGACGCCGCCGCGCGACGGCTGCACGAGCTCATGGGCGCCGAAACCTACGCGCGCGCCTTCGAGGCCCAGGCCGCCGCTCTCGACCCCCGCGCCAGGAACGCCGGCGAAGACGCGCTCGGCGCCCTGTTCGGCTCGAAGGACGTGTCGCGCGCCGTGGCCGCCCAGGCCGCCGCGGCCTCCGGCGTCCAAGCCGACATCATCCGCAAGGTGATGCCGGTGCTGACGAGCGTGCTGATCGGCGGGGTCATCAAGGCGGCTCAGGCCTCGCAGGCGGCGGCGCCAGAAGCCGGGAGCGATGGGCCTTTTCCCGGTCCCTTCGGCGCGTTCTGGAACGAGCTGCTGCGCGACTCGACCCGCCGTCCCGAAGCCGACGCTCCCGCCGACGCCCCTCGCAATCCGTTCAACGACTGGGCGAGGGCCTTCCGGCCCGAGTCCGACAAGACGGATGGCGGGAAGACCGGGGGCGGCGGGCCTGAGAGCGCCGCGAACGACAGCGCGGCCCCCTCGAACCCAATGGGCGAGATGATGGCGGAGATCTTCGGCGGGATGTTCGGCGCGCGGACCGCGGCCGATCCCGTGACGCGGGAGTCGACGCCCGACCCGGTCGAAGCGCCGGCTCAGGAGCCGGAGCCGGGCGAGACCGCCGAAACGACGCCGTTCGACAAGATGCTCGAGACGAGCCGCGAGCTTTCGGCGCAGAACGCCCGCGCCATGGAGCAGATTTTTGAGACCTTCTTCAGCGAGGAAAAAGGCGGGCCGCGCAAGCCACCCGCCTGATCCTGACGCCGCCTCAGTCCGCGTAGGTCTCGCGCGGCAGGCTCCGCCGCGCCTGGACCGCTTCGCGCCGACGCGCGATCCGCCACCGCGTGTGCGCCTTCTCCGACGCACGACGCTCGACCGCCAGCACGGTCAGCCGAACGGTCGGGTCGCGCCACAGCGGCTCGGACGCGGCCATGCCGACGTCCGCGCGGGTCAGGCCGATGTCGGCCAGCATCTTATCGTCGAGACCCGCGAGCTCGCCGAGCTTGCGATGGTTGTTCCAGGCCACGGCTGCGGCGAAGGCGGTTCGCATGACCGCCTGGACCTTCACGAGGGCGACCTTCGCCGGGGTGATCCGGGCGGGCGTCAGGCTCTCGATGGACGGCAGGGACATGGCAACCTCCTTGCGCCGGGACGACGTCTCTCACCTTTTGAGGGGCGGTCCGCCGCTCGGATCGTCCGAGGTGCTTGAAAACCGCCGCCGGCCTCCCGGGGACGAGCGGACCTTGCCTGACCCGCATTGATCAGTGAAACGAATGTTACTAATATAGGCCATCAGATCCCGTGATGGGCCTTGGACGCCCGGACTGCGGAGCCGCCATGACCGCTCTTCTTGACGTCGATCAGCTGAAGACCTTCCTCGCCATCGTCGACACAGGCTCGTTCACGCGGGCGGCGGACGTGGTGCACAAGACGCAGTCCGCGGTCTCGATGCAGATGAAACGGCTGGAGGAAAGGATCGGGCGGGCGATCTTCGCGCGCGACGGCCGCGGAAACCGGCTGACGGAAGACGGCGAGCGGCTGCTGGATTACGCCCGCCGCATCGTGCACATCTCGCGCGAGGCGGTGTCCGCCTTCGCCGACGACGCGCTGACCGGCCGGGTGCGACTGGGCGTTCCGGACGACTACGCCGAACGCTACCTGCCCGAGATCCTCGCCCGCTTCTCGCGCTCGAATCCTCGGGTCGAGGTGTCGGTCGTCTGCGAACCGACCAGCCATCTGATCGGTTTCATCGGGCGCGACGATCTCGACCTCGCCATCATCACCCACGCCTCCCGCAAGCCGGTCGGCGAGATCATCCGGCAGGAACCGCTGCTGTGGGTGACCTCGCAGCGCGCGCTGGTGCACGAGGAACAGGTGCTTCCGCTCGCGCTCGGCACCGCGGCCTGCGAGTGGCGCGAGACCGCGATCGCCAAGCTGGAAGCGATGGGCCGGCAGCACCGGGTGCTCTATTCGAGCTGCAACTTCACCGCGGTCGGCTCCGCCGTGCTGGCGGGGCTCGCGATTTCGGTGCTGCCGGAATCGGCGCTGCGGCCGGGCATGCGGGTGCTCGGGCCGGCCGAGGGTTTCCCGTCGCTGCCCACCTGCAAGATCGCGCTGCTGCGCAACACCGGGTCGCTGACCGAGACTGCGCAGGCGCTCGCCGACCACATCGTGGCGAGCCTCGACAACATGTCGGCGACCTACGAGGACCGCGCGATCGCCGCGGAGTGAACGCCTGGGGCCGGCCCGTTACGCCGCGACGTTCGTCGCCCGCGTGACGATGCGCTCGCCTTCGATCTCGGCTTCGATCGTCACCGCCATGTTCGCCGCCTTGGCGACGAGGCCGGCGTAGAACGGCTGGATGACGTGGGCGTCGACCCGGTCGTCCGGCGCGCGGCCCGCCAGCAGGTCGACCACGTTTCCGGGCACGCGGGCGGTCGGGCCCGTCGCGACGATGCGGAACGCGGTGGCGTCGCCCTCGCCTTCCGACGTCACGGCGATGACGCCGCCGCGCGGGATTGTGGTGGTCGCCACCAGCACGAGGTTGAGCAGCAGCTTCACCTTGTTCTTGAGGAGCAGCTGGCGCGGCGCCTCCCAGGTGAGCTTGGTCTTCTGGTCCTCGATGAACCCGCGCGCGACCTGCTCGGCGTCGCCGAGGTCGAGCATGGCCGCCGCCGATCCCGCCGCGCCGAAGGCGATCCGGCAGAACTGCAGGCGGGCGGAGGCCTGCGCAGCGCTCTTCTTGATCAGGTCGAAGGCGAAGCCGCGCATGCCTTCGTCTTTTTCGTCCTCGAGAATCTCGAGGCCGTTGACGATGGCGCCCACCGGGCTGATCACGTCGTGGCAGACCCGGCTCGCGATCAGCGCCGCGAGGTCGAGGGCTTCGAGCGTGATCACGCCCGAAGGCGGCGTCGCATCGGAGGTTGACATGGGGGCTCCTGCCGGCGCTTTGGGAGCGGTTTCCGGGCCGGCGACTCGTCGGCGCCGCCCGGCCGCGACGTCAGGCCTGATACACGCTGCGGTCTCCGCCCTCAAGCCGAAGCCTTCGGGAAGGACACAGTGCCCATGACCGACCTCGCGCTGCTCCAGGCGCTCGGCGCCCTCTGCGTCGAGGCCGGCCGGGCGATCCTGGACGTCTACGACGCCGAAGCCATCGTGGTGCGTTCGAAGGACGACCGCAGCCCGGTGACCGACGCCGACGAGCGCGCGGAGGAGATCCTCCACGCCGGCCTCGCCAAGCTGTTCCCCGGCGTGACGGTCATCGCCGAGGAGGCGACCTCCCGCGACGGGGCGCCGGCGGAGGCGCCGGAGAGCTTCCTGCTGGTCGACCCGCTCGACGGCACGCGCGAGTTCATCAACCGCAATGGCGAATTCACGGTTAACGTGGGGTTAATCTCACGCGGCGCGCCCGTGCTCGGCTGCGTGCACGCGCCGGCGCTCGGCGCGACCTGGATCGGCGCGGCCGGACTCGGCGCCTGGAAGGCCGAAGCGGCCGTCCGCGAGGTTCCGGCCCCCGCCGCCTATCGACCGATCGCAGTCCGGCCGCGCCCGGCCGCAGGCCTTTGCGCGGTCGTGAGCCGCAGCCATGCCGACGCCGAGACGGAGGCGTTCCTCGAACAGCTCGGCGTCGTCGAGCGTCGCTCGGCGGGGTCGTCGCTGAAGTTCTGTGTGGTCGCGGAGGCCGCGGCCGACGTCTATCCGCGCTTCGGCCCGACGATGGAGTGGGACACCGCGGCGGGCCACGCCGTGCTCGCCGCCGCCGGCGGCGCGGTGACGCGGCCGGACATGACGCCGTTCGACTACGGCAAGGCGGAGGCGGGCTTCCGGAACGGCGGCTTCGTCGCCTGGGGCGCGAGGGACTGGCCGCGCGCGGGCGCGCCTCTTACGGCGTGAGGTCGCGCTCGACGGCGGGCCATTCGGCGACGGCCGGCGCCGGGTCGGCGAAGGTGTCGCGGGCGTCGGGCGAACGGAACAGGTAGAGTCGGTCGCGGAGCACCGCGAAGACCTGCGGATGACCCGCCGCCGCCCGGCCGCGCGCGACCGCCAGCGGATCGTAGCCGCCGAACTGGGGCGCATAGACCTCCGGGGCGCTGAGGAAGGCGGCGCGGTTCGCGGCGCTGGCGAACCGCCAGGCGGCCCCTCCCCATTCCGCCTCGAACAGCCGCTTGCCCAGCACCGGCCGGCCTTCGGTGAAGTAGGCGACGGGGTCGTAGCCGAACAGCGCGATGCCGCTGGCGGGATCGGCCACCACGCGCTCGTTGAGGCCCGGCGTCGCGGCCGCCGGCGCGGCGCAGGCCAGCCCGGCGCAGAGCGCGCCGAAAGCCAGAACGCCGGTCAGGGTCGTCGTGAGCGCCACGGGCTGAGCGTCTCCTCTCCAGGTCCGCCGGAATGGGAACCGTCCTCAGGATCGGTCTTAAAACAGCGACGTTCACCTTTGAGTAAAGCCGATCGATCAAATTCTACGAATCGGCGCGAATCCGTTTCGGCGGACATCGCGCGCTCACGTGAAAAGGACGTACGCGATGACGTGGAAGACCCTCGTCGCGGCCGCGACCCTCCTCGCAGGCTTCGCCGCCGCGACCACCGACGCCTCCGCCCAATACGCCGGCCCGCGGGCCGAGAACGCCGCCTACTCCGACCGCCAGTACGGCGGCGCGAGCGACACCTTCTCGGCGTCCGAGATCGTCGAGAAGGGCCACGGCTTCTTCGGCTCGATGTCGCGCGGCCTCGCCGGCATCGTCGAAAAGGCCACCAGCCAGTGGGGCGAGCCCAACGGCTACATCCTCGGCGAGGAGGCGGCCGGCGCCTTCGTCGGCGGCCTGCGCTACGGCGAAGGCAAGCTCTTCACCCGCGGCGAAGGCGAGCAGCGGGTCTACTGGCAGGGCCCCTCGCTCGGCTTCGACTTCGGCGGCGACGGCGCCCGGACGATGATCCTCGTCTACAATCTGCGCTCCCCCAATGCGATCTTCAGCCGCTTCGCCGGCGTCAACGGCTCGGCCTATCTCGTCGGCGGCCTCGGCATGACGGCCCTCAAGGACTACGACACGGTCCTGGTGCCGATCCGCACCGGCCTCGGCGCGCGTCTCGGCGTCAACGTCGGCTACCTGAAGTTCACGCCGACCTCGACCTGGAATCCGTTCTGACGCCGACGGCGGCGCTTCGGACGTCGGCCGGTCTCCGGCCGGCGCCGGCTTTATGTCGCGCCGCCCCTGTGCCATCGTGAGACCCGCGCGGATCGCGGGCGCGCCCGCCGTCCGCACCCGCGAAGCGTGACGGCCGAAGGGCTGAGCGCTTTGGCCCGCCGAGTACGCCGCCGATGGTCGAGCCCCTTCTCTATGCTTCGCTCGGAGCCTGCGTCGCGGGCCTCATCGGGCTATTGCTGCTTCCCGCCATCTGGGCGCGCGCGGTCCGTCTGACGACGCGCCGGCTCGTGGGCCGGCTTCCCGTTTCGCTCGACGAGATCGTCGCCGCGCAGGATCGCCTGCGGGCGGAGCATGCGATCGGCGTCCGCGCCGTGGAGCGCCGCGCCGAAGCCGCGGCCGACGAGGCCGCCCGCGAGCGCATCGCCGCAGGCCGGGCCCGCGCGCAGGAGATGGGACTGAAGCTTGAGATCGCGAAGCTGAAGGAGAGCGTCTCAGCGCTCGAGGCGCATGGCGCCGCGGTGCGCGGCGACCTCGACCGCACC
>Ga0256876_1000400_pt1 | contig 10210 bp, 10 predicted proteins | sample MC6MC0419MT_FD_186340 | JGI IMG/M metagenome (GOLD analysis project Ga0256876, IMG submission 186340) | Metatranscriptome of enriched soil aggregate microbial communities from Iowa State University, Ames, United States - MC6-MC0419-MT... | ecosystem: Environmental > Terrestrial > Soil >...
CTCGGTCAACCCGCGCGACAGCGAGCCGACGCCCGCGATCGCGGCGACGCCCAGCGCGAGGCAGCCGAGGAAGACGATGAAACCCTGCACACCGCCACGCAGGTCGCGGGCGGCGAGCCGGAACGGGATGGGCAGGCGGAACGCGGAGCGGCGTTCGGCGGGGCGATCTGCGGCGACGTCGCTCACGCCGCGGCCTCCGCGAGGTCTTCGATACGGCCCGAACGCAGCCGGACGGTGCGGCCGCAACGGGCGGCGAGCGCCACGTCGTGGGTGACGAGCACCAGCGTGGCGCCGCGCTCGGCGGTCTTGGCGAACAGCAGATCGGCGATCTGCCGGCCGGTCGTCTCGTCGAGGTTGCCGGTGGGCTCGTCGGCGACCAGCAGCTCCGGCCGCGAGCTGAGCGCCCGCGCAAGCGCGACGCGCTGCTGCTCGCCGCCCGAGAGCTCAGCCGGATGATGGTCGAGCCGATGGCCGAGCCCGACCGCGGCGAGTTCGGCCCGGGCGCGCTCGATCGCGTCGTCAACGCCCGCGAGCTCAAGCGGCACCGCGACGTTTTCAAGCGCCGTCATGGTGGGGATGAGGTGGAAAGACTGGAACACGACCCCTACGTTGCGACCACGGAACCGCGCTAGGCCGTCCTCGTCGAGCGCGCCGAGATCCTGGCCGAGGATCGAGACCGTTCCCCCGTCCGGGCGCTCCAGCCCTGCGAGCGTCATGAGGAGCGTGGACTTGCCGGACCCGGACGGGCCGACCAATCCGACCACCTCCCCGCGCCCTATAACGAGGCTCATGTCCTTCAGGATGTGGACGCGCGCGGGACCCTGGCCCAGCGACAGATTGACGTTTCGGAGTTCGATCGCAGACATGAAGCCTCTGGTCTCGGCGCGGAACGCGCCTGTGCGGCGCAGCATCACGTCAGATAACGACGGGAACGCGGCGCGCCAGCCGTCCCGCCGCAGCTTGCTGGCGCTCGGCGCCGTTGCTCTCGCAAGCGTGATGCCGCTTCGTACGGCGCGGGCCCAGTCTCCGATCAAACTCGTCGCCTTCGGAGACAGCCTCACGGCCGGCTACGGCCTCGGGCCGCGGGAAGGCTTCGCGCCGCGTCTCGAGGCGGCGCTCAAGAGCCGCGGGCACAATGTCGTGGTCGCGAACGCCGGCGTCTCCGGCGACACCGCGAGCGGCGGCGCCGATCGGCTCGACTGGTCGGTGCCGGACGGGACCGACGGCGTGATCGTGGAGCTCGGCGCGAACGACATGCTGCGCGGCGTCGACCCGAAGGTCACCCGCGCGGCGATCACGCGCATCCTCGACCGCCTGGCGGCCCGCAAAATCCCCGCCATGCTCGCCGGCATGCGCGCCTCGCCGAACCTCGGGCCCGACTACGTCAGGCGGTTCGAGAGCATCTATCCCGACCTTGCGAAAGAGCGCGGCCTGGTGCTCTACCCGTTTTTCCTCGAAGGCGTGGTCGGCGACCGCTCGCTCAATCTCCCCGACGGCCTGCACCCCACGGCCAAGGGCGTGGACGTGGTCGTCGAAAACATCACGCCGACGGTCGAGAAATTCCTCGCCCAGATCGCCGCGCGGCGATCGTAAGCCCGCTAGCCCTTCCGCATTGCGTCCCGCCCCGCGCTCGACGGCGGCGGGCGCCCTCCTGACCTCAACGCAAAGGCCATTTCGATGGAGTATCGCAAGCTCGGGCGGACGGGGCTCGACGTCAGCGTCGTCTGCCTCGGCACCATGACCTTCGGCGAGCAGAACACCGAGGCCGAGGGCCACGCGCAGATGGACCGCGCCCGGGACGCGGGCGTGAACTTTCTCGACGCCGCAGAACTCTACCCGATCCCGCCGAAGCCCGAGACGCAAGGGCGAACCGAGGAGATCATCGGCTCCTGGCTCGCGGCCCGCGGCGGACGCGACAGGACGATCGTCGCGACCAAGGTGGTCGGCCGCACGGTGATGGAGTGGTTCCGCAAAAACGGTTCGAAGGGCGAACTCTCGCGCGGCCAAATCCGCGAGGCGGTCGAAGGGAGCCTCAAGCGGCTCCGCACCGACTACATCGACCTCTATCAACTGCACTGGCCGGACCGGGAGGTGACGCAGTTCGGTTCGAACCCCGTGGTGTTCCGCCCTGTGGAGCCCGTGGCCGGCGAGCACCCGATCCACGAAACGCTGGAGATCCTCGGCGAGCTCGTCCGCGAGGGCAAGATCCGCCACATCGGGCTCTCGAACGAGAGCGCCTGGGGGACCATGCGCTTCCTCGCCGAATCCGACGCCCGCGGCCTGCCGCGCGTGGCTTCGATCCAGAACGCCTACAGCCTGCTGAACCGCACCTTCGAGACCAACCTGGCCGAGATCGCCCTGCGCGAGGACGTCGGGCTGCTCGCCTATTCAGCGCTCGGCCAGGGCTATCTCACGGGCAAGTACCGCGACGGCGCGCTGCCGGCGGGCGCCCGCAAGACGCTGTTCGACCGCCTGCAGCGATACGAGACGCCGGGCGCCGAGGGCGCGGTGGAGGCCTATTGCGATCTAGCTGGGGAGATCGGCTGGAGCCCCGCCCATCTCGCCTTGAAGTTCGCCGCCACGCGGTCCTTCATGACCTCCGTGATCATCGGCGCGACCACTCTGGAGCAGCTCGACCACGACCTCGCGGCCTTCGACCAGCCGTGGTCGGAGGAGATCGAGACGCGCGTCGACGCCATCCACAAGGTCCGCGCGAATCCTTGTCCCTGACGGCCTGACCGCCGCGGGACGCGTGTTGCGAGGAGGCGCGCCATGCCGCGGCTGTTCACGGCGATCGAGGTCCCCGAGGACATCGGGCTCGCGCTCTCCGGCTACCGCGGCGGCCTGTCGGGCGCGCGCTGGATCGACGTCGAGAACTACCACATCACCCTGCGCTTCGTCGGCGACGTGGACGAGGACGTGGCGCAGGAGGCGGCCCTTCTGCTCGGCAAGATCCGACGCCCGCCCTTCGAGGTGACGATCGAGGGGCTCGACGCCTTCGGCGGGGCGCGGCTGCGGGCGCTGATCGCCAAGGTCGCGCCCTCCCCCGCCATTCTCGAGCTGCAGGCCGAGCACGAACGGCTGATGCGGCGGGCGGGGTTGCCGGCGGAGTCGCGCAAGTTCACGCCGCACGTGACGCTCGCGCGCCTGCGCGACGCCTCGCCCCGCGCGGTCGCGGACTATCTCGGCCTCCGCGGCGGGCCGGCGCGGCTGTCGTTCCGGGCGGAGCAGTTCGTGATCTACTCCTCGCGCGACTCCGTCGGCGGCGGCCCCTACGTGGTCGAGGCGGCCTACCCGCTGAGATGAGAGAGAGCGGCCTCCTATATGAGGCCAAGAGCGCGCGCGCCGCGGAACGGGTTGACCGGCCGCCGGCGCCGGAGCATGACAGCGCGCGAGGAGAAGACCCATGCAGAAGTTCACCACGCTGACGGGCGTCGCCGCCCCCCTGCCGATGATCAACATCGACACCGACATGATCATCCCGAAGCAGTACCTCAAGACGATCAAGCGGACCGGGCTCGGCGCAGGCCTGTTCTCGGAGCTGCGGTACAACGCCGACGGCTCGGAGAACCCGGACTTCGTGCTGAACCAGCCGGCCTACGCCAACGCCGAGATCCTCGTCGCCGGCGACAACTTCGGCTGCGGATCGTCCCGCGAGCACGCGCCGTGGGCGCTGCTCGACAAGGGCATCCGCTGCGTGATCTCGACCTCGTTCGCGGACATCTTCTACAACAACTGCTTCAAGAACGGCATTCTGCCGATCGTCGTCTCTCCGGAAGACCACGCCAAGCTGATGGACGACGCGGAGCGCGGCGCCAACGCCCGGCTGACCATCGACCTCGCGGCTCAGACAATCTCCGGCCCCGACGGCGGCACGGTGACCTTCGAGATCGACCCGTTCCGCAAGCGCTGCCTGCTGGAAGGCCTCGACGACATCGGCCTGACGATGGAGAAGGTCGACCGCATCTCCGGCTTCGAGCAGAAGCTCGCCGCCGACCGCCCCTGGGCGTAACTCCCCGCCGTCGTCCTCCGGCTCGACCGGAGGACCCGCCGCCGGCGTCGGCCTCGACGCCGCAGATCATGGTTCGTCCGCGCCGGACCATGACGCCTCACGTGTCCCCACGACAGAGCCCGACCATGACCCGCCGCCTGATCTCCACCGGTTCGCCCTTCGAGAAGACGGCGGGCTACAGCCGCGCCGTGGTCGACGGCGACCTCGTGTTCGTCTCCGGCACCACCGGCTACGACTACGCCACCATGACGATGCCGGAGAGCGTCGAGCAGCAGGCCCGCAACGCCTTCGCCACCATCGAGAAGGCGCTGAAGGACGCCGGCGCCACTTTCTCCGACGTCGTGCAGACCCGCTACTACCTGACCGACCCGGCGACCGCGGGCGAGCTGTTCACGGTCACCGGAGAGATCTTCGGCGAGATCCGCCCGGCGAACACGACGGTCGTCTGCGCGCTGATCAAGCCCGAGATGAAGATCGAGATCGAGGTGACCGCCCGCGTCAGGTCGTGACGAGGCGGAGCTTCCGGTCCAGCACATCGAGCACGCGGGCGAGATCGTGCCCGCGCTTGAGGATCAGCCCGGTGGTCGTGACCACAGCGTAGGTCCCCTGCCGGCGCGCGAGCTTCGGCGTCTTCTCGATGCGGTAGAGCGGCGCTTCGCTGGCGCGCCGGAACACCGAGAACACCGCCTGTTCCCTGAGGAAGTCGATGGCGTAGTCGCGCCACTCGCCGGCCGCGACCATGCGGCCGTAGAGGCCCAGAATGGCCTGAAGCTCGCGACGGTCGAACGAGACCTGGACGGGGGCGGACTGCGGGACGGACGCCGCAGGCGGCGCGCTGGGCGCCGGGCGCGGCGTAAAACGTATGGGCTCCTGATCGCTCATGGCGCCTCCTTCATCGCGCCGTCATGATCGCGCCGCGGGCGGGGGAGCGCAAGCGACGCGGCGACGCGGGCGCGATCAGGGCGCGGGCGCGCTGAGGACCTTTAAGAGCGCGGCCTCGAACTCGGCGGGTGCCTGCACCTGCGGCGAATGGCCGAGCCGGTCGAAGGCGACGAGCGTCGCGCCGGGAATGGCGGCTGCCGCGGCGCGGCCGAGCGCCGGGTAGTCGCCGAGCGTCTTCGCGATCTCGGGGTCCGCGCGGTTCGCGCCCGGGGCGGTGCGATCGAGCTGGCCGATCATCAGCGTGGTCGGAACCGCGATCGTCGGGAACTCGTACACGACCGGCTGGGTGTAGATCATGTCGCTCGTGCGCGCGGAGGCGCGCTCGACCGCGTCCTTGCCGTCGCCCGCGTACATTCCCGCGTACATGTCGACCCAGCGGTCGTAGGGCGCGCGCCATTCGCCGGAGTAGTAGTACTTCAGCTGATAGGCCTTCACGCTGTCGAAGGAGGTCTTGCGCTCGGCGGCGAGCAGCTGGTCGATCGGCGCGTAGGGCACGCCCTTCGCCTTCCAGTCCTCAAGGCCAATTGGGTTCACCATCACCAACCGCTCGACCTCAGCCGGATAGTTGAGCGCGTAGCGCGCGGCGAGCATGCCGCCCATGGAATGGCCGATAATCGTGGCGCGCGGGATCTTCAGGTTCTGCAGGAGCGCGTGGGTGTTCGCCGCGAGCTGGTTGAACGAGTACTGGTAGGCGGCAGGCTTCGACGACTTGCAGAAGCCGATCTGGTCCGGCGCGATCACGCGATAGCCCGCCCGCGTAAGCGCGCCGATCGCGCTCTCGAAGGTCGCGGCGCAGAAGTTCTTGCCATGCAGCGTCACGACCGTCCGGCCGTTCGCGGGGCCGGTCGGCGCGATGTCCATGTACGCCATCTCGGTCGGCTCGCCCTGCGAGACGAAGGCGAAGGTCATGACCTGATAGGGGTAGGCGAAGCCGTCCAGGCGCTCGCCATAGGCGGCCGCCCTCGCGCCGCCGGCGGAGGCCAGCAGCGCCGCGGCGACAGCGGCCAGGCGACGGATCACAAGGGATCTCGAAGGCGCGACTGCAGCGTGGGCGCGATCTTCGGCTGCTCGACCTGCGCGGCGCCGAGGATCGGCCCCGGCTGGCCGCCGCTGCCCGCCTGCACGACGATCGCGACGGCGTCGCTGTCGGGATGGCTGAGTTCGTCGGCGGGTACGTCGAACTTGGCGGCGTCGCCGTTCCAGACGCCGAGGCGGGTCATCTTGCGGACCACGTTGGCGTAGGTGACCGTCCGTCCCGCGTTTTCGCCGCGGCCGATCTGGACGGTGCGCGAGCGCTCGACCGAAAAGGCCCAGACCTCGCCATGACGGAGTTCGCTCCCGGTCCGCGACTGGGCGACCGCGACCGACACGCGGCCGTCCGCGGCGGTGACCGCGACCGGAAGCGTCAGGGCGTTGTCGCCGGCCTCGGCGCGGGTCACGACCCCCGCCACCGCCGCGCCGTCGCCGCCCACGGCCGCCTCGCGGCCGTTCACGACGATCTGCGGGGTGTAGATCTTGCGGTCGCCGCGGGTCGCCGCATAGGCGCGCTGCCGCGCGCTGTTGGCCGGACTCGCGAGCGTGTCGCGCCAGCCGAGATAGTCCCAGTAGTCCACGGGCAGCGTCAGCACGAGGTTCTGCCCGTCACGCGCAAGTTCGCTCGCCAGGCGGTCGGCCGGCGGGCAGGCGGAGCAGCCCTGGCTGGTGAACAGCTCGATCACGCCGCGAGGCGCGGTTTCGCCCGCCTGCGCGACCGGGACGGCCGCGAGGGAGGAAACGAAGGCGAGAGCGGCGAGACGCATGGGGAACAGCCGGACGTGGGACGCATTCGGGAGTCGGAGAGTAGGTCGCGACGCCCATGCGAGACCACTCACATGGCGGTGACGCGCGGCCTCGTGATCGGGCGCGGGTCCCTTGACGGCGCATCCGGCGGCGGGGGAGCCGCCGGACGCCGAAAGATGGCGGCTCGCCGCTTACGCGGCAAGGCTCCGCAGGACGTAGTGCAGGATGCCGCCGTTCTTGAAGTAGTCGAGCTCGTCCAGCGTATCGATGCGGCAGAGCAGAGGAACCGTCTGCGTGGAGCCGTCGGCCGCGACGATCTCCGCGTTCATGGTCATGCGCGGGCGAAGCCCCTCCGCGAGGCCCTTCAGCGTGACGGTCTCGTCGCCCTTGAGGCCGAGCGACTGCCAGCTCGTCCCCTCCTCGAAGGTCAGCGGCACGACGCCCATGCCGACGAGGTTCGAGCGATGGATGCGTTCGAACGACTGCGCGATGACGGCGCGGACGCCCAGCAGGTTGGTGCCCTTCGCCGCCCAGTCGCGCGACGAGCCGGTGCCGTACTCCTTGCCGGCGAACACGACGAGCGGCACGCCCTCGGCCTTGTACTTCATGGCCGCGTCGTAGATCGGCAGCTGCTCGCCGTCCGGATAGTGCTTGGTCATGCCGCCTTCGACGCCGGCCAGCATCTGGTTCTTGATGCGGATGTTGGCGAAGGTGCCGCGCATCATGACCTGATGGTTGCCACGCCGGGTGCCGTACTGGTTGAAGTCCGCCGGGCGCACCTGATGGTCGCGCAGGTATTCTCCCGCCGGGCTCGCCTGCTTGATCGAGCCCGCCGGCGAGATGTGGTCGGTGGTGATCGAGTCGAGGAACAGGCCGAGGATGCGGGCGTTCTCGATGTCCGTCACCGGCTTCGGCTCGCGGTCCATGCCCTCGAAGTACGGCGGGTTCTGCACGTACGTCGAGCGGTCGTCCCAGGCGTAGGTCTCGCCCTGCGGCACGGTGATCTTCTGCCAGTTGACGTCGCCCTTGAACACGTCGGCGTACTTCTCCTGGAACATCGCCTTGGTGACGTTCTCGCGGATGAACTGGGCCACTTCCTTGTTCGAAGGCCAGACGTCCTTGAGATAGACCGGGCCGTCCGTTCCCTGGCCGAGCGGCTCGGTGGCGAGGTCGATCTGGAGCGAGCCCGCCAGCGCATAGGCCACGACCAGCGGCGGCGAGGCGAGGTAGTTCGCCTTCACGTCCGGGTTCACGCGGCCTTCGAAGTTGCGGTTGCCGGAGATCACGGCGCCCGCCACGAGGTCATGGGCGTTGATCGCCTCGGAGATCGGCTCCGGCAGCGGGCCGGAGTTGCCGATGCAGGTGGTGCAGCCGAAGCCCACGAGGTTGAAGCCCAGCGCGTCGAGCTCCTTCTGCAGGCCTGCGGAGGCGAGATAGCCCTCGACGACCTGGGAGCCGGGCGCGAGCGAGGTCTTCACCCAGGGCTTGGTGGTCAGGCCCTTCGCCACCGCGTTGCGGGCGAGCAGGCCCGCCGCGATCAGCACGCTCGGGTTCGAGGTGTTGGTGCAGGAAGTGATGGCGGCGATGGTCACGTCGCCATGGCCGAGGTCATAGTCCGTGCCCGCGACGGGCACGCGCTTGCCGGCCTCGCCCGGCTTCTTGAACTCGCCTTCGAGCGAGGCGAGGAAGCCGGCCTTGGTGTCCTTCAGCAGCACGCGATCCTGCGGGCGCTTGGGGCCTGCGAGCGAGGGCTCGACCGTGCCGATGTCGAGCTCCAGCACATCGGTGAATACCGGGTCGGGCGACCCGGCCTCGCGCCACATCCCCTGCGCCTTGGCGTAGGCCTCGACGAGCGCGACGCGCTGCGGATCGCGGCCGGTCTCCTCGAGATAGGCGATGGTCTCGCTGTCCACGGGGAAGAAGCCGCAGGTCGCGCCGTACTCCGGGGCCATGTTGCCGATCGTCGCCCGGTCGGCGAGCGAGAGGTGGTCGAGGCCGTCGCCGAAGAACTCGACGAACTTGCCGACCACGCCGCGCTTGCGCAGCATCTGCGTGACGGTGAGGACCAGATCGGTCGCGGTGATGCCTTCCTTCAACTGGCCGACCAGCTTGAAGCCGATCACCTCGGGGATCAGCATCGAGACCGGCTGGCCGAGCATGGCCGCCTCCGCCTCGATGCCGCCGACGCCCCAGCCCAGCACGCCGAGGCCGTTCACCATCGTGGTGTGACTGTCGGTGCCGACGCAGGTGTCGGGATAGGCCACGGTCACGCCGTCCTCGTCCTTCGTCCACACGGTCTGGGCGAGGTATTCGAGATTGACCTGATGGCAGATGCCGGTTCCGGGCGGGACCACGCGGAAATTGTCGAACGCGTCCTGGCCCCACTTGAGGAAGCGGTAGCGCTCCTGGTTCTGCTTGTACTCCTCGTCGACGTTCTTCCCGAAGGCGGCGTCGTCGCCGAAGAAGTTGACGATCACGGAGTGGTCGATGACGAGGTCGACCGGCACCAGGGGGTTGATCTTCTTGGGATCGCCGCCGAGGTGTTTCATCGCGTCGCGCATCGCCGCGAGGTCGACGACGGCCGGCACCCCGGTGAAGTCCTGCATCAGCACGCGCGAGGGCCGGTAGGCGATCTCGTACTCGCCCTTGCCGCGGTTCTCGAGCCAGCCCTTCACGGCGGCGATGTCGTCCTTCTTGACGGTGCGTCCGTCCTCGAAGCGCAGCAGGTTCTCGAGCAGCACCTTCATGGAGTGCGGGAGCCGCGCGACGCCCTCAAGCCCGTTCGCCTCCGCATCCGCGATGCTGTAGTAGCGGTAGTCCTTGCCGTTCACCGACAGGGTTTTGGCGGATTTAAAGCTGTCGGGATGGGACACGGGGGCGGGCTCCTCGCTTGAAGGGGGCCTTGAACGCCTGCGCGGGATGCGCGGACGAGCGGCCGGAGTGACGCGTGCGCTGCACAACTAGTAGTTCCTGCGCGGTTATAGGGGAAGTCGGAACGCGGTTGAAGCGGCATCCGGCCGGCGCGAAAGTTCTTGGCTCGCACGCGAAATCCAGCGGACGTCGAAGCGTTCCAACGGCCCGCCGCGGGTGGCGGCCATGAAGCTCGTCGTCGAAGGGCTTGGGGTCGACCGCGGCGGCCGGCCCGTGCTGCGCGATCTCGGCTTCAGCCTCGCGGCCGGCAAGGCGCTTGCGGTCCTCGGCCCGAACGGCGCGGGAAAATCAACGCTTCTCAGGACGATAGCGGGCCTGATCGCGCCGGCCGCCGGCCGCGTCGCGCTTGAGGGCGGAGATCCCGAACTCGCGCTCCGCGAGCAGATCCACCTCCTCGGCCATCTCGACGCGGTGAAAGGCGGCCTCGCCGTGCGCCGCAACCTGGCCTTCGCCCGCGACGTGCTCGGCGGCGGCGGCGATCTCGACGCCGCGCTGGAGACGGTCGGCCTCGCCCATATCGCCGACCTGCCCGGCTCGGCGCTCTCC
>Ga0256876_1000406_pt1 | contig 10177 bp, 7 predicted proteins | sample MC6MC0419MT_FD_186340 | JGI IMG/M metagenome (GOLD analysis project Ga0256876, IMG submission 186340) | Metatranscriptome of enriched soil aggregate microbial communities from Iowa State University, Ames, United States - MC6-MC0419-MT... | ecosystem: Environmental > Terrestrial > Soil >...
CAGTTGGTCGACCACGAAGCCGATACGCTGGGTACCGACCGAGAGGATCACCACATGGCCCTCGCGCTGTTCTTCATGCACCTGGCCCTGGACCAGCCAGCGCTTGAGGTAGAACAGCGGCAGTGCCTTGTCGCGCACGATCACCACTTCCTGGCCGTCGACCACGTTGGTGCGCGACAGGTCGAGGTGGAAGATCTCGTTGACGTTGACCAGCGGGAAGGCGAACGCCTGGTTGCCCAGCATCACCATCAGGGTGGGCATGATCGCCAGGGTCAGCGGTACCTTGATGACGATCTTCGAGCCCTGGCCCTTGGCCGAGTAGATGTTGATCGAACCGTTGAGCTGGGAAATCTTGGTTTTCACCACGTCCATGCCCACGCCACGGCCAGACACATCGGAAATCTCGGTCTTGGTCGAGAAGCCCGGTGCGAAGATCAGGTTGTAGCAGTCCGACTCGCTCAGGCGCTCAGCGGCATCCTTGTCCATCAGGCCTTTTTCCACGGCCTTGGCGCGCAGGATGTTCGGGTCCATGCCCTTGCCGTCGTCAGAGATCGACAACAGGATGTGGTCACCTTCCTGTTCGGCCGACAGCACCACGCGTCCGGTGCGGGCCTTGCCCGAAGCTTCACGCTCGTCGGGCATCTCGACACCATGGTCGACGGCGTTGCGCACCAGGTGCACCAACGGGTCGGCCAAGGCCTCGACCAGGTTCTTGTCCAGGTCGGTTTCTTCGCCGACCAGCTCCAGGTTGATCTCTTTTTTCAGCTGGCGGGCAAGGTCGCGTACCAGCCGTGGGAAGCGGCCGAACACTTTCTTGATCGGCTGCATGCGGGTTTTCATCACCGCCGTCTGCAGGTCGGCAGTGACCACGTCGAGGTTGGACACGGCCTTGGACATGGCCTCGTCGCCGCTGTTCAGGCCCAGGCGCACCAGGCGGTTACGCACCAGCACCAGTTCGCCGACCATGTTCATGATCTCGTCCAGGCGCGCGGTGTCGACGCGAACGGTGGTTTCCGCTTCGCTGACGGCATGCTTCTCGACAGCCTGCGCCGGCGCACGGGGGGCCGGCGCAGGCTTGCTGGCGGCCGCAGGCGCCGGCGCAGCAACGGCTGGTTTGGCCACCGGCTGGCTGTCGGCCAAGGCCTGGGCAGGCGCTTGCGCCTTGGCGTCAACCGGGGCCTCGACCGCAGCAACGTCACCACCAAACTTGCCCTTGCCGTGCAACTGGTCCAGCAGGGCCTCGAACTCGTGCTCGCTGATTTCGTCGCCAGCGGCGCTGTTGTCAACCGCGACTGGCGCCGGTGCTTTGACGGCAGGCAAGGCATCAGCCTGGAACGTTCCCTTGCCATGCAACTGGTCGAGCAGCGATTCGAATTCTTCGTCGGTAATTTCGTCGCTTACCGCTTCTGCGGGTGCGGCAACCGGCTGTACCGCAGCTTCGACACTGAACTGGCCTTTGCCGTGCAGCTGGTCGAGCAGCGACTCGAACTCGGCGTCGGTGATTTCGTCACCTGCACCACTGACAGCCTCGCCCTGCATCTGCTCATCGACCGCGGCTTGCGCCTTGACCGCATCGAGCGAATCGAGCAGCTGTTCAAACTCGCTGTCGGTGATGTCCTGCTCATCGGCAGGGCCCATGGCCGCAACCGGCGCCTCGGCTACCGGTGCCGCTGGCGCAGGCGCTTCAGCGGCCTCGGCACCACCGGGTTCGGCCAGACGCGACAAGGCCGCCAGCAACTCGGGGGTGGCCGGGGTTACGTCGGCGCGCTCGCGCACCTGGCCAAACATGCTGTTGACCGTATCCAGTGCTTCAAGCACCACGTCCATCAGTTCCGCATCGACCCGGCGCTCACCTTTGCGCAGGATGTCGAACACGTTCTCGGCGATATGGCAGCACTCCACCAGCTCGTTCAGCTGGAGGAAGCCGGCGCCCCCTTTTACAGTGTGGAAACCGCGAAAGATCGCATTGAGCAGGTCGGCATCGTCAGGTCGGCTTTCCAGCTCGACCAGTTGCTCGGACAGTTGCTCAAGAATTTCGCCGGCTTCTACCAGGAAATCCTGGAGGATTTCTTCATCGGCGCCGAAGCTCATCAAACGTGCTCCTTAAAAACCCAGGCTGGACAGCAAATCATCGACATCGTCCTGACCGGACACAACGTCTTCACGCTTATCGGCATGAATCTGCGGACCTTCACCCCGAGTCGGATGTTTTTCTGCATCTTTTTCTGCGCGCAGTTGATCGTGGTCATGCTGGATACCGGCAAAGCGGTCGACCTGGCTGGCCATCAGCACCAGTTTGAGCAGGTTGCTTTCCACCTCGGTCACCAGGCTGGTGACGCGCTTGATCACCTGCCCGGTCAGGTCCTGATAATCCTGAGCCAGCAGAATGTCGTTGAGATGCCCGGCAACCTTGCGGTTACCTTCAGCGCTGTGCGTCAGGAAACTGTCGACGCGCTTGACCAGGTCACGGAACTCCGGCGCAGCCACTTCGCGGCGCATGAAGCGCTGCCAGTCGGTGCTCAGGGCCTTGGCTTCGCTGGCCAGGTCGTTGAGCACCGGGGTGCTTGCCTCGACCAGGTCCATGGTGCGGTTGGCCGCGCCCTCGGTCAGCTTGACCACGTACGACAGGCGCTCGGTAGCGTCGGTAATCTGCGACACCTCCTCGGCCTGCGGGATGGTCGGGTCGATCTGGAAGCTGACGATAGCGCTGTGCAACTCGCGGGTCAGCTTGCCGACTTCCTGGTACAGGCCGCGATCGCGGGTCTGGTTCAGCTCGTGAATCAGCTGTACCGCCTCGCCAAAACGGCCCCGTTCCAGGCTTTCGACCAACTCCTGGGCATGTTTCTTCAGGGTCGATTCGAACTCCCCCAAAGACGTTTGTGATGAATCCATGGCGCGCCCCCTGACGTGACTCAGCCGTTGACGCGTTCGAAGATCTTCTCGATCTTTTCTTTGAGCACCTGAGCGGTGAACGGCTTGACCACATAGCCATTGACGCCGGCCTGGGCCGCTTCGATGATCTGGTCGCGCTTGGCTTCAGCGGTCACCATCAATACTGGCAAGGTCTTCAGCTGATCGTCGGCACGCACTTTGCGCAGCAGGTCGATGCCGGACATGCCGGGCATGTTCCAGTCGGTCACCAGGAAGTCATAGGCGCCCCTTTGCAGCATCGGCAGCGCCGTAATGCCATCGTCGGCTTCGTCGGTGTTGGTGAAGCCCAGGTCACGCAACAGGTTCTTGATGATCCGCCGCATCGTCGAAAAGTCGTCAACGATGAGGATTTTCATGTTCTTGTCCAATTAGACCTCCAAGCAGTCTCAAACGCGCCCGGTCTACCGGGCACGCACTCATTCAATTCGGTACAACGTGGATAACGCACGCGGAAAACGACTGCAACGACACCGGGCTCAACGTGCCCGCCATTCCCCCAGGCGGCTACGCAGGCGCGCGGCGCACTGGCTGTGCAACTGGCTGACCCGCGACTCGCTGACCCCAAGCACCTCGCCAATTTCCTTGAGGTTCAGCTCTTCGTCGTAGTACAGCGCCAGTACCAGGCGCTCACGCTCCGGCAGGTTGGCAATGGCCTCGGTCAGGGCAGCCTGGAAGCGTTCGTCTTCCAGGCCACGCGCAGGTTCGACATGGCCACTGGCGCCATCCTCATGCAGCCCTTCGTGCTCGCCGTCCTGCAACAGGTCGTCAAAGCTGAACAGGCGGCTGCCCAAGGTATCGTTCAAGATCCCGTAGTAATCATCGAGACTCAATTGGAGTTCGGCAGCAACTTCATGATCTTTAGCGTCCCGGCCTGTTCTGGCTTCAACGGCACGCATCGCGTCACTGACCATGCGGGTATTGCGGTGCACCGAACGCGGTGCCCAGTCGCCCTTGCGCACCTCGTCCAGCATGGCCCCGCGGATGCGGATGCCGGCATAGGTTTCAAAGCTGGCGCCTTTGCTGGCGTCATATTTGTTGGCCACTTCAAGCAGGCCGATCATGCCGGCCTGGATCAGGTCCTCGACCTGCACGTTGGCCGGTAACCGCGCCAACAGGTGGTAGGCAATGCGCTTCACCAGCGGGGCGTAGCGTTCGATCAGCTCGTACTGGGCGTCTTTCGCCGCCCGGCTGTACATCTTGAAGCCGCTGGCGTTCATAGCACGGGTCCCGCGCTGGTGGGTTGCACCAGACGCTCGACAAAGAACTCCAGGTGGCCGCGCGGATTGGCCGGCAGCGGCCAGCTGTCGACCTTCTGGGCGATCGCCTTGAAAGCCAGCGCGCACTTGGAGCGTGGGAAGGCTTCGTAGACGGCGCGCTGCTTCTGCACCGCCTTGCGCACACACTCGTCGTACGGCACGGCGCCCACGTACTGCAGGGCAACGTCGAGGAAGCGGTCGGTGACCTTGGTCAGCTTGGCGAACAGGTTGCGCCCTTCCTGCGGGCTCTGCGCCATGTTGGCCAGCACACGGAAACGATTCATCCCGTAGTCGCGGTTGAGCAGTTTGATCAGGGCGTAGGCATCGGTGATCGAGGTGGGCTCGTCGCAGACTACCAGCAGCACTTCCTGGGCGGCGCGAACGAAGCTGACCACCGACTCGCCAATCCCCGCCGCAGTGTCGATCACCAGCACGTCGAGGTTGTCGCCGATTTCGCTGAACGCCTGGATCAGCCCGGCATGCTGGGCCGGGGCCAGGTGCACCATGCTCTGGGTGCCCGAGGCCGCCGGTACGATGCGCACACCGCCGGGGCCCTGCAGCATCACGTCACGCAGCTCGCAGCGTCCCTCGATGACATCGGCCAGGGTACGTTTGGGGGTAAGGCCCAGCAACACGTCGACGTTGGCCAGGCCCAGGTCGGCGTCCAGCAGCATGACCCTGCGGCCAAGCTCGGCCAGCGCCAGGGACAAGTTCACTGAAACGTTAGTCTTGCCGACGCCACCTTTGCCACCGGTCACGGCGATCACCTGTACGGGATGCATGCTACCCATGTCTGTTCTTTACCTTGTCTCGCTGGGACTCAGGCCACACGTGGGGCAATTCTGCGTACCCCTTGGCATAGCTACTTTGCACACGCTTCATGGTCAACCCGCTCGCCGGGGGTTGTGATAGAGATCAGCGAACATGTCGGCCATGGCCTCCTCGCTGGGCTCGTCCTGCTGCTGCACATTGACCGCACGGGACACCAATTGGTGGCCACGCGGCAGATGCAGGTCGTCAGGAATGCGCGGGCCATCGGTGAGGTAGGCCACGGGCAGTTCATGACTGATGGCAAGGCTCAGCACATCGCCAAGGCTTGCCGTTTCATCCAGTTTGGTCAGGATACAACCGGCCAGGCCACAGCGCTTGTAGCTGTGGTAGGCGGCGGTCAGCACCTGCTTCTGGCTGGTGGTAGCCAGCACCAGGTAATTCTTCGCGGCAATGCCACGCCCGGCCAGGGTTTCCAGCTGCATGCGCAGTGCCGGGTCGCTGGCCTGCAGGCCAGCGGTATCGATCAGCACGACGCGTTTGCGCAGCAGTGGCTCCAGTGCCGCAGCCAGCGACTGGCCCGGGTCGACGTAGGTGACTGGCACGTTGAGGATGCGGCCCAGGGTCTTGAGCTGCTCCTGGGCGCCGATACGAAAACTGTCCATGCTCACCAGTGCCAGGTTCTGCGCGCCGTACTTGAGCACGTAGCGGGCAGCCAGCTTGGCCAGGGTGGTGGTCTTGCCCATGCCGGCCGGGCCGACCATGGCAATCACCCCACCCTCTTCGATCGGTTCGATTTCGGGGATTTCGATCATCCGCGCCAGGTGCGCCAGCAGCATGCGCCAGGCCTGGCGTGGCTCTTCGATCTCTGCGGTGAGGTCGAGCAACTCACGGGCGATAGGCCCGGACAGGCCGATGCGCTGCAGCCGGCGCCAGAGGTTGGCCTGCTGTGGCTTGCTGCCCTGCAACTGGCTCCAGGCCAACGAACCGAGCTGCACTTCCAGCAGCTCGCGCAGGCCCGACAGCTCGGAGCGCATGGCATCGAACAGGCGCGGGTCGACCGGCGCCGCAGCAGGGGCAGCGGCAGCCTCAGGGGCATCGACGTGCGGCTCGATCAACGGCTCGGCGGCGGTCAGCGACTGCCCGGCAAACAATTGGCGGTTGTTGTCGCTGCTGTCCTGGCGGTGGTCCAGCTCGGCCTGGGCAGTGGCGATGCGCGTATGGGTCTTGCGCAGCTCTTCTTCCAGCTCGGCGTTGGGCACGCGCGGAGCCAGGGCGGACAACTTATAGTCCAGCGCGGCCGTCAGTTCGACACCACCGGCAATGCGGCGGTTGCCAATGATCGCGGCATCGGCGCCCAGCTCGTCACGGACCAGTTTCATGGCCTGACGCATATCGGCGGCGAAAAATCGCTTAACTTGCATTATCCACTACCTCAGCCGTTAGGGCCCACGGTGGCAACGATGGTGACTTGCTTGTTGTCCGGTATTTCCTGATACGCCAGAACATGCAAATTCGGTACAGCCAGGCGACCGAAACGCGACAGCATGGCGCGGATCGGGCCGGCGACCAGCAGGATGGCCGGCTGGCCCTGCATTTCCTGGCGCTGGGCCGCTTCGATCAGCGAACGTTGCAGCTTCTCGGCCATGCTCGGTTCCAGAAGAACACCATCTTCCTGACCCTGCCCGGCCCTTTGCAGACTATTGAGCAAAATCTGTTCCAACCTTGGTTCCAGGGTAATCACTGGCAGCTCCGACTCAACGCCGACAATGCTTTGCACGATGGCGCGACACAATCCGACGCGCACCACCGCCACCAGCGCGGCGGTATCTTGACTCTTGCCGGCGTTGTTGGCGATGGCTTCGGCAATACTGCGAATATCGCGCACCGGCACCTGTTCCGACAACAGCGCTTGCAGCACCTTGAGCAGGCCCGACAAGGAAATGACACCCGGCACCAGCTCTTCTGCAAGTTTAGGCGATGCCTTGGACAGCACCTGCAGCAGTTGCTGAACCTCTTCGTGGCCAATCAGCTCATGGCAGTGCTTCTGCAGGATCTGGTTGAGGTGGGTGGCCACCACGGTGCTTGCGTCGACCACGGTGTAGCCCAGCGACTGCGCCTGGGAACGCTGGCCGACGTCGATCCACACCGCCTCCAGGCCAAACGCCGGGTCGCGCGCGGCAATGCCGTTCAGGGTGCCGAACACTTGCCCGGGGTTGATCGCCAGCTCCCGGTCCGGGTAAATCTCCGCTTCGGCCAGGATCACCCCCATCAGGGTCAGGCGATAGGCGCTGGGCTGCAGGTCGAGGTTGTCACGAATGTGCACGGTGGGCATGAGGAAACCCAGGTCCTGGGACAGCTTCTTGCGCACACCCTTGATCCGCGCCAGCAACTGGCCGCCCTGGTTGCGGTCGACCAGCGGGATCAGCCGGTAACCGACTTCCAGGCCGATCATGTCGATGGGCGTCACGTCGTCCCAGCCCAGCTCCTTGGTATCGAGCGCGCGCTGCGGCGAGGGCAACAGGTCTTGCTGGCGCTGCGCCTCTTGTAGCGCCTCCAGCTTCACCTTGTTCTGCTTCTTCCACACCAGGTAGGCGCCGCCGCAGGCCAGCAGGCCAAGGCTGAGGAAGGCCACGTGCGGCATGCCCGGCACCAGCCCCATGACGATCATCAGCCCGCCGGACACCGCCAGGGCCTTGGGCGAATCGAACATCTGCCGGTTGATCAGCTTGCCCATGTCCTCGGAGCCCGAGGCGCGGGTGACCATGATCGCGGCGGCGGTGGACAGCAGCAGTGATGGCAATTGCGCCACCAAACCGTCACCGATGGTCAGCAGGGCGTATACCTTGCCGGCATCGCCGAAGCTCATGCCGTGCTGCAGCATGCCGATCAGCATGCCGCCGATCAGGTTGATGAACAGGATCAGCAGGCCGGCAATGGCATCACCGCGGACGAACTTGCTGGCACCGTCCATCGAGCCGTAGAACTCCGCCTCTTGCGCCACTTCGGCACGGCGGTGCTTGGCCTGGGCCTGGTCGATCAAGCCGGCGTTGAGGTCGGCATCGATGGCCATCTGCTTGCCGGGCATGGCATCGAGGGTGAAACGCGCGCTTACCTCGGAAATACGCCCGGCACCCTTGGTCACCACCACGAAGTTGATGATCATGAGGATGGCAAACACCACGCCACCGACCACGTAGTTGCCGCCGATCACCACCTCGCCGAAGGCCTGGATCACCTTGCCGGCAGCGCCGTGGCCCTCCTGGCCATGCAGCATGACCACACGGGTGGACGCCACGTTCAGGGCCAGGCGCAGCAGCGTAGCCACCAGCAGGATGGTGGGGAAGGCGGCAAAGTCCAACGGGCGCAGGGCGTACACGCAGACCAGCAGCACGACGATCGACAGGGCGATGTTGAAGGTGAAGAACACGTCGAGCAGGAACGGCGGTATCGGCAACATCATCATTGCCAACATCACCAGCAGTAGCAGCGGCACGCCCAGGTTGCCCCGACCGAGACCGGCCAGGTTGTTGCGGGCGTTGCTGATTAACTGAGTGCGATCCACCGCGAGTCCTCTTGATGCAAAACTTTGACGCCCAGGGGGCGCCTGGGCGTGGCTTTGCAAGAAGCCTTCCAACTTTGCTCAACGGTGGATCTATAGAGTTTGCAGGGTTCCGGGCCGCCGCATATCTCACCATTCGGCGGAAGGGAGCCGGTAAGGCTTTTTGCCACGCGTATCCTCGGCCTTCAGCGTGATACGGAACGCTACGCGTGTGGTCAATCCGATCTGCAAGAAAAACGGCGTTTCAGGATGGGGCGGTTTTGCAGGATGCTTGAGCAATCCAGCGTGATAGTCCCGCCCTGGCACCATACTTGCCGGGTTGCCTACAAACACACTCAAAATGACTGTTTTGCCTTGCTTCTGTCCGGCCCGCTTGGCTGCATAGAACTTAGCAACCTTCCATTCACCGATGTAAAAGGCTTCGCCGAACTCTTTCGTGCCATGAGCAAAATACTTAGGATCGACACCAATACTTCCTTGCCCGTTTCTGAGCGCAGCGAATGTGGCATCACGCCCGCCCGCAACCATACTAGGCGCAAATTCGCTGGGTGTAGCATGGTACCCAACAAGCGCTTGATCTTGAGGGCTATCAAAGCCTCCGAACGACTTGCGTCTCTCACGGTAAGGGACATGGGGTCTACCTGAGTTCTGAAGTTTTCCTTCCACGAAGGCTGGACTCATCCATTGCTCACGCGGCGGTAACTGCCTGGTACGCCCCGTGTTATCCGTGTAGTTCACCGGATCGCATGCGCAATACGCGTAGGCATTGATGCCACCTGCACCAAACGGACTAGCTTGATCGCCGCTGAGGAATCTCATTAGAACAGGGCTGTAAGCCCTATGACCTGCGCCCAACAAATACAACTCCGTAAGCACATCTACCATCTGGCCATTGAATGCCAACGCTGAAGGCGCTGTGAATACACGCCGATCAAAACCGTAGGGTGTGAATGCGTAGCACTGCCGCCCACCCCCAGCAAAAAACAATGCTGCTTCACTCCGAGACTTGTTCATGGGAAAGACTCATTGATCGGAAGTGCGAGCCTTGCATAGTACCTTTGCGCCAGCAACTGACAAAAATATCAGGAAGACACGCAGGACATCTGACTAGCTGGCATCGCCCTCTCTTCGAGAGGGAGAAGCCCTGATACACCCTCAACTGTCGCGGCGCAGGTCCGGCGGAATCGGCAAATCTTCCTTCAACGGCTCCGGTCGCTTGCCCTTGCCAGAACGGTACTGGCGAATCTGGAACACGTAAGCCAGCACCTGCGCCACCGCCAGGTACAGCCCCGCCGGGATCTCCTGCTCGACTTCGGTGGAGTAGTAGATGGCCCGCGCCAGGGCCGGTGATTCAAGAATCTGCACCTTGTGCTCCACGCCGATCTCGCGAATCTTCAAGGCAATGAAGTCGGTACCCTTGGCCAGCAGCAACGGCGCCGCCCCACCCTTCTCCGGGTCGTACTGCAGGGCCACGGCATAGTGCGTCGGGTTGGTGATGATCACATCCGCCTCGGGCACTGCGGCCATCATGCGCCGCTGCGATACTTCGCGCTGCAACTGACGAATACGTTGCTTGACCTCGGGCTTGCCCTCGCTGTCCTTGTACTCGTCCTTGACCTCCTGCTTGGTCATCTTCAGCTTCTTGTGGGTCTGATACAGC
>Ga0256876_1000409_pt1 | contig 10153 bp, 8 predicted proteins | sample MC6MC0419MT_FD_186340 | JGI IMG/M metagenome (GOLD analysis project Ga0256876, IMG submission 186340) | Metatranscriptome of enriched soil aggregate microbial communities from Iowa State University, Ames, United States - MC6-MC0419-MT... | ecosystem: Environmental > Terrestrial > Soil >...
CACCTTGCCGGGCCGCACGACAAAGACGGACGCGGACGGTCTGACCACCTGGCAGGAAGCGCAGCCCGCCATCGCGATTCCCGCGCAGCAGACGCTGGCCAAGCAAGCCGAAGGCACGCGCCCGTCGCGCGCCCTGCCCTACGAGCTGCACACCAGCGCGCGCGAAGCGGCACGTGAAAACCGCGTGCAATTGCTGTTCGCCAACGCCAGCACGGGCAAGACGGCGGCCGTCTTCCATGTGTACGACAAGCTGCATCTGGACCGCATCCCGCGCCGCTATGTGGTCGAGGCCGGCAAGTCGCTGGACGACGTCTGGGACGTGTCCGCCGACAGCGGCAAGTACGACTTGTGGGTGCTTGGCCCCAACGGCTATCACCGCGCCTTCGCAGGCGATCTGATGCAAACCGGGGGAACGCAGCCCGAGATCCAGGTTTGCTATGTGCCTTGCGACGACCCGCAGATGCAGGTCAAGCTGCACAACAACGGCAGCGCGGCCTGCACGTTCACGGTGCAGGCCATGGCGTATCGCAGCGATGGGCCGTGGACGGTCACGGTGGACGCGGGCCAGGTCGGCGAACTGAGCTGGCCCGTCACGGACAGCGGGCAGTGGTATGACTTTGCCGTCGCCTGCAACGGCTACGCCGCCTTCCAGCGCCGCTTCGCCGGACGCATGGAGACGGGCAAGGATGCCATCAGCGATCCGGCGATGGGGAAGGTAGAGTAAGACGTCCGCCGGCGATCAGTGAATGATCTGCCGGCGGTTCGTTGACGATCAATCGGCCATCCGTTGGCGATTAGTCTGCCAGCAGCGCCGCGGCGAATTCGTCCGCGACGAAGGGCTGAAGGTCTTCCAGGCTTTCGCCCACGCCGATCCAGTACACCGGAATCGGGCGCACGCCCTGGCTGCCCGCCGCCACGGCGGCCAGCGTGCCGCCCTTGGCGGTGCCGTCCAGCTTCGTCACGACCAGACCCGTCAGATTGATGGCCGCATCAAACGCGCGGATCTGCGCCAAGGCGTTCTGACCCGTGTTGCCGTCCACCACCAACAGCACTTCGTGAGGCGCCGCCGCATCCGCCTTGCCGATGACGCGGCGGATCTTCTTCAGTTCTTCCATCAGGTGCAGCTGCGTGGGCAAGCGGCCGGCGGTATCCACCATGACCACGCCCATGCCGCGCGCGCGGCCCGCGTTCACCGCGTCAAACGCGACGGCGGCGGGGTCGCCGCCATCCTGCGAAATCACGCTGACGTTGTTGCGGCTGCCCCATTCCACAAGCTGCTCGCGGGCAGCGGCGCGGAAGGTATCACCTGCGGCCAGGAGCACACTGGCGCCCTGGCGCTGGAACGTGTGCGCAAGCTTGCCGATAGACGTTGTCTTGCCCGCGCCGTTCACGCCGGCAATCATCACCACCAGCGGCTTGGCGCTGTTCAGATTGAAGCCGCGCTCCAGCGGACGCAGGTGATCGGCCAGCAGTTGGCGCAGCGCCGTCTTGACCTTGGCCGGGTCTTCAATGCGTTCTTTCTTGACGCGTGCGCGCAGCGCGGTCAGCAACTTCTCGGTGGCCTCTAGGCCCGCATCGGCCATAATGAGCGCCGATTCGAGTTCCTCGAACAGGTTTTCGTCAACCTTGACGCCGACGAAAATGCCGCCAATGCTTTGACCGGTGCGCGACAAGCCCTGCTTCAAGCGCGACAGCCACGACGCCTTCTTGGGCGCCTCGGCAGCGGGTTCAGGTGCGGGGGCTGGTGCGACTGCGGCGGGTACCGGTGCAGGTGCGGCGACGACAGGCGCAGGCGTCACAATCGGGGCGGGCGCGGCAGGTACAGGTGCCGGAGCCGCGACTGGCGCAGCGGCGCGTACCGGTTCGAAAGCCGATGCGGGCGGTGCTGCCGGGGTAGCTGGCGCAGGTGACATTGCCGGGGCCACCGGCGGCGCGGCCACGGCGGGAGCGGCAACCGGTGCAGGCGCGATGGGCGTGGCTATCTGCGGCGCAACTGGCGGTGAAACCGGCGCAGGAATCGGATCAGCGGCAGGAACTGGAGCCGGTGCCGGTGCAGGAATCACCGGCGCGGCGGCGGGTGCTACGGGCGCGACTACGGCGTCCACGACCTCTGGCGGCGGCGCGGGCTGGACCGGCGCGGCGGGCGGAGGGGATTTTTTCTTGAAGAAGCGGCTAAACATGGGTAACAAGTATATTCGTATCGTCGGCGGCCAATACAGGCGCACCCCCATCGTCGTGCCCGACGTGGAGACGCTGCGCCCCACGCCCGACCGGGTGCGCGAGACGCTGTTCAACTGGTTGAATCATCTGTGGGCCGGCGAATTCGCCGACAAACAGGTACTGGATCTGTTCGCCGGCAGCGGCGCCCTGGGTTTCGAGGCGGCGTCACGCGGCGTGGCGCATGTGCAGATGGTCGAGCGGGACAAGACCGCCGCGTCCGCGCTGCGGACACTGCGCGACAAGCTCAAAGCCGACATGATACGCATCCATGTGGGCGATGCGATGCAGGTCGCCGAACGGATGGATGCGTCCCGATTTGACCTCATCCTGTTGGACCCGCCCTTCGGACAGGGCTGGCTGCCGCGCCTGTGGCCGATCCTGCCGGGTATTCTTAGCGAGCATGGGCTAGTCTACGTCGAGGCGGAAACCCCCATCGAAGCCCCCGACGGATTTCAGATCTTGCGGCAGGACAAGGCAGGCGCGGTCCACTACCACCTGCTGGAATTTGCTGCATTGCGCAAATAGATCAATAATCCGAGCTTCGGAGGATGGTGTACACCACTAATAACGGTACGGAGCTCGCATGATCATCGCTGTATATCCCGGCACTTTTGACCCGCTGACCCGGGGCCACGAAGACCTGGTCCGCCGTGCGGCCACGCTTTTCGACAAGGTCGTCGTGGGCATTGCCCACAGCCGCAACAAGAAGCCTTTTTTCAGCATCGACGAGCGCGTGGAAATCGCCCGGGAAGTGCTGGGCCACTATCCCAACGTGGAAGTGCAAAGCTTCGGCGGTCTGTTGAAGGATTTCGTCCGCGACCAGAACGGACGCGTCATCGTGCGCGGCCTGCGCGCCGTGTCCGACTTTGAATACGAATTCCAGATGGCCGGCATGAACCGCCATCTGCTGCCCGACGTTGAAACCCTGTTCATGACGCCGTCGGACCAATACCAGTTCATCTCGGGCACCATCGTGCGCGAAATCGCCCAGCTGGGCGGCGACGTCAGCAAGTTCGTGTTCCCGTCCGTGGAACGCTGGTTGCAGGAAAAGGCCAAGGAACGCCGCGAGCAGTCCTGGCCGGGCTGATCCGCCTGCGTGGCACCATCCTTGAAGGGCGCACTTTGCGCCCTTCTTGCGTTTTTCGCCCCAGCAGTACAATCAAGCCGCCTCTGGCTTAACCCTGCTGCCCATCATGGCCCTGCTCATCACCGAAGAATGTATCAATTGCGACGTTTGCGAGCCCCAGTGCCCGAACGACGCAATTTCCATGGGCGATGACTATTACGTCATTGATCCCGACAAATGCACGGAGTGCGTCGGCCATCACGACGAACCCCAGTGCAAGGTGGTGTGTCCGGTGGAGTGCATTGAACTGCACCCGCAATGGAACGAAGGCCAGGAACAGCTCATGGCCAAGTACCGCCGCCTGACCGGTGCCGCATGAGCGACGCCACACAGACAGGCATCAACCTTCCCCCCGCTTCCCACCACGCCCGCCGCGACATCTCCGCGTCGGCGATCGCGGCTGGCCTCGTGGCCGTGCTGGTCAGCTTCGGCGGCACCGCCGTGCTGATGGTGCAGGCGGGCCACGCGGCCGGGCTGGACGCGGCGCGCATCGGCTCCTGGATCGGATCGCTGAGTCTGGTGCTGGGCTTAGGCGGCGCGTTCTACAGCCTGCGCACGGGTCTGCCGATTGTCATGGCGTGGTCCACCCCCGGCGCGGCCTTGCTGGTGACGGCGCTGGCGGGCGTGCCCTTCAATGAAGCCATCGGCGCGTTCGTGCTGGCGGCGGGGCTGACGCTGGTCTGTGGCCTGTTCGGCTGGATCGACCCCATCTTGCGCCGTATCCCCGGCGAAGTCGCCGCCGCGATGCTGGCCGGCGTGCTGCTTAATTTCGGCATGGGCATCTTCACCAACATCAGCAAGCAACCGGCACTGGTGCTGACGATGTGCGCCGCCTACCTGCTGTGCCGGCGCTGGGCGCCTCGCTACGCGGTGCTGGTGGTGATGGCGGTGGCCGTCGCCCTGGCGTTCGCGCTCGACCTGATGCAGCTGAACCTTCTGGATTGGCGGCTTACCGAATTCGTCTGGACCACGCCCGCCTTCAGCGCGCAAGCCGCGGTCAGCTTGGGGATTCCCTTGTTTGTCGTGGCCATGGCGTCGCAAAACCTGCCCGGCCTGGCCATTCTGCAAGCGGCGGGCTATCGCCCCCCAGCGTCACGTTTGGTGGCCGCCACGGGCCTCTTGGGCTTGCTGGCCGCCCCGTTTGGCGCGCACAGCGTGACGATGGGCGCCATCAGCGCCGCCATCTGCACCGGCCCCGAAGCGCATCCCGACCCCGGCAAGCGCTATATCGCCGCCGCCACGTATGGACTGGGCTATGTGGGCTTGAGCCTCGTCGCGGGTGCCGTCGCCGTCTTCTTCCAGGCCTTGCCTGCCGCGCTGCTGGCGGCGCTGGCCGGCCTGGCCTTGCTGGGCACCATCATGGGCGGCATGGCCGCCGCCATGGCCAACCCGCAACGGCGCGAAGCCGCGCTCATCACCTTGCTGGCGACGGGGTCGGGGTTCAGTTTCTGGGGAATTGGATCGGCCTTCTGGGGCCTGGCGGCGGGCCTGCTGGCGCATGCCGCATTCGAATACAAGCGGGCTCGGGCCGGCGCATAAACTGCCCCGCCGGCCGTTTCAAAAAATCACGCCGGCCAGGCGGCCACGGGCGTATCCGGGTGTACTTTCATGATGCGGCAAGGCACCTGCACAAAATTTGAAATCCACGCGGCGGCGAGTTCGCCTTCGTCCACGACGTCAATCGTCTGCTCGCCCACCTTCATGCTGTAGCGCACGCTGTCGTCGTCTTCGATGACGTCCAGCGGAATATCCATGCGCAGCATGCCCGGCGCCTTCAGCACCAGATAGCCCAGGCGCAGCTCCACCGACACGTCGGCAAGCTTGGGGCACAGTTCGCGGTTCAGCCACTGGCCGGAATCATTGGCGACTAGCCATTGCCGGTGATAGGCGGCCGCAGTGGCTTGCGGCGTGAGGCCGCATTCCGCGATGGGCTGGAAGTGGTCGGTGCTCATTTGCCCAGCAAGCCCTTGAGCGCCTTGTCCACCGCCGCGCCGTTCTTGCCCTTGCCCGTGACGGCTTCGCGCAGCTTGTTCTCCAGGCTGCGCTTGAGGATGCCGCCAATGGCGTCTTTCCACAGCAGCGTATAGGTGGGCTTGTCGAACGGGCCTTTGACGTGCACGGGGATGGTCACGTCCTTCAGGTCGATCAGCTCTTTGCCTTCGTCGGTCGCAGCCGGATTGACGACGCGCGCGCGCGCCACCAAGTCCAGCTCATTCTTCACGAAGTCGATGGTGGCCGGATCGCCTTGGGTCACGCGCAGCAGCGGCGATACGACGTTCAAGCGCTTCACGGCGGCAACGCCCTTGGTGAAGGCCAAGTCCGCGTCCATCTCCGAGAATTCGGTCTGTTTGCTGGTGTCGGCCGGCACGGTTTCGTTCTGCGATTCCGCCGTGAACGCGGCCTTCAGCTCGCGCAGCGTCTGCGTCAGGTTGATGCCCTTGACCGCGCCATCGCGCAGACGCACTTGCACCGTGCCGCCCAGCCCGCTCTTCATGGCGTAGGCGTTTGCGCCCGCGGTCTTCAGGTCCAGCGCCAGGCTGCCGGTGCCGCTCAGCACGTTTTGCTTGGCCAGGTCCATCAGCAAGGGCTCAATGGAAATGCCCGCCAGTGACATCTTCGTGGCCAGCTGATTGCCTTGCGCCGCGTCCACCGACAACGCACCCGCCAGCTTGCCGCCGTACAGGCCAGCGGTAAGGCTGGAGATGTCGAGCTTGCCCTTGTCCAGTTTGACGGCGGCGGCCACGTCGTCGGCCTTCAGGCCGCGCATGACGAGCTTGCCCACCTTCAAGGTGCCGTTGACGCTGGGGCCAATCAGCGCCGACAGATCAATCGTGTCGTCGGCCGGTGCGGCGGGCGCGGCCGGTTGCGCCGGCTTGGAATCGTCCTTCTTGCCATCAGCGGGCGGCTTGGCAGGCGCGGCCACAACGGGCGGCACCAGCTTGTCCAGATCCAGCGTATCCACGGCCAACGCAAAGTTCACGGCGGGCGAGGAGGACAGCTTGGTGATGTCGGCGCTTAAGTCGAACTTGCCGCCTTCGAGCACGGCGTTGATCTTGCTGGTGGCCTGATCTTTGAGCAGGTCGACGTTCAGGCTGCCGATCACCGGAATCTGCAGGCTGCCCTTGGGCAGGCCCGGGTCGGTGATGTTGACGTCACCGCGCAGCGCCGCCAGTCCGCCGCTACGTTGCAGCAGGTTCAAGGTCAGCGGCGACGCAAAGTTCAGCTTGACCACGCGGTCGCCATTCTTGGACGTGCTGTCCACCTTGGCTTCCTTGATGTCCAGCTCAGCGGCGTTGCCGCTGATGCCGTTCAAACCAAAGCTGGCGTCCAGGCCGCTGACGCGCACGCGGCCGGTCAGGGCTTCGCCGGTGGCCGAGGCGGGCGAAATATTCAGCGCCGGCGCATCCACCGCCAGCTCAAAGGGGCCATCCGCCGATCCGCCCTTGGCGCGAACGGCCAGCTTTTCAATCTGCAATTGGCTCTTGTGCGGATCGATCGACAGCTTCGGCATGGCCACGCTGGCTTCCACACCGGTGGCGCGCGCGGCCGGGTCGGTGATATCGCCCTGGAAAACCACTTCCAGGCCGGCCACATCCAGCGCCGATTTCTGACCATTGAAAGCCAGGTTGCCACGCACCGCCAGGCTCTTGGCCTCGGCGCCGGGCAATTTGCCGTCCATGCGCAGGTCCAGCTTCTGGGCGGCGTAGCGCTTGGCGGACGGGTCCAGCGTCAGCAGGGCCTGCCCGGTCAGGTTGGCGTCCACACGCGGGTTGCCGCCTTCGACGCGCGCCGTCAGGCGCACATCGAACGGCTGGTTGAACGTGACGCGGCCGGTGTTGGCGTTGATCTTCGTGACCGCCACAGCCATGCCCGAAATCTCGTCCTGCAACTGCACTTCGCCGTCTTTCAAGTCCAGCCCGGCGATGTCGATCTGCATGTTGTTGCGCGACGCGGGCAAGGTGCCGCTGGTGATGGCTTGGGCCGCGGTCTGGGCGGCGCCCACCAGCGCTTCGGCGGGATTGGACGGCGCCGTCGTGGTGGCGGACGCGCCGCCAACAAGGTTGCTGAAGTTGAACTGGCCGTCTTTGCCGCGCACCACACGCGCCTTGAAGCCACTGATGGCCACGTGGTCCACCACGAAGCTATTCGACAGCAGCGGCCACACGGCCACCGCCAGGCGGGTGCTTTCGATGGACGCGAAGATATCGGGGCTATTGGGCTCGGACAGGGACACGCCCTGCACCGATAGACCAATGCGCGGGAAGAGCGAAAGCTCGATCTCGCCATCGATCGTGAGTGTGCGGTGATAGCGTTCTTGCACAAGCTCTTCGAGCTTGTACTTGTACGCGTTGGGGTCGAACGTCAGCAAGAAGATGGCCAGGCCAACGACGGCCACGACAACCAACACCACCAGGCCTATCAAAATGCGCTTGAACCACGTTTTCATTGCCGCCCCGTCGGTACCTCGACTGGAAATCCTTGAATGCCGCCCACCGCGCCAAGCGCGGGAGTGGTGCTGTAGCGGTGGAAAACCACACGCCAATTGGAGCTATCTGCCTTTTAGGGCGAGTCCTCGCTACTGCTGCAAGCCCGAAGCTGCGGCGCCAGAAAGGGAGGATCTACCAGGGAAGGCCTGCTGAAGACGCTGGCATGACCAGCGTGCAGATTCCGCTATCGTAACAAATCAGGCCGCCTTCGCGATGACTTGTCAGGTCGTGACACCAAAAACCGGACAAATCACATGCCTAAAAGCCCCAAAAACGGTGCTTTCAGCTGACGGCTTTCTGTCTGGCGGATTGTAGGACTAGAATAATTGATCAATCAATTATTGATGCATCCAACAATGTCCGCCCCCGCCCCCAGTACCCCGCACTCGCCCGGCCAGATGCTTCCTTTCCGGCAAACCCTGCTTGCCATGCTGGGCATGTGCTTCGTCATGATGATGGTCGCCATTGACCAGACCGTGGTGGGCACCGCGTTCCCGACAATTGTGGCCGAACTCAAGGGCTTCGAACTGTATGCATGGGTAGCGACGTCTTACCTGCTGACCTCCGTCATCACCGTGCCCATCTTCGGGCGGCTGGGCGATTACTATGGACGCAAGCCCTTCGTGGTGGCCGCCATCATCCTGTTCACGCTGGCCTCGGTGCTGTGCGGCGCGGCCAACAGCATGCTCACGCTGGTGCTGGCCCGCGCCTTGCAAGGCATCGGCGGCGGCATGCTGGTGGGCACCGCGTTCGCGTCCATCCCCGATCTGTTCCCGGACCCGCACGTGCGGCTGCGCTGGCAAGTCATGCTGAGCTCGGCCTTCGGTATCGCCAACGCCGTGGGGCCGACGCTGGGCGGCGCATTGACCGAACACTACGGCTGGCGCTCGGTGTTCTATGTGAACTTGCCGATCGGCATTCTGGGCTTGTGGTTCGTGTCGCGCTATTTGCCGCATCTGCGCAACCACACGTCGGGCAAGGTGCGGCTGGATTGGCAAGGCGCCGTGCTGATCGCGCTGGCGCTGGGCAGCCTGCAATTGCTGGTTGAACTGCTGCCCAAGGAAGGCTTCAGCACCGCGCTGGTGCTGCTGGCCGTGGGCAGCATCGCTGCGTTCGCTCTGCTGATCTGGTGGGAAAAGCGCTGCCCGCACCCGCTGCTGCCGCTGGACATGTTCCGCAACCGCGGCCTGGCCACGCTGTTCACGCTGGCGCTGCTGGTGGGCGTGACCATGTATTCGCTGCTGTTCTACGCGCCGCTGCTGCTGCAAGGCGGCTTTGGGCTGTCGCCCCAGGATGCGGGCTTGCTGATCACGCCCATGGTCGTTTTCATCACGGTGGGCAGCATCATCAACGGCCGCATCATCACGCGCATCCGTAACCCCAACCGCATGCTGTACGCGGGCTTTATGCTGATGGCGCTGTCCTGTTTGGGCATTGTCACCACGCATAGCTATACGTCACATGGGCTGATCGCCGCCTACATGCTGATGGCCGGCCTGGGCATGGGCTTCATCATGCCCAACCTGACCGTGTTCGCGCAGCAGACGGCGGGCCGCACGCATCTGGGCATCGCCACGGCGCTGTTGCAGTCGCTGCGGATGATTGGCGGCATGCTGGGCACGGCGGTCGTGGGCACGATGGTCAGCCACAGCTATTTCAGCGGCGTGGAATCCACGCTGCATGGCGCCTCCGCGCAATGGCTGCCCGAACTGAACGACCCGCAGATGCTGGTGAACCCGGCGGCCCAGACCCAGTTCCTGGCACAATTGGCGCATCAAGGCCAGGACGGGACGTCGCTGATCGAGATCGCGCGGGTTGCGCTGGTGGGCGCCATTCATGAAGGGCAGCTCATCGCGCTTGCCGTCGCCATCTTCGCGCTGTGGTGCGTGCGCCGCGTGCCCCTGGTGCAATTGGCGCGGCCTCCCAAAGCGGAGCCGGCCAGCGTCGGAGAATAGCTTTTGCCCAAACAACAACAAGGCCTGCAAGTCATCCAGCACATGGGGCAGACGTATCGCGTCATGCAAAGCGCATTCAGCAGCAAGGTGGGCCACGCCCTGCCCCGCTGGCGCATCCTGCTGGCGCTGCATGAATGCGGACCTTGTTCGCAAAAGCATCTGGCCGAACGCTGCCGCCTGGACCCCGCCTCCTTGACGCGGCAATTGCAGGCCATGCAGAAGCTGGGCTGGATATCACGCGCCGTGGACGCGCAAGACAACCGCCTGACAAACGCCACGCTTACCGACGCCGGCCAGGCAGTCGTGAACGAGGCCCTGCCCAAGCGCGCGGCCTTCTTTGAAGCCTCGTTGAAGGGCTTGTCAGC
>Ga0256876_1000423_pt1 | contig 10035 bp, 9 predicted proteins | sample MC6MC0419MT_FD_186340 | JGI IMG/M metagenome (GOLD analysis project Ga0256876, IMG submission 186340) | Metatranscriptome of enriched soil aggregate microbial communities from Iowa State University, Ames, United States - MC6-MC0419-MT... | ecosystem: Environmental > Terrestrial > Soil >...
ATTGCGCGATACGTCAGCCCTTCATGGCGATGCAGCACGAAGACGTCCAGGCTGCGCCGAGGCTGGGCGAGCAGGGCAGCTTCCAGGCGGCGCAAAATCTGATGGGCCGAGGCGATGTCGAAGGTGTCGGCCGCAAAGGCCACAGGCTGGGCGGCGGCGTAGTCAGCAGTGGCCGACATTTCGCGCGTGCGGCGGCGATGCCAGTCAGTGGCGATATTCGCGGCCACCCGAAATACGTACGCGCGGTCATTGTCCGGGCGGGTGCGGTCGTGGAATTCCGCCAGTTTGATCCAGGTGTCTTGCGCGCAGTCCTGGGCCACATCGCGCGAGCCCGTGCGCATCGAGAGAAAGCCCAGCAGTTCGCGGTAGTGGCGGAGAAATACGTCCGTAAGCGTCGACATGTCGCTGGCGTCCGGCGCCAGATGGAGTCAAATTCGCGACGAAGTATAAATGATAATGGTTATTATTAATAGTTAAATGGCGGCAGCGATGGGCGGCGCGCAAACCCGCCGCCCATCACTGGGCGTCAGGCTTCGCTCTGGTCGATCTCTTCCAGGGAACCCTGGATTTCAAGCCATTGCTCTTCGAGCTCGTCCATGCGTTTGCCGTGTTCGCCATGCTCCGCCATGACCTTTTGGCGTTCCGCGCGGCGTGCATCGGAATACAAGTCCGCGTCGGCAATGATGGCGTCCAGCGCGTGCAGTTTGGCGCGCAGTTTTTCCATCTCGGTCTCGACCTTGGCCAGCTTTGATTCCAGCGGCTTGCGCAGGGCGGACAGGCGTTGGCGCTGTTCGGCTTCGGCCCGGCGTTGGGCCTTGCGGTCCACGACCGGCTCGCTGCCTTCGGCGCTTTCCCGAGCGGCTTCTGCGCGTTCGCCCGCGTTGCGGGCGGCCAGCCAGTCTCGATAGTCTTCAAGGTCGCCGTCGAATTCGCGCACGGCGCCATCCGCAACAATCCAGAAACTGTCCACGGTGGTGCGCAGCAGGTGCCGGTCGTGCGAGACCAGCAGCATGCTGCCGCCAAAGTCGGCCAACGCGGCGGCCAGGGCCTCGCGGGTTTCGACGTCCAAGTGGTTGCTGGGTTCATCCAGCAGCAACAGGTTGGGCTTTTGCCAGACGATCAAGGACAGCGCCAGACGCGCCTTTTCGCCGCCCGACATCGGGCCGACTTTGCTGGTGACGGTGTCGCCCGAAAAGCCGAAACCGCCCAGATAGTTGCGCAGCTCTTGCTCGCGCGTTTCGGGCGCCAGCCGCGCCAGGTGGGCAATTGGCGTGCTGTCCACGTCCAACATGTCCAGCTGGTGCTGATGGAAGTAGCCGATGGCCAATCCGCGCGAGGCGCGGCGTTCGCCCGCCTGCACAGGAATTTCTTCCGCCAGTGTTTTGATCAGCGTGCTCTTGCCCGCGCCGTTCGCGCCCAGCACACCCACGCGGCTGCCCGCGCGCACCATCAAGGTCACGTCGCGCAGGATGGGAATCGCATTGCCCGCCGCGTCGGTATAGCCGGCCGACAGATGCTCGAGCGTGAGCAGCGGGTCAGGCACCTGATCGGGCGAGGGGATGCGGATATCGATGCCGGCCTCGGCGTGCAGCGGCGCCAGCACCTGCATGCGCGCCAGCGCTTTGACGCGGCTTTGCGCTTGCTTGGCTTTCGAGGCTTTGGCTTTGAAGCGGTCGATGAACCCTTGCAGGCGCGCGGTTTCGCGGGTCTGGCGTTCGTAGGCGATATTGGTCTGGCGCAAGCGCTCGGCGCGTTGCGTCAGGAAATCACCGTAGCCGCCGCGATAGCGCACCAGCTTGGCGTGGTCGAAATGCAGGATGGACTTGGCCACCGCGTCCAGAAACTCGGTGTCGTGGGAGATCAGCATGACGGTGCCCGGATAGGCGCCCAGCCATTTCTCCAGCCACAACATTGCGTCCAGATCCAAGTGGTTGGTGGGTTCGTCAAGCAGCAGCAATTCCGACGGCGCCATCAGCGCGCTGGCCAACGCCAGACGCATGCGCCAGCCGCCCGAGAAGCTCTCGACGGGCAGCATCCATTCGCTGGGCTTGAAGCCCAGGCCGGCCAGCAATTGCTCGGCGCGCGAGGCCGCGCTCCAGGCGCCGGCTTCGATCAGCGCGGCTTCCACTTCGGCAATCTGCGTGCCTTGGTCGTCCGTCAATTCGGCGCGGCGCGCCTGCAATTCGCGCAGGTGCGTGTCACCGTCGATGACGAATTCGCGGGCAGGGCGGTCGTCGGCGTCGAGCTCTTGCTTGACGCTGGCAATGCGCCAGCCAGCCGGCAGGTTCACATTGCCGGCGTCCAGGTCCAGCGCGCCCGTCAACAGCGCGAAAAGCGAGGACTTGCCCGCGCCGTTCTTGCCGACGATGCCTACGCGCTCGCCCGGGTGCACGACGAATTCAGCGCCGTCCAGCAACACTTTCGTGCCGCGGCGCAGGGTCAATCCAGTAGCGCGTATCACAGGGTGAGTTGCTCTCGGGTCAACAGCAGAAGCTGGTCGGACGCTTCTTCCGTATCCAGCCAGACGGGCGACAACTGCGGGAAGGCGGCTTCAAAGAAGTCGCGTTCGTGGCCGATCTCCAGCACGATCACGCCGTCGGGCGTGAGGTACTGCGGGGCCGCCGCCAGAATGCGCCGCACGAGGTCCATGCCGTCTTCGCCGCCGGCCAGCGCCAGATGCGGTTCGTGGCGGTATTCCTGCGGCAGCACGTCCATGGAACCGCTGTTCACATAGGGCGGATTGCAGATGATGACGTCGTACTGGCACGCGGGCAGGCTGTCGAACAGATTGCTTTCGTGCAGGTCCAGACGGTCTTGCAGGCCGTAGTCGTCCACGTTGCGGCGAGCGACTTCCAGCGCGTCAGCCGACACGTCCACCGCGTCAACATGCGCGTAGGGGAAAGCCGTGGCAGACAGGATGGCCAGGCAGCCCGAACCCGTACACATGTCCAGCACGTTTTCCACGGCCGTGGCGTCTTGCACCCAGGGCGACAGCCCTTGGTCCAGCAGTTCGGCGATGGGCGAGCGCGGCACGATGACGCGCTTGTCCACGTAAAAGCGGTGACCGCGCAGCCAGGCCTCGTTGGTGAGGTAGGCGGCCGGCACGCGTTCGGTAACGCGGCGTTCCAGCAGATCCAGCACGCGGTCGCGCTCTTCACGGACGACGCGGGCGTCCAGGAACGGTTCCAGCGTGTCCAGCGGCAGGTGCAGGGCGTGCAGCGTCAGGTAGACCGCCTCGTCCCAGGCGTTGTCGCTGCCGTGCCCCAGCGCCACCTGGGCGCCGTTCAGGCGCGACACCCCGTAGCGGATGAGGTCGCGCAGGGTGTGCAATTCTTGGCGGGCGGATTGATACATAACAGGCCTTGTATTCCCGGTTCAGCAAGCCGAACCGGGAAAAAACACCCCCCTCTGAAGGGGGCAGAGCGTCCGCGTAGCGGCGTTTTATTTAGGCAGCAGCAGGTTTTCCAGCGTGCGCCGATAGATGTTTTTCAGCGGTTCCAGCGAGGCGACTTCAACGCGTTCGTTAACCTTGTGGATCGTGGCGTTGCCCGGACCGAACTCAATCACCTGCGGACAGATCTTGGCGATGAAGCGGCCATCAGATGTGCCACCGGTGGTGGACAGTTCGGCGGTCACGCCCGTTTCGGCGTGAATTGCCTGCACCAGCGCGTCCGTCAACGACCCGCGCGGGGTCAGGAACGGCTCGCCGCCCAAGTCCCAGTCCAGGTCGTATTCCAGGCCGTGTTTGTCCAGCACCGCATGCACGCGGGCCTTCAGGCTTTCAGGCGTGCTGGCCGTCGAGAAACGGAAGTTGAACAGCGCCACGGCTTCGCCAGGCACCACGTTCGTGGCGCCGGTGCCCGAGTTCAGGTTCGACACCTGGAACGTCGTGGGCGGGAAGTACTCATTGCCCTGATCCCATTCAATGCTGACGATCTCGGCCAGCGCCGGCGACAACTGGTGCACCGGGTTGCGCGCCAGGTGCGGATACGCCACGTGGCCCTGGATGCCCTTGACCGTCAACCTGCCCGACAACGAGCCGCGGCGGCCGTTCTTGCAGGTATCGCCCAGCACGTCGCCCGAGGTCGGCTCGCCGACGATGCAGTAGTCCAGCTGTTCGCCGCGTGCTTTCAGCGCGTCGCAAACGATGGCGGTGCCGTCGATGGACGGGCCTTCTTCGTCGGACGTGATCAGCAGCGCGATCGAACCGTCATGTTGCGGGTGGGCCGCCACGAATTCCTCGGCCGCCACCACGAAGGCGGCGATCGAGCTTTTCATGTCGGCCGCCCCGCGGCCGTACAGCCAGCCGTCGCGTTCAGTGGGCACGAACGGATCGCTTTCCCACTTTTCGCGCGGACCCGGAGGCACCACATCGGTGTGACCGGCGAACACGGTCAGCGGCGCGGCGCTTCCGCGCCGGGCCCACAGATTGGTGACGCCGCCCTGTGCGATGGTCTCGCACGTGAAGCCGATGCGCTCGAGCCGGGCGGCAAGCGCCGCCTGGCAGTCTTCATCCGCCGGCGTGACCGACGGGCGGGCGATCAGGTCCTTGACCAGATCCAGTACGGCTGACGTGCTCATTTACGCCCTCAGCAAATCATTGATGCTGGTCTTGGCGCGCGTTTGCGCGTCAACACGCTTGACGATGACGGCGCAAGCCAGGCTGTGCGAGCCATCGGCCGACGGCAGCGAACCCGGAACGACGACCGAACCCGAGGGCACGCGGCCGTAGGTGATCTTGCCGGTGGCGCGATCAAAAATCTTGGTGCTTTGCGACAGGAACACGCCCATGGCCAGTACCGAGTTTTCTTCCACGACCACGCCTTCCACGACTTCCGAACGGGCGCCGATGAAGCAGTTGTCTTCGATGATGGTGGGGTTGGCTTGCAGGGGTTCCAGCACGCCGCCGATGCCCACGCCGCCCGACAGGTGGACGTTCTTGCCGATCTGGGCGCACGAACCGACGGTGGCCCAGGTGTCGACCATCGTGCCTTCATCGACGTAGGCGCCGATGTTCACGTAGGAGGGCATCAGGATGACGTTGCGGCCGATGAAGGCGCCGCGGCGGGCGACGGCCGGCGGAACCACGCGATAGCCGCCTTGCTTGAAAGCGTTGTCCCCGTATTCCGAGAACTTGAGCGGCACCTTGTCGTAGAACTGCAGCGGGGCCTGGCCCATGATGGCGTTGTCGTTCAGACGGAACGACAGCAGCACGGCCTTCTTGATCCACTGGTGCACAACCCAGTCGTCGTTGATTTTCTCGGCCACGCGCAAGCGGCCCAGATCCAGGCCGTCGATGGTGTGTTCCACCGCTTCGCGCACTTCGGCGCTGGCGTCGGCGGGCGACAGGTTGGCCCGGTCGTCCCAGGCTTTTTCGATGGTGGTCTGCAGGTCGAGAGTCATATCGGCTCAGCTTTTAAAGGTTGATCAAACAGAAGTATGTACAAAATGGGCGATGCGTTCGGCTGCCTGCACGCAGTCAGCCAAAGGCGCCACCAACGCAATACGGATGCGGCCGTGGCCGGGGTTCACGCCATGCGCTTCCCGCGCCAGGAAGCTGCCCGGCAGAACGGTAACACCGGTGCGGCCATAAAGGTCGCGCACAAACGCCGTATCCGAGCCCGGCGTGGCCGCCCATAGGTAAAAAGACGCTTTCGGGCGTGACACATCCAGCACTTTTTCCAGGATAGGCACGACCGCGTCGAACTTTTCACGGTACAGGCGGCGGTTGTCTTTCACGTGCGCCTCATCCGTCCAGGCGGCGATGCTGGCCGCGGATACCAGCGGACTCATCGCACTGCCATGATACGTGCGGTACAGCAGGAAGCGGCCAATCAGCGCCGCGTCGCCCGCCACGAAACCCGAGCGCAGGCCCGGCACGTTGGACCGCTTGGACAGGCTGGAGAACGCCACCAGATTGCGGTAGTCGTCCCGGCCCAAGCGGCGCGCCGCCTGCAAGCTGCCCAAAGGCGCATCGCCTTCGTCCAGGTAGATTTCGGAATAGCACTCGTCTGACGCAATCACGAAGCCGTAGCGGTCAGACAGCTTGAAGAGCGTTTCCCATTCGTCCAGCGACATCACGTTGCCCGCCGGGTTGCCCGGCGAGCACACGAACACCAGGCGCGTCTTCTTCCAAACGTCGTCCGGCACCTGATTCCAGTCGCTGGAAAAATTGCGCAGCGGGTCGGCGTTGACGAAATAGGGCGTGGCGCCTGCCAACAACGTGGCGCCTTCGTAGATTTGATAGAACGGGTTGGGGCAGATCACCACCGACCCGGCCGAAGGGTCAATCACCGTCTGCGTAAAAGCAAACAGGGCCTCGCGCGAGCCCAGCGCCGGCAGCACCTGCGTGTCGGCGTCGGGGGCGGGAATGCTGTAACGGCGCGCCAGCCAGCCGGCAATCGCCTGCCGCAACGCGGGGTCGCCCTTGGTCGACGGGTACACGGACAGCCCGCCCATGTGGTCGCGGATGGCTTGCGCCACACGCTCCGGCGCGGCGTGTTTAGGCTCGCCAATCGACAAGTTGATGGGCGTCAGACCGTTCTGTTGCGCGGCGGCCGAAGCCAGCAACGCGCGCAATTTTTCGAACGGATAGGGGTGTAAAGCATCGAGGCGCGGATTCATGACGCAAGATTTTAACAAGCAAGCTACAATAGCGGGCTTGACCTTTAGCGAAGGTGGCGAAATTGGTAGACGCACCAGGTTTAGGTCCTGACGCCGTAACAGGTGTAGGGGTTCGAGTCCCCTCCTTCGCACCATTTTTCCCAATAAAATCAACAACTTAGTTTTTTGGCTTCGTTGGTCTGGATTTTTGGGAGTGTTTTGGGTGAGCTTTGGGGCCGTTCTGTCTCCAGAATGTCACCGTAGTACTTGTCACTTGATGCCCGCTTTTCCCGCCATAGGCCCACGGCCTTGCCTCCGGCACCGGGATCAGCGGTCGGCATCCCTTTCCCGTAGTCGCCGATGATCATAGCCCCGTTCCAGGGGCTCATTTGTTGCGCCTCCGAACGATGCGGGCATGCTGACGCCTTCGCGTAAAAGCGAAGAGCAGACCCCATCTTGCATCAGAGTGAAAGCCGGGGAGGGATGTATCATTTGGAAACGGTTGTATCTTTGCTGCCGCCAAGCGCCCATAGTCTGCGCGGGAATATTTTTTCCCTGTACATCTAGGACTTACATTGAAGATTGAAACAGGTATCGTGAAGTGGTTTAACAATGACAAGGGCTACGGCTTCATTTCGCCGGAACTTGGTGGAAAGGACCTCTTCGCGCATTACTCGGAAATTCAGGGTGACGGGCACAAATCTCTAGAAGAGAACCAGCGCGTTTCATTCGTTGCCGGCCAAGGACAAAAAGGTCCTCAGGCGACAATGATCAAATCGATTTAAGCGCTAAGCAGCTTGCTGTAAAGCAAGCTGCTTGGTAGCACGTGTGGGGCCGAATCCTTTGAAACATTGGATTCGGCCCTTTCGTTTTGGGCCCCGCGCCGCCGCCTTGCCGCATCGACGTCCGGTAACATCCGGGCTCGATCAACCATTTCTTGGGTGTCAGGATGCTGCGCGATCTGGGCTGGTCGTTCTCGAGTGTCTGCGCGCTGCTTTGCGGCGCTGCGACCGCCTACCTGCATTGGTGGGTGGTGATGCACCTGGGGCTGTGGCCGTACATCATCTTCGAATTGATACCCGGGCTGCCGGGGCTGGCCTTCGGCTTTTATGCCATCCACCAATCGAATAGCAAAATTGCGTGGCTTGGCGTGCTGCTGTCGCTATCGCCGCTGGTGACCTGGCTGAGTCTCTGACGCTGGGTGCATTCAGCGAGGGCGCTGCATGCAGCAGCCTTTCGCCTTCGACGTTTCGAATTCCGTCTTCAAGCTTCCGCGTCCGGCGCCGGCCGGTTCGGAAAGACGTTCAGCGACATGATGTCGCTTTCGTATTCCGTCATCAGCATGCCGACCAGGTGGCCGTGCAACAGGCCGAAGCGGGTCCAGTTCAAGGGTTCGCTGCCCGGCAGCAAGTCCAGCAGCAGAAGCTGACCCGTGCGCACAGTGCCTACGAAGTAAGCCCGTTCATCCAGGCCGCCCGCAGCGGGCGCATGGAAAATCTTCACGGCGCGCCCGGTGTCGTCTTTGCGCCAGGCGCTTGTGCCGCGGGCGCTGGCGTCGTCGGTGCGCTTCAGATTGTTCTGGATGGTGGTCCAGAGGCCTTTGGCGTTCGGGGTGTGGACAACGATCGTCATGGCGCTGGGTTTCCGTATTGGCGGGCAACACGGAAATTATCCAGATCATGCCGTCCAGGACAAGCCCCCATCACATCACACGCTTCGGCCTCTGGAAAATCCGCACTCAGTTCTTGATCTTGATGCGGTCGCGGCGCTTCTCGGTTCTGGGTTCTACATCCCGGCCCAGTTCCACATCCATCAAGATTGCCGCATGGACTTTTGCGCGGCTGGCTTCGATGCGATGCGCGCATGCTCAGCCCCGGTCGGCGGCCACCGACAACTTCTTATCCAGCTCTTGATGGCGGCGACGCTTGTTTTCCGTCGACATATTGCTGAGTTCTTGATCGGTGATTAAACGCATGGGTTTCTCCTTGGTGAAACGCGAGGGTTGCAAGACTGAAACGGGCGAGCGCCCGCATGGCGCGCGTGAATGTCACGTCGGGCCACGATGTGTTTTTTTGTTATTCAGTGATTGGGCAAGCGTCGAATTTCGAAGCGTGCGCAGAGAAGGCAAGATCAAAGAGCGGGCGTAGTTTGACAGCTTAAATATTTATTGCAAGTCATTGAAAAATAACGAGAAAAATATATAAAAATTCGCCGTTCCATATACTTTCAAGCGGCTTTGGATACTTTTCCCGCACCGAAAAAATCCGCGCGAAACAGGGTTTGTCCTGATGCCCCAACGCCTTGACACCCCTACGCGCAACCCATAAAGTCACCGCACAGATTTAGATAAAAGACCATCTGTAGGGTGGTCTTTTATTGCGCGCAGTTTGCGTCGACCTCTTACAGAAATAATTCCAAGAGGAGACGACTGTGCAATCATCGACCGTAAAAATACGTGGCATCGACGATGTCATTGCTTTTATTGATTCACGCCCAGGTATTACTGGCCGAGCCGGCCTGATTTGGTGGCTGGCGCTGGGTGGCCTGTTCCTGGACGCCTTCGCAAACTCCGCACTGAGCGCGGGCCTGGGGCCCATGACGCGCGACCTGGGCCTGAAAGCCGGTCAAGTTGCGTTGATGACGTCATTTGCCGCCTGGGTCGCCATTGCGTTCAACCCCATCGGGGGCTGGATGGCGGATCGCTGGGGCCGCATCCGGCCGTTGATCATCGCAAAGTTTCTGGCCGTCATCGGCGCGCTGCTGGTGATGTTTGCGCCTAGTTTCGAAGTCATCCTGGTGGGCCGCTTCTTTGTCGGCGCGGCGTATGGCATTGATTTCGCAATTGCCATGGCCGTGTTGGCGGAGTTCACGCCGGTGAAGTTCAAGAGCCGCCTGAACACCTGGCAGGGCATGTGGTACACGGCGGTCTGCACGAACCTGCTGCTGGCCTTGCTGTTTTTCTCGTGGGACGTGGGCGATTCGATCTGGCGGTATTCGGTTGCGGCCACGGCCATCTTTGCCGTCGTGATTCTGGTGCTGCAACTGAGCTACATGGTTGAAAGCCCGATCTGGCTAGCGCGCAAAGAGCGCGTGGAGCAAGCGGCGCTGGCCATGACCAAGATCTACGCACAGCCATTCGCCGCCGCGCCTATGCATGAGCGCATTCCTGTCACGAACCAGGCCAAGCGCGGTATCGCCAACGTGCTGCTGATCTTTCGCGGCGTCTACCTGCCGCGCACCATTCTTGCCGCCACGGTCCAGATCGGCCAGTCGATCCAGTATTTCGCGGTGGGCTGGTATCTGCCGTTGATCAGCGCTGCGCTGTTCGGCAAGGATTTCGTCTTCGCCACCATCGGTGCGCTGGTGTTCAACGTGTTCGGCATCTTCGGCGGCTTTTTGTCGCCGTACATCGGCCGCAAGCTGGGCCTGCGG
>Ga0256876_1000426_pt1 | contig 10013 bp, 6 predicted proteins | sample MC6MC0419MT_FD_186340 | JGI IMG/M metagenome (GOLD analysis project Ga0256876, IMG submission 186340) | Metatranscriptome of enriched soil aggregate microbial communities from Iowa State University, Ames, United States - MC6-MC0419-MT... | ecosystem: Environmental > Terrestrial > Soil >...
CGGCGCGAAGTCGAGGCCGTCCACGAGCCCCAGCGCCAGCCGCTCGGCGCCGGCCCAGGCGATCATCGCGCCGTTGTCGCCGCAGAGCGCGAGCGGCGGCGCCACCATGGGCGCCCCGAGGTCGCCCGCCAGAGCCTGAAGAGCTTTCCGGATGGCGCCGTTGGCCGCGACGCCGCCGGCGACCACCAGCGCGCTCGGGGCCCCGAAGCGCTCGGTGAACGCGCGGGCGCCGGCGCGCGTGCGGTTCGCGACCACGTCCACCACCGCAGCCTGGAAGCCGGCGCAGAGGTCCGCGACGTCCTGGTCGCTGAGGGGGGCGTTGCGCTCGGCTTCGAGCCGCACGGCGGTCTTGAGGCCGGACAGCGAGAAATTGGGTTCGGCGCGGCCGTGCATCGGCCGGGGAAAGGCGAAGCGCTTGGGGTCGCCGACCAGGGCGGAAAGCTCCACCTGCGGTCCGCCGGGATAGCCGAGGCCCAGCATCTTCGCGACCTTGTCAAAGGCCTCGCCCAGCGCGTCGTCGAGCGTCGTGCCGAGCCTCAGGTACCGGCCGACGCCGAGCACCGCAAGCAGCTGGGTGTGCCCGCCGGAGGCGAGCAGCAGCAGATAGGGGAAGGCGACGCCGTCGGTGAGGCGCGCGGTGAGCGCGTGAGCCTCCAGGTGGTTCACGGCCGAGAACGGCTTGTCCGCCGCGAGCGCCAGCGCCTTGCCCGCCGTCAGGCCGACGATGACGCCGCCCACGAGGCCGGGACCGGCGGCGGCAGCGACGCCGTCGAGCTCGCCGAGCGTCACGCCAGCGTCGGCCAGCGCCTTGGCCACCACGCCGTCGAGCGCGTCGATGTGGGCGCGCGCCGCGATCTCCGGCACCACGCCGCCGAAGGCCTCATGCGCCTCGAACTGCGCCCGCACCACGTTGGACAGCACCTCGCCCGGCCTCTCGCCGCTCCGCCGCACGACGGCGGCGGCGGTCTCGTCGCAGGTGGTCTCGATGCCGAGGACGAGCATGGGGCTCAATCGGTCTCCGAAGGGGGAGAGCCAGACATAGCGGGCGGGGCCGCGTTGCGCCATGGGACCCATCGCCGTCACGGTCCGGCTTGACCGGACCATCGATGTCCGACGTCGATCTCGACGATCGCGATCTGCTCAGCTCTCGCCGGCTTCCAGCACCGCGCGCAGCCGCGCACGGTTCAGCGCCAGCCACTGCAGCGCGATCAGCAGATAAGCGTTGCTTGCGACCTGGCTCTCGAGCGCCGCGACCGCGGCGTCGATCGGGACCGCGAACGGGCGGGTCAGCTCGCGCTCGTCGGCCGCGCCGGCGTGCTCCGGCAGCGCGCTGGCGTCGACGGACGCGAGGAACAGCGTGGCGTGCTCGTCGACGATGCCGGGCGTCGGCAGGAAGGTCAGCAGAGGCTGCGACAGCGCGAGCGCCACGAGGCCAGTCTCTTCCGTGAGCTCGCGGCGCGCGGCGAAGGCGGCGTCCTCGCCCGGCTCCATGCGGCCGGCGACGATCTCCACGAGGTCGCCCTTGCCGGTCGCGAGCGCGGCCGGGGCGCGGAACTGGCGGATGAACACGATCTCGTCGCGGGCGAGGTCCACCGCGATCACCCCCACGCACGGCCCTGCGCGCAGGACCTCGCGCTCCTGCACGATGACGCCGCGGCCGGCTGCCTCGGGCAGGGTCGCGCGCCACAGCTCCAGCCGGCGGTAGCCGTCGTGCAGCAGCCTCGGCCCCTCGAACGCCACGTCGGCGACCCGGGCGGCCAGGATGTCGTCGTCGGTCACGTCGGCGCTCACTGGGCCACGGCCTCGGTTTCGCGGGCCTCGAGGTCGAAGGCGGCCGCCAGAAGCGCGCGGGTGTAGTCGGTCTTCGGCTGCGCGAACACCTCGGCGGAGGGCCCGTGCTCCACCACCTTGCCGTTGCGCATGACCACGAGGTCGTTCGCCAGCGCGCGCACCACCTTCAGGTCGTGGCTGATGAACAGGAAGGAGAGCTTGCGCTTGGCTTGCACCGCGCGCAGCAGGTCGACGATCTGCGCCTGCACCGACATGTCGAGCGCCGAGGTCGGCTCGTCCAGCACGATGAAGGCGGGCTCCAGCGCGAGCGCGCGGGCGATGGCGATGCGCTGGCGCTGGCCGCCGGAGAACTCGTGCGGATAGCGGTCGAGCGCGTCGGCGCCGAGCCCCACGTCGGAGAGCGCCTTGGTGGCCGCCTCGCGCCGCGCCGCGGGCTTCAGCCGCGTCCCCTGCACGTCGATGCCCTCGGTGACGATGTCGAGCACCGTCATGCGCGGGCTGAGCGAGCCGTAGGGATCCTGGAACACGATCTGCATGTCGGCGCGCAGCGGCCGCATCGCCGCCGCGTTGAAGCCCTCGATCGCCTGGCCGAGATAGGCGATGCGCCCCTCGCTCGCGATCAGCTTGAGGATGGCGAGGCCGAGCGTGGTCTTGCCCGAGCCGCTCTCGCCGACGACGCCCAGCGTCTGGCCCTCGCGTACGGTGATGGAGACGCCGTCGACCGCCTTCACATGGCCGACCGTCTTGCGCAGCAGGCCGCGCTTGATCGGGAACCACACCTTCAGGTCCGCGACCTCGACGATGGCGCGCGCGGCCGGATCGAGCGGCGGCGGCGCGCCCTTGGGCTCGGCCGCCAGAAGTTTCTTCGTGTAGGCGTGCTGGGGCGCGGCGAACACCTGAGCGGTCTCGCCCTGCTCGACGATCTTGCCCGCGGTCATGACGCAGACCCGGTCCGCGATGCGCCGCACGATGCCGAGGTCGTGGGTGATGAACAGCATGGCCATGCCGAGCCGGCCCTGCAGCTCCTTCAACAGCGCAAGGATCTGCGCCTGCACCGTCACGTCGAGCGCGGTGGTCGGTTCGTCGGCGATCAGCAGGTCCGGCTCGTTCGCGAGCGCCATAGCGATCATCACGCGCTGGCGCTGGCCGCCCGAAAGCTGGTGGGGATAGGCGTCCAGCCGCTCGGCTGCGTCCGGGATTCCGACCTGGTCGAGCAGCTCCAGCGTCCGCTCCCGGCACTTCGCGGCCGACCAGCCGCGGTGCACCTTCAGCACCTCGCCCACCTGCCGCTCGATGGTGTGGAGCGGGTTCAGCGAGGTCATCGGCTCCTGGAACACCATGGTGATGTCCGCGCCGCGCACCTTGCGCAGCTCGCGCTCGGAGGCCTTCAGAAGGTCGCGGCCGTTGAACAGGATCTCGCCGGAGGGGTGCCCCGCGGCGGGATAGGCCAGCAGCCGCACGATCGACAGCGCCGTGACCGACTTTCCGGACCCGCTCTCGCCGACGATCGCCAGCGTCTCGCCCTTGGCGAGATCGAACGACACCCGGTCGACCGCAAGCGCCCGCCCGCCCTCGCGGGCGAAGTCGACGGAGAGGTCGCGGACGGAGAGCAGGGGGGCGTCGGTCATCGGAAGGTCTTCCGCGGGTCGAAGGCGTCGCGCACGGCTTCGCCGACGAAGATCAGCAGCGACAGCATCAGCGCGATCACGACGAAGCCCGAGATGCCGAGCCAGGGCGCCTGCAGGTTCGACTTGCCCTGCGCCAGCAGCTCGCCGAGCGACGGCGAGCCCGGCGGCAGGCCGAAGCCGAGGAAGTCGAGCGCGGTCAGCGTGGTGATGGAGCCCGACAGGATGAAGGGCATGAAGGTCAACGTCGCCACCATCGCGTTCGGCAGCAGGTGGCGGAACATGATCGCGCGGTCGGAGACGCCGAGCGCCCGGGCCGCGCGGACGTATTCGAAGTTGCGGCCGCGCAGGAACTCCGCCCGCACCACGCCGACGAGCGCGGTCCACGAGAACAGCAGCAGGATGCCGAGCAGCACCCACACGTTGGGCGCGAGCACCGACGACAGGATGATCAGCAGGTAGAGCGTCGGCACCGAAGTCCAGATCTCGATGAAGCGCTGGAACAGCAGATCGATCCAGCCGCCGAAATAGCCCTGGACCGCGCCCGCCAGCACGCCGATGACCGATGACAGCACCGCAAGCGCGAGGCCGAACAGCACGGAGAGCCGGAAGCCGTAGATCAGCCGGGCCAGCACGTCGCGTCCCTGGTCGTCGGTGCCGAGCCAGTTCCATTCGAGGTCGGCGCAGGTCCGGGCCTTGGGCGCGCTTCCCCCTTGCGTCGGCGTGGCGTCGCCTTCGGGCGTGCGGCCGACCGAGGCCTTCGAGCACTGCGCGTCGGTCAGCATCCAGGTCGGCGCCGAGGGCGCCGGCGTCGGCAGGTTGAGGTTGATGGTGCGGTAGGAGTAGCGCACCGGCGGCCAGATCATGTAGCCGCCGCCATCCTTGATCAGCTTCTGCAGATAGGGGTCGCGGTAGTCCGCCTCGGTCTCGAACTCGCCGCCATAGGCGGTCTCGGCGTAGGTGACGAGCGCCGGCACGAAGAACGCGCCGTCGTGCTTCACCAGGAACGGTTTGTCGTTCGCGATGAACTCGGCGAACAGCGTGACCACGAACAGCAGCAGGAACAGCACGAGGGACCAGTAGCCCCGCCGGTTCGCCTTGAAATTGGCGAGCCTGCGCCGGTTGATCGGCGAGAGCCTCCCACGCGGCTCGATGGGCATCGGCGGCGCTCCGGGCGAGGGCGGCGGAGCGGCGAGCGCGGCGTCGGTCATGCGCGGGCGCCTTCGCGGCGTTCGCCGCAGCCCTTGTCCCGGCTTTGAGCCGGGACCCAGAACCGCAAGCTTCGCCAGCACGAATCGAACGGCGGCAATGAAGCTTGCGCCCGCGGCGCGTATGGGGCCCGGCTCAAGTCCGGGACAAAAAGGAGGGCGAGATCGCGCATCACGTCTCCCGCGTCTCGAAGTCGATGCGGGGATCAACCCACATGTAGCTGAGGTCCGAGATCAGCGAGACCACAAGGCCGAGCAGCGAGAAGATGTAGAGGCTGGCGAACACCACGGCGTAGTCGCGGTTCACGATCGACTCGAAGCCGAGCAGGCCGAGGCCATCGAGCGAGAAGATGGTCTCGATCAGCAGCGCGCCGGTGAAGAACGCGCCGATGAAGGCGCCCGGGAAGCCCGCGATCAGCAGCAGCATCGCGTTGCGGAACACATGGCCGTAGAGCACCTGGTTTTCGCTCAGGCCCTTCATCCGCGCGGTCTGGACATACTGCTTGCGGATTTCGTCCAGGAACGAGTTCTTGGTCAGCAGCGTGGTGGTGGCGAAGGCCGAGATGCCGAGCGCGATCAGCGGCAGCGTCAGGTGCCAGAAGTAGTCGACGATCTTCCCCCAAAGCGAGAGCTGATCCCAGTTGTCGGAGGTGAGGCCCCGCAGCGGGAACCAGTCGAGGAAGGTGCCGCCGGCGAACAGCACCACCAGCAGGATGGCGAACAGGAAGCCCGGGATCGCGTAGCCGATCACGATTACGGTCGAGGTCCAGACGTCGAAGCGCGAGCCGTCGCGGATCGCCTTGGCGACGCCGAGTGGCACCGAGATCAGATACGAGATCAGGGTCATCCACAGGCCGAGAGAGATCGACACCGGCATCTTCTCGAGGATGAGGTCAATTACGTCGATGTCGCGGAAGTAGCTGCGGCCGAAATCGAAGCGCGAGTAGTCCCAGACCATCTTCAGGAAGCGCTCGTGCGCCGGCCGGTCGAAGCCGAACTGCTTTTCAAGCTGCTTGATGAAGGCCGGGTCGAGCCCCTGCGCGCCGCGGTACTTGGACGTCACGGGGTCGCTGGAGACCGAGCGCTGGGTCGGCGAGAGATCGGCGCCCGAGCCGCCCGAGAATCGGTCGGTGGCGTTGGTCCCCTGCCCCGTCACCTCCGCGATCACCCGCTCCACCGGCCCACCCGGCGCGAACTGGATGATGACGAAAGAGACCAGCATGATTCCAAGGATGGTGGGCACGATCAGCAGCAGGCGGCGTGCGACGTAAGCGAGCATGCGGCGTCAGGCCCTCGTCGCGGGGATTAAGGCGCGGCTCTCCCCTCCCCCTTGCGGGGAGGGGCCGGGGGTGGGGGTGGTTCCGAAAAGGGCGGTGTCCATCGGCAGGGGCGCCGGTTTCCCCCTGCGCGTAACAGCGACGTGGCGCATCATTCTGCGCGACCCTCACCCCTAACCCCTCCCCGCGAGGGGGAGGGGGACAGGCGCGCGGCGCGAAGGATCCCGCTCGAAAAACTCACGCCTTCACCCCCGCCTTCGTCGCCTTGTCCGCGTCCCACCACCAGGTCTCCAGAGTCCCGCGCGTGAAGCGGGGCTTTTCCGGCGGATGGCCGTAGGCGTCCCAATAGGCGAGCGTGTGCGTGTCCTTGTACCAGGCGGGAACCCACAGGCGCAGCGCGCGCAGCACGCGGTCGAGCGCGCGGGCGGCGATGTGCAGCTCGTCCCGGCTCTTGGCGGCGATCATGGCCTCAATCAGCGCGTCAACGGCGGGGTTCGCGAGGCCCGACAGGTTCTGCGAGCCCGGCAGGCTGGCGGATTCCGAGGCGTAGACCTGCCGCAGGCCTTCGCCCGGCGTCGCGTCCATGCTCATGCGGCGGCTGACGACGTCGAAATCGAAGCTGTTGGTGCGGCTTTGATACTGCGCCGGGTCCACCTGCCGGATGGTCCCCTCGATCCCCAGAACCTTCAGGTTCTTGATGAACGCGCTGAGGTGCGGCTCGAACGAGGGCTCGAACTCCAAGAACTCAATGGTCAGCGCCTCTCCGCCGGCGTTCACGGCGCGGCCATCCTTGATGACCCAGCCCGCCTCGCGCAGCAGCCGCGCGCCCTCGCGCAGCCGTGTGCGATCCTGGCCCGAGCCGTCGGAGACCGGCGGCGCGATCGGCTCTCCGAACGCCTCCTCCGGGATCTTGCCCCGGAACGGCTCGAGCAGCGCCAGCTCCGCCCCTGCAGCCGGGCCGGTCGCCATCATCTCCGGCGCGCCCTGGAACACCGAGACCGTGCGCTTGTAGGCGCCGAACATCAGGTTCGCGTTCATCCACTCGAAGTCGAAGGCGAGCGCGATGGCGGCGCGGGTGCGCGGGTCCTGGAACTTCGCCCGGCGCAAATTCATCCAGAGCCCTTGCGAGCCTGAAGGCGTCAGGTCCGGCAGCGTTTCGCGCCTAACCTTGCCCTCGCGCACGGCGGGGAAGTCGTAGCCGGTCGCCCAGACGCGGGAGGTGAACTCCTCCCGGAACAGGTAGGCCTTGCCCTTGAACGCCTCGAACGCCACCGCGCGGTCGCGGAAGAACTCGTAGCGCACGGCGTCGAAGTTCCACTGGCCGGCGTTGACCGCGAGGTCCTTCGCCCACCAGTCGGTCACGCGCTCGAAGGTGATGGAGCGGCCGGGCTCGACGCGGCCGACCTTGTAGGCGCCGGAGCCGAGCGGCGCCTCCATGCCGGCGGCCTCGAAATCGCGGGTCGCGTACCAGGCCTTGGAGAAGATCGGCAGACCCGCCACCGTCAGCGGCAGGTCGCGGGTGCGCTTCGGCGAAAGGCGCAGGACCACCGCGTCCTCGGCCTCCACGTCGACGGATTCAAGGTCGCGGATCGCCTGGGCGATCAACGGGTGGCCCTTGGCCTTCAGCGTCTCGAACGACCACTTCACGTCCTCGGCGGTGAGCCGCGAGCCGTCGTGGAACCTCGCCTCGGGGCGCAGACGGAAGCGGAAGGCGAGGCCGTCGCCGGAGACCGCGACGGATTTCGCGACGAGACCGTAGAGCGCGTCCGGCTCGTCGAAGGCGCGCACCATCAGCGTGTCGAAGGTGAGCTGCATGCCCTGCGCGCCGTCTCCTTTCAGGATAAAGGCGTTCAGCGTGTTGAAGGTGGTGAAGCTCTGGTTCAGCGCGGTGGTCGAGGGCGTCTGCGAGAACGAGCCGCCTTTCGGGGCGTCAGGGCGCACGTAGTCGAAGGCCTGGAAGTCGGGCCCGTATTTCAGTTCGCCGAACGCGGAGATTCCGTGACGCTCTGGGCCGAACGCCTTCGGATCGCCCTCCACCGCCGCAGCCGCGGCCGGCGCCCCGTCGGTCTCGGCGCGGGCGGCGCGCGGAAACAGCCCGAACGCGGCGGCCGCGCCGGCGTAGGCGAGCGTCGCGCGACGGGTGAGGCCGTCGCTCACGAACGGCCCCCCGTGGCCTTCGCCTTCTCCGCGTCCCACCACCACACGGTCGGGAACAGCGCGCCGCGGGGCGGCAGGTTGTCGGGGCGCGAGAAGCGGTTCCAGCGGGCGGTGCGGTCTTCGAGGCTGGTGAACTGCGGCACGACGTAGTTATGCGCCAGCAGCACGCGGTCGAGCGCCTTGGTGGCGGCGGTCAGCTCCTCGCGATCTTTTGCGAAGATGATCCGGTCGATCAGGGCGTCGATCCCGGGGTCCTTGATGCCGACGAAGTTCTGCGAACCCGGCCGGTCGGCGGCCGCGGAGCCCCACTGGTCGCGCTGCTCGTTGCCGGGCGAAAGCGACTGGCCCCAGCCGACCGTGACCATGTCGAAGTCGAAGGCCCGGATGCGGTTGATGTACTGGCTGTCGTCCAGCAGCCGCTGGCGCACCTCGACGCCGAGACGCTCCAGTGCCGGCGCGTAGAAGCTCAGGATCCGCTCCCCGCTCGGGTCGCGGTAGATGAACTCGACCGTCATGCGCTCGCCGGTCGCAACGTTCACCAGCTTGCGGTCCTTCACCTCCCAGCCCGCCTCGCGCAGCAGGCGCAGTGCCTCGCGTAGATTGGCGCGGGTTGCGTCCGGTGATCCGCCCGTCGGGTTGGCGTAGGGCGTGGTGAAGACCTCGGGCGGGACCTTGTCCTTCACGCTCTCGAGGATCTCCCTCTCCTTGCCCTCGGGCAGGCCTTTCGAGGCGAGCTCCGTGCCGTAGAAATAGCTGTCGATCCGGACGTACTGCCCGAACATGATGGTTTTGTTGATCTCTTCGAAGTCGAAGGCGAGGTTGAAGGCCCGGCGCACCCGCGGGTCCTTGAACTTGTCGCGGCGGATATTGAAGGCGTAGCCCTGCATCCGGCCGGACTGCGAGTCCTTGAAGGTCTCGAGCGTCACCCGCTTCTCGGTCACGGCGGGGAACTGGTAGGCGGTCGCCCAATTCTTGGCGCTGTTCTCCTCGCGCCAGTCGTACTGGTCGCCCTTGAACGCCTCCACCAGCACGGTCGAGTCGCGGAAATAGTCGAAGCGCAGCTCGTCGAAGTTGTTCACGCCCTTGCGGACGTTGAGGTCACGGCCCCAGTAGTCGGCCACCCGCTCGTAGGAGATCCAGCGGCCGGGCGCGAAGTCCTTCACGCGGTAGGGGCCGGAGCCGACCGGCTTCTCCAGCGCGCCTTCCTCGATGTTTCGTTTCCGCCCGCTGGCGTCGGTCCCTTCCCACCACGCCTTCGGCAGCACCTGGAGCTGGCCCATGATCTGAGGCAGTTCGCGGTTGCCGGGGCCGGAGAAGGTGAAGGTGACCTCGCGCTCAGCCGTCTTCTCGCCCTTCAAAACGTCCTGGTAGTAGAAGCCCATCATCGGGTTGACGCGCTTCAGCGTCTCGAACGACCAGATTACGTCCTCGACGGTGACGGGAGAGCCGTCGTGGAACTTCGCCTCGGGCCGTAGCCGGAAGGTGACGGACGACCAGTCCGCCGGATGCCGCACGCTCTCCGCGATGAGGCCGTACTCGGTCGCCGGCTCGTCCAGCGCATCGGTCATCAAAGTGTCGTAGAGCAGCGCCGCGCCGGCGGCTGGATTGCCCTTTCGGATGAACGGGTTGAGGCTGTCGAACGTGCCCTGCGTGGCGAGCCGCGCGACGCCGCCCTTGGGCGCGTTCGGGTTGACGTAGTCGAAATGCGGAAAGCCCCCCGGGTATTTCACGTCGCCGAACAGCGAGAGCCCGTGCTTCCAGACGTCCGCCGCAGGCGCCGCCGGGGTCGTCGGCGGCGCTGCAGACTCCTGGGCATGGGCTGCGGAGCCGAGCGCGAGGCTCGCGACGACAAGGGCGGCGGACAGGCGAAACGGCATCGGCGGGCGTCATCCTCTGGCGAAGCGGCGGCGGGCGTCTCCGCATTATGTCGCGAGAGGAGGCGGGTTAAAGGCGAG
>Ga0256876_1000428_pt1 | contig 10012 bp, 7 predicted proteins | sample MC6MC0419MT_FD_186340 | JGI IMG/M metagenome (GOLD analysis project Ga0256876, IMG submission 186340) | Metatranscriptome of enriched soil aggregate microbial communities from Iowa State University, Ames, United States - MC6-MC0419-MT... | ecosystem: Environmental > Terrestrial > Soil >...
ATCACCACGGCCAGCACGGCCAGCAGCAGCGCGGCGGGCGGATGGATGAGCGCGGCCGACAGCACCGCCACCAGCGACACTCCGCCCAGCGCCAGCAGTGGGCCGATGGCGCGCACCAGCAGCCCGTCCACTTCGCCGATGTCGGACATCAGCCGCGCCAGCAGTTCGCCGGTGCGCACCCCGGCCAGCCGCGCCGGGGCCAACGGCAGCGCGCGGCGGAAGAACCACACGCGCAGGTCGCGGGCGATGCGCAGGGTGACGTCATGGCCGACCAGCTTCTCGAAGTAGCGCGAGACGATGCGGGCCATGGTCAGGCCGCGGATGCCGGCCGACGGCGAGAAGAAATTGAAGCCGCTGCCCAGCCCGGCCGCGCCGGCCAGCGCGGCGGCGGTGAGGAAGCCACCCGACAGGCCCAGCAGGGCGGTGCCGGCCAGCATCGTGCTCCACAGCAGCAGCACGGTCAGCAGCAGCCGGCCGCGATGGCGGGCGAACACCTGCTTCAGTGACTCGTCGCGCCCGCGGTTCATGCCGGTTCCTCCGTGGCCTGCGCCTGGCCCGAGGCGGTCAGCACCAGCCGGGTATCGGCCCAGCGCATGGCCGCTTCGCTGTGAGTGGCGATCACCACCGCGCGGTCGCGCGCGAATGCGGCCAGGGTCTGCAGCAATGCTTCTTCGGTGCCTGGATCGAGGAACGCGGTCGGCTCGTCCAGCAGCAGCAGCTGCGGGTCGCGCAACAGCAGCCGGGCCAGCCCGATCCGCCGCGCTTCACCGCCGGACAGGCCGAATCCGCGTTCGCCGATCAATGTGTCCAGGCCTTGCGGCAGGTGTGCGGCAAAGCGCATCACCTGTGCTGCTTCCGCCACCGCGAGCAGGCGCGCGTCGCTCACGCCGGGATCGGCCAGGCGCAGGTTGTCGGCGATGCTGCCGTGGAACAGGTACGGGCGCTGCCCGGCATAACCGACCTCCAGCCCCGGACGCAGCACGATGCTGCCCGAGCGCGGCGGCAACCAGCCGGCCAGCGCTTCCAGCAGCGTGCTCTTGCCGCTGCCGCTGGGGCCGACCAGGGCCAGCCGCTGCCCGGCCTCGATCTGGAACGAGAGCTGCTGCACCACATCGTGCGAGGCCCCCAGCGGGCGCAGCACCAGGTCGCGCACTACCACCGGCGCTGCGTGCTGTTCCAGCAGTTCGGGCGCACGCGGCGGCGAGCCCGCGACCTCCTCCGGCATCGCCTGCGCCGGCAATGCGCCCAGCAGGCGCTCGACTTCCGCCGCCGCGGCCAGCGCATTGGCGCGGTCGTGGTAATGCGCGGCCAGGCGCCGCAGCGGTGCATAGAACTCCGGCGCCAGCAGCAGGCAGAACATGCCCGCGCCCAAGGTGGGCACCGCCGCATGCAGCGACATCAGCCCGAGATAGCTCAAGCCGAGGTACAGCGCCACCATCGCCACGCTGACCGAGGCGAAGAACTCCAGCACCGTCGAAGACAGGAACGCGATCCGCAGCACCTTCATGGTGCGCTCGCGCACCCCTTCGGCAGCGGCGGCCACGCCTTCCAGTTCGGCCTCGCCACGGCCATACAGGCGCAGCAGGCCCAGGCCCTTGATGCGGTCGGCGAAATGCCCGCTCATGCGCGCCAGCTCGCCCAGCTGGGCGCGACCGGCGGCTTCCGCGCCCCAGCCGACCAGCATCATGAAGAACGGCACCAGCGGCGCGGTGAACAGCAGGATCAGCGCCACCACCCAGTCCACGCAAGCCACCGCCAGCAGGATCAGCAGCGGCACCACCACCACTTCGATGCGCACCGGCTGGTAGCCGGCGTAGTAGCTCTCCACCGCGTCTGCATGTGCCAGCATAAGCTCGCCCAGCTCCCCGCTGCGCTGCTGGCGCAGCCACAGCGGGCCCTGCCCCAGCAGGCGCGCGTAGATCCGTTCGCGCAGGGCCAGGCGGGCGCTGTCGGCCACGTCACCGGCCATGGCCTGGGTAAAACTACTGAGCAACGCGCGGACGATCAGGACTAGCATGAGGGCCAGCAGTACCCCGGTCGCCTCTGCCAACGGACGGCGCGCCACCAGCACGGCCTGGATGAGCCAGGCGATGGCGGCGGCCTGCCCGATCAGCAGGGCACCGGAACTGCAGATGGACAGTACGGCCAGGCGTTGGCGACCGCGGACGCCCGCGGCCAGGCTGTCCAGCCAGCGCAGGCGCTGGCGGCGCAGGTCGGGGGTTTCAATGGCAGGCACGTCCGGGGGCTGGCTCAAGAGGAATCACTGGCGGCCGCAGAAGAGATGCCTGACATTGTAATGGCTGCCGGCGTACCCTTCCGGTGCGGCGCACGGTCGCAGGGGGAGGCTCTACGATGCCGCCCGCCACCGTCGCCTACATTGATCTGAATCAAGGCTGTTTGAAGTTGCTGGTCACAGAATCCATCCCGTAGACCCCCCCCTTCCCGCCACCTGATACGCCAGAACCCCACGAGGTAGCCAGGCCATGATCGATTCGACAGTCGTAGAACTGTCGCGGCTGCAGTTCGCTTTGACCGCGATGTACCACTTCCTGTTTGTCCCCCTCACGCTTGGCCTGTCGTTCCTGGTCGCCATCATGGAAAGCGTGTATGTCATGACCCGCAAGCCGGTGTGGCGGCAGATGACCCTGTTCTGGGGCACGCTGTTCGGCATCAACTTCGCCATCGGCGTAGCCACCGGCCTGGTGATGGAGTTCCAGTTCGGCATGAACTGGTCGTACTACAGCCACTACGTGGGCGACATTTTCGGTGCGCCGCTGGCGATCGAAGGGCTGATGGCGTTCTTCCTGGAAGCCACCCTGATCGGCCTGTTCTTCTTCGGCTGGAAGCGGCTCAGCCCGGTCAAGCACCTGGCGGTGACCTGGTTCATGGCGCTGGGCACCAACCTGTCGGCAGTGTGGATCCTGATCGCCAACGGCTGGATGCAGAATCCCACCGGCGCGGTGTTCAACCCGGACACGATGCGCATGGAGGTGGTGGATTTCGCCGCGGTGCTGTTCAACCCGGTGGCGCAGGCCAAGTTCGTGCATACGGTCAGCGCGGGCTACGTCACCGGCGCGATCTTCGTGATGGGCATCAGCGCGTTCTACCTGCTGCGCAACAAGCACCAGGACGTGGCGCGGCGTTCGTTCGCGGTGGCGGCCGCCTTTGGCCTGCTGTCGTCGCTGTCGGTGGTGGTGCTGGGCGACGAGAGCGGGTACGCCGCCAGCGAGCACCAGAAGATGAAGCTGGCCGCCATCGAGGCGATGTGGGAAACCGAGCGTGCCCCGGCCGATTTCACCGCTTTCGGCATTCCCAACCAGACGACCCAGCAGAACGATTTCGCCATCAGGATTCCGTACCTGATGGGCCTGATCGCCACGCGTTCGGTCAACCAGCCGATCCCGGGCATCCTGGAGCTGGTGGAACGGGCAGAACATCGCATCAAGGGTGGGCAGCTTGCCTACGGCGCGCTGGAACGCGTGCGCAGGGACAAGAACGATGTCGAAGCGCGCGAGATGTTCGACCGCCACTGGCAGGACCTGGGCCACGGGCTGCTGCTGAAGCGCTACCGCGACGACATCCTCAACGCCACCCCGGAAGAGATTTCGAGGGCGGCCATGGATACCGTGCCGCGCGTAGCGCCGCTGTTCTGGACCTTCCGCATCATGGCCGGGCTGGGCTTCTACCTGATCGCGTTCTTCGCGATGGCCTTCTACTTCTCCTGCCGCAACACCTTCCATGAGAAGCGCTGGTTCCTGCGGCTGGCGGTGTGGTCGATACCGGCCCCGTGGATCGCGATCGAATGCGGCTGGTTCGTGGCCGAATACGGCCGCCAGCCGTGGGCGGTGGACGGCGTGCTGCCGACCTTCTACGCCGCATCGGGCCTGGCCCTGCATGAAATCCTGACCACGCTGGCCGTGTTCACCGCCACCTACACGGTGCTGCTGGTGATCGAGGTCAAGCTGATGCTCAAGGCGATCCGCACCGGCCCGGCCGACATCCTTCCGTCGCTGCAGCCCGCGCGTACGCCGCTTCCCCACAATGCCGCCGTGCCGGCTCCCGGCCAGGCCTGAGGCAGGAGAAACTCCATGGAAATTCTAGGACTCGATTACACCACGCTGCGCCTGGTCTGGTGGCTGCTGCTGGGCATCCTGCTGGTCGGCTGGGCAGTGATGGACGGCTTCGACCTGGGCGTGGGCACCCTGCTCCCGTTCGTGGCCAGGACCGATGAGGAACGCCGCACGGTGATCAACACAGTCGGACCGGTGTGGGAAGGCAACCAGGTGTGGCTGGTGCTGGGTGGCGGTGCGATCTTCGCCGCCTGGCCGCCGCTGTACGCCGTCAGCTTCTCCGGCTTCTACCTGGCGATTTTCGCCATGCTGTTCGGGCTGATCCTGCGCCCGGTCGGTTTCAAGTACCGCAGCAAGATGCCCAACAAGCGCTGGCGCACCACGTGGGACTGGGTGCTGTTCGTCGGCGGGCTGCTGCCGGCACTGATTTCCAGCGTGGCGGTGGGCAACGTGCTGCTCGGCGTGCCGTACCACTTCGATGACAGCATGCGCATCTTCTACACCGGTTCGTTCTTCGGCCTGCTCACCCCGTTCGCGCTGCTGGCCGGGCTGGTCGGCGTGGCGATGATGGTGTCGCACGGTGCGGCCATGCTGGTGCTGAAGACCGACGGCGCTGTCGCCGACCGTGCCGCCCGCTATGGCAGCATCGCGGCGCTGCTCAGCTTCGTGCTGTTCGCTGCAGGCGGTGCTTGGGTCGCGTTCGGCCTGCCCGGCTACCAGATCACCTCGCAGGTGGTCACCGACGGCCCGACCAATCCGCTGCTGAAGACCGCCGAGATCGGCGCGGCCGCCGGTGGCTGGCTGCGCAACTACAGCAGCATGCCGCTCACGCTGGTGTTCCCGCTGCTGGGCCTGGCCGGTGCACTGGCCAGCGCGGTGCTGCTGCGCGCCCGCCGTGGGTTGGCCGCGTTCCTGGCCTCGGGTGCCTCCATTGCGGGCATCATCCTGACCGTGGGCTTTGCGATCTTTCCGTTCCTGCTGCCTTCGTCCAGCCAGCCGAGCGGCAGCCTGACCGTGTGGGACGCCTCGTCCAGCCAGCTCACGCTGTTCATCATGCTCGTGGCCACGGTGATCTTCCTGCCGATCATCCTGGCCTACACCAGCTGGGTATACCGGGTGATGCGGGGCAAGACCACGGCTGAAGACATGGCCGACAACCCGAACGCATATTGATATTGCCCAGCGTGCCGACCAACGGTCGGCACCTACCTAACGTGATATTGGAGGTTTTGCCATGTGGTATTTCGCCTGGATCCTCGGCACCGGCCTGGCCTCGACCGCCGCCATCCTCAACGGCATGTGGTTCGAGGCGCGTGAGGTCGGCGAAGCCGACCGCCACGCGCGGTAGCACACGACCGTTGGTCGTGTGACCTTCCAAAAAAAAGGTTGCCGATAATCCCTTCACACCGTATCCTTGTCGGCTCCTTCGGGGTGTAGCTCAGTCTGGTAGAGCGCTACGTTCGGGACGTAGAGGTCGCAGGTTCGAATCCTGTCTCCCCGACCACTCCGGTGGTCGCATTGAAGCCTGGAAACACGGTTTCCAGGCTTTTTTGTCAAGGTCGTGGCAACACGGCATCCGAAGGTGAACAAACGGTCCCCCTTGCCGCCGAAGGGCGGGATCGATACAATAGGCGGCTCCTTACGGGGTGTAGCTCAGTCTGGTAGAGCGCTACGTTCGGGACGTAGAGGTCGCAGGTTCGAATCCTGTCTCCCCGACCATACAAGTGGTCACATTGAAGCCTGGAAGACACATGTCCTCCGGGCTTTTTTGTATTTGTCGTTCGGAAGCAGCCACGCAGGGCGTGGCTCTACCGCGCGTACAATGCGGCAGCGTTTGTCCTTCACGGCCTGCGCCGAGCGCCCGCACTCCGCTGCACCCCCACGTGCCGCGCCACCTGCAAGAGATTCCTGCCATGACCCCCGACCCCCACTCCACTTCCCTGCTGCGCGGACGCGTGCTGGCGTTTTCGGCCATCCTGCTGGCGGCGCTGAACCTGCGCACCGCGGTGACCTCGATCACCCCGCTGCTCGACCAGCTGGGCCAGACCTTCGGCTTCGGTACCACCATGACCGGCGTGCTGGGCATGCTGCCGACCGCCTCGTTCGCGCTGTTCGGGGTGACCACGCCGATGGTGGCCCGCCGGATCGGGCTGGAACGCACCGCGCTGCTGGCCATGGTGCTGGCGGCGGTGGGCCTGCTGCTGCGCTCGATGGCCGGTGGCGTGGGCAGCCTGCTGTTCGGCTCGGTCGTGGCGCTGGCCGGCATGGGCATCGGCAACGTAGTGGTACCGCCGCTCGTCAAGCGCTACTTCGCAAACCGCGTGGGCACGGTGAGCACGCTTTATATAACGGTGCTGCAGCTGGGCACGATGGTGCCGGCGCTGATGGCGGTACCACTGGCCGAACAGGCCGGCTGGCGGGTGTCGCTGGGCATCTGGTCCATCTTCGCGGTGGCCGCTGCCCTGCCCTGGATCGCGCTGGCCCGCCGCCGCCCGCATCCGGACCCGCTGGACACCGCCGCCGACCCGGCTGCGCAGCCGCACGGCAAGGTCTGGCGCACGCCGCTGGCGTGGGGCATGGCGCTGATGTTCGGCATGACCTCGCTGATGACCTATTCGATGTTCACCTGGCTGCCGCGCATCGTTGTGGAAGCCGGTGCCACGCCGGCCTTCGGCGGCATCATGGTGGCGATCTTCGCCGCACTCGGGCTGGTACCGTCGCTGACCATGCCCGCCCTGGCGGTGCGCCTGCGCAACCCGTTCCCGCTGGTGATTGTCGGGTTCAGCGCGTTTTTGATCGCCTTCGCCGGCCTGCTGTTCGCGCCAATGCAGGCGCCGTGGCTGTGGGCCGTGCTGCTGGGCATCGGCCCCTCGACCTTCCCGCTGGCGTTGACCCTGATCAACCTGCGCACCCGCACCCCGGCCGGTTCGGCGGTGCTGTCGGGCTTCATGCAGGGCGTGGGCTATGCCTTCAGCTGCCTGGGGCCGTTCCTGTTCGGCTGGCTGCACGCGATCAGCGGCGCCTGGTACCTGCCGTTCGGCTTCCTGCTGGTGTGCGCGCTGGTGCTGCTGTGCGCGTCGTGGGTGGCGTGCAAACCGCAGAAGCTGGAAGACGTCTGGTGACGTACACCGGGGAGCGTGCGTTTTCGTCGCACGCATCACGGATTCTGCGCACCTTGTGACGTAGCGTGTCGGAAACTGACCCGCCTGGCGGCTGGGACGGCTGACCGGGATTCCGGGCGCTGCGCGACCCGGGGCCCGATGAACGGTTTCAGGGTATCCAGACCCCGGGAACAGCGCCGTGGCGGCGGCCGGATGGTCTTGTCAATCAACAACTTGCAGTGCCCATTACGCCTGTTTTGACAGTTGCGGAGGCCGTATTGCGCTTTAACAATTTGTATACAAACACTCGATCGTGCACGATTGGCATGTGATGTGCGTCACATTTCCACGCACAAGTAGATTCTCTGAAGGGATGCTCCCGGGGGTTCCATGTACAAGCATCGGCCGCTGGCGCTCTGCGTCGGTTTGGTATGCGCCACACTCTGCCTGACCGCTCCGCCCGCTTGGGCGGCCACCTCACGGGCAGATCACCTGGCGGAAATCAGCACCTATCGTGACCAGGCGCGCTGGCTTGATGCGCTGGGCGCGATCGAGCGTGCCCGGGTGGATGCGCCCGACGACGAGCTGCTCTATCGCCTGCAGGTGCTGACCCTGTCGGACATCGGCAATGCCCACCGCGCGTGGCAGCTGTACCAGGCCCGCCCGGACCTGTTCGACGACGCGCAGAAGCAGCGTTTCGAAGCCAACTACCTGGCAAAGCGGGTCGGCTGGAGCCTGGCCTACGGGGCCAGCGAAGACACCCGCCTGGACGAGGCCGAAGTCGCGCTGGCGCAGGTGGAGCAGTACATAAAGCGCGATGGCCTGACCGTGCAGACCGCACCGCTGCGCATCCGCTACGACCGGCTGATCCTGCTCAACCGGCTGGGTCGCCACGAACAGCTGCGCGACGAATACCGCGCCCTGCTCGCCGAAGGCCATGAGGTGCCGAACTACCTGATGGCGGCGGTCGGCGATTCGCTGATGGCCAGCCAGCACCCCGACGAAGCCATCCCGGTACTGCAGGCGGCGCTCAAGGCCGACCCGGGCCGCTCCGAAGTGCATTCGGAACTTGCCTACGCGCACCTGGAAAGCGAGCGCGCCGATACCGCCATCAACGTGCTCACCCAGTGGCAGGCGCAGGAGCCGGCGTGGCGCTGGGCCAAGGGCGCACGCGCCCCGTACGCCAACTGGCCACGGTATGAGGCCGACCTCAACCTGTCGATGATCCGCGCCTACAGCGGTGACCTTCGCACCGCCCAGCACGATCTGGAAAAGATGGTGGAACTGGCGCCGGCCAACGGCGGCACGCAGTCGTCGCTGGGCAACGTCTACATGATGCGCGGCTGGCCGCGGCGGGCGCTGGAGCGCTACAGCATGGCCAACACGCTGGACCCGCGCGACGTCTCGGCGCGCCTGGGCCAGTACGACGCCTACGTGCAGCTGCAGCGCGATGACCTGGCCCGCCCCATCCACGATTCACTGCTGGAGCGCTATCCGAACCAGGCCTCGGTGCAGCGCATGGACCGCAGCTGGAAGGCCCACCGCGGCTGGCAGCTGCATGCTTACGCCGAAGGCGGCCGCAGCGAAGGCGGCGGTGGCACCTCGCCGCTGGGCAACGACGATGCGCGCTACGGCGTGGAACTGCAGTCGCCGGTGATCGATGACCGCTGGCGCGTGGTGACCTTCGCCGACCGCCGCAGCGTGGATTTCCAGGACCAGACCATCCGCCCGCTGTGGGTGGGCCTGGGCACGCGTTACCGGTTCGGCCAGGCCGATGCCGAAGTCTTCGTCAACCGCGCCAACGACGACATCGGCGAGACCGGCCTGAGCGGCGGCTTCGGCTGGCAGTTCAACGACCGCTGGCACGCCGGGGTGACCGCCGCGCGCAACGCCGCCGACGCCTCGCTGCAGGCACGCATTTCCGGCATCACCGCCGACAGCGTGGCGCTGGCGGTGGATTACCGCCGCAACGAGCTCACCCACTGGAGCGCGGGCGCCAGCCAGTTCCGCTACGACGACGGCAACCGTCGCGACACGCTCAGCACCAGCATCGAACAGCGCCTGCTGACCCGCCCCACCCTGCTGCTGGATGGCCTGGGCAGCCTGTATGCCAGCCGTGGCAGCCGCGACGACGTGCCCTACTTCAATCCGTCCGAGGACCGGTCGGCGGAAATCGGCCTGCGCGTGGACCAGCAGCTGTGGCGCCACTACGAGCGGCACTTCCGCCACCGCCTGACCGTGTCGCTGGGCAACTACTGGCAGCAGGGGTTCGGCAGCGCGCTGGTGCCGTCGGCGGAATACCGCCACGAATGGCAGCTCGCCGATGGCCGGATCTTCGAATACGGCATCAGCTGGTCGCGGCCGGTCTACGACGGCAACCGTGAACGACACATCGGCCTTGATGCCGGCCTGCGCTGGGGACAATGAGATGCGACACATGGACTTGAAGCGTTTTACCACCTGGCTGCTGCTGGCCCTGCTGGCCGCGTGCGGCAGCGTGCAGGCCGCACCGCCGGTCCTGGACTCGGCCGACAACGGCCTGCTGGTGCTCAGCTACCACGACATCCGCGATGACGTGGCGACCAAGGGCGACCCGGACGCGTACTCGGTGAGCACGCAGAACTTCGCCGCGCACCTGGACTGGCTGTCGGCGCACGGCTACCACCCGGTGTCGCTGTCGCAGCTGATCGCCGCCTCGCAGGGCGGCGCGCCGCTGCCGTCCAAGCCGGTGCTGCTGACCTTCGATGACGGCCTGCGCAGCGTGTACAGCAAGGTGTTCCCGCTGCTGCGCGCCTACAACTACCCGGCGCTGGTGGCGGTTCGACGCCGGTAGCGAAACTC
>Ga0256876_1000431_pt1 | contig 10001 bp, 13 predicted proteins | sample MC6MC0419MT_FD_186340 | JGI IMG/M metagenome (GOLD analysis project Ga0256876, IMG submission 186340) | Metatranscriptome of enriched soil aggregate microbial communities from Iowa State University, Ames, United States - MC6-MC0419-MT... | ecosystem: Environmental > Terrestrial > Soil >...
CTTCTGGCGGCGCTCGACGCCGAGGCGACGCGCGCGATCGCGTCGTCCGCCAAGCGCGTGTCGGTGGTGACCGCCGTGTCGCCGCGGGCGATCGTCGATCTCGCCTTCGTGGCGGTCGAGGCCATGCGGCTCATCCGGCGGATCGGGACGATCTATGGCGGCCGCCCGGGGTCGCTGGGCTTCTTCAAGCTGGCGAAGCACGTGCTCGGCCACCTCGCCGTGACCGGCGGCATGGGGGTCGGCGACGGGCTGCTGGAGCAGGTGCTCGGCCACGGCCTCGCGGCCAAGCTCTCGGCGCGGCTCGGCGAGGGCGTGCTCAACGGCCTTCTGACGGCCCGCGTTGGCCTCGCCGCGATGGCGGTGTGCCGACCTCTGCCCTTCGTCGAGCGCCGTCCTCCGACGGTGCGCGAGGTCGCCGGCAACCTGTTCGACGCGCAGCGCCCCTAGATCAGGCCTCGAACCGGTTCGTGGGGTCGCGGTCGCCCTCGTAGCGACGCGACAGCGGAAACGGCGGCAGCCAGGATTCGCGACGGACGGTCCAGCTTTCGTAGGTGGGTCGCAGCTGGTCGGGCGCGTCCAGGGAGCCGAGGTTCACTTCGACCTCGTCGCCCGTGCGCGCGAACACCGACGAGCCGCAGCGGGGGCAGAAAAACCGTCCGGCGTAGGCGCGCGGCTCGCCGGAAACCGAGACCGCCTCGTGCGGAAACACAGCGGAGGCGTGAAACAGCGCGCCGTGGTGCTTGCGGCAGTCGAGGCAATGGCAGACGCCGACGCGGTAGGGTCGTCCCGACGCCACGATCCGAACGTCGCCGCACAGACAGCCGCCCGTCAGTCGCTCCATGGCCGCAGTCCCTCCATCTGAGGTCGCCAGCGGTCGCGATCCGCCGCCCGGCGTCGAACGTCAGCTTGGACTACGGCGTGCGGAGGGCGAAAAAAAACCGCCGGCTCGGGGACTGCTTACCGGCCGGCGGGTTTCTCGAGTTGAAACGCGACCCCGAGGGGCGCGCCTATGCGGTCTCGTACGGCGCGATCGTGACAACGGATTTACCTCGCCGCGGACAGCAGCGTCTTCGGTTGCGTCGCCGAGATCGCCGTCTGGACGCGCCCCGGTTTCGGGCCGCCCGGACGACGCGTCAAGCCTTTGATCAGCCGCCGGTCTGGCCGCGATGTCGCAGGACGTGATCCGCCAGCACGCAGGCGACCATCGCCTCGCCGACGGGGACCGCGCGGATGCCGACGCAGGGGTCGTGGCGACCCTTGGTCGAGACGTCGACGTCGGCGCCCGAGGCGTCGATCGACCGGCGCGGCGTGAGGATCGACGAGGTCGGCTTCACCGCGAACCGCGCGACGATGGCCTGGCCGGTGGATATGCCGCCGAGGACGCCGCCGGCCTTGTTCGACAGGAACACCGGCTCGCCGTCGTTCACTGCCCGCATCTCGTCGGCGTTCTCCTCGCCCGTCAGGCGCGCCGCGGCGAATCCCGCGCCGATCTCAACGCCTTTGACCGCGTTGATGCTCATCAGCGCCGCGGCGAGGTCGCCGTCGAGCTTGCCGTAGATCGGCGCCCCGAGACCCGCCGGCGCGCCGTCCGCCTCCACCTCGAGCACAGCCCCGACCGAGGACCCCGCTTTGCGGATTCCGTCGAGATAGGCCTCCATCTCCTTCGCCGCGACCGGGTCGGGGCAGAAGAACGGGTTGCGGTCGACCTCGGACCAGTCCCAGCGCGACCGGTCGATCTCGATCTCGCCCATGGCGACGAGCGCGGCTCGGATGGTCACGCCCGGGATGACGAGCTGCGCGATCGCGCCCGCAGCCACGCGCATGGCGGTCTCGCGCGCGGACGAACGCCCGCCGCCGCGGTGGTCGCGGACGCCGTACTTCATGTCGTACGTCACGTCCGCATGCCCCGGCCGGTAGCTCTGGGCGATGTTGGAGTAGTCCTTCGAGCGCTGGTCGACGTTCCGGATCAGCAGGCCGATCGGCGTGCCGGTGGTCGTGAGCAGGCCGTCTTCGGCCTCCAGCACGCCCGACAGGATCTCGACCTGGTCCGGTTCCCGCCGCTGGGTGGTGAAACGCGACTGGCCGGGACGCCGGCGATCGAGCGCGGCCTGCACGTCGTCCCGCCGGAAGGTCAGGCGCGGCGGACAGCCGTCCACCACCGCGCCGATGGCGGGGCCGTGGCTTTCGCCGAAGGTGGTGACGCGGAAGAGGTGGCCGAAGGTGTTGTGCGACATGAGCGGAGCCTATGCCACGCTGTGGTCGTGGCGAAAAGCTTCTGGCGACGCTCTTTTCGATACCGTAGGAACGATCCGTTAACGTCCCGCTGCACGCGCCAGTCGAGTCCCGATCGGAAAGAGATGTCCACGCCGCTTGAACGCATCGCCGCCGGCGAAAGCCGCTATGTCTTCTTCGACCTCGAGACGACGGGCCTGACGCCGAAGCGGGACCGCGTGATCGAGATCGCGGCCCTCAAGTTCGACCGCGCCACCGGCGAGCTGTCGGCCTTCCAGTCGCTGGTCAAGCCGGACCGGGCGATTCCCGCCTTCGTCAGGGCGATGACGGGCCTCGACGACGCCGCCTTCGCCGAGGCGCCCGAGCCGAAGGACGCGTTGGCGAGCTTCTTCGCCTTCGTCGGCGAGGATCCTCTGGTCGCCTACAACATCGGCTTCGACCACGCTTTCCTCGTCGCCGAGGCGGAGCGGGCCGGCCTGACGGCGCCGGCGACGACCGTCTGCGCCATGCGCTTCGCGCAGGGCCGCGTGAAGGACCTCCCGAACCACCGTCTGGAGACGGTCGCCAAGGCCCTCGACGTGCCGCGCCCCCGCGCCCGCCGCGCGATGGAGGACTGCCTGACGGGTCTGACGGTGTTCGAGAAGTCGCTGGCGCTCGCGTGAGTCTGGCGCGACGGGAGCGCTATCGCCCCTCGCGCCGCATCATGAAGGCCATGCGTTCGAACAGCTGAACGTCCTGCTCGTTCTTCAGCAGGGCGCCGTGGAGCGGCGGGATCGCCCGGCGCGGATCCTTCGCCCGCAAGGTCTCGGGCGCCACGTCCTCGGCGAGCAACAGTTTCAGCCAGTCCAGGAACTCGCTGGTCGAGGGCTTCTTGCGCAGGCCGGGCGCCTCGCGCACCTCGTAGAACAGCGCCAGGGCCTCCGAGAGCAGACGCTTCTTCAGCCCCGGAAAATGCGTCTCCACAATCGCGGCCATCGTGTCCGGATCGGGGAAGCGGATGTAGTGGAAGAAGCAGCGGCGCAGGAAGGCGTCCGGCAGCTCCTTCTCGTTGTTCGACGTGATGATCACGACCGGCCGGCGCGCGGCCTTCACCGTCTCGCCGGTCTCCGGCACATGGAACTCCATGCGGTCGAGCTCCAGCAGCAGGTCGTTCGGAAACTCGATGTCCGCCTTGTCGATCTCGTCGATCAGCAACACCGGGCGGCGCTCCGCCGTGAAAGCGGTCCAGAGCGGGCCCTTGCGGATGTAATTGGCGATATCGGAGACGCGCGGGTCGCCCAGCTGGCCGTCGCGCAGCCGGGCGACGGCGTCGTATTCGTAAAGCCCCTGAACGGCTTTCGTCGTCGACTTCACGTGCCACTCGAGCAGCGGAGCGTCGAGCGCCTGGGCGATCTCGCGGGCGAGCACGGTCTTGCCCGTGCCGGGTTCGCCCTTCACCAGCAGCGGCCGTTCCAGCGTCACGGCGGCGTTGACGGCGATCTTGAGATCCTCCGTCGCGACGTAGGCGGTCGTGCCTTCGAATCTCATGCGTCCGGCGCCCGTCCGTGCGTGGTTGCGTCGCAGGACAGATAGCATCCGCCGGGCGTGCGCGTCAGGCGCTCGATCGCCGCGGCGGTCCGCTGTCGCGGACGAACTTTAGATCTATTCTATACTTTGCTGTGCTGCCGTTTTCGTTCTCTCGGATCGCAAAGGACTTACCTCGCGCGGCGCCCTTGGTGTAAAGGGGCCTGCATCCACCGTTCGATGTTTTGGAAGAGCCCCCGTCATGCTCCGCTTCAGCGCCGCCATCCTTCTCGCCGCCGCCGCGATAGCGGCCGCTCAGGCCGCCTTCGCCCAGCAGCCGACCGCCGAGGAGATGAAGGCCGCCACCGACCGGTTGCGGAAGAACGACCGCACGACGCAGCCGCAGCCGACCGACGCTCAGGCCGCGAAGGCGCAGACGCCGGGCCAGCCCGCCGCCGCGTCGCTCCCGAACGGCGCGGGCTCCGTCAACGAGACTTACGGCGACTGGACCGTGGACTGCCGGGTCGCGGACAGCCGCAAGAGCTGCCTGCTGTCGCAGGCGCAGGGCGACAAGCAGTCCAACCGCCGCGTGTTCGCGATCGAGCTGCGCGTGCCGGCGGACGGCAAGACCGAGGGCGCGGTGCTGATGCCTTTCGGCCTGAAGCTCGACAACGGCGCCATCCTCACCCTCGACGACAAGGATTTCGGGACGGGCCTGCGCTTCTCCACCTGCGTGCCGCAGGGCTGCGTGCTGCCGGTGTCGTTTCCGGCGGCGGCGACGGACGCCATGAAGAAGGGCCAGCGCCTGACGGTCTCCTCGCTCAACCAGAGCGACGGCCAGGTGACGAGCTTCAGCGTCTCGCTCAACGGCTTCTCCGCGGCGCTCGACCGGCTGGCGGCGCTGGGAAGCTGAAGGCCTCCTTACGCCACGCCCGACAGGATTTTCTCGCGCGCGGCCTGGGCGAGGAAGGATGAGCGGGTCAAGCCGCGCGACGCGGCTGCGGCGTCGATCTGCTCGACCAATCCTCGCTCCAGGGAGACGTTGACGCGAACGGCGCGCCCGCCGTCTGCGAGCAACGGAACCAGGATGGCCGATCCGCCGGAGGACATGGCCGCGCGGACCTCGTCGTCGGCCATCACCTCGACGTAGGGACGCGCGGAGGGTGCCGGTTGACCCGATCTTTCCAGGGCTTCGACATGATGCCGAAGCGCGGCTCCGCCGGCGCCGATCACGTCATCGAATTCGTCGGACGCGCCATAGGCGCCGGGGACGTCGGGAAACCAGATGCCGAAGGCGCTGTCGGCGTCCTTCTCGATGACCCCCACGAAATATCTTGGCTTTCTGGCCATTTCAGGTCTCGCGATCAAACGCTGGTCCGTCAGCAGATAGAGGCCGTTCAGCTGCGCCAGCCGGCGTCGCGGTAGATCCTGCGCACCAATCCCGTAGGAAGGTCCTTTTTGGGATGGGGCACGGTGATCAGCAGCGCGTTGGTTGGGTGCTTGAACGTCTGATGGCTTCCCGTGGTGGACACCGGCAACCACCCGTCAGCTTTGAGGAGAACGATCAGCTTCCGGCTGTTGGTCTCCATCGTGCCGCCGCGGACGTGTGCACATATCTACACACGTCAGTATGCTCTCAACACGCGGAGCCTTCAACTGGCTCATTCAAGGGTGATGTCTGTCAATCGACGATCGGGACCTCGCGGTCGAGCTGGACGCCTTCGAGCGTGACCGTCGCGCTCCAGCAGTGCGCCTCGACGCCGCATGCGCGGGCGAGGTCGAAGGCCCGGCCGTAGGCGGGGTCGAGGTCGCGGGCGATCGCGAAGCCGGCCGCCGGGCCCTGGACGATGAACAGCATCGCCGCGCGGGCTCCGGCCGCGACTTCGTTCGAGAGCTCGACCAGGTGCTTGGCGCCCCGAGCGGTCACCGCGTCCGGGAACTCGGCCAGCGCGCCGCGCCGCCACAGGTGGACGTTCTTGATCTCGACGAAGGCCTTCGGCCGGCCGGCGCTCTCGAGCAGCAGGTCGATCCGGCTGTTGACGCCGTAGCGCACTTCGCCCCGAACGCTGTCGTAGCCCGCGAAGGCGGGCAGCAGGCCCGCGCCGACCGCCGCGAGCCCGAGCTTGTTGGGCGCGGCCGTGTTTACGCCCACCAGCGTCGGACGCCCGTCGATCTCGACCTCGACGACCGCCCACGACCACGGCAGGGCCCCGCTGGTCTTCGGGCAGAGCCAGACGCGCATTCCGGGCGTCGAAAGCCCCATCATGGAGCCTGAGTTCGCCACATGCGCGACGACCTCGCGGCCGTCGTCGAGCCGGACGTCGGCGAGGAAGCGCTTGTAGCGGCGGATAAGCAGGCCGGGAACGAGCGTGGCCGGGTAGGGCAGCACGGGAAACGCGGGCGCGGCGAGGTCCATCTCAGAGGTCGTCGGCCGCCGAGGAGATCGCGCCGTATCCGTCGCCGTGGAACTGGATGAGGCAGAAGCCGTGGCCGAAGGGATCGGACAGCGCGACCAGGGAGCCCCAGTCGTCGGTTGCGATCTCGCCCTCGACGATCGCCCCTGCCGCCGCCGCCCGGTCGCGCGCGGTCCGGATGTCGTCGACGACCACGTCGAGGTGCAGAGGCGTCCAGTGCCGGGCGTAGGAGCGCCGCGCGCGGCCGGCCGTCGCCGTGTGCTCCGCGCGCCGCAAGAGGTAGACGGGCGTCGGCCAGCCGGCGAGCTCCACCGCGGCGTCGCCGATGCGGCGCGTGGGCGTCAGACCGAAGGCCGCGCGGTAGAACCGCACGGCGGCGGCGAGATCCGGAACGTCGATGTTGATGAGCGGCGTCACGGCTGTCTCCTGCGGGCGAAGGCCCCGATGCGGCGCCTCGCTTGTTCGCCGCCGGTCGCTCCTCTATCTCCGCCACGTCCTCCCATCGCAAGGCCGATCCCATGTCGAACACGCCCGCCACAGCCGCCGTTCTCGTGATCGGCGACGAGGTGCTCTCGGGACGCACGCGGGACAGCAACAGCGGCTACATCGCGCAGTATCTCACCAACATCGGGATCGACCTGAAGGAGGTGCGCGTCGTGGCGGACGACGAGGCGGCGATCGCGGAGGCGATCAACGCGCTCCGCGCCCGCAACACCTACCTGTTCACGACCGGCGGCATCGGCCCGACGCACGACGACATCACCGCCGATTCGGTTGCGAAAGCCTTCGGCGTCGGGATCGACCACGACCCCCGCGCCGTCGCGATGCTCCGCGAACGCTTCCCCAATGCGGCGGACCTCAACGAGGGGCGGCTGCGCATGGCCCGCATTCCCTTCGGCGCGGACCTCATCGCCAACAAGGTCTCGAAGGCTCCGGGTTTCCGGCTCGGGAACGTCTTCGTCTTCGCCGGCGTGCCCTCGATCATGCAGGCCATGCTCGACGAGGTCGGGCCCACGCTCGCGGCCGGCATCAAAGTGCTCAGCGAAAGCGTGCGGGCCGACGCCAAGGAGGGCGACATCGCGACGCCGCTCGGCGCCGTGCAGAAGGCCCATCCCGGCGTCGCGATCGGCAGCTATCCCTTCGTGGACGAGGGCGGCTTCAACACCAACATCGTGATCCGCTCGCGCGACCCCGAGGCGCTCGCCGCGGCGAAGGCCGCGGTCGAGGCGATGCTGGCCGGCTTGCGCTGACCTATCGAGAGGACGACCACCATGGCGGCTCCGGGCCCCGAGAAGATCTATTCCGTCTCCTGGGAGCAGTTCCACCGCGACGCCCGCGCGCTCGCTTGGCGCCTGACGGCGGACGCGGAGGCGGTCGGCGGCTTCAAGGCGATCGTCAGCGTGACCCGCGGCGGGCTGGTGCCGGCGGCGATCGTGGCGCGCGAACTCGACATCCGGGTGATCGAGACGGTCTGCGTCGCGAGCTATCACGACTACGACACGCAAGGCGCGATGACCGTGCTGAAGGAGGTCGCGGCTTCGGTCGCGGCGATGGGCGGCGGGCAGGGGCGGGGCGTGCTGATCGTCGACGACCTGGTCGACACCGGCGGCACCGCGCGCTGCGTCCGCGCCATGCTGCCCGAGGCGCACTTCGCCACCGTCTACGCCAAGCCGCAGGGACGGGCGCTGGTGGACACCTTCGTCACCGAGGTGAGCCAGGACACCTGGATCTATTTCCCCTGGGACATGGGGCTCGCCTTCCAGCCGCCGCTCCGCGAAGGGGCGGCCGGCTGAGTCGGACTGTTGCGATTGTGTGAAAGCGGACGAAAGGAGTTATGCGAAAGTAGCATGCCTCGGTCGAGGACAACGCGCATTGTGCGATGCGGCATCGGGCTTATCTTGAGTGCCAGGAACCAACGGGTTCCGGGAACTTTGGAGATCGAACGTGGCTCGCAATCTTTCCGTCGCGATGGGCCGCCCCCTGCCGGCGCTTCGCATTCGCAACATGGCTCGTGAGGTGATGGAGACCATTGGTCTCGTGTTCGCCGCCGGCCGCGTCGCTTCGGCGGTCGAGTCGCACCGCACTCCGAACGCCGCCGACCTCGACCGCCTCGGCATCTCCGATGCGGCGACCCAGGTCCGCCGTCCGTTCGGCTCGTAAGCCCTCCTCGTTATCGATTGCTCGAAGGCGCGTCGCAGTTGCGGCGCGCCTTTTTCGTGTCCATACCTCGCCGCACGGGCGGACGTGGCGAAACCGGTAGACGCACGAGACTTAAAATCTTGCGCCGCAAGGCGTGCGGGTTCGAGTCCCGCCGTCCGCACCAGACGAATCCAGCGTCAGCTTGACCATTTGAGACCTACCCATGCGGCGGATCCCGCGGAGGGACCGCCATCGTGCGACCCGCTTGCGGGTTCACCGGCGACCGCCGTGGCCCGAGCTGCTGACGGGCAGCCCGACGTCCGCCACGCCGCCATTGGCGCTCATTGCGTGCCGGGCGACATCTTAGCCTCCCAAACCTCACCTGCGCGTGTCTCATGACCGGAAGTTGGAGACGGGCTTCGACGCCACGCACCGCCTGCGGCTTTGTGGTCAAACAGGCGTCCAAGCAGGGCTCACGAAATTCATCGACAAACGTCGATATTCCGATATAAAGCCTTCTGGGATTACGGAGGGGCTGATGCCGGAGACGTCCACGTCCACGCCCGAGGCTTCGGCCTTGGACGCCCTTTCGGCGCTCGGCCAATCAACCCGCCTCCGCATCTTCAAGCACCTCGTCACCATGGCGCCCGAGCCCCAGCCGGCGGGCGGGATCGCCGACGCGCTCGGCTGCCTCCAGAACACGCTGTCGACCCACCTCGCGATCCTTGCGCGGGCGGGGCTCATCACCGGCGTCCGCGATGGGCGGTCGATCCTCTACGCCGCTAACTTCGACGGCATGCGCGGCCTTGTGAACTATCTGCTGGAGGACTGCTGCCAGGGTCGACCCGAGGTCTGCGCGCCAGTGTTCGAGCAGCTCGAGAAAGGCTGCGGCTGCGGGCCGACGGCAGGGGCGTGACGATGTCGCTGTTCGAACGCTGGCTCACCCTCTGGGTGGCGCTCTGCATCGTGGTCGGGATCGCCCTCGGCTATTTGGCGCCGGGTCTCTTCCACACGATCGGCTCGCTGGAGATCGCGCGGGTGAACCTGCCCGTCGCGGCGCTGATCTGGCTGATGATCATTCCCATGCTGATCAAGGTCGACTTCGGCGCCCTGCGCGAGGTCGCGGCGCACTGGCGGGGCGTCTCGGTGACGCTGTTCGTCAACTGGGCGGTGAAGCCGTTCTCAATGGCGCTGCTCGGCTGGCTGTTCGTCGGCTGGCTGTTTCGGCCGTGGCTCCCTGCGGACCAGATCGACAGCTACATCGCCGGCCTGATCCTGCTCGCGGCGGCGCCGTGCACCGCCATGGTCTTCGTCTGGTCGAACCTGACCCGCGGCGACCCGTTGTTCACACTGAGCCAAGTCGCGGTCAACGACGCGATCATGATCGTGGCCTTCGCGCCGCTGGTCGGGCTGCTGCTGGGCCTGTCGGCGATCACCGTGCCGTTGGACACGCTGGTCCTGTCGGTCGTCCTTTACATCGTCGTGCCGGTCGTCGTGGCGCAGGTTCTCCGCCGACGCCTGCTCGCGACCGGAGGCCAGCCCGCGCTCGACCACCTGCTCGGACGCATCCAGCCGCTCTCGCTGGCGGCGCTGCTGGCGACGCTGGTGCTGCTGTTCGCCTTTCAGGGCGAGCAGATCGTCGCCCAGCCGCTCGTCATCGCCCTGCTGGCGGTCCCCATCCTGATCCAGGTGTACCTCAACGCGGGCCTCGCC
>Ga0256876_1000433_pt1 | contig 9998 bp, 6 predicted proteins | sample MC6MC0419MT_FD_186340 | JGI IMG/M metagenome (GOLD analysis project Ga0256876, IMG submission 186340) | Metatranscriptome of enriched soil aggregate microbial communities from Iowa State University, Ames, United States - MC6-MC0419-MT... | ecosystem: Environmental > Terrestrial > Soil >...
CTTTTTTAAAAATTAGTAGCCAGGGTTTTGTTTAAGATTTTCATTAATCTGGTTGTCTGGAATTGGATACAAAAGATTTTTTGAATCGCTGGCTGGTTTTTCCTGCCATGCATTAAGCCATTTTCCAAAGCGAATTAAGTCGGTACGACGATGACTTTCCCAGTAAAATTCTCTTCCCAATTCATCAAGCATATCATCTGCAGTAAGGGTGGTTAATGCTGCTGCGCCTCTACTTGCTCTAATGGTATTTACAATTGTGAGTGCACCTGACGTATTGGATGTACGCATCAGCGCTTCTGCCTTCATCATCAAAACATCCGCATATCTAAAATAAACCCAGTCATTGTTTGGGTTTCCGATTTGGCTATAATCTATAGCGTATTTATATACTCTAATGCCTGCAACTTCAAGATGGTTTACATCCTTTTCGATGATACTTACTTCAGGCGTAAATGCCAGCGCATTTCCACGGCGATCTTTTAAAGCAACTCCATTCTCGTTATACTGCTGACCTACGTTAAATCCAATTTTAACCCCACCAACATTAGTCATGCCTGGGTAGCTCATTCCACGCCTCATGTCTGCTGCACTAAACTTATTGTAAAAATCTGATAGTGTAGAGAAGCCATTCCATCCTCCAGGATTCATGTTGTAATGAGACGGGGCATAGAAAAATGCATTTAAACCACTTCCCTCTCCACCACCAATATTATGTCCGGTAAAAATATTTTCCGTTGAAATATTTTCGTTATTTGGCGCAAAATTGTCGAAATAATTTGTAGCTAAAGAGTATTTACCTGTTGCTATGATTTGATCTGCAAGCGAGATTACTTGTGCCATATCCGCAGCTGCAAAAGTAGGGTTTGCTCGGTTCGCAAAAGTACCTTTGTTTAGGTAACATTTCATCAACAATACCTTAGCTGCTTCTTTTGTAGCGATGTAAGGTTTAGAACCTGTTGCTGTAGCACTCGGTAAATTTGGGATAATCGCATTCAATTCATTAATAACGTAATCTGTCGCTTCCGCTGCAGTTCTTACCTTAGCTGGCCGAGTTAGGTTTTCACCGGGTTCACGATAAGGTACTTGGCCAAACAAATCAATAATTGAAAAGGTTGCGAGTGCCCTAACAAATCTAGCCTCTGCTGCTTGTTGCGTCGTTGGGTTGTAACGAAGCAAATCGGTCGCTGCAAAAGTTGTACCGGTTAAGTCCTTCAAGGTGCTGTAAATTCGAGAATGGAAAGAAGTCCATTTATGTAAATGAAATGCCCTCCAATCGCCACCGTCATCCCAGTCTCCTCCACGTGTTGGAATAATTACTTCATCTGAACTTACTTCTTGTAATGACCAAACACCCCATGGAGATTCGAAGGGGTTTCTTAAAGATGTGTATACGCCCTTTAAAAGTGTTGTAGGGTCTGCCGCGCCGCTACTTATCTGCGAAGAAGTTAATTCACTGTTTAGATTTTCATCAAGCTTTGTACAAGACCCAAAAGCTAACAATGCAATCGGCAATATTAGCCATTTCTTTTGGTTTAATATTTTCATAACGTTTTGATTAATTGTTGATTAGAATGATAGATTTACACCTAATGTAAATGTTCGAGCCGAAGGATATGGGATATATTCAATACCTGCAGATGGCACGCCGTCTTTGTTTTTATCTACGTTCACCTCAGGATCAAAACCCGTAAACTTGGTGATGACAAACAAATTCTGACCAGTAACGTATACATTTAGGTTTTTAACGGATTTTCCTAAATCGCCAATGCGGTAATTTAATGTGGCATTTGCCAACTTTAAGTAACTCCCATTTTCTATGTACCTCGAAGATGCAGAAATTGGATTTGCTAAAGATTCCTTAATTGGACCACCTACTAAATTTGAGGCTATATTCTTACTTCCTAGGTTAGAAATTGAGATTACACCATTAGCCGTGTTATTGTAAATTTCTTGTCCAAATGCACCATTTAAATTAGCTGTAAAAGAGAGCTTTTTGTAAGCAATGGTGGTACTGATACCTAATAGCGTAGATGGGTTAGGATTACCCACATAATAGTAGGTAAAGCCACCATCTGTGTATTGAGAAAAGCCGTTCGCGTCTAAGCCTTCATACTGCTTCGTAACCATAGCAAATAATGGCAAGCCGTTTTGTATAACCTCCGTAGTCACGCCACTCAAACCTTGTCCGTTAAGATTTCCAGTAAGTATGGTATTTGGCATATTACTCACCTTGTTTTTAATAAATGTTGCATTAGCCCCAAAATCCCAAGTGAAATCTTTTTGCGCAATTAATTGTGCATTTAATGCTACCTCTACCCCACTATTCTTGATGATACCAGGTAAATTAACCCAGGTGATGGCTGCTGAAGGGGAAGATGGAACATAAGGAATGCGCGGATACAATAAATCAGTCGTTTTTTTACTGAAATAATCTACCGAACCAGTAAGCCTGCTACCAAATAATCCAAAGTCAACACCAATGTTAGTTTGCTCATCAGATTGCCATTTCAAATCTACGTTAGCATTGTTAACCAAGGCAAATGTAAGCGGTCCAGTCGCGGCGTATCTCTCTTGAGATGCTCCAGCAGGAAACTCCTGGTTACCCGTTTTACCCCAACCACCTCTTAGTTTTAGAGCACTTATTGCATCAACATCAAAAAAGCTCTCATTTTTGATGTTCCATGCTAGAGAGAATGAAGGAAAGTAACCGTATTTATTATTCGAGCCAAATTTTGTTGATCCATCAATTCGGAATGTTCCTGTCAAAATATATCTGTTCTTATAATTTAAGGTCGCCCTAGCAAATTCTGACTGTAACTCCGAATTTGGATCATTGAAAGAGGTTACTGTTCTTTTTGTAGTTGGCGAATATTGCATGATACTGGTATAGTCAATAGGCGTGTTATCGAAGCCAAAAGCCGATGTTGTACTTCCTTTATTGATGTATTTCATGTATTCATATCCTACAACAGCACTTAGATCCAATCCATCAGTTAATTTGGTTGTATAATTTAAGGTGTGTGTATTTTGAATGGTAACTAACTCATTGTTGCCGATGCTTGCAAAACCACCATTACTTTGGATATCTTCAAGATTTATAAAACTGCGTATTGATGAACGTCTAATACCTGTGCTATAGTTTACACTGGCAAGCATGCGATATTCTAACCCTTTTGCAATCTTATAGTAAGGTGAAAAACTTCCTAGGGCAGTTGTCACTTTTGATTTGTCGCTGAATGCTTCGAGCATAGCAACCGGATTGATTGTTGTTCCAGTTCCAACAAAGACCGACCCATCTGCATTATATAAAGATTTTGTCGGATTCCAAGACAGGGCCTGGCCTAAAACGCTACCTTGGTAGCCAGCATTATTCGATACAGGTGCTATACTTTCGTTATATTGACTGGTAATGATGTTGATATCTAAACCTAGTTTTTTGTTGTCCAAAAATTTAAAGTTCCCATTTAAACCAGCCGTATATTTTGTAAAATTGGATCCCTTTACTATACCATCCATATCCTGATAGCCTAACGACACTCGAAATTTCGCATCTTCACGACCTCCACTCATATTTAACGCATAGTTATGATTATAAGCATTTCTCGTTATGGCTTTCAAAGCATCAACACTTTGTCCTTCATTACCACTTGTGATTCCGTATGAATTCAGCGCTGCTCGATATTCATCACCAGTCATTACATCAATTGATCGCATCAAACTACCGATACCTGTCGAAGCACTGAAATCTGTTTTTAAATCACCTATTTTACCTCTTTTAGTTGTGATCAAAACTACTCCATATGCACCTCGAGAACCATAAATAGCTGTAGCGGAAGCATCTTTCAAGATTTCCATAGATTCGATATCAGATGGATTGATAAAGTTTAATGGATTACCACCCGGAGTAACGCCTAGGCTCCCTGCATTTAGTCCAGGTCTTGCGCTACGGCCATCAAGTGCAACTCCATCTACTACGTAAAGTGGTTGTCCTGTTCCTGTTATGGCTGAGTTACCCCTAATGCGAACCGTATTTGCTCCGCCTGGCTGCCCACTATTAGCAGTTAACTGTACACCAGCAACCTTACCTTGTATGAGTTGATCGGGGGCATTTAGAGGACCCTTATTAAAATCCTTTAGCGAAACCGTTGTTGCGGCTCCTGTTAAATCGCTCTTTTTAACTGATGCGTAACCCACAACAACCACAGCGTCAAGATTGTTAAGTGATGCCAAGGTTATATTAACAACAGTTTGATTATTGATACTCACAGTTTGAGTTTCAAAGCCCACAAAGCTTACCGTTAACTTTGAGGTAAGAGAAGGTACAGTGATTTGATACTTCCCGTCAGCATCGCTTTGAGTTTTTGCGCTTGATCCTGAAACTTGAATGGTAGCGCCAACTAAAGGCAACTTATCGCTATCTAGAATTACACCTTTTACAACGGTTTGGGCATAGGCAGCCGTACTTAAAAAGAACATGAAGACACCTAAAATAGTAATCTTCATGAAATTGAATTTCTGTTTTATAAATGAAACAGACCAATTGCTTGGTAGAGTCATATTCATAATAATTTTGTTTAATTGGTTAGAAAAATTTGTTTGTTTGAGTTTTTTCGTCAATTTTCATGGCGGTTGGTAGTTCTTTCTCATGTGTTTGGTTGTTAGTTCGTTAATAGTTTATTGTTTATATAAGGGATTTGGTTTTTCAATTTTCATTTTTGCCACTTCCAGGGCTCTAAATACACATTCATCAACTAATTTATCTTGGATGAAAGCAGATAAGAACCCTGACCAAAATGCATCGCCAGCGCCTGTTACGCCAACCGCTCTTTCCACCTTTAAGGCTTTTACATGTTTCCATGAGTCATTTTTGGTTTTATACCACGCACCATCTTTTCCGCAGGTTAGGCAGATTACGTGGGCATGTAATGGATTCAGCCATTCAATAGATTGTTCAATGGTTAATGGCTCGCCAACAAAGCGTTGTAAATCATCTACACTGATTTTGAGCAGCGGTTCTAGTGCCATTACTTTATTAAAAATGGCTTTACCATTATCATTTTCCCAGATGGACGGAGCAAAATTCCAATCTACCGATACGAATTTTCCCATGGATTTGGCTTTATCAAAGGCCATTAAAATGTTGCTTTGTGCCGGTTCCTTACTTAAAGCAAAAGCAGTGGAGTGGATGATTGCGGACGAGCGGATTAGTCCTTCTCCAACTTGTTTAATGTCTAAATCAGCGCTTCTGTAGGGTATAAAGTCTGGTGTGTGCTCATTTTTAGCCACTAAAACAATACTCGTTTGTTTATCATTTGAACGATTGATGTAGGTGTCTGCAATGCCGACGGTTTTCAATTCATTTATTAAAAAGGCACCTAAATTGTCATTTCCAACACAAGCAACCAATTCAGCATCAATGCCAAGCCATTTTAAATTGGCGCACAAATTTGCAGAACTTCCACCCTGACTAGTAGAAAATTGTGCCGAAATGGCCAGCGATTCAATGTCTTGATCTGATATAATATCAACCAACAACTCTCCCACTACCAAAATCTTTTTCCCAGAAATCGTTCCTGTTGGATTCATTTTATATTAGTTGAAATTGAACAGTTTACTAAAGTTATTTTTCGCCAATGCTTCTTCGGCAATGACTGCCCCAGCTGCACTCCAAGTACAATTTGGCACACCGCATGGATTTAGCGAACTGCCTTGTAAGCATTCATTAAATAAATCGGCTTTTGCATTGGCCTCATGCACGGCAGTCAATATGTTAATTGCAAAGTCTGTCTCGTTATTTAAAGCTAATGCCGCTGCCAGCCATCCATTCCATACCGGCCACAATCCGCCATTATGGAAATACCCAGGCTTATTTCTAAACGTATAGGCATAGTTATTTCTAAGTTCATTCATGTCGGCATCATTCTTTTCAATTGTAGGGTGAAAAGAAGGCAATATCGCCTTGTTCCCTTGATGCCTTTGTTTTATGTATTTTAGTACGGAATGATTCTGCTCAGAATCCCCTATCCCGAGTAAAAGACAAAATGTATTGGCCTGTAAATCAAAGTAATTGTAAATGCGAGATGGATTAAAGCCCATTAACCAAAACTGCTTGGATGCGTTGCTCATTTGATGAACCAAGTTTGGCGCGTAGGCATTGTCTTGCCCTTCTGTTTTCCAATAATTTGCTTGTATAACAGAGGTGATTTTTGATGCCTTACCGCTCCAAATTGGATTATTGGATAATTTTGATGCTAACTTTAATGCCCAAATGCGAAGCAATTGATCAAACAAAATGTAACCATGCTGAATGTATTCATCGGCCCAATCGCCACTTTGAGGCACGTAAATTAAATGCTTGCCATTAAACTCCCAAATATCCAAAACAGCAAAACAACGCTCTATTTCTTTTTGATATTTTACCCAAAGACTTCTATCATCAGTGAGTATGGTATAGGCAGCTAAGCCGATCACGGCCCATGATGGATTATCCGCACGACCAGATGTTCCTCCATAGCTTACAGCTCCATCTGTTGGCGAAACATTAGATGGCATAGAGCCATCACTTTTTTGATGCTTTAAAAGTGTTTCCAATGTTGCCTTCGCAGTTTTTATGAGGAATTCATCTCCGCTCAACAATGCCGCAATACTGGTAATCACACCATCTCTCGTCCAAACACGCTTGTAGTTATCGTGTTCTTCCACAGCTGCAACAAAGCCAGAAGACGTTGCTGCCTGATGCAAGAGGCTTAAAGCTTGATTATAAGATTGAATATTGACCATTATACCGTAACTGCGCGATCTTTTTTATTAATTAATAGTACCATGAACCCCGCTATCGCAATTAAAGCCCCCGCAAAAATTATTGCATTTTCAGGATTGTGACCTAAGAGGTATTTATATACATATTTGAATGTAACGGTCTCCAAAAGCATCGGGATTACGATAAACATGTTCAAAATCCCCATAAAAATTCCAGTCTTTGCCTTGGGGATACTACCTGCGAGCATGGCATAAGGCGTTCCCATCATGCTTGCCCATGCAATGCCCAAACCAATAATGGGGATAACCAATAAACTTGGATCGTTAATGAATGGCAGGAGTGCCAAACAAGCACCACCAAAGATTAGGCTAACGAGATGCACTTTCTGTGCGGTTATTTTTCTTGCAAAAAACGCCAATGGAAAAGCAACCAAAAAAGTAACAACGTTATAACCCCCATTTACTGTTCCGGTTAGCAATTGCGCTGATGCAAAACCGTCAGATGCGCTATCGGTCGTGTTGTACAGGGTTTTGGCTAAGCAAAGTGTGATAAATTGCCAATATACAAACATGGCATACCAATTGAAAAGATACACCACCCCAAGTTTTTTCATGATGGATGGCATAACTGCAAAAGCTTCGAAAATATCTTTAAAAACAATTCCTATTCCGCCTTTTTCGGCCTTTATTTTTATAATTTCTTCTTTGGATAGTGGCGCCTCTTTGGTTTTTAGACAACTAAACATTATTGACCCAATGGAAACCACACCGCCTATAAAAAATGCCGCATAGGTGGTGTATGGAATGTTGTTTCCACTTCTAGAATGAATGCTTATTAAGCCAGCGGCAATTAAAATGCCTGGAGTTAAATTGGCTAGCGTAATGCCTAATCCGGTGAAAAAACTTTGGGTTAGAAAACCAAGAGAATGTTGTTCGGATGGCAATTTATCACTCACAAATGCACGATAAGGTTCCATGGTGATGTTATTACCGGCATCCAAAATCCACAAAATACCGGCTGCCATCCAAATCGAACTGCTATAAGGCATTAGAAATAGACAGATACTACAAATGATGGCACCAATTAAAAAATATGGCCGCCTTCTTCCAAACCTACTGGTTGTTTTATCGCTCATTGCACCAATAATTGGCTGAATGATTAAGCCAGTCATTGGTCCGGCTAAGTTTAAAAGCGGAATTTGATCGGCATTGGCACCTAAGTATGAGTAAATTGGCGTCATGTTGGTTTGTTGTAAACCAAAACTGTATTGAATGCCGAAGAAGCCCAAATTCATAGCAATGATTGAACCGAAGTTTAACTTAAGCGCCGATGATACTTGATCAATTTTATTTGCAGGTGCAGCTATCATCTTCGGATTAATTAAGTTTAAAAATTAAGGCTTGCCACGGTTTAAGCTGAACTGAGTTTTGATTCACCGCCGTGATGACATCATAATTATTAATCAGCATCTTCGCGTTCGAAGCATCTATCGATTTATCAAGAGAATAGTTCAAATTCTTAGTTGAGAAATTTAGCAATACCAAAACCTTATCCTTTTGCTCTGTTCTCACATAGCAATACACATCGGGGTTTTCAATATCATAAACTTCATAATCACCATAAATTAAAACAGGCGATGATTTCCTCAATGCAACAATTCTTTTAAAATACGAAAGCTCACTTTTTGCGTCCTGTTCTTCTATCGCCACATTAACTTGTTTGAAATTCGGGTTTACGTTGATCCATGGCTTCCCTGTGGTGAAACCTGCATTCGCACTGGCATCCCATTGAAAAGGCGTACGTGCATTATCTCTCGAGAAACGTTTTTGCTTCTCCATAAAATCTTGCAAGTCTTCTCCTTTTGCCTTTACACTTTTATAAGCATTTATGGTTGCGATGTCTCGATAATCATCTATATTATCAAATTTAACGTTCGACATGCCTAGCTCATCTCCATTGTAATAAAATGGCGTGCCCCGCATGGTCATAATCAGGGTGGTTAATAACTTAGATGCATATGGCCGAAATTCAGGATCGTCATTTCCGTATTTGCTCACCATTCTAGGTACATCGTGGTTGGCTAAAAAGATGGCTAACCAACCTTTATCGGCAAAAGCATGATCCCATTTGGTGAAGGTTTTCTTTAAATCGGTAAGTTGATAACCTTTAACATCATTGCCAATGTCCATTACTTCAAAGTGATAGGCCATGTTCAACTCCTTACGGTCGGCATCTACAAGATCATGTGCATCAGCTAAAGTACTCCCTGCGCCTTCTGCAACAGTCATCACATCATATTTGCTGATCACCGTTTGGTTCATCTCCTTTAAATAGCTATGCAAATTTGGCCCCATCCCATAATATTTGATGATGTTCTTTTCATAGCCTTCAGGATATGTTTTCCAGATGGTATCTTTAGAAACATATTGAAAAGCATCCATCCTTAAACCATCAATGCCTTTATCCAACCAAAATTTCATCATATCATAAATTTCACTGCGCAATTTTTCATTCTCCCAATTTAAATCGGGTTGCTTCTGAGAGAAATAGTGCAGGTAATAAGATTTCGTATTGGGTTCGTATTTCCATGCATCGTTGTTGACATCAAAAAAGCTGTAGCGAGGCGTTGGCTTGCCTTTTTCTTCAAGCCACCAATGGTAGTAGTTTCTGTACGGGCTTGTACGTGATGTCTTGGCCTGCTTAAACCATTCATGCTCGTCGCTGCTATGATTCAAAACCATATCCAACACGAGCTTAATTTTACGTTTGTGCAAACCTGCTAGCAACTCATCAAAATCTTGCATGGTTCCAAACTCTTGCATGATGTTGCGGTAATCGCTGATGTCGTAACCATTGTCTTCATTTGGAGAAGAAAAAATCGGGTTTAGCCATACAACATTGATACCCAAGCTTTCCAGATAATCGAGTTTAGAAATTATACCTTTCAAATCACCTACTCCATCGCCATCGCTGTCTTTAAAACTCCTCGGGTAGAGCTGGTAAACAACCGCCTCCTTCCACCATTTTGGCTGCTTCACTTCACTATTCTTAACGCCCTGCTGCGCCAAACTTGGCAAAGCACAAAATAGCAGGCAGATAAAAATAAGACGAATACAATTTCTCATAAATTCGATTTTGCGAATAGGCGAGTCCAAATGGCAAGACCTCGATCTACACAATAATTAATATTTGGTTAAACAATAGAATGTTGTTGTCAAATAATTCGACTTAAACTCGA
>Ga0256876_1000437_pt1 | contig 9952 bp, 8 predicted proteins | sample MC6MC0419MT_FD_186340 | JGI IMG/M metagenome (GOLD analysis project Ga0256876, IMG submission 186340) | Metatranscriptome of enriched soil aggregate microbial communities from Iowa State University, Ames, United States - MC6-MC0419-MT... | ecosystem: Environmental > Terrestrial > Soil >...
GTTTAAGAAGTTTAGCTGTTTAGCCATTGTTTTATTGAGTTTAAATCATTTTAAAGCTCAGGAAAAGATTCCATTCAGATTAACAAAACACAATAATATTATTGTAAAAACTTTGGTTAATGATAAAGATTCGCTTCATCTGATGTTTCAGATTGCGATGGAAGATGCTTCAATTTCGCCAGACAGAGTCAGAAAAGCAGACCATATCACGTTTAAAGATGAAATAAGTGACGGAAATACGGTAAAAATCGGCAATAAAAAATACGGGAACATCAGATTTTTCGATAATGAATTGACCGGTCACGAAGCCGATGGAAAAATAGGAACCGGGATTTTTAGAGACCAATATTTTAAAATCGATTACGACAACAGTCAGTTTGTTTCTTATGATAAAGAGCCGGATTTAAAGGATTATCAACCGATAAATCTTTATGTAAAAAATGGGCAATTTTTTATCGTTGCAGACAATGTGATTGAAGATAAACAACAGGAAGCTTATTTTCTTCTTCAGTCTGGTTATTCGGGAGGTTTGCTGTACAGTAACGAGTTTGCAGAAGCCAATAATCTGAATGAAAAGCTGAAAATTACAGGCGAAAAATCAATGAAAAATTCTGCAGGACAAATCATTACAACCAAACATGGAGTTTTACCTTTTCTAAAGCTTGGAAATATTGTTTTAAAAAATCTTACAGCCGGATTTTTCACTGGAGACCTCAAAACTCAACACGCCAATTATTTTGCAGCCGATGTAATGCGCAGATTCAACTGGATTTTTGATAAGGACAGAAAGATGGTTTATGTAAAACAGAGTAAATATTTTAATGAACCTTATTATAAAATAAATTAACCCATTCCCGCCATCATCGACATATAATAATTGGCGCAGTGTAAAGATATAAGCAGAAGAATATTTTTTTTCCTCAAATGTTTCTAAAATCTCTGAAGTATTTATTTGATATTCATAATTCAAACTTCGCCACTGAATATGGGGTTTCATCATCAGAAGTTCAGTTCCTTCTACATCGCTTAAAACAAAAGATTCTTTGAAAAAACCTTTGTGACTAAGCGTATATTTTTTCTCGATATCATTGAAATAGGTATTCATTACGATATTTCCGTCCCAATTCATGGTAAATTTGAGAAGAACTTTTTTCCCATCAAGAACTTCAACAGTTGTTCCCCAAAAACCTTTCGGCTCAACCTGATATTTTGAGTTTAAAATTTCAATTTCAGCATTGAATTTAAACCAGCTTTTATAATTCAATTGTCCGACTGGGTTTCCGTCTTTTGATACTTTAAAATTGGTATATTTTTCTGCAATAGCTTGATATTCCATTGTGTATATTTTTTAAAATGGTAACAAGTTCTAAATTTAATCTTTTTTAAAATATTTCATTTTATTTATTAACCTTAAATCTTATCGGATAAATAATTTTTATCTGAAATCTAAATTTCATTAACTTTGATAAAAATAAATGAAATGAATTCTAACACTTTACATATCATTAACCAAAAATTAAAAGATGAACCGGAGGAAATCCTGAAGCAGGTTTTGGGATATTTAGACGGAATTCTTGAAAAAAAATCTCAAAAAGATTGGTACGAGCATAATCTAAATTACCAGTTAACAGATGCGCAAAAACGTGAATTGGATGCAATGGAAAATTTAACAGATGAAGATTTTATGCCTATTGAAGTTTTTTTTGCTGAAATGAAAGCAAAGTATGGCGTATAAAATTATAACCAATCCCGAAGCTAATAGAGATATTGTCAATTCTTTCGAATATTACAAAAATGTTGCTGGAAAAAAAGTAGCCAACAGTTTCTTTAAAGACTTTAAATTTACTGTGAACAAACTTAAAAAAGTTGTTTACTTTCAAAAAATCCATAATGATTTTCATCGTTTACCTCTGAAAATTTTTCCTTTCATCATTATTTATAAAATTGAAAAAGAAACTATCAAAATTTTCAGAGTTTTTCACACTTCTCAAAATCCTGAAAAATATCCATAAAAACTTACGGGGACTTACTTTATTCAATACAACAGTGTTTTTAATCAGGTAATTGCATAAAACTTGCTCCGATAATTTTCAATTCGTCATCAAATCGTTTCCAAACTCTAAAATATCTAAACCTTCCTTCTAATGGAGTTCCCATCATTTTTCCTTTCGCTATCATTGTAACGATAGAAAGTACGGTGTTATCCATTATTTTAATGTCATCAATTTCTATTGAAGCGTTTTTAATGATCATTGTTTTCGCTTTATGCGAGTTCAAATCCATTTCTTTCGTTATAATTTCTCCCGTCGGTGCTACTGCAAGCAAATCATCGTGCAATAATTGGTCAAGTATTTCCACATTACTTACAAGTTGAGCCGAAAAAAGTTTATTTTCAGCTTCTAAAACATTTTCTCTGGTAATTTCTGTTTTGTACATATTTTTTGTGTTTGGCGGTGGTCTGTTTGTTATAATTTTCTGAAAAGTACTTTTTCTAAAGTAACCAATTTTCCATCAATCAACAAATTATTTAATTTTTATAAATAAAAAACCTAACAGGTTTTAGAAACCTGTTAGGTTTGACGAAAAATTTCGTTCAAATTTTATTTGAAAATTACATCGTCTCCATTTTGAAACTCATGCTTTCGATTACTTTCAAGATAGCTTCAACTGTATCCATTGATGTTAAACAAGGAACACCGTTTTCAACGCTCATTCTTCGGATTTAGAAACCATCTCTGTTGGTTTGTTGTTCCTTTATAAAAATAATCTTTTTGATCAGCAAGCAGCATATAATAGCAAATTATTAGATCCTTTATTAAAAAAATTAAATTTCATTATCATCAATTTTTTTTTCAACTTCTAAAGCTTTTTCAATTTTTTCTTCTTTTTCAGCAAGCTTTCTTTTAGTATTTGATTCCATAACAGCTGCAATCTTTGATAACCCTGGAATTCCATCGAGCTTATCTATAGCAAGTTGAAATTTATAGCTCTGTTCTAAAGCATCCATTACCGGATGATCAGAAGTTTCATAATTTGAAATTAATTTACCTGGGTTTTCAGAAGCAACTTGAAGAAAAGCTGATAATAATCTAAACTTTAACTCAGCAGTTTGCTCCGCATTATCAAGACCAGCAATTTGCTTTGATAAGCCTTCATATGTTTTACTTAAAACTTCTTTATGGGCATATTCTTCCATAAGTCTTTTTGATAAATTTAATTTTTTATTTGCTGAGTAAGTTAACCAAAGTATAGGAATATACATTGGAAGAATTGAAAGTATAATTCGAGGTAATTTAAAAATAACATCTTCAAAAGATTTACCTTGAGATATAAATATTGAACTTATAATTATTGGAATGATACTTACTCCAATCATTAACCAAATTCCTAAATTAAATCTCTTTTGCAGTTCGATTGAGTTTACAGCTTCATCTCTCTTCTTAGTAGAAAATGCTGCACTCAATCCCGCAGTTAAAGCATTTGGTAACAAACTTTCTATTTCTTTTAGAATTGAACTATATTTTGAGATGTGATTTTTTTCAAAAGATTCATACTTTTCTTTATAATTTTGAGATATATTTACTACGTCTGATTCAATGATAGAAATATTATGAGCCAACTCAGAATAAACTTCATCAAGAGATTCTTTTTTTCCTTCTACATGGATATCATCACCTTCTTCATCCTTTGACATATATCCAAATAATTCGTCGTAAAATCCTCCTATTTCTTTGCGCTGGGTGTTAATAGCATTAAGACTTGCGGTAGATTTTTTATAATTACTTTCAATATCTGTGGACAAATCCACTATTGACTGTAAAGTGTGATCTAAATCAGGATGTGCTACCAGAAATGCTTTGATAGTAGATATATTTGATAGTAAAATATTATTATCAGATTCATATTTTGCTTTTAATTCTTCTTGCTCTTCTTTCAACAAAATTGAATCGACTTTAGTCGCTTTAAGTGCATCTAACAGTTTAGCAGATTCTAAAGAATTTTTATTAATATTAGCAAGTGCAGATTCCGCTTCTGTAAGTCTTTCAAAAGTTTTGTTACGAAATTCAGCCGTCTTCTTAGAGTTTTGAGAAGCTTCACTATGCGATTCGGAAGTTGATTTTATTAAACTTTGTTTTAAAGTATTGTAATTATTTTCCAATTGGACAATCCTTTTCCAAGTTTCTTTATTTTCTTTTTCAAGATATTTAATTCGTTCTCCACTATTATCAAAAATCCCCATAGTTATTTAGTTTAGTTTAAGAAAATCAGTATTTTTTTTGTCAATTAAATAAAAATACATCACGTAAATATAATAAAAAAACCTTTCTAAAAAGAAAGGTTTAGTGGTTTGGATTTTTTTTAATTTTACATAGTTTCCATCTTAAAGCTCATGCTTTCAATCACTTTCAAGATAGCTTCAACTGTATCCATCGATGTTAAACAAGGAACGCCGTTTTCAACACTCATTCTTCTGATCTGGAAACCGTCTCTTTCAGACTGTTTTCCTTTCGTCATGGTGTTAACAACATATTGTACTTTTCCTTTTTGAATCAAATCGATTAAGTTGACGCTTTCCTCTCCTATTTTGTAGCCAATTTTACAAGGAATCCCTTGTTCTCCGAAGAATTTTGCAGTTCCTTCCGTTGCCCAGATTCTGAAACCAACTTCATGGAATCTTGCAGCTAAATCTGCCGCTTCTTGCTTATGCTTATCAGCTACCGTGAATAAGATTGAACCATGCATCGGAACTTTTCTTCCAGCTGCAACCAATCCTTTATAAAGCGCTTTTTCTAAAGTTGTGTCTTTCCCCATCACTTCTCCTGTAGACTTCATTTCTGGGCCTAAAGAGATATCAACTTTCGTTAATTTTGAGAAAGAGAACACAGGAACTTTTACGAAAACACCTTCTTTATTCGGAACCAATCCGTTTTTGTAACCTAAATCAGTTAGTTTCTGTCCTAAAATTGCTTTTGTAGCAAGATTTGCCATCGGAACTTCCGTAATTTTAGATAAGAAAGGAACGGTTCTTGATGAACGTGGATTCACTTCAATTACATATACATTTCCTTCAAAAAGAACGTATTGAATATTCATTAAACCAATTACTTTCAGTCCTTTAGCTAATCTCTGTGTATAATCTACCAAAGTATCAACTTCGCTTTGTGAAATATTTTGTGGAGGATACACCGCGATCGAGTCTCCGGAGTGAACTCCCGCTCTTTCGATGTGTTCCATAATTCCAGGAATGATTACCGTTTCACCGTCGCAGATTGCATCAACTTCAATTTCTTTTCCAACCATATATCTGTCAACCAAAACCGGGTGTTCCGGACTTGCATCTACCGCAAACTCCATGTAATGAGCCAATTCTGCTTCTGTATAAACAATTTCCATTGCTCTACCTCCCAAAACGTAACTTGGACGAACCAAAACCGGATATCCGATTTCGTTGGCAATTTTTATCGCTTCTTCTTTTGATGTTGAGGTTTTTCCTAAAGGCTGAGGAATTCCCATTTCCTGAAGAGCTTTTTCAAACTTATCTCTGTTTTCAGCTCTGTCTAAATCTTCCAGAGAAGTTCCTAAAATCTGAACTCCATGAGCAGCCAATTTATCAGCTAAATTGATTGCTGTTTGTCCACCAAACTGTACTACAACACCTTTTGGTTTTTCCAATTCGATGATATTCATTACATCTTCTTCCGTTAAAGGTTCGAAGTATAATTTATCTGAAATTGAGAAGTCAGTAGAAACTGTTTCAGGGTTGTTGTTGATGATAATCGCTTCATAACCCATCTCTTTGATCGCCCAAACCGAATGAACAGTCGCGTAATCAAACTCAACTCCTTGTCCAATTCTGATTGGTCCAGAACCTAGAACGATGATTTTTTCTTTGTCTGAAGCTACACTTTCGTTTTCCTCTTCGTAAGTTCCGTAGAAATATGGTGTTTCAGATTCAAATTCAGCGGCGCAAGTATCTACCATTTTGTAAACCGGCATTACTCCGTTTTCTTTTCTGAAGTTGAAAATTTCACGTTCTTTTACATCCCAAAGAACTGCGATATTTACATCTGCGAAACCTAATTTTTTAGCTTCTAATAAAATGTCTTTGTTGAATTTATTTTCAGCGATCACTTTTTCGAAATCAATCAGTTTCTTGATCTTCCAAATGAAGAATTTATCAATTTTGCTCCATTCTACGATTTGTTCCCAATCATAACCTCTTCTTAAAGCATCACCGATGATGAACAATCTTTCGTCATCACAAACTCTGATTCTTCTTTCGATTTCCTCAGCTGTTAAAGCTGCAGCTTGCTTAGTTTTTAAACCGATATGTTTGATTCCAGTTTCCAAAGAACGGATTGCTTTTTGTAAAGACTCTTCGAAATTTCTTCCGATTGCCATTACTTCACCCGTTGCTTTCATCTGAGTTGATAATCTTCTGTCCGCTGTTTCGAATTTATCGAATGGGAATCTTGGGAATTTAGTTACCACATAATCCAAAGCTGGCTCAAAACAAGCGTAAGACGTTCCTGTAACCGGATTCATGATTTCATCTAAAGTTAACCCTACCGCAATTTTCGCAGCGATTTTCGCAATCGGATAACCTGTTGCTTTTGATGCTAAAGCTGATGAACGGGAAACTCTCGGGTTAACCTCGATGATGTAATAATCGAATGAATGTGGGTCTAAAGCCAACTGTACGTTACAACCCCCTTCGATTCCTAAAGCTCTGATGATTTTTAATGAAGCATTTCTCAACAACTGATACTCTCTGTCAGAAAGCGTCTGAGAAGGCGCCACAACGATTGAATCCCCTGTGTGAACTCCAACCGGATCGATATTTTCCATGTTACAAACCACAATCGCATTGTCGTTTGCATCACGCATTACTTCGTATTCAATTTCTTTGAAACCTGCAATTGATCTCTCAATAAGACATTGTGTAACCGGACTGTATTTCAATCCTAATTCTGCAATTTCTTTCAATTCAGCTTCGGTAGCAGCGATTCCACCACCTGTTCCACCCATTGTGAAAGCAGGACGAACAATTACCGGATATCCAATTTCGTTAGCAAAATTAATTGCTCCTTCCACCGTATTTACGATATCAGATTCAGGAACCGGTTCATTCAATTCTCTCATCAATTCACGGAACAAATCTCTGTCTTCCGCTCTGTTGATGGCTGAAAGCGTAGTTCCTAGAACTTCAACTTTACATTCTTCAAGAATTCCTGATTTTTCCAATTCTACCGCCATGTTCAAACCTGTTTGTCCACCAAGAGTCGGTAAAAGTGCATCCGGACGCTCTTTTCTGATGATGTGACTCACAAACTGAAGTGAGATCGGCTCGATATATACCTTATCTGCGATCTCAACATCCGTCATGATCGTTGCAGGGTTTGAGTTGATCAAAATTACCTTGTAGCCTTCTTCTCTTAAAGACAGACAAGCCTGCGTTCCTGCGTAATCAAATTCAGCCGCCTGACCAATAATGATAGGTCCTGAACCGATTACTAAAATTGTTTTTATATCTTTACGTTTTGCCATTTCTAAGTTAGATGTTAGATGCTAGAAGTTAGATGTTAGACTTTTAGCACTGTTTTTTATTTAGATTTAATTTACATATTGTCATTCCGAGGAATCGAGGAATCTTTTATTATGCTAGATTCTTCACTGCGCTTTCGCTTCGTTCTGAATGACAAACTTAATGTTTTTACTTATTCTTAAAATCCTCCATTAACTGGATGAAATCATCAAATAAATAATTCGCATCTTCAGGACCTGGACTTGCTTCCGGGTGATATTGAACTGAGAAACAAGGGTGAATTTTGTGTTTCAGACCTTCGTTTGTTCTGTCGTTCAATGCGATGTGCGTTTCAATTAAATCTGTTTCTTTAAGACTTTCCTGATCTACTGCGTAACCGTGGTTTTGAGAAGTAATTGCCACTTTGTTTTTCTCTAGATCTAAAACCGGGTGATTTCCTCCTCTGTGTCCGAATTTTAACTTGAAAGTTTTTGCTCCACAAGCTAATCCGATTAATTGGTGCCCTAAACAGATTCCGAAGATTGGAACTTTTCCTAATAATCCACGGATCATTTCTAAAGCTCCCTGATTATCTTCCGGGTCTCCAGGACCGTTTGATAGCATGATTCCGTCCGGATCCATCAACAAAATCTCTTCCGCTGTTGTATCATGTGAAACTACTGTGATGTCACAATTTCTTTGAGACAACTCTCTGATAATTCCTAATTTAGAACCAAAATCCACAAGTACTACTTTAAGTCCTCTTCCCGGGTTTGCATAAGGTGTTTTTGTAGAAACCTGCTCCACCTGATTGGTTGGAAAAGTCGTTCCTTTTAGCTCTGCAACTACTGTACTTTCGTCAGCATCAGCGTTTACAATTTTTCCTTTCACTACTCCGGAGTTACGAAGAATTCTTGTCAGTCTTCTTGTATCAATTCCTGAAATTCCTGAAAGTTTTTTCTTTTTAAATAATTCATCTAAAGTAATTTGAGTACGGAAATTTGACGGCAAATCACAAAGTTCTTTTACGATAAGACCTTTGATAGCTGGCTCTATACTCTCATAATCATCTCTATTAATCCCATAGTTTCCGATAAGCGGATAGGTCATACAAACAATCTGACCGCAGTAAGACGGGTCAGAGATCAGTTCTTGATACCCTGTCATTCCGGTATTGAAAACTACTTCTCCTGCAGTTTCCAATTCTGCTCCGAAACCTTCTCCATGAAACACTTCACCGGACTCCAGTATTAACTTTTTCTTCATTTTTAAATTAGATATTAGATTTTAGAAATTAGAAGTTAGACTTCCGCATTCTGTTATTTTACTTCTTATTTTTTCTATTTTACTTTTTAAACCACCCCGTCAAAATTCTTCCAAAGAAGAGGAATTTGTGGGCGTTTATTTGTCTTGAAACTCGTATCCCGAATCTCTTATTTAAAAGTATATCCTTCTTTTTCTAAGGCTTCTTTTAAAATTGCCATTCTCGCGAAAACACCGTTTTGCATTTGTTTGAAAATTCTTGAGCGTTCGCATTCTACCAAGTCTGTATCAATTTCTACTCCTCTGTTGATTGGAGCTGGATGCATGATGATGGCTTCTTTTTTCATGGCTTTTTCTCTTTCTTTCGTCAAACCATATTTTCTGTGATAATCAGACGCTGAGAAGCTCATTTTCGCATCGTGTCTTTCGTGTTGAATCCTCAATAACATCAAAACATCAACTTCTTTAATTAATTCATCGACAGATAAATAAGTACCATTAATTAAAGCTCCTTCATCAAACCATTGTTCTGGTCCTGAGAAATAAACTTTTGCGCCTAATCTTCTTAATGCTTCTGCATTTGAATTAGCAACTCGGCTGTGTTTTACATCTCCTACAATTCCTATTTTTAAACCTTCAAATTTTCCAAATTCTTGATAGATTGTCATCAAGTCTAACATACATTGAGAAGGATGATTTCCTGTTCCGTCTCCTCCGTTGATCACAGGAATTGTAATATTTTTTAATTCTTCAAAATATCTGTCTTTCTTATCTCTGATTACAACCAGATTTACACCAAGACTTTCAATCGTTTTTACTGTATCATAAAGACTTTCGCCTTTATTCACAGAACTGTTTGAAGCATCAAAAGGAACCACCTGCAAACCTAATTTTCTTTCGGCAATATCAAAACTTGTTTTCGTTCTTGTACTGTCTTCAAAGAAAAGATTTGAGCAAAAAACTTCTCCTTCAATTTTAGCAGTTTTTCCATTAGCAAAAGCCAGTGCTTCTGTTACTATACTGTTGATTCTCTCGGTACTTAGTTCTGTAATCGTAAACATAATATCTTAATTTTTTACAAAAAAAAAGCGAAGAAAATATCTTCGCTTAAAATAAATAAATATCGTAAAGGGCGTCTACGCCCGGTAATTCTAATGATATAAA
>Ga0256876_1000440_pt1 | contig 9934 bp, 4 predicted proteins | sample MC6MC0419MT_FD_186340 | JGI IMG/M metagenome (GOLD analysis project Ga0256876, IMG submission 186340) | Metatranscriptome of enriched soil aggregate microbial communities from Iowa State University, Ames, United States - MC6-MC0419-MT... | ecosystem: Environmental > Terrestrial > Soil >...
CGTCAGCGCGTCCGCGACGGACAGCGCGGGGGTGCCCGCATGAGCTTCACTGAGGTCGCCGACGTGAAGCACGAGCGCGGCGCCCGCGGCCTCGCGCAGTTGGCGGCGGCGAGCGGCCGGCCAGGCCGGATCGAGCGGCAGATAGGCCGCCTCCGCCCGCCACACGCCGAGAAGCGCGACCACGAGATCGACGGAGCGGGGCAGATCCAGCGCGACGATCGTCTCCGGCCCCACGCCGCGCGCGACAAGCGCCGCGGCAATCCTCTCGACCCGCTCTCCGAGCGTGGCGTAGCCCAGCGTGACGCCGTCGCCGGCGAGGGCCGGCGCGTCCGGCGTGCGCTCGGCCCAGCCGAGGATCGTGGGCAGAAGCGGCGACCGTGCGGGCGGCTCGACATCCGCTCGATCGAGGTCCGCGAGGCGGGCAGCCTCGCCCGGTCCGACGATCGCAAGGTCGCCGAGAGGCCTCGCCGGATGGGCGACGATCGCGCCAAGCAGCGTCACGGCCTGCCCGAGCAGGGTCTCCGCCGCAGCCTCGCCATAGCGACCCGTGTCCCATGAAAGGGCCAGCGCGACGAGGCGGTCGTCGGCGTCGATCTCGGGTCGGAACTCGAGCTCGAACGCCGAGGGTCCGTCGAAGGCTCGCCGGCTCCATCCGCCGGAAAGCGCCGGGGCGACGTCCAGGCCGAAGCCGAGCGGCGAAGGCGGCGCCGCATCGACGCCCTCGAGCGGCAGATGCTCCTGCCAGTCGAGGTGGGCGGCGAGCCCGCCCACGAGGTTCCCCAGATGATCTCCGAACGGCGCGGCGGCGTCGAAGGCGACCTGGAGCGGCAGCGTCTTTTCGAACGGTCCCGCGACCCCCGCGAACATCGCGTAGTCGCGCCGGCAGTCGTGCCGCCAGCCCAGCGAGACCGCGTCCCGGCCGGCGATCCGGCCGAGAACGGCCGCCCACAACGCTAGCAGGCCGGCCTCGACGCCGGCGTCGCCGACGAGAGCGGCGAAGCGCGCCGCCTGGTCCGGATCGATCACGACGCGGCGCTCGGCGCGGACACCGCTCGCATGCGCCCCGCGATAGGCCAGCGACGGCGGCGCGATCTCGGCGGGCGTCTGCCCCCGCCAGTAGGCGCGGCCCCGCGGAGCGTCCTCGTCAGCCTCCATCTCGCGTCGCCAATCGGCGTACTGGGCGTAGGTCGCGTCCTCCTCGTCCGGCGTCGCGGAAGGCGCGGCCGCGCCCCCTGTGAGAGCCGCCGCGATCAGCGCGAGCGTCGTCCGGTCCGCAGCGAGCGGCGAGATGGCGACTGCGATCCGGGATGCGCCCTCGTCGAGCCGCCACAGCGCCGCCCGCAAGGTCTCGCCGCGGGCGAGATCGAACGGCGCGCTCCGAAGCGCCTCGAGATCCGCCGCGATCTGGGCCTCGGCGTCTTCTTGGTCGCGCAGGTCCCGCACCATCCAGCCCTGCGCTGCGGGCGTTCCAAGCGGAACGCGGCGCAGCCCGCGGTAGCCCGGCGCGGCGACATAGGCCGAAGCGAGCGCGTCACGACCGGCCGCCGCCTCGGCGAGCGTCGCGCGCAACCGCGCCTCGTCGACCGGCGCGTCAGCGACGAGTTGCGCCACGAAGGCCTCGGAGAGGCCGCTCGCTGCACGCTGCTCGGGGCTCAGCGGCCAGGTTTCGGCCGCCGCCGTCTGCGAGGCCGCGCTCACGACGCCACCCCGCGGACCGGCGCAACATCGAGGCTTGCGCGATCGACCATGTCGCCCATCGCCACGACGATGCGACGCTTTCCCTGGAAGGGATCGCGCGCGTGGGCGGCCAGCATGTTGTCCAGCATCACCACGTCGCCCTTGCGCCAGGAGAAGCGCACCGCGCAGGCCTCGTAGAGCTCGCCCACGAGGTCCATCGTCTCGTCTTCGATGACCGAGCCGTCGCCGTAGCGCACCTGACGCGGCAGGCGGTCCTCGCCGACCATCGCCAGCAGGTCGTCGCGCACATCCGCGTCCAGGAAGCGCGGATGATGCAGCTGCACCTGATTGAAGAACGACTTCTCGTCGGTCAGCGGGTGCACGATGACGGCGGGGCAGCGCGTGCGGGTCTGGAGCACGTCGCCGTCGAGCCATGAAAGCTCCACGCCCTCGGCGCGGCAGCGCGCCTCGACCGCGGCCTTGTCGTCGGTGCGGAAGAAGTCGCGCCAGTCGACGTCAAGCCGCGGCGTGAAGGTGCGGACGTAGGAGAGGCCGAGACGCTCGAACTTCGCGGCGAGATCGGCCGGAAGGCTGCGGTACATGGCCCGGCAGTCGACGATCGGGGTCGCGCCGCCGACCGGGGCCGCCTCCTCGCAGAAGAACCACTGCTTGCGCGGCCAGCGCGGCAGGTGCGAGCTCTCGTTGTGGAAGAGGATCATCTTGTCCTCCGGGTACGGCGTCGAGCGGTAGGTGTTTGCGCCGCCCTCCTTCTTCGGCAGATCGCCGTAAGCGCCATAGAGCCCGGGCTGGAGCGCCTCCGCGAAGCCCTCGAAGTCCTGCGGGTTCGTCAGCGCGAAGCCGCGGAACAGGAGACCGGCGTGCCGGCGAAGCTTCTCCTCGACGAAGCCCCGATGTGCGGCGGCCCAGGAGATCGCGTCGAGGTCCGCGCTCTCGGGTTCGATCACGAGCGGGAAATCCGCGCCCGGCGAGAGTGGCGAGGTGCGGACCGGGCTGGCGGTCTCCGCCGGACGGGGACCTGCGGACGAGACTTTCTTCAGCTTGTCCAGCTTCGCGCCCATGCGGGCGCCGGGGGCCGAGGAAACAGGCGTCGGGGCGACGGACATCGTGGCGTCCTCCAGTGACGGCAGGAAAAATGCGCCGAGGGGGCGTTCGGGCGCCTCGGCGATCGAAGACAGGAGTTCAGTCCAGGCGCGGGCGAGCCGCTCGACCGTGGCGCGCCGGAACAGCGCGGTGGCGAAGGTCCATTCGCAGGCGAGGCCGCCGGAGCCGTCCGGCTCGAGAAACAGCGCCATATCGAACTTCGAGCTCGACGCCGGCGCCGGGACGAGCTCCGCGGTCAGGCCCTCGACCCCGAAGAGGCCGCGCGGCGCGCTCTGCAGGACGAACAGAACCTGGACCAACGGGTTGCGGCTTCGGTCGCGCGGCGCGCCGACGGCGTCGACGATGCGATCGAACGGCAGCAACGGACGGTCGAACGCGGACGACGCCTCGTCGCGGACCTCGTACAGGAAGTCCGCGAACGCAAGGTCGGCGCGCGGCCGCGCGCGCAGGGGCAGCACGTTGACGAAGAAGCCGATCAGCCGTTCGAGTTCTGGCGACGGCCTGCCGGCGAGGTCCGCGCCGATCAGCATGTCGGTCGCGCCGCTCCAGCGGTGGAGCAGCGCCTCGAAGGAGGCGAGCAGCGCCATGTAGAGCGTCGCGCCGCGGGTTCGGCCGAGGGCTTCCAGCCGAGCGACGAGCGCGGCCGGGAGCGCGAAGCGGACGCCCTCCCCGGCGTGCGACGCGACCGCGGGCCGTTCGAAATCGGTCGGAAGCGCGAGCGCTCGCGGCGCGTTCTTCAGCCGATCGCGCCAGAACGCTTGGTCGTCGTCCAGAGCGCCGGAGGCCGCAAGCCTCTGTTGCCACAGCGCGAAATCCGAATATTGCAGCGGGAGCGCCGGCAGGGCGGCCGGATGACCGGCGAGCGCCGCGCGGTAAAGCGCGCCCAGATCCTGAACCATGACGCCCATGGACCAGCCGTCGCAGATCAGGTGGTGGAGCGCGATAAGCAGGCTGTGCTTGTCTTCGCTGAGCCGGCAAAGCGTCGCGCGCATCAAGGGAGCGGCGGCGAGGTCGAACGGCCGTGCGGCCTGTTCGGCCTGCGCGGCCGCCAGCGCTGCGGCGCGCGCGCGCGGGTCGAGGCCGGACACGTCGAGAAACTCCGGCGCGAACGCCGCGGGAGCGCCGATCCAGGCCCGGGCCTCGCCGTCGTCGTTCTCCACGTAGCCCGTCCGTAGCGCTTCATGCCGCGCGACAAGCCCGGACAGCGCGCGCTCCAGCGCCTCGCGCGACAACGGTCCTGAGAGCGTCAGCTGCCCGACCACGTTGTAGGCGCCTGCAGAAGCGGGACCGCCGAGCTTCTCTGCGACCCAGAGCCGTTGCTGAACCGGCGAGAGCGGGACGCCGTCGGCCGGAACGCTTTCGCGCGTGAGGGCGGGCCTCGCCGCCTCCCCCGCAAGCCGCGGCGACGCGTCGAGCCAGGTCGCGAAGTCCGCCAGCGTCCTCGGCGCGAACATGTCGCGGAGCGCCACGGCGACGCCGAACTCCTCGCGGATCCGGACCGCGGCCTTGGCTGCCAGGATCGAGTGGCCGCCCCGCGCCAGGAACTGGTCGGACCGGCGGATCGCCGTCACCTCGAGCGCGGAGGCCCAGATCGCCGCGAGCCGCCGCTCGGTTTCGGTCAAGGGCGCAGAGGCGTCGTCCGAGAGTTCCGATGGCGCGAAAACAGGGCGATGGTAGACCTCGAAAGCCGCGACCTCGCCGCTCGCGACGCCTGCGGCGCAGCTCGAACGTTGCAGCTTGCCGCTCGTGGTCTTCGGCAGCGCGCCGGGCTCGAGCAGCGCGATCAGGCTCGCCGGCTCCTGCTGGGTCTCCGTGACGACGGCGTCGATCGCGGCGATGATCTCGCCGGGCGAGGCGGCGCGGCGGGAGGCGCGGCCGATCTCGGCCGCCACGCCGATTCCCTCGCGGCCGTCGTGCAGGACCGGGAAGGCGGAGACGCGGCCTTTCCGTACGGCGGCCACGCCACGCTCGACCGCCTGCTCGATGTCCTGCGGGTAGCGGTTCTGGCCGCGGACGATGATGACGTCCTTTCGCCGGCCGGCGATGAACAGGTAGCCCTCGCGGCGGAAGGCGAGATCCCCGGTTCTTAGCCAGCGGCCGTCCGGGCGATCGAGGAACGCCGCAGCCGTGGCTTCGGGGTTGCGCCAGTAGCCGCGGGCGACGCTCGCGCCCGTGACCCAGACCTCGCCGATCTCGTCGTCGCCGCAGGTCCGGAACGTCGCCGGGTCGACGATCCGCACCGTTTCCTGCTCGACCGGAAGGCCGCTCGCCACCAGCTCGACGCCCACTGGGCTCGGAACGACCCGTCCCCGGGCCAGCTCGTCCGGATCGACGCGCAGGGTCTGGTACGGGCGGAGGCGTCGGTCGCCGCTGACCATCAGGGTCGCCTCGGCCAGGCCGTAGCTTGGATGCAGCGCCTCGCCGAGGAAGCCGGCCGCGGCGAATCGGTCGGCGAATGCGGCCATGGTGTCGGCGCGGACCGGCTCGGCTCCGCAGAAGGCGACGCGCCAGGACGTCAGGTCGAGATTCGCCAGCGCGCTTTCGGGCGCCCGCTCGACGGCGAGCCGGTAGGCGAAGTCCGGGCCGCCGCTCACCGTGCCGCCGAAACGCTGGATCGCCTGCAGCCAGCGCGACGGCCGCGCCAGGAAAAATTCCGGCGGCATGAGGATCAGCGGGATCCCGCAGAAGATCGGGAGCGCAAGGCCGGCGATGAGCCCCATGTCGTGATAGAGCGGCAGCCAGCTCACCACGATGTCGTTCGCACGGATGCCGAAGCCCCGCACCATCGTGAGCTGATTGTCGGTCAGGTTGGCGTGCGTGACCTCGACGCCCTTCGGCGCGGAGGTGGAGCCCGACGTGTACTGAAGAAAAGCCACGTCGCCGGCGCGGATCGGCGCCGGCGTCCAGCCGGGCGGGGGATCGTCCGTCATCGCCGCGACGTCGAGAGCGAGAACGCCGCTGTGTTTGGCGCAGAGCGCAGTGACCGCCTCCAAGGACGCCGCGTCGGTCAGCGCGAGCCGCGCGCCGGCGTCGGCGATCATGCCGCCGAGCCGGGCGACATGATGGGGCCGAAGCGCTTCCGGCGGATAGGCCGGGACCGCGATGACCCCGGCGTAGAAGCAGCCGAAGAAGGCCGCGACGTAGTCGGGACCGCTCGGCAGGAGAATGAGCGCCCGGTCGCCAGGCGCGGCGACGCGTTCGATGGCGGCCGCGACGACGCGAGCGCGCCGGTCGAGCGTACGGTAATCCCAGGTCTGGGACGGTTCGCCGTCTGTCCCGAGGAAGCGCAGCGCGACGCGCTCGCTTTCCTCCTCGGCTCGTCCGCGCAGCACGTCCGCGAGGGTCTCGGCGCCGCGATAGGCGGAGACGATCCGCGCGTGTTCGGCCGGAGAGAGGCGCGCGGCCGGCGAGGTTGGCTCGACGTCCAGCATCATGACGACGCTCCTCCCGACGCGAGACGGAGCGCGGCGACGCTGACGTCGATCCGCTCGCCGCGCTGTGAAGGACCGGCCTCCACGATCCGTCCGCCTTCGAGCTTCACCAGGCGGTCCGCGAGATCGAAGTAGCGGTCGTCGTGCGTGATGACGACGAGCGCCTTCCCCCGAGCCTTCAGCTCCGGCAGGAGTTCGCGGTAGAAGACATCCTTGAACGCGGGATCCTGGTCGGCCGCCCACTCGTCGAACACCATCACGGGCCGGTCCTCGACGCAGGCGGCCACGAGCGCGAGGCGCTTTCTCTGGCCTTGCGACAGGTCTCGGGTCGAGAAGGCCCCCTCGCTGACGGTCACCTTGTGATCGAGGTGGAGCTTCGCGAGCCATTCGTTCGCGCGCGCGTCGAGCCGTCCATCGGGCGCTTCGAGCAGCGTCTCGAACAGCTGGAAATCAGCGTAGATCGCGGAGAACAGCTGCCGGTAGGCGTGCCGGCCGTCCTCGCCGACCGCCGCGCCGTCGACCCAAATCTGACCGCGCTCGGGCGCGTAGAGGCCGGTGATGAGTTTGGCGAGGGTGGTTTTGCCCGATCCGTTGCCGCCGACGACGAAGGTGGCCTCGCCGGGAACGAGCGTCAGATCGATCGGGCCGAGGGTGAAGACGTCCTCCTCGCGCTCCCGGAAATAGCCGTGCGTCACGCCTTCGAGCGTGATCGACCGCGGCGCGTCCGGGAGCCGGACCGATAGGTCGACGGGCTCCACGGCGAGATCCGCCAGCACGCCCTGCACGCGGCCGATCGCGACGCGGGCCAGATTCACGTAGGGCAGGTGCGCGAGCACGCCCTCGAGCGGTCCCATCAGATAGAGAAAGGCGATGACGTAGCCGGTGACGATCCCGGCGCTCTCATTGGGCAGCCAGAGCCGCGCGAAGAGAGCGACGCCGATCAGGAACATGAACAGGAAGCGGCCCCAGCCGTCGGAAAGCGCGAGCAGGGCGAGGCCTCGCGCGCGGTCGGTCCCGACCGCCCCGATGGCGCCGGCGAGGTCGCGATCGAGGAAACGGCGCGCTTTGGTCTCGTTGAGCTTCAGCTCCTTCGCGCCGCCGAGCAGAGCGTCGAAGTCGCCGTAGAGCCTGTCCTGGCTGAAACCTGCCCGGCGCAGGTGCTCCACCACCTTGCGATGGCTGAGATGATAGCCGAACGAGCCGAGCGCGATCAGCACGAGCGCCACGGCGAAGACTCCGAGCGAGAGCCAGGCAAGATAGCCAAGCGCGCCCAGCACGACGACGAGGTTGGTGACGACCACCGGAAAGCCGACGCCGAAATTCGCGATGTTCACCGCGTCGTCGCTGAACGCGGAGCGGATGCGCGCCCGTCCGACGCGTTCGAGCCGCTGGTAGGGAGAGCGAAGGATCGCCTCCGCGATCTCGCGGCGGATACGGCCAAGGCATCTTTGGCCGAGATGCGCGAACAGCGCGCGGGAGCCCGCCTGCGCGATCATGACCGATACGGCCACCAGGACGAAGGGGATGAGCGTGGCGACGAGCCGGTCCGGCGGCGTGTTCAGCGCCGCGTTGATCAGCATGACGAGCGCCGCGCCGCCGAGCCCGCAGACGAGGGCGGCCGCAAGCGCGGCGGCGAACAGCGCGGGGGACGCGCGCAGGAGGATCGCTATCAGCGGCACGCTGTGTTCTCCGGGACGGGACGCGCCTCAGCGCGACCCGTGCGCTTCGGCCATGGCCACCCGCACCTTGCGCGGCCCCTTGAAGGGCGCGCGCCCGTGCGCCACGAGCATGTTGTCGAGCATGACGACGTCGCCGCCGCGCCAGGGAAAGGCGACCGTGTGCCGGTCGAGCACGGACCTCACGGCGTCGAGCGTCTCGTCGTCGATCGGCGAACCGTCCCCGTAGGTGACGTTGCGCGGCAGATCCTCCTCGTCGACGACGTCGAGCAGGGTCGCGCGCACCTCGGGCTCCAGGTTCGACATATGGAAAAGATGCGCCTGGTTGAACCAGACCATCTCTCCGGTCACGGGGTGAGCGGCGACCGCCTGACAGCGCTGCCGGGTGCGGAGTTCGCCGTCGTCCTTCCATTCGCACGCGATGCCGCGAGGGGCGCAGAAGGCCTCCACTTCGGCGCGGTCGTCCGTGCCGAACACATCGGTCCAGGAGACGTCCAGGCCGTTGCCGAAATTGCGGACGTAGGCGAGTTCCTTCTCGGCGAAGCGGTCGCGGATCGCCTCCGGCATGTCGCGATAGACGCGGCGGCTGTCCGCAAGCGGGGTCTCGCCGCCTTCCGGCGACGCCTGCTCGCAGTAGAACCAGATCTTCATCGGCCAGTCCCGCGTGTAGGACTGCTCGTTGTGCATCGGGATGTGCTGGTGCTGGGGGTATTCGGTCGACGTGTAGACCCCGGTCTCGACCTTGGAGCGCGGCGTCGAGCCGAACTCGTAGCTGAGAAGCGGATGGCCGAACGCCGCCGCAAATTCACGGAAGGCGGCTGCGCCGTCGAGGCGGAAGCCGCGGAACAGCAGGCCCCCTTCGATCGGCAAATGCCGGTCGGCGAGCCGACGCAGCTCCGGCAGAGCGTCGATCAACGACCGTCCCGCGGACGGTTCGACCTCCACCACGAGCGGCAGCGCGCCGCCCTCGGCCAGCGGCTTCGCCGTCAGTTCGTCGCGTTCGAGAACAGGCGTCATCTGTCGTTTGCTCCTGCTGTCGGCTCGGGACCATCGGCCTCAGGCCGCGGCGCGCCCGGCCGTTCCGACGGCGAGGCCGTCGAGGATGAAGTCGAGCGCCTCGCGCTCCCGCTCGTGGATGAAGAAGTGCCCGCCCTCGAAGAGCTTCATGGCGAAGCCTGAGGCGGTCTCCGAGCTCCAGGCCTCGACCGCGTCGGCCGGGACCTCGTCCGACGCTCCCCCGAGCGCCGCGACGGGGCACGGCAGGGGGTCGCGCCGCCGATAGCGATAGCCGCCGGCCATCAGGAAATCCGCCCGCAGCACCGGCAGGACCAACGCCATCAGCTCCGGATCGAGCAGCGCGCCTTCCGGCGTCCCGCGCAGGCGCCGTAGTTCGTCGATCAGTTCGTCGTCGGTCAGCGGTTTCGCCTTGGCTCGGTCGTCGCGCAGCGCGGGCGCAGCCGAGGCGGAGACGAACAGGCGCATCGGAGCCGCCGCTCCCCGCTCGATCAGGGCGTGCGCGATCTCGAAAGCCAGCACCGCGCCGATGCTGTGGCCGAACAGCGCGTAACGAGCGCCGACCTTCGACATCAGCTCGTCCGCGAGGTCGCTCGCGAGCCCGACGAGATCGCTACGCAGAGGCTCGCCCGCACGCGCGCCGCGGCCTGGCGGCTCGACCGGCTGGACCACGACCGAGCGCGGCAGGAATTTCGTCCAACGCAGATAGGCCTGCGCGGTCGCCCCGGAGTGCGGCAGGCAGAGCAGCTGGACGACATCGCTCATGCGCTCAGCCCCGCCCGCCGACGGCCTCGCCATCCTGATGGCGGCGCAGGCTGAGGGGACGCATGTCGGTCCAGACTTCCTCGATGTAGGCGAGGCATTCGGCCTTCGGCCCTGTCCTGCCGACCGTCCGCCAACCGGCGGGAACCTCGCGGAACGTTGGCCAAATCGAATACTGTTCCTCGTGGTTAACAACCACGTGGAAAACGCCGTCCTCACGATCAAAAGCCATAAGATTGCCGCCCAACTGCC
>Ga0256876_1000442_pt1 | contig 9926 bp, 9 predicted proteins | sample MC6MC0419MT_FD_186340 | JGI IMG/M metagenome (GOLD analysis project Ga0256876, IMG submission 186340) | Metatranscriptome of enriched soil aggregate microbial communities from Iowa State University, Ames, United States - MC6-MC0419-MT... | ecosystem: Environmental > Terrestrial > Soil >...
CCTTGATTGGTCGAGACTCCCCGATGATCCGCGCCGTCTCCGTTCTCCGCCGCGCCGCCGTGCGCCCCGAGCGGACCGTCGACGTGGTGACGCTCGATCACGACGGCCGCCAGCGGCGCCGCATCGCGCTCGCCTGCGAGGGCGGGCTCGACGTGCTGCTCGACCTCGAGAAGCCGATGGCGCTCGAAGACGGCGACGCGCTCGCGCTGGAGGACGGCCGCCTCGTGCTGGTGCGGGCCGCGGCGCAGCCGCTGCTCGCGATCACCGCCGCGTCGCCGCTCCGTCTGGCCCGGCTCGCCTGGCACGTCGGCAACCGCCACACGCCGGCGGAGATCCGCGAGGACGCGATGTACATCGAACCGGACCACGTGCTGGCCGAGATGGCGCGCGGGCTGGGCGCGACGGTGACGGAGGTGACGCGTCCGTTCACCCCGGAACGCGGCGCCTACCACGCCCATGGTCACGGCTGATGCTCGCTTCGGACCAGGCGGCTCGGCCGAACGGCGCCGTGGAAGGCTCGTCTTCACCTCTCCCCGGCGGGGAGAGGTCGCAAGGCGCAAGCCTTGCGGGAGAGGGGGCCTCCGGCCAACGGGCGAGCGGGGCTCCCCCTCACCCGGCCCTGCGGGCCGACCTCTCCCCGCCAGGGAGAGGTGACCGCGAGCGCGCCGACATCGGCGGTTCCTGGTCCGACGCCGGCCTGCTGAAGCTACTCACCTGGCTGTCGCCGGCGTTTCCGATCGGCGCCTTCTCCTACAGCCACGGACTGGAGTGGGCGGTCGAGACCGGCGACGTCACGACACGCGCGGCGCTCGTCGACTGGCTCGACGCGCTGCTCGCGCACGGCGGGCTCGGCTCAGACGCCGTGTTCTTCGCCCGCGCCCACGACGCGGTCTCCGACGGCGACGCCGAGGCGTTCGCCGCCGTGGCCGAGCTTGCGGCGGCGTTCCAGCCGTCGCGCGAACGGCGGCTCGAGAGCTTCGCGCAAGGGACGGCGTTCCTCACCGCGATCCGCGCTTCGGCGCCGACCTCGGCGCTCGATCTCGCCCACGGCTGGGACGGGTCGATCGCCTATCCCGTCGCCGTGGCGCTCGCGAGCGCCGGCCATGGCCTGCCGCGCGATCCCGCGCTCGCCGCCTTCCTGCACGCGGGCGTCGCGAACCTGATCTCCGCGGCGGTGCGGCTTGTGCCGCTCGGTCAGACCGACGGGCTCAGGGCGCTCGCGGCGCTGGAGCCGGCGGTGCTGGCGGCCGCCGCGCGCGCGGCGCGGACGCCGCTTGATGACGTGTCCGGCGCGGCGTTCCGGTCCGACATCGCGTCCATGCGCCACGAAACCCAACGCACGAGGCTGTTCCGCACATGACCGCATCTCCCCACGGCCCCTTGCGCGTCGGCGTCGGCGGCCCGGTCGGCTCCGGCAAGACCGCGCTGATGGACGCGCTCTGCAAGGCGCTGCGCGACCGGGTGAACCTCGCGGCCATCACCAACGACATCTACACCAAGGAAGACGCCGAATTCCTCACCCGCTCGGGCGCGCTCGCGCCGGAGCGCATCCTCGGCGTCGAGACCGGCGGATGCCCGCACACCGCGATCCGCGAGGACGCCTCGATCAACCTCGCCGCCGTCGACGACCTCGTGGCGCGGTTTCCGGGGCTGGAGCTGATCCTGATCGAGAGCGGCGGCGACAACCTCGCGGCGACCTTTTCGCCGGAGCTCGCCGACCTCACGATCTACGTCATCGACGTCTCCGCCGGCGACAAGATCCCGCGCAAGGGCGGGCCGGGCGTCACGCGCTCCGACCTGCTGGTGATCAACAAGATCGACCTCGCGCCCATGGTCGGCGCGAGCCTCGAGGTGATGGACCGCGACGCGACCGCCCAGCGGCGGGGCAAGCCCTTCGTGTTCGCCAACATGAAGACGGGGCAGGGGCTCGACCGAGTGCTGCGCTTCATCGCCGAGGCCGGCGGGCTCTCCCGCGCGGCGGCGTGAGGCTCGGGCCTCAGGCCGCCATGCAGTTGCGGCCGCGGGCTTTCGCCCGGTAGAGCGCGAGGTCGGCGCGGGCCATGGCTGGCGCGAGGTCGGTCTCGTGGCTTTCGACCGCGCCGACGCCGACGCTCACGGTCCAGGCCGGAAGGCCGGGGGCCCCGGTGGTCGCGGCCGCGAGCACCTGCTCGGCGAACCGCTGCGTGCGCAACGGGGTCGCCCGCGGCAGCACCGCCATGAACTCGTCGCCGCCGAGCCGGATGAGCGTCGCGCCGCGGGCGGCGACGCTCAGCGCCATCACCGCTGCGGCGAAGGCCGCGAGCACCGCGTCGCCCGCGGCGTGGCCGTGCTGGTCGTTGATGGTCTTGAAATGATCGACGTCGATCAGGATGACGGTCGACTGGGTCGCGGCGAACTCCGACCGCCGCGCTTCGAGCGCGGCGCGGTTCCAGGCGCCGGTGAGCGGATCGCGCAACGCCGCCTCCCGCAGCGCTTGCTGCGCGCGCTCGCCGGACATGGCGATCAGGCCGACGTACATGGCGACCAGCAGAGCCTGGTCCGACAGCAACGCCAGCACCGCGGAGGCCTTCTCGAACCAGCCGGCGTAGAACTGGGCCGCCATGCCGACGAAGTAGCTCGGCAGGTAAGCGAGGATCGCGACGCCTGCGATGCGGCGTCCGATCATGGGCGTCGCCTGGCGCTCGAACAGCAGGGCGAGGCCGGTCATCGCCACGCTCACCGTCAGTCCCAATGCGGCGCCGGTCTCCATCGCGGCCTTGGCGGTCACGCCCGGTATCGGACCGAGAAACGCCGGCGTCGCGTATCCCATGGCGGCGAGCGGCGGCGGCAGCGCCATCCACCACACGAAGGGCGTTCGCCCGTCGAACCGCCGCGCGCCGGCGTGCAGCAGCGTGTTGCTGACGGCGACGATGGCGAACAACGCCGCGCTGGGCAGGGGCGAGGCGAGATTCTCCACCGCGGGGAACGTCATCAGCACGCCAGCGTAGACCGCGGAACTCGTGGCCCAGTACAGCAGGTGGCTTTCGCTGGCGCGGCCGCGCCAGAGCGAAAGAAACACTCCGGCGTAGGCGAGGCTCGCGACCAGACTGCAAAGGCGGAGCGTGTTGAAGTCGGGCGTCGGAAACATGCGGTCGGGATAGGTCCGGCGTTAGATCGGCGCATGGTAAAGGAGATCGCATTAACGAAGCGCGCGCATGGCGACAGCAGCGGTGATCACGGCGTCGTGCGTGCGCGGAACCTCCGCCGACCGCCCACGTTTTCGCCCTGAGTTCCCCTTGCGTCGCGTCGGGGACACCCCGGCGCGCGCCGTGAAAGGCCCCCTGTCATGCTCCCCCACTCCAAAGCCCTCCTGCTGTCCGCCGCCTGTCTGTCGCTTGCGGCCTGCGGCGAGGAGGCGTCGGTTCCGCTGGCGAAGACCTTCGGGCCGGATCCGGTGCTGAGCCAGCCCAAGCAGAGCTGGATTCCAACCGTGAAGGTGGCGGACGCCAAGGGCTGGCCCGAGGGCAAGACGCCGAAGGCCGCGCCGGGCTTCACGGTCACGGCGTTCGCCGAGGGGCTCGACCACCCGCGCTGGCTTTACAAGCTGCCGAACGGCGACGTGCTGGTAGCCGAGTCGAACGCTCCTCCGAAGGACGAGAGCGCCGGTCAGAAGAGTCTGTTCGCGCGGGCCAAGGACGCGGTGGCGGGGCTCGTCAAGAGCCAGGCCGGCGCCGGCGTCGAGAGCCCGAACAAGATCATGCTGCTGCGCGACGCGGACGGCGACGGCAAGGCCGAAGTGAAGACGGTCTTCATGAAGGACCTGTTCTCGCCCTTCGGCATGGCGCTGGTCGGCGACCGGCTTTACGTCGCGAACGCCGACGCGCTGGTGGCGGTGCAGTATCCCGAAGGCGCGACCGAGATCACGGCCAAGCCGGAGAAGGTCGTGGACCTGCCGGGCGGTCCGCTCAACCACCACTGGACCAAGAACGTCATCGCCTCGAAGGACGGCGCCAAGCTTTACGTCACGGTCGGCTCGAATTCGAACGTCGGCGAGAACGGCATGGAGCACGAGACCAACCGCGCGGCGATCCTCGAGGTCGATCCGGCGGCGAAGACCTCGCGGCTGTTCGCCTCCGGCCTGCGCAACCCCAATGGTCTCGCCTGGAACCCCGAGGACGGCCGCCTCTGGACCGCCGTTAACGAGCGCGACGAGATCGGCTCCGACCTCGTGCCGGACTATATGACCTCGGTGCAGGAGGGCGGCTTCTACGGCTGGCCCTACAGCTGGTACGGCCAGCACGTCGACGAGCGGGTGAAGCCGCAGCAGCCGGCGTTGGTCGCCAAGGCGATCAAGCCGGACTACGCGCTCGGGCCGCACACCGCCTCGCTCGGACTCACCTTCGCCGAAGGAACCGCGCTGCCGGAGGCCTTCCGCAACGGCGCCTTCATCGGCCAGCACGGCTCGTGGAACCGCAATCCGCCGTCCGGCTACAAGGTGATCTTCGTGCCGTTCTCGGGCGGCAAGCCCGCGGGCGAGCCGAAGGACGTGCTGACCGATTTCATGACGGACGGCACGGCCTGGGGCCGCCCGGTCGGCGTCGCCTTCGACAAGACCGGCGCGCTGCTGGTGTCGGACGACGTTGGAAACAAGGTGTGGCGCGTGACGGCGGGCGCCGCGACCGCCTCACGCTGAACGTTCGGCGTCCGACGCCGAGGCTTTCGTTCGAAGGCCGCTCGTCCGCTGGACGCGCGGCCTTCGTCGTTTCGGGCCCGTCAGACGATGACGCGGCGGTAGAGATGCCAGGTCGCGTGCCCGAGGATCGGAAGCACCAGGATCAGCCCCATCAGCAGCGGCAGCGACCCGAGCACGAGCAGGGCCGCCACCAGCGCGCCCCAGGCGAGCATGGGAACCGGGTTCTTCGCCACCGCGCGCACCGAGGCGGCGACGGCGGTGCGGACGCGGAGCTTGCGATCGAGCAGCAGCGGGAACGAGATCACGCTGATGGACAGCGCCACGAGCGCGAACAAGAAGCCCGCGCCGCAGCCGTAGAGGATGAGCTCTCCGCCGCGGCGGGTGCCAAGAACGTCTTCCGCGAAGGCGCGGAGCGAGGTCGGCGTCTCCCATCCGTAGACGCTGGCGTAGATCGCCATCGCCGTCAGCAGCCAGGCCGCGAACAGCGCGGTGAGGATCAGCCCGAGCCTGAGGATCGCGCCGCCCGAGGGCGTGGCGAAGGCGCCCATCGCCGCTTCCCATGTGGCGATCTCGCCCGCCTCGCGGCGCCGGCTGAGCTCGTAGAGGCCGAGCGCGAGGAACGGCCCCATCAACGCGAAGCCCGCCGTCAGCGGGAACAGCAGGGGGATCATGTTCTCGTGCAGCGTCATCGCCCAAAGCATAAGGCCCGCGAGCGGATAGATCAGGCCGATGAACAGCACGTCGGTGCGCGCGGTGAGAAAGTCGTCGATCCCGAGGCGGAGCGCGATCCCGAGATCGCCGAGGCCGATCCTGCGCACGCGCGGTCGCGTGGTTTCGTACTCCGTCGCGGGCCGCCGCAGGCTGTGGTTGGCGGCCCCGAAGGCCTCGACGCTTTCGCCCAGTCCGTCGACGCCCCATTGCAGGGGATTCCGGATGGCTCCGGTCATGTTCGTATCCTCCCAGACGTTGTGTCGGGAGCCGCCGCGTGTAAGCAAGCCGAACGTGACAGTTGTTCAGAAGTCACGAACGCGCCGCGAACTCCCTTTGGATCGCAGGCTACGCCCGAAGACTTCGGGCGTCAGCAGAAATCGCGCAGGCGCGCCTCGCGCGCCGCGACGTTGGCGCTGGGCTCCCGTTGCGCTATCTCGGCGATCGGTTCCGAGCCGGCGGCGCACCCGCGCGGCCGGCCGCTGTCTGGAGACGCCGCCGATGTCCTACGCCATGATCGACCCCAAGACCCTTGTCGTGCTCGTCACAGGGGCGACCTCCGGCTTCGGCGAGGCGCTGGCGCGGCGTTACGTGGCGGAGGGCGCCAAGGTGGTGGCGACGGGCCGGCGCGTCGAGCGGCTCGACGCGCTCAAGGCGGAGCTCGGCGACGCGCTGCATGTCGCGGCCCTCGACGTCCGCGATCTCCCGGCGACCGAAGCGCTGCTCGAGGGCCTGCCGGACGCGTTCAAGAACGTGAACGTCGTGATCGCGAACGCCGGCCTCGCGCTTGGCCTCGGCCCGGCGCAGACTGCGGACATCGCGGACTGGTACACGATGATCGACACCAACGTCACCGGCTTCGTGAACACGGTGCGGGCCGCGTTGCCCGGCCTGATCGCGCGCGGCGGCGGCCACATCGTCACCATCGGCTCGGTCGCGGGCGACTATCCCTATCCCGGCGGCAACGTCTACGCTGGCACCAAGGCCTTCGTGAAGCAGTTCGCGCTCGCGCTGCGCTCCGACGTGCAGGGCAAGAAGGTGCGCGTCACCAACATCGAGCCTGGCATGGTGGAGACCGAGTTCTCGCTCACCCGGTTCAAGGGCGACGCCGACAAGGCATCGAACGTCTACGCCGGGATGGAGGGCATGACCGCGGACGACGTCGCCGAGACGATCTTCTGGACGACGACGCTGCCGCGCCACGTCAACATCAACCGGCTGCAGGTCATGCCGACGCAGCAGGCCTTCTCCGCCTTCGACGTCAACCGGGGTTGACCGGGAGCGGGACGGGCGTGCTGCGGCGGCTCGCGCGTCTCGTGACGCCGGCGATGCTGATCGCCGCGCTGCCGCTCGCGTTGGCGATGACCGCCGCCGCGGGCCTGTCCTGGCGCTACAACCAGGCGGTGCGGGACCAGCGCGACCTCGTCGTCCACACCTACCGCGTCCTGCTCGCGATCGACCGGCTGCTGTCGGTCCTCCAGGACGCCGAGACCGGCCAGCGCGGCTACGTAATCACGGGCGACCGCGGCTACCTCAAGCCTTACGAGGCGGCCGTCGCCGCGGAGCCCGCGGCGCTGGCGGCGCTGGGCGATCTCGTCGCCGACAGCGCCGAGCAGAGCGAGCGGTTGGCGGCGGCGACGCGCGTCTCCGCGCGCAAGCTCGAGGAGTTGGCGCGCACGACGGACCTCCGCGCGACCGCGGGCTACGACGCCGCGCGAGCGGCGATCGCGACCGACGACGGTAAGCGCACCATGGACGAACTGCGCGCCATCGTCGGCGCGATGGACCGCGCCGAGCGCGATCTCCTCGCGCGCCGGTCAGAGGAGACCGCGCGGATCGAGCGGGCGATCGTCTGGATCGCGGCGCTCGGGGCGGCGCTGTCGCTCACGGGGCGCGTCGCTGCGGCCCTGCTCGTCGCGGCCTGGCGCCGGCGCCAGCGGAAGCGCGCGGCCATCGGTGGCGAGGCCGCTGTTCGGCATTCTGTGAACGAGTCATGATCGGTTGGGTCGCTGTTTGAAGTGATCAGTCAACCAATCCTAAGAGCGTTCGGGCTATCTTGTGGACGTTAGTCGCAGAAGGGCGCTCGGCCCATGAGGGAATCCGGGGCTAAACGCGCGGTCGACATCGTGGCGCTTGCGTGCGTCTACGGCGGCCTCGCCTACGCCACGTTGGTGTTCGGACGCCAGACGGGCGTCGTCGTGGTGTGGCCCGCGACGGCGATCGCCGTCGGCATGCTCATCGTCTGGGGCCGCCCCCGTCCGTGGCCGGAGGCCGCCGCGATCGGCCTCGCCAATGCGGCCGCCCATTACGCGCTGGACGGGGAGCTGGTCCTCTCGGCTGTCCTTGGCGTCGCGAACGCGCTGACCGTGCTGACGACCTGCCTTGGCCTGTCCTGGACGCAGGTCGGGACAGGAGCGCCCTCCACGGTGCGCAAGGTCGTGCGCCTGTTCCTCGTCGCGGCCGCCGCGCCGATCCCCGGGGCGCTGATCGGCGGCGTCGCGACGGCCTCGGTTCAGGTGGCCGCCGATCCCCTCCACGCCACCGTGGCCTGGTGGCTGGTCGAGGCGGTGAATTTCATCCTGCTGGTCCCGCCATTCCTGTTCTGGCGCATCCGGCGCGAGCGGCTCGCCGCCCGGCTCGGCGGGTGGGACACCCAGCGAAGCGATACGCGGCGTCGTCGCCTGCGCAGGCTGGAGCTCGGCGCCGCCTGTCTTGCGCTCGCGGTCGCCGGCGTGCTCGTTCCGATCACGGGCGCTCTGGTGTTGATCGAACTCAGCGCGATCGTGCTGCTGTGGTTCGCGCTGCGCTTTGGCGTCTTCGCGACCGCGCTCACCACGTCGATTTTCGCCATCTGCGTCACCAGCGCGGCGTTCTTCGGCTTCTGGCCCGACGTGACGGACCAGAACCTCTCCTCGGTCTTGCTTCCGTTGCAGGCCATGCTGGCGCTGACCACCGTCCCCGCGCTGCTGGTCGCCGTGATCATGTCGGAGCGCCGCCGCGAACTCGCGGCGCTCGACAGGGACGCCCAGCGCCTGTCCTTCGCGCTGGAAGGCGCGAACGACGGTCTGTGGGATTGGCACGTGCCGACCGGCGAGGGTTTCTTCAGCCCAAGGGCGTGCCGGATGTTCGGGCACGAGCCGGAGGAGTTCAACGGCTCGAGCGGCTGGGACGCGCTGGTCCACCCCGAAGATCTGGCGAAGGCGCGGGCGGCGTTTGACGCCCATGCGGAGGGCGAGACCGCGTTTTACGAGGCCGAGATGCGGTGTCGCCACAAGAAGGGCGACTGGGTCTGGGTGCTCGATCGCGGCAAGATCGTGGAGCGCGACGCGGAAGGCCATGCAGTGCGCGCGGTCGGCACCCTCACGGACATCTCCGAGCGCAAGAACCTCGAGCAGGCGCTCGAGCATCTCGCGACCCACGATCCTCTCACCGGCCTCGCCAACCGCGGCGTGTTTGAACGCGGGCTCCTGCGCGCCTCCGCGCGGCTCGACCGCATGGGCGGTCGCATCGCGGTGGTGCTGATCGACGTCGATCACTTCAAGCAGGTGAACGACACCTTCGGACACGCCGCTGGCGACGCGCTGCTTCAGGAGACGGCGATCCGCCTGCGCACCGCCGCCCGCGCGGACGACCTCGTCGCGCGGCTCGGCGGCGACGAGTTTGCGATCATCGCGTCAGGCCAGACGGCGGCGGAGTTCGACTCTCTGGCGGAGCGCCTCTGCGCGGTGCTGGCGGAGCCGGTCTTCGGCGGGGGGTTCGAGGTGACGCCAAGCGTCTCGATCGGCGTGGCGGTCGCGGGCGTCGGGGCGCAGGTCGACGACGACCTCGTCGTCCGCGCCGACCGCGCGCTCTACGCGGCCAAGAACGCGGGCCGAGGCACCTGGCGGTTCTTCGGCGGAGCGGGACGGGTCGCCTGAGGCGACGTTAGCTGACGAAGCCCAGCGTCTCGACCGCCAGCCCGTTGTCCTCGAGCCGCTCCACGGCCGCGGTGAAGTAGGGCTCGTCGGACGGGGCCGCCACGATCAGCACGCCGAAGGGATCTCCGCTCAGCGCCCCCATCGAGCCCGCGACGATGCCGAGGTCGAAGCCGAGCTCGCGCGCGACATGGGTCAGCACGGGCCGCGTCGCGGCGGGGCCTTCGAAGCCGAGGCGAAGCAGCGCCTTGCCCTGGGGCGAGGGGGCGGGCTTGAGCTTTCCCCGCAGGAACGGCGGGAGAGCGGCGCCGGGCGCGGCGGCCGCGAACCGGCGGGTGACCCTGTGCTCGGGCCGCGAGAAGATGCGGGAGGTGCGGCCGGTTTCCACCACCCGGCCCTGGTCGATGACGACGACGGCGCCGGCGAGCGTCGTCACGGCCGCCATGTCGTGGGTCGCGAGCAGCACGGTCGCGCCGCGCTCCTCGCTCGCGCGCGTCACCGCGGCGAGAAGCTCCTGGGCGCTGTCGGGATCGAGCGCGGAGGTCGGCTCGTCGAGCAGCAGCACGTCGCGTCCGCCGGACAGGGCGCGCGCCAGCGCCGCGCGCCGGCGTTCGCCGGTGGCGAGTTCGCCG
>Ga0256876_1000445_pt1 | contig 9915 bp, 7 predicted proteins | sample MC6MC0419MT_FD_186340 | JGI IMG/M metagenome (GOLD analysis project Ga0256876, IMG submission 186340) | Metatranscriptome of enriched soil aggregate microbial communities from Iowa State University, Ames, United States - MC6-MC0419-MT... | ecosystem: Environmental > Terrestrial > Soil >...
GCTTTATCTAAGGAACAATCAGCAATGCATCACTTCCTGATACTTGATTCACACTACCTGATACTATTTACTTTAACAACTGGTAGGCAATTAAGGCTGCAAAATATGCCATAGCCGTCATATACACTAATTGAATCACCGGCCATTTCCAGCCTTTCGTTTCGCGGTAAACAATTGCAACGGTACTCATGCACTGCATTGCAAATGCATAAAACAGCATCAGGGAAATACCCGTTGCGAAAGAATAAACAGGCAAACCGGTTTTTGAATTTACTGATGATGCCATTCTTTCTCTTATGGTTGAGGTATCTTCATCGCCTCCATCTACGCTATAAATTGTAGCCATCGTACCTACAAAAGCCTCGCGGGCAGCAAAGGAAGTTATCAAACCAATACCTATTTTCCAGTCGTAACCTAAAGGCCTTATTGCTGGTTCTATCCAATGCCCCAGGATACCAACGTAAGAGTTTTCGAGTTTTTCAGTAGCAATCAAGGTTTTTACATGTTCTGTTTTAGTAGTATCCAGTAATGCCTTCTGATATTTTGTTTCGATATTTTCGAAGCGATTACCCGGACCGAATGAGGCCAGTACCCAAAGAATTATTGAAATGGCAATAATTACCTTACCCGCCTCGAAAACGAATGTTCTTGATTTCTCATACATCGTGTAAAAAACGTTTTTCCATCGCGGCATACGATAAACAGGCAGTTCCATTATAAAATAAGACTTTTCTTTTGCCTTAATTATAATTTTCATAACCCATGCCACTAAAATAGCTGCCACAAAGCTGATGAGATACATAACCATTAAGGCTAGTCCCTGAAGGCTGATGATACCAAAAATTGTTTTTGAAGGAATAATAAGTGAGATCAACAGAATGTAAACGGGCAAACGGGCAGAACAACTTATCAGTGGCGTAACCATAATCGTTATCATCCTGTCTTTCCAGTTTTCGATATTTCTTGCAGCCATAATAGACGGAACTGCACAAGCCAGTCCGCCGATCATAGGCACAACTGATTTACCATTTAAACCAACCTTACTCATGATTTTATCCATCATGAAAGTAACCCTGGCCATGTAACCTGTATCTTCGAGAATAGATATAAAGGCAAATAAAATTGCAATTTGAGGTATAAAAACAAAGATTCCGCCTAAACCAGCTATAATACCATCCAATACCAGATCGGTAAGCATACCGGCAGGAAGGTACTCGTGACCTTTCTCGGTTATAAATCCAAACCCACTTTCGATCCAGTCCATCGGGTAGGATGACCAGGCGAAAATGGCATTAAAAATAGTGAAAAGAATAAGCAGGAAAATTGCAAAGCCCCAAACCTTATGTGTAAGTATAGAATCTAATTTATCACTGAATGAAAATTTTTCTGCAGTGCCTTTATCAATGACTACATCAGCTAAAATCGTACTAAGGTGCTTGTAGCGGGCAATTGTCTCCGCGGCCTGAATTTTAGAAGATTCGAAATGATTTGATTGCTCAATTTCTTCGATTTCCGTTTGTTCGTTCTCTGAAAAGAAACTTAAATGCTCATGCTGATGCAAAATCTGCAATGCATAATAATCGTTATCCGAATTAATTTTATGTTTTATTGCATCAATTGCTTCAGGCGCTAAATAATTTACCTCAACAGCATTAACCTGAGTCGGAATTTTGTTGGTATATGTTATTGCTGCCTTCAGCTTATCAATACCAACATTATTTCGCGCCGAAATTGGTATTACCTGCACGCCAAGTTTTTTCGCCAGCTTATCTATATGAATATAAATCCCTTGTTTATCAGATAGATCGGTCATGTTTAATGCAAGAATCATTGGAATGCCCAGGTCTGCAACCTGTGAGAACAAAAGCATGTTCCTTTTCAGATTCGAAGCGTCAACAATTAAAACAATCACATCAGGATGGCTGCTATTGGCTTTATCGGCCAGCACCTGGAAAACAATGCTTTCATCATTGCTTTTTGGATAAAGACTGTAAGTGCCGGGCAAATCGATAACCTCAGCATTTTTACCATCTACAAGTTTGGTGTAGCCTGTTTTTTTATCAACAGTGATTCCAGGAAAGTTACCTATTTTTTGATTCAAACCGGTTAACCGGTTAAATAATGTAGATTTACCTGTATTGGGATTACCAACTAATGCAACTTTAATATCCAAATCCAAAAGCTTACTGAATAATAATAACTGCAGCTTCACTTTTGCGCAGACAAAGCTGATAACCAGCTACACGAATCGCCATAGGATCGCCCATGGGGGCAAATCTTTCCACTTCAACGATTTCACCCGGAAGACAACCCATTTCCATTAACTTTACCGACATATCTAAATCTGTAAAGGCAACTATTGTACCTGTTTCTCCAACTTTTAACTGCGAAAGTTTCATCTGTTAAATTTGGTGCAAGTTAGCCTTTCTTTAGATTTATTCCAAATAAGAAGATCGCTATTGTTGATTATTAATCAGGATTTACAGGAAAATGATTTTAGTTCCTTCTTCCACCGAATCCACCCCCTCTGTTTCCTCCACCCATTCCTTCACCACGCATATTATTTCTGTTTTTGCCCCCCATTCTGTTTAAAGTATAAGTAAACGAAAACATGAAATAACGTTTTAAAACATTGTAGCTAACATCCTGAATAGTATTGTTATTGGCGGTTCTGGTAATACCCTGATTTTCGTTGAGCAAATCGTTGATTGCGGCTTTAAAGGTTCCCCGGTTCTTAAAAAACTGTTTACTGATGTAAGAGTTTATCAGCGTAAACCTGGTATCAAAACCTTCGCCCCTGCCTGTATTTTGGTTATAATCAGCATCAACCGACCAGCGGATATCTCCCGGGAAAAGATAGCTAATACTAATATTTGGACTGAATGTATAGTATCTTGTATTTGAACTGGATTGCACTGAATAAGTAGATTGGTTTATAGAACCACTTACACCGGCTGTTAAATCCAGCTTATCAAGGTTTGAAACCAATCGATAACCGTTTGTTACAGACCAGCTGTTGGTTATATTTTTAAGTGAATTGGTAAAGTTAACATCCCGATCGTAACTACCATTAAGATTAATATGGAAATTTAGTTTATTTTCAGTCATTAAGGGTAAACTAAGCGAAGATGAAATATTACCAGCGTAAGTCCCGCTCACATTTACCGGAAGAACAGCAATTTTACCCTGATCTATTCCGCTTTGAATTAAACTACTGCTGTTTGCAATTTTGTTTGACGTTTGCGTTAGGTTGAGGTTTATAAACAATGAGCGGTTTTTACCTACCGTAAAAGTATTATAGGCAACTCTTAAGGTATTATTAAACTCAGGTTTCAAATCAGGATTACCAAGGGGAATACTTTGCGTATTTGTATTGTTTGGAATGGGTTGTAATTGTTGAATGGTTGGCTGATTTGTTGACCCGCGATAATTTATAACCAGGCGTTTACTATTGCTAAAGTTATACCTGTACATGGCCGATGGGGTATAATTAAATACGTTTTGTTTTAACACATAATTTTGGCTCAAATTATTATTTGTGCGATCTGTATTCTGAACGGCCATTCCCACATTCCAGTTGTACTTTTTTCCATTACCATTGAAACTAAAACCTGCAGAATTGGTTAAAATGGTATTCTCATAGGAGTTGCTGTAAGTCAAATCGAGCAAATCATATTGCAGCGTTGCCGGATTGTAATTGTAAGTAAATCTGTCAGACGTATTATGATTATAGCCATTTTGATAATTAAACTCAAGACTAAGCATTTTCGATAGTGGCTCGGTATAAACTAAACGCGATGTTTGGTTTATAGATTCTGATTGCTGATCGTTAAACTGATTGGTGATTTTCTGAGTTGTAATGAGACCATTTACCGTGTTGTCTATAATGTTATTGTAATTGTCAGCATCATTGTTATTGATACTCGTATTGAAATTTAACGATAAGGTACGTCCTCTCCTCATAAATTTTCGACGAAGTAAAATATTGTTGCTGATTGATGGCGCAGTATTATGGTTATTTAATGCCTGTGTGCCATTTGTTGTGTAAGTACTGTAATCTCTGGTATAAATACTGTTGTTCTGACTCTTATTATCGGTATAACTCAACGTTGGCTGGATACGCAGCGATGTTAAAGAATCAATTTTCGTATCAACCATGAAGTTTAAACGATGATTCAGTCTATCGGAAGTATTATTCTGATTGTTGTCAAAAACGGTTGTGATGTCACCCAATAGGTTTTGAGTAACACTATTTCTTAAGATTAAATTTTCGGTTTTGTTAAAGAAATAACTCGCACTGATTTGTGTCTCGTCTGAATAGGTATCGGCAAAGTTAAATCCCAAAGCATTTGTTGTGGTTAACCCTGTGCTTCGTCCTCCAGCACCACCATTTCCGCCTAAGCCGCCTCCAAAATTTTGTTTATTTACATTATTGAACTGCGCAACCATGCTCATCTGCTGGTCTTTGTTAAATCGGTTCACGTTGACATTGGCATCATACCTGTCATCAGAACCATAACCTATACTACTATTTCCAAAGTAGCCGTTTTTTTTATCTTTTTTGGTTGTGATGTTAATAATCTTAGTTCTGGTTCCGTCATCAATACCGGTAAACTGTGCCTGGTCTGAAAGCTCATCAACAATCTGAATTTTATCGACCATATCAGCCGGGAGATTTTTAGTTGCCAGCAAAGGGTCATTACCGAAAAATTCTTTACCATCAACTTTTATTTTCGTAATGGTTTCGCCCTGTGCTTTTACAGCTCCGGCTTTATCTACTTCCACACCCGGTAATTTCTTCAGTAAGTCTTCAACTACAGCATTTTCTACCGTTTTGAAAGAACTTGCATTAAACTCCAGCGTATCTTTTTTTACTACAATCGGCGGGACTTCGGCTTTAATTTCTACAGTTTGTAAATCGATACTTCCCCCTGCCAGAACAATATCCCCAAGGTTTATATCTGTCTTATCTGCAGTTATAGTGAAATCTTTATTGACATTTTTGAGGCCTAAAAAAGCAGCGTAAAGGCGGTATGAACCTGGCTGAAGATTTTTAAAAACAAATTTACCATCAGCAACCGTATTTGTGGCGCCGACTACACTCGAATCTTTAAGGTTTTTAATGGCAACAGACGCATAATCAATTGGTGTTTTATCTTTCGATTGAAGAATACGCCCGCTTACCGTGCCATTTTTTTGTTGTGCATATGAGGTAAAAAAAAGTAAAGTTATCAGACAGGTAAAGAGTAGCTTCATTTAATTAATTAAGTGGTGTTTGTTTTTTGACTGTCAATCACCATGAAGGTTTGTTCGTTTGAAGTAACATTTGAAATACAAACCACCGCGCAGAAAAAAAGGCTTCCCGAAAAAACGGAAAGCCCTTATTCACAATTTTCAAATAATCTATTAAAATCTCATACGTGGCGCACCCTGACCACCCATTCCTGGCATCTGAACATCGTTACCAATATTACGGCCTCCAATACGGGTTAATGAATACGTGAATGAGAACATGTAATAACGCTTTAATACATTATAATTCAAATCGGTAATTGTATTTGCAGTTGCTGTACGACTAATACCCTGATTTTGATTTAAAGCATCATTTACGGCAACTTTAAACGTACCCCGGTTTTTGAAAAATTGACGACTTATGTAAGCATTAACCAAAGTAAAATCGGTATTAAAACCTTCGCCTCTACCGGTATTTTTCATGTAATCTAAATCAATTGCTAAACGAATATTTCCAGGAAAAAGATAAGAAACATCAAAACTTGGATTTAAAGTAAAGAACCTTGTATTTGAGTTCGGCGTTGCTGAATAAGTTGCTCTGGTAAAAATACCACCGATGCCCGCAGTTAAATCAAGTTTATCCAAATTAGTTACGAATCTATAATTGTTATTTAAGCTCCAGTTATTTGTGACATTATCAACCCCATTCGTAATATTGGTGCCTTTTGAGTAATTACCGCTCAAAGTCGCATTTAAATTTAGCTTGTTATTAGGTAAAATTGGTTGCCCTAATACAATATTTGCATTACCATTATAGTTACCATCTACGTTTATAAATGTTGACGCAATTTTACCGAAGTTTATGTCATTTGGATTAGAAATAACAGATTGGCTGGACGCAAATGCATTAAATGTTTGCGTTAGATTTAAAAACACCGCAAAGAACCTCATTTTTGCAAATGCAAAATTGTTATAACGAATACTTAAAGTATTATTAAATGCTGGCTTCAGATTAGGATTACCTAAAATTACTGACTGTGTGTTTGTATTATCCGGAATTGGTTGAATTTGATCGATAGCTGGCTGCTGTGTAGTACCTCTATAATTTAGTGTCAACCTTTTGCTATTGCTAAAATTGTATCTAAACTGTGCTGAAGGTGTAATGTTTAAAAAGTTTTGAGTAAAAACAACGCCTGTAGTTAAATTGGTATTTTCCCTGTTTGTTTGTTGTCCGGCAACACCAATATTCCAGTTGTATTTTTTTTGATTTACAGTATAGCTTAAACCAGCGGCATTGGTTAACGTTTGGTTTTCATAATGATTTGAATACGTATTATCAACAATGTCGAAGTTACCTGTTAACGGATTGAAATTTAAAATATTTCTGTCAGAGGTACTATTGTTAATGCCGTTCTGATAGTTTAATTCTAAACTGGTTGTTTTTGACAACGGCTCAGTATAAACAACTCTGGTAGTATTCGTAATATTATGACTACTTAAATCGTTAAGCTGGTTTGTTAACTTTTGGGTTGCTGTACCATTAACTGTACTACTCTCCGAAATATAGTTGATGTTGTCAGAATCGCTGTCATTAATTGAAGTATTTATATTTAATGATAAAGTACGGCCTCTGCGTTTAAACTTCTTGCGAACTAAAATATTATTACTAATAGCTGGTGTAGAATTATCGGTGGTAAAATTCTGATTACCTACAGTATTTGTAATTCCATTACCAAGTACGTTATTTCTAACATAATTTTGAAGGCTTAAACCATTATTTTCTGTGTAAGCTACATTTGGTTGAATCTTAATACTTGTTGAAGAATCCAGCTTGGTATCAATCATAAAGTTAAATCTATGATTGGTTCTATCGCTGTTGCTGTTTAAGTAATTGTTTACATTTTGAGATGTGTTACCTAAAAGTGTCTGGGTGTTACTGGTTTGCTCATTAAAAACAGATGATTTATTGAAGAAATAACTTCCCTGAATTTGTGTACCATCTTTATAGGTATCGCCAAAATTTAAACCAGCAGCATTTGTAGTAGTAATACCGCCGCCACCGGATGAAGAATTTCCGCCACCAATGTTAAAACCACGGCCGCCGCCACCTCCACCGCCAAAACCATTACCCTGACCGCCACCGCCACCGAAGTTTTGTTTATTTACGTTGTTAAACTGTCCGATAAAGCTAAATTGCTGGTCGTTATTAAATTTGTTTACATTTAAACTGGCATCGTAACGGTCGTTTGTTCCATAACCAACCGTACTATTACCAAAATAGCCTTTTTTCATGCCGCTTTTGGTTGTAATGTTTAAAATTTTGGTTCTTGTACCATCATCAACCCCAGTGAATTGTGCCTGTTCGGATAACTCATCAATAACCTGAATTTTATCAACCATATCTGCAGGAAGGTTTTTTGTAGCTAAAAGTGGATCGCTACCAAAAAACTCTTTACCATCTACCTTAACTTTAGTTACCGTTTCACCACCTGCTTTAATGCTACCGTCCTTTGCAACCTCTACCCCCGGCAACTTCTTCAAAACATCTTCTACAACCGCGTTCTCCCGCACTTTAACCGATTTGGCATCATATTCTAAAGTATCTTTTTTAACAACAACCGTAGGCACCTGCCCGGTAACATTTACCGTATTAAGATCCAGGCCATCATCTGCCATTAAAATATCGCCTATATTCACCGCTGCCTTCGCGATGGTTACATTTTTGTTAGTTGTTTTTAAACCTAAGAAAGCGGCAATAATCTTGTAATTACCGGCAGGAATATTTTTGAACGAAAACGTACCATCCGGATTAGACTGGCCACTGGCTACTACACTCGAATCTTTAAGACTTTTAACCGCTATTGTAGCATAATCTACAGGTTTTTTATCTTTAGCGTTAATAACACGGCCATTTACAGCACCTGTATTCTGAGCTTGTACAAAGTGCCCACAAAAAATAAGAACAAGAAATATTGCTCTTTGAACGTAAATTTTCATCAAATTATAAATATAAATGTTGTAAAACTATGCTATCAGACTACAGGAATGCCGAAAGGTTTGTTGTGGGGTATGAAAAGTTCGGTAACATTTTAAATACAGCGCCCAAATCCATGGTTATGCTGTAAATCAAACGTTAACAAAAGCTAATTACGTGTTCCAGGGTAAGATTTGTAATAAACTTTGGGGCAATTACAGTTCTTTTTGAAAATACTACAACCACTTAAAGAAATAAGTAACACCAGCCCAATTAAACTAATTTTTATTTTCATCAAAATTTAATTTATGTAGTAAAACATAGCTGAATACCGCCATAAAACAACCGAGCATATCACATCCAAAATCCCACCATTCAGCAGAGCGATAGGTAAAAAATTTCCACTGCAATAGCTCAATTCCGCCGCCAATTAAGGCACTAATCAGAATAATTTTGAAGATGGTTAGTGTTCTAAAACCGAAATTATGCTGATAACTTATCTTGCCATAAAAAAGTAAAACAGATAACACGAAAAAGAAACCCAAATGGGCCATTTTATCGAAACCTTCAAAAAAAAAGCCTCCACCCTTCGCTTGAGACATTCGCATGTTGCAAAGCACTAAAATTACAACGGTCCATAAAATGGCCCACTTTTGCTGTTTTAGTGCTTTGAACAAGTTATCAGGCTTAGGCTCCAACTAAAGATTGATAAGCGTCGGCTGATAATAAATCTTCAACCTCAGCTAAGTCAGCTAAAGAAACTTTTACCATCCAACCTTTTCCGTAAGGGTCAGAATTTACCAGCTCAGGATTGTCATTTAAGTCTGCATTAATTTCCAAAACCGTTCCGGTTACCGGCATAAACAAATCAGAAACCGTTTTAACAGCTTCAACTGTACCGAAAACTTCTTCTTTGGCAACTTCCGAACCAACACTGTTTATATCAACATACACAATATCACCTAATTCACGCTGTGCGAAATCTGTAATACCTATTAATGCTTCATTACCTTCTACTTTAACCCACTCGTGGTCTTTAGTATATTTTAATTCTGATGGAAAATTCATTTGTTTGTAATTATGTGTTTATCAATAAGTTATGTTATCTAAATTTTAGTGCTTGCGCACGTAGTTGCAAACATTTTAATTTCTTAAGAGGTTTGCTCGGCTCAAAAGTACAATTTAGTTTTGCTTTTAGCAATTGAAGTTAAGGTAACATTTTGTTGAGCATTCACCGCATCATCCTCTAACCATTTAACAAAGTCTGACTTTCGGAAATAGAGCTTATCCATCTTTTTAATGTGAGGTATTGTTTTGCGATGTGTCATAATTTGCAAAGCGCCTCGAGTAGAACTCAAGAAAGCTGCAGCAGCTGCTTCAATTTTGAGATACGACTCTTCCACATTAGCAGTATTATTTGTTTGAGATAGGCGCTCATAAATCTTATCAAGCCGACTAATAATTAATTCAAAAGGATTCTCCATAACTTATGATGCTTCAGTCCTTCTTGCCATATCATGTATTTTAGATAATACAACCGGGCAAATTGATTGGTTATTCTCGGGCATCAACATCCCGTCAGTTTTTACCACGTAACCCACTTCAATCCCATCGATAAACATTCTACATTTAGTGATTTCTAATTGAACTTCACGAAGCACGACAACGCTTCCGTTAATAAAGATGATTCTGGTTTTGCTTTTATTGAA
>Ga0256876_1000455_pt1 | contig 9783 bp, 7 predicted proteins | sample MC6MC0419MT_FD_186340 | JGI IMG/M metagenome (GOLD analysis project Ga0256876, IMG submission 186340) | Metatranscriptome of enriched soil aggregate microbial communities from Iowa State University, Ames, United States - MC6-MC0419-MT... | ecosystem: Environmental > Terrestrial > Soil >...
CCTCACATCCGTAATCACACCTGTAACAGCAGCAGCAGCGGCCGTTAACGGACTAGCTAATAAAGTACGGGCATTTTGTCCTTGTCTGCCTTCAAAATTTCTGTTCGATGTAGAAACACAATATTTTCCGGCAGGGATTTTATCCTCGTTCATACCTAAACAAGCGCTACAACCTGGTTCACGTAGTTGGAAACCAGCTGTTTCGAAAATTTTATCTAAGCCTTCATTCTTAGCCTGTTGCTCTACTTGTTTCGAGCCTGGAACAATCCAAACCGTTACATTATCCGCTTTGCGTTTGTCTTTTACAAAATCTGCCACCTCACGTAAATCTTCGATACGGGAATTGGTGCAACTTCCGATAAAAACATAATCAACAGGTTTTCCGATTAACGATGCATCGTCATCAAAGCCCATGTAGTCCAATGCTTTTTGATAAGAAAGTTTCTCTTTCTCCGGTTGAGCATTGGTTGCAGGAATATTTTCCAGGATACCCATTCCCATTCCCGGGTTGGTTCCGTAGGTAATCATTGGGGCAATATCGGCAGCATCGAAAGTTAAAACACTGTCGAATTTCGCGTCCGCATCGCTGTACAAAGTTTTCCAATAAGCCAAAGCTTTATCCCAGTCCTCGCCGGCAGGCGCAAATTCTCTCCCTTTAATGTAATCGAAAGTAGTTTGGTCTGGTGCAATTAATCCACCGCGCGCACCCATTTCGATACTCATGTTACAGATGGTCATCCGGGCTTCCATGCTTAAACTTTCAATTGCCGAACCTGCGTATTCAATAAAATATCCTGTTCCTCCGGCTGCGGAAATCTGAGAAATGATGTAAAGGATGATATCTTTTGCACCAACACCTTTTCCCAGCTCGCCATTCACCTCGATTTTCATGGTTTTAGGTTTCGACTGCAATAAGCATTGTGTAGCAAAAACCTGCTCTACCTGCGATGTTCCGATACCAAAAGCAATTGCGCCGAAAGCGCCATGCGTAGAGGTATGACTATCGCCGCAAACCATCGTTTTTCCCGGTAAGGTTATGCCCAATTCAGGACCGATTACGTGAACAATTCCCTGAAATGGGTGGCCTAAACCATAAAGTTCAATCCCAAATTCTGCACAATTTTTGGTCAGCATATCTACCTGATAGCGTGAAAGCTCTTCTTTAATCGGCAATAACTGATTTAGTGTTGGTACGTTATGGTCTGCAGTAGCCACCGTTTGTTTCGGACGTAAAACAGGTAAACCTCTTTTGCGCAGACCATCAAAAGCCTGCGGAGAAGTTACCTCATGTATTAAGTGTGTATCAATGTATAAAATATCAGGAAATCCTTCTTCACTTTTTACAACGTGAGCATCCCAAATTTTTTCTACTAATGTTTTTGACATTTTGTTTTATTTTGTAAACCTTATAGGTCTTTAAAACCTATAAGGTTTGAGTTTTATTATGCAGTTTTAATCGCCTTCATTGCCGTCATCGCTTTGCGCAACGTAGCACCAATTTGTTCTACTTCGTGAGAGCGGATAGCTTCATTAACATCGATTAATTTTCTGTTATCAACAGCGCCATCTTTACCTTCGTTAAAGTTTTTACCAACTAAATCAGTATCTACTTTTTTCATAAAATCAGCCAATAAAGGTTTACAAGCCTGGTCGAATAAATAACAACCGTATTCAGCTGTATCAGATATTACGCGGTTCATTTCAAATAATTTCTTACGGGCAATGGTGTTGGCAATAAGCGGTGTTTCATGTAACGACTCATAATAAGCAGATTCTGGTTTAATACCAGCCTGTACCATGGTTTCGAAAGCCAGTTCTACACCTGCACGAACGAAAGCAACCATTAAAAGGTAATTATCAAAATATTCCTGCTCACCAATTTTAACATCACCGGCAGGCGTTTTTTCGAAAGCAGTTTCACCTGTTTCAGCTCTCCATTTCAATAAGTTTTTATCGCCATTGGCCCAATCTTCCATCATGGTACGGCTAAATTCGCCGCTCATAATATCATCCTGGTGTTTTTGGAATAAAGGACGCATAATGTCTTTCAATTCTTCCGATATTTCGTAAGCTTTAATCTTTGCAATATTGCTTAACCTGTCCATCATTGCCGTAATACCACCTTGTTTTAAGGCTTCTGTAATCACCTCAACGCCGTATTGAACCAGTTTAGAAGCATAGCCTGCATCGATTCCTTTTTCTACCATCTTATCGAAAGACAGGATAGAACCCGTTTGCAACAATCCGCAAAGAATGGTTTGTTCGCCCATTAAATCAGATTTTACCTCGGCTACGAAAGAAGATTTTAATACGCCTGCTCTGTGTCCGCCGGTACCTACGCAATACGCTTTAGCCTGTGCTAATCCTTTTCCTTGCGGGTCGTTTTCAGGGTGAACAGCGATTAAGGTTGGCACACCAAAACCACGAACATACTCTGCTCTGACTTCGCTGCCAGGGCATTTTGGTGCAACCATAATAACGGTTAAATCTTTACGGATTTGCATACCTTCTTCCACAATATTGAAACCGTGTGAGTACAATAAAGTAGCGCCATCTTTCATTAAAGGCATAATTGCATTCACAACTGCAGTGTGTTGTTTATCTGGCGTAAGGTTAATTACCACATCAGCAGTTGGAATCAATTCTTCGTAAGTACCAACTTTGAAGTTGTTTTCCGTTGCATTTTTCCATGAATCTCTTTTGCCTTCAATCGCCTCTTTACGCAACGTGTAACTTACATCTAAACCACTATCTCTTAAATTTAACCCTTGGTTTAAGCCTTGAGCGCCACATCCTACAATTACCAGTTTTTTGCCTTTCAAAGCGTTAATGCCGTCCAAAAATTCTGAACTATCCATGAAATCGCAAACACCCAGTTGGTTTAATTTTTCTCTAAGAGGTAATGTGTTAAAATAATTTGACATCGTTTTTGTTATTTATTTTATGGTTCTATTTTCTAATTCGTATTCTTATTACTACTGTGGTTCGTGCCCTCACGAACACATTTGTCATATTGAGCGTAGTCGAAATGTGAAAGCAATTTCTATGCTTTTCGCCGGCCTGCCGCAGGCATGGGTTTATTTTATAATTCTGTATTTCAATTCTAAATACATCCCCCTGCCCCCTTCAAAGGGGGATGGCCCTTAAAAATTCTGGGCTGTGGCAGTAGAAAAGATAATTCAATTTCAAATCCTACTCATTTTTCAACCCACATCTCTATTATTCCAGGCTTTTCTTCAGTGCTAACGAATAACCAAAATGCACATTATCATGGCCGATGGTTGTTGTTAATACTTCTTCAATATTTTTCATTTCTACGCCATATGTTGAAGTTGAAAAAGGAGCCATATTCGAAAATGCGCCATTTGCATAGTCTTCCTTTATCTTTCCAATGCTTTCAATCGCTATGGCTTTTAATTCTGCAACTTCCTTTTCCGTTACAATATAAGTCGGGCGGGTGTCTTTCTTATAAAACTCGTTGAACTTTATCGAACTTGCATCGGCTAAAATACCGGTGCGTACATAACAAAGCGTTTGCGTACTCACCACAATATGTCCGAAGTTCCAAATGATGTTATTGTTGTATCTATCAGGAATTTTGTTCAATTGCTCTATTGTTAATTCATCAAGCAATTTAATGTATGCCTTTCTTGCGTTTATTATAAAATCAAATACTTCGTTCATCGTATTGTTATGTAGTTGTCAGTCTGAGTTTATCGAAGACTTTTGCTATTGCTTCGACGAACTCGGCATGACATTTCGTTTTTGGTCTTTCAGCTTTTAGCCTTTTTACATTGTGAATATTTTCTCGCCTTTATCTAAGAACTCATTCTCCACCAATTCTTCCCCAGGTTCAAATGCCTCAAATTCTTTCAGTTTTTCGTGGAAACCGGCGCTGTCTTTTATAATGGCAATCCGGGCCGAACGTACAAATTCAATCAGTTCGTAAGGTTCCAGCGCTTTTACCAAAGCATCAGTTTCTTCCCGGTGACCGGTTACGGCGAAAACAGTATAATCTTTACGAATTACAACTGCGCTAGCGCCATATTGTCTAAGCAATCTTTCTACAGTGACCTTTTCAGCAATTTCATCTGTAGAGACTTTGTATAAAGCCAGTTCCTGCCAGATAATTTCATCATTAGTGTTGAAATAGACTTTCAATACTTCAATTTGCTTTTCAATCTGGCGGGCAAGTTTCCTCACCACTTCATAACTTTCGTTAATCACAATGTTGAAACGGTGGATGCCATCAATTTCAGAGGCCGAACTGTTTAAGCTTTCGATATTGATTTTTCTTTTTGAAAAGATAATCGCAATCCTGTTTAATAAACCGATGCGGTTTTCAGCATATACAATAATGTTGTATTCCTGCTTTCCTTCCAAATCAGCTTTATCTATTTTATGTTCTAATGTGTTTTCAGTACTCATGTTTCTTGGATTGAGGATAAAGGAGCAAGAATAAAGACATCATGTCCGCAATATCTTTGTTCCTTGCTCTTTGTTCTTTTATCTTGCTTATTTTAACCTAATTTCGCTTACGCTCATTCCTTGCGGAACCATTGGGAAGACGTTGTTTTCTCTTCCAACCATTACTTCAAGTAGATATGAACCTTCATGGTTAATCATCGTTTCCAATGCTGCTCTTAAGTTTGTACGCTCATCAACTTTATCTGCTTCGATATAGTATGCTTTAGCCAAAGCCACAAAATCAGGACTGGTAATGTTCACAAAAGAATAGCGTTTATCGTGAAATAACTGTTGCCACTGGCGAACCATACCTAAGAAACGGTTATTTAAAATCAGGATTTTTACTGCCGCACCGAACTGCATGATGGTACCCAGTTCCTGTGGCGTCATCTGGAAACCACCGTCCCCAATAATGGCAATTACAGTTTTATTCGGTGCACCGTACTTAGCGCCGATTGCTGCGGGTAAACCAAAGCCCATGGTGCCTAAACCGCCAGAAGTGATGTTGCTGCGGGTGTTGTTAAATTTCGCATACCGGCAGGCTACCATTTGATGCTGACCGACATCTGTTACGATTATTGCATCGCCGCCACAAATTTCATTAATGTTACGTAATACTTCACCCATAGTCATTTCATCGCCTTCAGGATAAAGTTCAGGTGTAATGACCTGGTCAACTTCCTGCTGGTTATAATCTTTAAATTTGGCTAACCAGTTTTCATGCTTATTTTCATTAACCAAATTGGTTAAAAGTGGTAAGGTTTCTTTACAATCGCCCCAAACACCAACTTCTGCTTTAACATTTTTATCAATTTCAGCCGGGTCGATATCGAAATGAATTACCTTAGCCTGCTTCGCATATTTATCCAATCGGCCGGTAACGCGGTCATCGAAACGCATACCAATTGCAATTAAAACATCGCATTCATTGGTTAAAACATTTGGCCCGTAATTGCCGTGCATACCCAACATGCCCACGTTTAATGGATGTGAAGTAGGAATGGCACCATCGCCCATAATAGTCCAGGCTGCCGGAATACCGCTTTTCTCAATAAAAGCCTTAAACTCTTCTTCGGCTCTGCCTAAAATAACTCCTTGTCCGAATAATATGAATGGTTTTTTTGCGGCATTGATTAATGCTGCGGCTTGCTCAATGTATTCAATTCTAACCTTCGGTTTCGGGCGATACGAACGGATATGATTACACTTTACGTATTCGGGAAATTCCTCAACCTGTATTTGTGCATTTTTAGTGATATCGATTAAAACAGGTCCTGGTCTGCCACTTTTAGCAATGTAAAAAGCTTTGGCTAAAACTTCTGGAATTTCTTTTGCATCAGTAACCTGATAATTCCACTTGGTAACTGGTGTAGTAATGTTGATTACATCTGTCTCCTGGAAAGCATCAGTTCCTAATAAATGGGCGAAGACCTGTCCTGTAATACAAACTAATGGTGTGCTGTCAATTTGAGCATCAGCTAAACCTGTAACCAAATTGGTTGCGCCCGGTCCGCTGGTAGCAAAGCAAACACCAACTTTGCCGCTTGCCCTGGCGAAACCCTGGGCAGCGTGAATACCACCTTGCTCATGGCGGACCAGAATATGTTCTAACTTATCTGCGTAATCGTAAAGTGCATCATAAATTGGCATGATGGCTCCGCCAGGATAACCGAAAATGGTGGTTACACCCTCTTCGATTAATCCATTCAACAAAACCTGCGATCCTGTTCCTTTAAATAAGATTTTTGAGGTATCTGCTATCGCCTCGGGTTGTTGTATTGTATCTTGTGCAGTTTCCATAATTATGTTTTTACGGTTGTATTATTCTTTAATCTTAAACCCAATTCTTTCCCTGTCTTTCCATTTCAATTGAGCAATTTTCTCATCTATTAAATTTTCCATTGCATCATAGAGCTCATTTAATTGAACATCATGTTCACCAATCCGTTCTTTAATCTCTGTTAGTTGCTGGTTAATATTGCTTTGCTTTAGCAAAATTTTCCGAACATCGACAAATGCCCGCATAATGGCAATGTTCATGTTAATCGCCTTCTCACTTTTCAAAACGCCACTCAGCATGGCTACACCTTGCTCAGTGAAAGCAAATGGCAGGTTACCTCTGTGTTTTTGTGAACCGGTCACAAATTGTGACCGGTTCAAATTTATATTGTCATTTAGTGAAGAATTAATTTTCTCACTTTGAATGGAAATCTCCGACCATTCGAAAGAAGTTAACTGAAACATAAAATCTTCAGGAAAACGGCTATGATTACGTCTTACCGATTGATTCAATACTTTAGTTTCAACTTCATAAAGTGATGCCAAATCGAAATCCAGCATGACTCTTTCACCCCGAATTACATAAATTCTACTTTCAATGCTTTTAATAATTTGCATATCGTATTCATTTAAATATTAATTTATTGTCGGGATGACTTCAAAATCTAATATTCGTCAGTTACGCAACCACTAGCTGCGTCTGAAACTGTTTTAGCATATTTATATAACACACCTTTTGTTACTTTTAACGCTGGCTGAACATAGTTTTTTCTCCGCTCCGCAATAACTTCTTCACTCACTTGTAGACTGATGATGTTGTTAACCGCATCAATTAAAATCGGATCGTCATCCTCTACCAGGCCAATTAAACCGCCTTTGTAAGATTCCGGTGTAATGTGACCCACCACGAAACCGTGCGTACCGCCAGAGAAACGCCCATCGGTAATTAAAGCCACCGATTTACCCAATCCTGCACCAATAATTGCTGATGTTGGCTTCAACATTTCAGGCATTCCCGGTGCACCAACAGGACCGGAATTTTTAATAACAATCACATCTCCCGGTTGAACACGACCGCTGGAAATACCAGCAATTAAATCATGCTCTCCATCGAATACACGTGCCGGACCTTCGAATTTTTCACCTTCTTTACCAGAGATTTTTGCAACTGAGCCTTTTTCGGCTAAGTTTCCATAAAGGATTTGTAAGTGACCGGTTGGTTTGATGGGTTCGCTTAATTTTTGAACGATTTTCTGGTCGTAATCCATAATTGACTTCACATCAGCCAAATTCTCAGCCACCGTTTTTCCTGTTACTGTTAAGCAATCGCCATGCAATAACCCCTCGTTTAACAAGTACTTTAATACGGCAGGAATTCCGCCGTACTGATGCAAATCCTGCATTAAGTATTTGCCACTTGGTTTAAAATCGGCTAAAACAGGTGTTACATCACTCATTTTCTGGAAATCATCTTGCGTAATTTCCACGCCGATGGCTTTGCCCATTGCAATAAAGTGCAATACGGCATTGGTACTTCCACCTAAAATGATAATTGAACGAATGGCATTTTCGAAGGCCTTTCTCGTCATGATATCAGATGGCTTGATGTCTTTTTCTAATAAAATTTTGATGTACTTTCCTGCATCTAAGCACTCTTGTTTTTTCTCCGGACTAATGGCCGGATTTGAAGAAGAGTAAGGTAAGCTCATGCCTAAAGCTTCAATAGCTGACGCCATCGTATTTGCAGTATACATACCGCCACAAGCACCAGCGCCAGGGCAAGTATGTTTAATAATGCCCTGATAATCTTCTTCAGATAAATTTCCGCAGATTTTTTGCCCTAAGGCTTCGAAAGCGGAAACGATGTTTAATTCTTCGCCTTTATAATGTCCTGGTGCAATTGTCCCACCGTAAACCATAATCGACGGGCGGTTTAAACGAGCCATCGCCATAATCGCCCCCGGCATATTTTTATCGCAACCAGGAATGGAAATAATGCCATCATAATACTGCCCTCCGCAGATAGTTTCGATACTGTCTGCAATTACATCACGACTTACCAATGAGTAACGCATGCCATCGGTACCGTTGCTCATACCATCGCTTACACCAATGGTATTAAAAACCAAGCCTACTAAATCATTTTTCCAAACCCCGGTTTTAACGTCTTTTGCAAGGTCGTTCAGGTGCATATTACAGGTGTTACCATCGTAACCCATACTGGCAATTCCGACCTGTGCCTTTGCCATGTCTGCATCAGTTAATCCGATTCCATAGAGCATCGCCTGCGCTGCAGGTTGGGTAGGATCCTGTGTAAATGTTTTACTGTACTTGTTTAATTCGCTCATTATTAAATATTGTGGTTCTGTTAGTTGTTGTAAAGTTGTAATGTTAAAACTATCTTTATTCTGGATATTTGCTGCCTGATGTTAAATAATCACCTCGTAGTTTACTTTCTCAAGCACTAAATTTTTGTAGGCACGTTGTATGGTATAGCCGATAGATTCTCTCCAAAGTGTACGGAAAACGATGTCATCAATCGAGGCAATACCTGCAATTTCAGTAGCCGTTCCGCACAAAAAAGCACCATCAGCTTGCTTCAAATCTTCTACAGTTAATTTTTTTTCGATGCATTCAATCTCTAACACCCCACAAAGTTCTTTAACTGTGGCTCTCGTAATTCCAGGTAAAATATTGCCTAAAGAGGGGGTATAAAGTTTGCCATCTTTCTCCAGGAAAATATTAGCTCCGGAAGCTTCAGCAACAAAACCATGCATATCTAAAAGCAAAGCTTCATCGTAACCTTTAATGTTTGCTGCGGTTGTTGCTAAAATGGAGTTTACATAGTTTCCACTCAATTTTGCCTCCATTGGCGTTGATTTTGGATTCGGCCTTTCGTAGTCTGAAATGGTTAATTTCAATAATTTATTGCCCGAATAGGCATCCCAGTCCCATGCACAAATTAAAATTGAAACGCCACTAGGCTCATTCAATTTCATATTGGGGTGACAGAAAACCAGAGGACGGATATAGGCGTCTTTCAATTTGTTTAATGTCAAAAGTTTATAAGTTTCTTTAATCAGTTCCTGTTTATCCCATGGGAAAGGAATATTTGCCAACTGGCACGAGCGCTCTAAACGGTCGAAATGGGCTGCAGCTTTGAATATGCGATTTCCATTATGTGTTTTATAGGCTCTGATGCCCTCGAAAGCAGCATAACCGTAATGTAGCGACTGGCCATAAAGGTCAGTGCTGCTATCTACAGCTTTTTCAAACCGTCCGTCAAGGTAAATAATCGTATTAGAATTATAGTACTTCATAATACTGCGTTTTTGTTATTTAAAAAAAGCGTCCTGTTTGTGTCAGGACGCTTTAAGTATATTAGTTTTTATAATCTATTTAAAAGCTGCCCATCTTCTTTCCTAAAATATTTAGGAGTAGCAGGTTCAGAATAATCACAGGTAACAACACGACATTTTCAGCTGCAATTGCAGTGGTGTTGTAAAAAAATGTATTGTTTTGAACTTTCATTATTAC
>Ga0256876_1000456_pt1 | contig 9777 bp, 6 predicted proteins | sample MC6MC0419MT_FD_186340 | JGI IMG/M metagenome (GOLD analysis project Ga0256876, IMG submission 186340) | Metatranscriptome of enriched soil aggregate microbial communities from Iowa State University, Ames, United States - MC6-MC0419-MT... | ecosystem: Environmental > Terrestrial > Soil >...
GCGAGGCGCTCCTCGAAGGCGCGCAGGCGGTCCTCGACCGTGGTGGAGATCCGGCCCGTCGCGGCGTCGAACGCGGCTTCGGCCGCGGCCGCGCGCTCGTCGATCTTGGCGCCGAGGCCGTCGCCGCTCGCCGACAGCCGGCGCTCGAGCTCGTCGCCGCGCAGCACGACGACGTCGTGGATGCGTTCGGCGGTTTCGCCGAGCGAGGAGACCAGCGCCCCGCCGCGCTCCGCGATGATGTCGGCGATCACGCCGCCCGTGCTGGTGATCTGCTCGTCGAAGGCGCGCAGGCGCTCGTCCGAGCCGGTCGCGACGCGTTCCGCGGCCGCGCCGAACTTGGCTTCGATCGCCTCGGCGCGCTCTTCCAGGGCCAGGCGCAGGGTCTCCGCGCCGGCTTCGAGCCGGTCGCCGAGCGCGCCGCCGCGGCCCGCGAGCAGCGAGTCGATCCGCTCGGCGGTGTCGTCGAGCCGGGTCGCGAGGTCGCCGCCGCGCGCGGAGATCACCTCGGCGATCACGCCGCCCGCTCCCGTAAGGCGCTGCTCGAACGCCGCGAGGCGTTCGTCCAGCCCGGAGGTGGCGCGTTCGGACGCCGACGCGAAGATCTCCTCGACCGCAGCCGCGCGGCCGTCGATGGCCTCGCCGAGCGAGCCGACGACCGCGACGAGGCGGCCCTCGAGCTCGCCGCCGCGGCCCGCGATGCTCTCGTGGATGCGCGCCGCGGTCTCCTCGATGGAGGAGGCAAGGGCGCCGCCGCGGTCGGTGATGATCTCGCCCGCCGCGCCGCCGGCCGCCGCGAGGCGCTCCTCGAAGGCGGACAGCCGTTCGTCGACGCCCTGGGTCGCGCGGTCGGAGGCGGCTGCAAAGGCCTCCTCCGCGGCCGTCGCCCGGTCGTCGATCGTGCGCCCGAGCGCGCCGGTCGCCGCCGTCAGGCGGGTCTCCAGCTCGCCGCCGCGCGAAACGATGGTCTCGTGGATGCGCTCGGCGGTCTCCTCGAGGGTGGAGGCGAGGGCGCCGCCCCGGTCCGCGATGATTTCGGCGACGGAGCCGCCGGTGGTCGAGAGCCGCTCTTCGAAGGCGCGCAGGCGCTCCTCGACCCCGGAGGAGATCCGTCCGGCCGCCGCGTCGAACGCCGCCTGCGCCGCGACGGCGCGGGCCTCGATGGTCTCGCCGAGGTGGTCCCCGGTCGCCGCAAGGCGGCTTTCGAGGTCGGAGCCGCGGACGACGACGACATCGTGGATCCGTTCCGCGGTGTCGCCGAGCTGGGTGACGAGGATGCCGCCGCGCTCCGACAGCACGTCGGCGATCGTGACGGTCGTGGCTTCGATGCTCTCGCGCACTTCGATGGCGCGGGTCTCGATGGCCGCGACAATGCGGGCGCCGGCCGCGTCGAACTCGCGCTCGACCTCGCCCGAACGGCCGACGACGGCCTCGTGGACGCGGTCGCTGGCCGCGGCGATGCGGGTCGCGACGTTGTCGCCGCGCTCCTCGAGCAAGGCGGCGATGCGCTCGCCGTTCTCGCCGAACCGGCGCTCAAGCTCGCCGCCGTGGACGACGATCGCCTCGTGCATCCGGGCGCTGGCCTCGGACAGCCGGTCCGCCAGCTCGCCGCTCTTCAGCGAGATGCTCTCGGCGAGGCGTCCGCCGGTCTCGTCGAGCTTGCCGGTGATCTCGGAGCCGCGCAGGGACAGGTCGAGCACGACGCCGTCGCCGGCCGTCTTGACCGCCTCGGTGACTTCGGCCGCGCGGACCGCGAGCACGCCCTGGAAGTCCTCGCCCACTTCGCGGAGCGCCTCGGACACCGCCTCGGCGCGCTCCGACAGGCTACGCAGGATGAGGTCGGCGCGCTCGGTGAAGCCGCCGGTCACGTCGTCGCCGGCCCGCTGCAGCGTCTCCGCCGCGCGGTCGCCACGGGCGGCGAAGTCGTCGGACAGGCGCGAGGCAACGGTCTCGAGCTGTTCGGTGACGCGCGCTCCGCGTTCGCCGAACGCTTCCGTGACGGAGGCGGCGGTGGAGGCGAGGGCGTCGGTCAGCTCCCCGGCGCGGGCGGCGAAGCCTTCGCCGAGATCGGCGCTGGTGCGGTCGAGCGCGACGTGCAGCGCGCCGAAACGCTCCGAGATGCGGTCGAGGACCGCCGCGCCGGAGCGCTCCAGCTCGTTCGCCATCTGGTCGCCGCGGCCGTCGAGCACGCCGACGATCTGTTCGCTGGTGCGCGCGAGCCGCTCGTCGAGGTCGAGACCGGTCGCCGCCAGCCGGTCGGTGAGCAGCGCGGTGCGCTCTTCGAGCGAGCGGGCGAGGCTCTCGCCGCTGTCCGTCATGGCGTCTCGCGCCGCGTCCGCGCGGGCGGCGACGGTCTCGGCGAGCCGCGAGCCGGTCTCGTCGAGGCTGCGGGTCACGGCGTCGCTGGTGCTGGAGAGACGCTCGATCAGCTCCGCGCCGCGTCCGCCGACGGCGACGAGCATGGCCTCGCCGGCCTCGGCGATCGCCGCGGACAGCTCCATGCTCTTGGCGTCGAGATGTTCTGTCACCCGCGCGCCTGACTCGGCGATGTTCGCGGTCAGCAGCGTGGCGGCGGCGTTGAGGTCGCGGGCGAGCAGCTCGTGCGCCCCGGCGATGGTCTCGCGCAGGCGCTCGGCGTTGCCGTCGATGGCCTCGCGCTCGCTTTGTAGCTCGGCGATGAGGTTGCGAACGCGCAGTTCGTTGTCGTGGAAGGAGCGCTCGAGCGAGGAGACCTCGCCCCGCACCAGCGACTCCAGATCGCCCGCGCGGTTCACGGCGCGCTCGATGCCGTCGCCCATCGCCGCGACCTCGCGGCGCACGGCCTGGCCGAGCGAGGTGACGGAATCGGTCGACGAGGTCTCGGGCTCCGCAAGGCGGAGCGCGACCTCGGTCATCGAACGGGCGACGAGGCGCATCTCCTGCGAGCGCCAGGCCATCATCGCGAGCATGAAGAAGAACACGATCGGCGCGAAGGTGCCGACGAAGGCCGCGGCCAGCTGCGCCTGGATCGCGCGGTCGGTGAGATCGACGCCGCCCTGGCCGAGGCCGACGACGCCGAAGACATAAAGCGCGCCGAGGGCGGCCCAGGCCACGGCGGCGGCGGTCGCCAGCACGAAGGGGCCGTTCGAGGGCTTGCGCTGCAGGGCGTAGAGGATGTGCGCGAAGGAGCGAGCGTCGTCGTTCGCGGGCGCGCGGCGGCCGGACCGGTCCGGCGTCGGCGTAACGCGGCGCTCGGGGGCCGCGGCCTGAAGCTGCGGTTCCACCATGGGCTCGGTCACGGTGGGCTCGGGCGCGGCCTTGCGCGGGGCGACGACCGCCTTCGCGCCAGGAGCGACGAGGTTCAGCGCCTCCTCGATGGCGGACAGGGCCGCTTCCGCAGGATCCTTGGCAGGATTGGGATTCGCCATCGTCTAAGCCTCGCGTCCGTACACTGCACACATCGGTCGCTTCGGACCCGCCGGGCTCAACACGAGACCGACGAAGCCCTCTGCCGGATCGTGTCCCCACACAGACACGATCCGTCTCGCCGTTCGGAGCCGTCACGCCATCGCCACGAAAACGCCGCGGCGTCGTCAGGCATGCGTCTCCACGCTTCTGATGGTACCGATGATCCCGCATCTAGAGAACCGCGGAATCCATCCGTTGGCAAACGTCGTTAACGGGTTGTTCACCATCTCAAGCGATTCGGCCGGCTCCGCGTCATGTTCCTGAGGTTTTTCGAGGCGCTCCGCAGCGCCGGCGTGCCCGTGTCCCTACGTGAGCACCTCGCGTTCCTGGAGGCGCTGGACCGCGGACTTTGTCCGACGGACGCCGACGGGCTCCATGCGCTCGCCCGCGCCTGCCTCGTCAAGGACGAGCGGCACTTCGACCGATTCGACCGCGTTTTCGCCCAGATCTTCGCCGGAGCCGAAACCTTGGCGGACGCGCTGGCCGGGACGGAAATACCGCCGGACTGGTTGCTGAAACGCTTCGAACGCCTGCTGTCGGACGAGGAGAAGGCGGCGATCGAAACGCTTGGCGGGCTCGACAAGCTGCTCGAGACGCTGCGCCAGCGCCTTGCCGAGCAGAAGGGGCGGCACGAGGGCGGAAACAAGTGGGTCGGCACGGGCGGCGCGTCGCCCTTCGGCGCCTACGGCTACAATCCGGAAGGGATCCGGATCGGGCAGGAGGGCAACCGCAACTTCAAGGCGGTGAAGGTCTGGGACAAGCGGGAGTTCCGCGATCTCGACGGCGAAGTCGAGATCGGCACCCGCGCGATCAAGGTGGCGCTGCGGCGCATGCGGCGCTTCGCCCGCGCCGGCGCGGCGGAGGAGTTCGACCTCGACGGCACCGTCGGCGCGACCGCGCGTCAGGGCTTTCTCGACGTGAAGCTGCGCCCGGAGCGGCGCAACGCGGTGCAGCTCCTGCTGCTGCTCGACGTCGGCGGCTCCATGGACGGCCACGTGCGCGCCTGCGAGGAGCTGTTCTCGGCCGCGCGGTCCGAGTTCAAGCGGCTCGACCACTTCTATTTCCACAACTGCGTCTACGAGCACGTGTGGCGCGACAACCGCCGCCGCCGCGCCGAGCTCACGCCGACCTTCGACCTGCTGCGCGGCTATCCGCCGGAGTGCCGGGTCGTGATCGTCGGCGACGCGTCGATGAGCCCCTACGAGCTGCTGTCGCCCGGCGGCGCGGTCGAGCACATGAACAAGGAGGCCGGCCGCGTCTGGCTGCGACGGCTCGTCGATCGCTTCCCGAAGCTCGCCTGGGTGAACCCCTTGCCGGAGCGGAGCTGGTCGTGGACCGAGTCCATCGACATCGTCCGGGGCGTGGTCGAAGGGCGCATGTACCCGCTCAGCCTCGACGGCCTCGACCGCGCGACCCGGGCGCTGTCGCGCTGAAGGCTCGGTTGCGACCGGGGCGCGTGCTTCGAGACGCCCGCCGAAAGGGCGGGCTCCTCCACATGAGGAGGTCGGTACCAAGCTAAAACAGCCTCATGCTCAGGAGCCGGCCGCAGGCCGGCGTCTCGAAGCACGCACATCCCTTCCGAAGCCGGTCTTCCCGAGGTTCCAGCGGCCGGCCCAGTCCGTCAGGCGCCCGCCAGCTTCTTCTGCAGGGTGGACGAGGAGGTCGAGTGCTGGAAGACCATCCGGCGCTCGGGATGCACGCGGCGGGCGGCGGCCTGGGCCATCAGCGCGGCCTCGTGGAAGCCCGAGAGGATCAGCTTCAGCTTGCCGGGATAAGCGTTGACGTCGCCGATCGCGAACACGCCGGGCGTCGTCGTCTGGTAGCTCTCGACGTCGACCGGGATGAGATTCTCGCTGAGGTTCAGGCCCCAGTCCGCGATCGGGCCGAGCTGGGCCGCGAGGCCGAAGAACGGCAGCATGGCGTCGGCGGCGATCTCGTGGAGCGCGCCGTCTTCGGCCCTGGCCTTCACCGCCTTCAGCATGCCGTTCTCGCCGATGAGGCCGGTGGCCTGCCCGATGAACAGGTCGACGACGCCCTTGTCCACCAGCGCGCGCATCTTGTTGACGCTGTCCGGGGCGGCGCGGAACACGTCGCGCCGGTGGATCAGCGTCACGCTTTCGGCGATCGGAGCGAGGTTGAGCGTCCAGTCCAGCGCCGAGTCGCCGCCGCCGATGATCACCAGATGCTTGGCGCGGAACGTGTCCTTCGCGCGGACGGCGTAGAACACCGAGCGGCCCTCGTAGGCCTCCACGCCGGGGATCGGCGCGCGGCGCGGCAGGAACGAGCCGCCGCCGGCGGCGATCACCACGACCTTGGCGTCGAAGCGCGTCCCGGCGTCCGTCGTCAGAAGGAAGCGGTCGTCGGACGTCCGCTCGAGAGCGGAGACCATCTGGCCGAAGTGGAACCGGGGCGCGAAGGGTCGGATCTGGGCGAGCAGGTTGTCGGCGAGCCCCTGGCCGGTCACCTCCGGCAGCCCGGGAATGTCGTAGATCGGCTTCTCGGGGTACAGCTCGACGCACTGCCCGCCGGGCCGGTCGAGAATGTCGACGACGTGGGCCTCGACGTCGACCATGCCGAGCTGGAACACGGCGAAGAGCCCGACGGGGCCGGCCCCGACGATCACGGCGTCTGTGCGGATGATGTCGGTCATGGCGTCCCGGATCTGCGCGAAGCGTGAGGACGCGCAGATCTAGCCGAGGCGCGGCCGCGGGAAAAGCGCCGGCGGCCGGACGGCGTCAGCCCTGACGCTGCGGCGTCGTCACCTTGAGGCCGTCGAGCGCCGGCGTGATCTTGATCTGGCAGGAGAGGCGGCTGGACGGCCGGACGTCGAAGGCGAAGTCCAGCATGTCCTCCTCCATCGGGGTTGGACCGCCGACCACCTCGCTCCAGGCGTCGTCCACGTAGACGTGGCAGGTCGCGCAGGAACAGCCGCCGCCGCACTCGGCCTCGATGCCGGGGACGTCGTTCGCGATGGCGACCTCCATCACGGTCTGGCCCTCGCGAGCCTCGACCGTGCGTTCGCCGCCGTCATGATCGATGAAGGTGATCTGGGCCATCGCCGCGCCGCCTCTTACACAGACGGACCGGTCCGCCGTGCCGCGGCCGATCCTTCGGCGGGCTGTTTAGAGCGTTTCGCATCCGCGCGCCAGACGACGGGCGGACGCCATCGTCGCGCGTTCAGATCACGGCCGGCTGATCCAGCCGGCCCGGACGTTTGAAGCCTGAAGGCTCAGCGGTCGAAGCCGAAGCGCAGTTCGATCGCGGAGGTCGCCTCGGCGACGGACTCGGCGACTTCGGCGAGCGCCTTGCCGGTGGGCTCGCCGGCGTTCGCCGCGCGCTCGAGCTCGTCGGCGGCGTAGGCCACGCGACCGGCGCCGACGCCGCGGGCCGAGCCCTTCAGCGTGTGCGCGATCTGGGCGCGCTCGGACGGGCAGGTCACCGCTTCGAAACGGAAGAGGAGAATGCGCGCCTGACGGCGGAAAAGCTCAAGGACCTCGCGCTCGAGGGTCCGGTCGCCAAGGGTCTGGCGGGAAAGGTGGGCGAGGTCGATCGCGGTCGCGAATTCCCCGCCGGTGCGTTGCTCGTACTGTTCCATGGTGCTCGACATGATGACTTTAACTCCAACCCCGCTGATACGCTGCGGGCGCCGTTCTGAAGTGTGCGATGGCGATGGTGAAACAAAGGCGCCGAAACGTCTTGATCACCTTTCGGCGAAAGCTTTTCCTACAAAGTGACCTTTCGGCCACGGTGATCAGTTTCGGCGGGCGACATTGAACTCGGTCCGAACGTGGCGTTCATCCGGCGTTCACCGTGGCGCTATCCATGGAAACGCCATGGAAGGTTTCCGAGTCGTGAACGGCGAGGCTTGAGAAAGGCGTTTGAGGCCCCCACCTCCTGCAACGCCGCGGAATCGTCGCGGCTGTGAATTCCGGGGATCCATGCGCCGCCTCATTCTGTTCCGCCACGCGAAGTCCGACTGGTCGCTGGCTGCGACCGCCGACCATGACCGCGGCCTCGCCACCCGCGGCCGAAAAGCGGCCGGGCCGATGGGGGCCTGGCTCGCGGGCCGGGGCTTCCGCCCGGACCTCGTGCTGTGCTCGACGGCGAAGCGCGCGAAGGCCACCTGGGACATCGCGAAGGGCGCCTTCACTCCAGCGCCGGAGACGCGGTTGACGCGCGACGCCTATGAGGCGTCCGCCGAGGGTTTGCTCGACGTGATCCGCGCCGCGCCGCCGGAGGCGCAGACGCTGATGATCGTCGGCCACAATCCTGGCCTCGCGGATCTGGTCGACCTGCTGGCCGGTTCGGGGGATCCGGAGGCGCGGCGCCTGCTGTCGGTCAAGTTTCCGACCGCGGCGATCGCTGTGCTCGACCTGCCGTTCGACGGCTGGACCGAGACCGCGCCGCGCGCGGGGCGGCTCGACCGGTTCGTCACCCCTAAGAGCCTTGGCCTCGACGTCGCATGAATCTCGGCGATCTCGCCCACGAAGCCCGGATCGCGGCGCAGAGCCTGCTTGACGCCGCCGCCGGCACGCTCGATCCGACGCTGCGGCTGGGGGTGACCGGGCTGTCGCGGGCGGGCAAGACTGTGTTCCTGACGGCTCTGGTGAACGCCCTGACGCAGGGCGGCCGTCTGCCCGCATTTCGCGCCTATGGGCAGGGCCGCATCGCCGGGGCGCGGCTCGCGCCGCAGCCGGACGACGCCGTGCCGCGGTTCGAGGTCGAGACCCATCTCAGGGCGTTGACCGGCCCCGACCGGCATTGGCCCGAGTCCACGCGGCGGATCGCCGAGCTGCGCGTGGTGGTCGACTTCGAAAGCCGCTCCGGCTTTCTCAGCCGGCAGCGGCCGGGTCGCCGCCTCACCCTCGACATCGTCGACTATCCCGGCGAATGGCTGCTCGATCTCGCCCTGCTGTCGCAGGACTTCCGGACCTGGTCGCAGAAGACGCTCCACGCCTCCGAAGGTCCTACCCGCGCACCGCTCGCCGCCGAATGGCGGGCCTACCTCGCGACGCTCGATCCCGCCGGCCGCGAGGACGAAACTGCGGCGCGCCAGGCGGCGGCCCTGTTCCGCGCCTATCTGATCGCAGGCCGCGCCGAGCGCGTCGCTCTGTCGACGCTTCCGCCGGGCCGCTTCCTGATGCCGGGCGATCTCGACGGCAGCCCGGCGCTGACCTTCGCGCCGCTCGACCTTCCGGCCGAGGGCGAGGCTCCCGCTGGATCGCTGTGGGCGATGATGGAGCGGCGCTACGAATCCTACCGCAACCACGTCGTGAAGCCGTTCTTCCGCGATCACTTCGCGCGGCTCGACCGACAGGTCGTCCTCGTCGACGCGCTCGCCGCTCTGAACGCGGGCCCCGAGGCGGTCGCGGACCTCGAGGTGGCGTTGACCGACGTGCTGGCGGCGTTCCGGCACGGCCGGAACTCATGGCTGACCAGCCTGTTCCGCCCCAAGGTCGACCGCCTGCTGTTCGCAGCCACCAAGGCCGACCACCTGCATCACACCAGCCATGACCGGCTCGAGGCGATCCTGCGACGCCTCGTCGGACGGGCGATCAAGAATGCGGAGTTCGACGGCGCGGCCGTCGACGTCGTCGCTCTCGCCGCGGTGCGCGCCACCCGGGAAGCCACGGCGCGGCAGGGCCGGGACGACCTTCCCGTCATCGTCGGCGTGCCGGAGGCGGGCGAGCGCTCGGGAGGCCAGGTGTTCGACGGCCAGGAGGAGATCGCGGTGTTCCCCGGCGATCTGCCGGAGGATCCCGAGTTGGCGCTCAGCGCCGGCGGCTACCGCGGCCGCGCGGTGAGCGACGACGGCGGCGACATCCGCTTCGTGAAGTTTCGCCCGCCGAGGCTCGCGCCCGAGCGCGGGGTTACGCAGCTTCCGCACATTCGCCTCGACCGCACGCTTGAGTTCTTGCTGGGAGACGCGCTGCTGTGACCGACGCTCCGTCGAATGACCCGCGGCGGCAGCCTCCGCGGCGGCCGACCGCCTTCCGCCTGAACGACCCGTCCGTGGTGATGGCGGCGCCCGACGAGACGGTCGCCACCTCGCGCGGCGGCGTGGTCGTGACCTCGCAGCCCGATCCCTTCGAGGTCGAGGAGCCTGCGGCGGCGCCTGTGGCACCGCGGCGCAAGGGGCTGTCGCTCGGCAACCTGTTCCTCGGCGCGCTTGGCGGGCTGGTCAGCCTCGCGGTGGGCCTGTGGGCGACGCGGGTGGTCGAAGACCTGTTCGCGCGCTCGGACTGGCTTGGCTGGGTCGCGCTCGGCCTCGCCGGGCTCGCGGCGCTGGCCGGCCTCGCCATCATCGGACGGGAGGCCGCCGGCCTCATGCGC
>Ga0256876_1000457_pt1 | contig 9776 bp, 5 predicted proteins | sample MC6MC0419MT_FD_186340 | JGI IMG/M metagenome (GOLD analysis project Ga0256876, IMG submission 186340) | Metatranscriptome of enriched soil aggregate microbial communities from Iowa State University, Ames, United States - MC6-MC0419-MT... | ecosystem: Environmental > Terrestrial > Soil >...
CTGCTGGCGCGCGAGAAGATCAAGCGCCTGGCCCCCGACGTGATCACGCTGGACGTGGAAATGCCGCGGATGGATGGCCTGGCCTTCCTGGAAAACCTGATGCGTCTACATCCCCTGCCGGTGGTGATGATTTCCTCGCTGACCGAGCGTGGGGCCGATACCACCCTGCAGGCGCTGGCGCTGGGCGCGGTGGACTTTGTCTCCAAGCCGAAACTGGATGTCGCCCGTGGCCTGCAGGGCTATGCCGACGAGATCATCGCCAAGGTCAAGATGGCCGCGCGCTCGCGCGTGCGCACCCTGTCCCGGCCCAATCCGCCGCGGATCACCTTGGATGCGGTAGCCCCGGCAGCCTCGCCACGCTCCATCCAGTTCCGCACCACCGACCGCCTGATCGCCATCGGCGCCTCGGCCGGCGGCACCGAAGCCCTGCGGGTGGTGCTGGAAGGCCTGCCCGCCGACGCCCCGGCCGTAGTGATGACCCAGCACCTGCCGGCGCAGTTCAGCACCCCGTTCGCCGAGCGCCTAGACCGCCATTCGGCGATGTCGGTACGCGAGGCCAGCGACGGTGAAGCCGTCCTGCCCGGCCACGCCTACCTGCCGCCCGGCGGCAAGCACCTGCGCGTGATCCGCGACGGCGCACGTTGGCGCTGCCGGATCGACGACGGCCCGCCGATCAACCGGCACAAGCCGGCGGTCGATGTCCTGTTCCGCTCGGTGGCCGAAAGCGCCGGCGCCAACGCCATCGGCGCGATCCTGACCGGCATGGGCGACGACGGTGCGCGTGGCCTGCTCGATCTGCGCAACGCCGGTGCCCCGACCCTAGTGCAGGACGAAGCCACCAGTGTGGTCTGGGGCATGCCGGGCAGCGCGGTGAGGATCGGTGCAGCGGAGGAAATGGTGCCGCTGGAGCGGATTGCCGAGCGCTTGATGGCGTTGGCGCGGGGTTGACGCGCAACGGCGTGACGTTGAAGCTCCACGCGCGCTTCGCAGCGTCATCCTCTACGTCACCGACCCGAGTCGCTTGGCGTAGTCCTGGTTTTCAAGGAGCTTGACCATGGCATTACGCCGGCACCACCTACGCAACGTTATCTACTCAACCCTCCTTCTTCCGCTTGCGGCGGTCGCCAGCGACACCCGCGCTGCCGCCATTCCGGTGGCGCCAGCGGCCGAGTGGAGCACACAGGTGCAGATCAGCCCCGGGGCAGGAACCGTAACCCACCACGAGCACCGCCCGGACGTTGTGCTTCGCGTGGTCAATCCTTCCGATGGCGAACGCATCAGCACAGCGGCAAAGAGCGGCCAGTTTGTCCGCCAGGTCTTTGGTGCCTCTTCGACCACACGCTTTGACAAGCACTACCTGAGCGGGACCAACGTTGATGCCGTGCCCAGCCCGGCGATGGATCTCATGCCGGGGATGCTGGAGACATGGCTTGACCGTTATTTCAGCGCCTTTCCCAACGCTGTCCCGTACGGCCGCGCCACCCTGCGCGTTGAAGCGAACGAATGGGCCCTGATCTATCAGGACACAAAGCGCGGCGAACTGCCCTACGAGCTCCGCCACTTCAGCATGCTGCGCCTGCTGCAGCCAGATGGCACGGCACATGAAGTGCTGCGGTGTCACGATTGGGGCCGCAGTGCCACGCTGGAACAGTGGCAGGCCGACGGCTACGCCCGCCTGCGCGCTGCATCACGCGAGTTGGCCGCTGCCTGTGTACAGCAGTTCGTCGCCAAGATACCGCTGTATTTTCCGCAGCCGCTGGTGGCTGCCCAGTCGCCACTGGCAAATGGCAGCAGCTTGGGAACTGCACGTGTACGCGTGCTAAACCAAGCCACCCAGCGCGTGACGATGCATACCAATGCGCGTTGCATGAGTGATCACGGCACCACCTTCAACGACCCGCGCTGGAGCGTCTCGCGCACCGAGCCCGCAGCGGATCCGGACGCGCAGAACCTCAGCCTCGGCATCCCGGAAACCGAGACGCTGCGCAGCGTGAAGCACCCCAAGTACCGCGAGTACGCGGTGGCGGCCGGTCAGCCGCTGATCTTTGATGCCACCCTTGTACTGCGGGGCTACTTCTGCACCGGAAACCTCGCGTCGCAGTTCGTGCCAAAGGCCGGAGAGGACTACGAAGTGGAGATGACGGCTGTAGGCAGAGTCTGCAAGCTGAACATCCATCGGGTAGACGCCGATGGCAGCCGGCTTCCGGTGCCAGCCCGGCAAGCGCCGGAAGTCTGCACGCGACCGGATGTCGATTACGATGCTATTTCCCGCAGCCAGCCGCTCCCGCTGTAAGCATAGCGATGCAGCGTAGGATCAAAAAACACCCGGCTCGCGCCGGGTGTTTTAGTCTCTCATCCATCGACTAACGGTCGATGGCTACCAAGGCCGGGCAGCGCCCGGCGCTGGATCAGGCAGCCACAGTACCGGCCACGTCCTGATAATCCTCGATCTGGTCGAAGTTCATGTAGCGGTAGATGTCCTTGCTGCTGGCATCCAGCACGCCGATGTCGGCCATGTACTCTTCCTTGGTCGGGATGCGACCCAGACGCGAGCAGATCGCGGCCAGCTCGGCCGAACCCAGGTACACGTTGGAGTTGCGGCCCAGGCGATTCGGGAAGTTGCGGGTCGAGGTCGAGAAGACCGTCGCGCCCTCACGCACCTGCGCCTGGTTGCCCATGCACAGCGAGCAGCCCGGCATTTCCATGCGGGCGCCGGCGGTGCCGAAGGTGCCGTAATGGCCTTCCTTGGTCAGCTCCGAGGCATCCATCTTGGTCGGCGGGGCCACCCACAGCTTGGTCGGGATGTCGCGCTTGCCTTCCAGCAGCTTGGCGGCTGCACGGAAGTGACCGATGTTGGTCATGCACGAACCGATGAACACTTCGTCGATCGCCGCACCGGCCACGTCGGACAGCGTCTTGACGTCGTCCGGATCGTTCGGGCAGGCCACGATCGGCTCGTGGATGTCGGCCAGGTCGATCTCGATGACGGCGGCGTACTCGGCGTCGGCATCCGGCTCCAGCAGCTCCGGGTTGGCCAGCCACGCTTCCATCTTCTCGATGCGGCGCGCCAGCGAACGCGCGTCCTGGTAACCCTCGGCGATCATCCACTTCAGCAGCGTGATGTTGCTGGTGAGGTACTCGATGATCGGCTCCTTGCTCAGGTGCACCGAGCAGCCGGCAGCCGAACGTTCGGCCGAGGCATCGGACAGTTCGAACGCCTGCTCGACCTTCAGGTCCGGCAGACCTTCGATTTCCAGGATACGGCCGGAGAAGATGTTCTTCTTGCCCGCCTTGGCGACGGTCAGCAGGCCCGACTTGATCGCGTAGAGCGGAATCGCGTTGACCAGGTCACGCAGGGTCACGCCCGGCTGCATCTTGCCCTTGAAGCGCACCAGCACCGATTCCGGCATGTCCAGCGGCATCACGCCGGTCGCAGCAGCGAAGGCCACCAGGCCGGAGCCGGCCGGGAACGAAATGCCGACCGGGAAACGGGTGTGCGAATCGCCGCCGGTGCCGACGGTGTCGGGCAGCAGCATGCGGTTGAGCCAGCTGTGGATCACGCCGTCGCCCGGGCGCAGCGAGATGCCGCCACGGGTGGAGATGAACTCCGGCAGCGTGTGGTGGGTCTTGACGTCGACCGGCTTCGGGTAGGCCGCGGTATGGCAGAACGACTGCATCACCAGATCGGCCGAGAAGCCCAGGCAGGCCAGGTCCTTCAGCTCGTCGCGGGTCATCGGGCCGGTGGTGTCCTGCGAGCCCACCGAGGTCATCTTCGGTTCGCAGTAGGTGCCCGGACGCATGCCCTGGCCTTCCGGCAGGCCACAGGCGCGGCCGACCATCTTCTGCGCCAGCGAGAAGCCCTTGCCGGTATCCGGCGGGTCCATCGGCAGGCGGAACAGGTCGGTCGGGGCCAGGCCCAGCGCTTCGCGCGCCTTGGCGGTCAGGCCGCGGCCGATGATGAGCGGAATGCGGCCACCGGCGCGCACTTCGTCGAACAGCACGTCGGACTTCACCTGGAACTCGGCGATGACCTGGCCATCCTTCAGCGCCTTGCCGTCGTACGGGCGCAGCTCGACAACGTCGCCCATGTTCATCTGCGACACGTCCAGCTCGATCGGCAGCGCGCCGGCGTCTTCCATGGTGTTGTAGAAGATGGGTGCGATCTTCGAGCCCAGGCACACGCCGCCGAAGCGCTTGTTCGGAATGAACGGAATGTCCTCACCGGTGAACCACAGCACCGAGTTGGTGGCCGACTTGCGGCTCGAACCGGTACCGACCACGTCGCCCACGTAGGCGACCAGGTGGCCCTTGTCCTTCAGCGATTCGATGAACTTGACCGGGCCGCGCTTGCCGTCTTCTTCCGGCTCGATGCCATCGCGCTTGTTCTTCAGCATCGCCAGCGCGTGCAGCGGGATGTCCGGGCGGGTGGTGGCGTCCGGGGCCGGCGACAGGTCGTCGGTGTTGGTTTCGCCGGTCACCTTGAGCACGGTGATGGTCAGGCTCTGCGGCACTTCCGGGCGGCTGGTGAACCACTCGGCATCGGCCCAGCTCTGCAGCACGCCCTGGGCGTTCGCGTTGCCGGCCTTGGCCTTTTCCTGCACGTCGTGGAAGGCATCGAACACCAGCAGGGTGTTCTTCAGCGCGGTGGCGGCGATCGCGCCGACCACGGCGTCGTCCAGCAGCTGCACCAGCGGCGCGACGTTGTAGCCGCCCAGCATGGTGCCCAGCAGTTCGGTGGCGCGCTCGCGCGAGATCAGCGCGTTGGTTTCGCTGCCGAAGGCGATGGCGGCCAGGTACGAGGCCTTGACCTTGGCGGCGTCATCGACGCCGGCCGGCACGCGGTGGGTGAGCAGGTCGAGCAGGAACTCGGCCTCGCCTGCCGGCGGGTTCTTCAGCAGTTCAATGACGTCGGCCGTCTGCTGGGCGCTCAGCGGCAGCGGCGGGATGCCAAGCGCGGCGCGCTCGGCTACGTGGTGGCGGTAGGCTTCCAACATGACAACTCCCGGGAAATTCTTTGAAAAGACTTCGGTTGAATACGGCGGTTGAGTTACGGGCTCAGGCTTGCGGCACGATCAGCTTCAGGCCCTTGAAGTAGTCGCGGTAAAACTTGTCGTTCCAGGTGATCAGGCCGTCGCACTGCAGCAGTGCGTGCGCGCCGACCATGAAATCGTCGATGCCGCGGCGGTCGCTGCCGCGCTGGCGATGGCGGCGGTGCATCTCGCCGGCGCGCAGTGCCGACTTGGCCTCGAGCGGGCTGAAGCGGATGCCCATTTCCTCAAGTGCCTCCTGCACTTCGGCACCACCGCGCAGCGCGGCGCAGATCTCGGCCAGCACCACGCCGCAGATCACCACCCGCCCGCCGACCAGGCTCTGCCGCAGGCAGGCTTCCACCGCGTCGGCCTGGGGACCGTTGCTGAGCAGTTCGATCAGGACCGGGGAATCGACGGCGATCATGCGGGGCTCATTCGGGGTCGCGCACGGCAACGACGGCCGCTTCGGCGGAATCGAACCCGTCCAGCGCGAACTTGCCGCGTGCACGCGAAATGGCGTCGTCGACGCTCTTGCGCAGGATGATGCGGCTGCCGTCGAGCTCCACTTTCAACTGGGTGCCCTTGGTCAGGCCGAGCGCGTCGCGGACCGCCTTGGGCAAGGTGATCTGTCCGCGTTCTGCAACGGTGGCTTCCATCGGTAGGCCCTCCAAAGTATGCACAAATTATACATACTTCCCCGGGCATACTTCCACCCAGCCCTGTTCAGGAACGCTGTCCCGGAACCGCAAGCCCTGCCAGGCCAATGACATGGGCGATACATACGTATAGGTAGCCTGATGCCCTGCCGACGACCGAGGCTTGGCTGAAGGGTTCATACTGACCCCCAGGCCGGAGTGTGGTCACCGGCAACCGCAAGCAGGCCCGCAGGGGCCACTGCAAGCCATCCGCAAGAGGAGTTTCCCCGCATGAGCGATTCGTTCTCCACCCGCAGCCAGCTGGACGTCGCCGGCAGCACCTACGACTACTTCAGCCTGCCCAAGCTCGGACAGCAGTTCGACATCTCCCACCTGCCCTACTCGATGAAGATCCTGCTGGAGAACCTGCTCCGGCACGAGGACGGCGGCGCCACGGTGGGCCGCGAGCACATCGAAGCGGTGGCGAAATGGGACCCGAAGGCCGAGCCGGACATCGAGATCGCCTTCATGCCGGCCCGCGTGGTGCTGCAGGACTTCACCGGCGTACCCTGCGTGGTCGACCTGGCCGCGATGCGCGACGCGGTGGTCAAGCTGGGTGGCCGCCCGGAACAGATCAATCCGCAGATTCCCTCGGAACTGGTCATCGACCACTCGGTGCAGGTGGATGTGTTCGGCACGCCTGACGCCCTGGACCTCAACGGCAAGATTGAATTCCAGCGCAACCAGGAACGTTACGGCTTCCTGCGCTGGGGCCAGAAGGCGTTCGACAACTTCAAGGTGGTGCCGCCCAACACCGGCATCGTCCACCAGGTGAACCTGGAGAACCTGGCCCGGGTGGTGATGACCGCAGACAAGGACGGCAAGGCCGTTGCCTACCCGGACACCGTGTTCGGCACCGACAGCCATACCACCATGATCAATGGCATCGGCGTGCTCGGCTGGGGCGTGGGCGGCATCGAGGCCGAAGCGGCCATGCTGGGCCAGCCCTCCTCCATGCTGATCCCGCAGGTGGTCGGCTTCAAACTCACCGGCCGCCTGCCCGAGGGCGCCACCGCCACCGACCTGGTGCTCACCGTCACCCAGATGCTGCGCAAGCACGGGGTGGTCGGCAAGTTCGTCGAGTTCTTCGGCGAAGGCCTGCAGCACCTGCCGCTGGCCGACCGCGCCACCATCGGCAACATGGCGCCGGAGTACGGCGCCACCTGCGGCATCTTCCCGATCGACAACGAATCGCTGACCTACCTGCGCCTGTCCGGCCGCAGCGAAGCGCAGATCGCACTGGTCGAAGCCTATGCCAAGGCCCAGGGCCTGTGGCACGACGCCGACACCGCACCCGCCAGCTACAGCGCCACGCTGGAACTGGACATGGGCGAGGTGAAGCCGTCACTGGCCGGCCCCAAGCGCCCGCAGGACCGCGTGCTGCTGCAGGACGTCAAGCAGAACTACCGCGACAACCTGGGCGGCCTCACCACCAACCGCGACAAGCGCAATGAAGACGTGGCCACCTTCGTCAACGAAGGCGGCGGCGCCGCGGTCGGCAACGAGCAGCTGGCCAAGGGGCATGCCGACGTCGACCTGGACGGCAACCGCTTCCGGCTCAAGGACGGCGCGGTGGTCATCGCCGCGATCACCTCCTGCACCAATACCTCCAACCCGGCAGTGATGATCGGCGCCGGCCTGCTGGCCCGAAACGCCGCCGCCAGGGGCCTGGACCGCAAGCCGTGGGTCAAGACCTCGCTCGGCCCGGGCTCGCGCGTGGTCACCGACTACCTGGAAAAGGCCGGCGTACTCACCGAGCTGGAAAAGATCGGCTTCTACGTGGTCGGCTATGGCTGCACCACCTGCATCGGCAACTCCGGCCCCCTGCCCACCGAAATCAGCGCCGGCATCGCCAGCGGCGACCTGGTGGTGACCTCGGTGCTGTCGGGCAACCGCAACTTCGAGGGCCGCGTGCACCCCGAGGTGAAGATGAACTACCTGGCCAGCCCGCCGCTGGTGGTGGCCTATGCCATCGCCGGCACCACCGACATCGACCTCACCACCGAACCGCTCGGCACCGGCAGCGAAGGCCAGCCGGTGTACCTGCGCGACATCTGGCCCAGCAACAAGGAGATCGGCGACGTGATCGCCGCCACCATCGGGCCGGAGATGTTCAAGCAGAACTACGCCGACGTGTTCAAGGGCGACAGCCGCTGGAACAACATCCAGTCGCCCGACGGCGACCTGTACGAATGGGACGGCAGCTCCACCTACATCAAGAACCCGCCGTACTTCGAGGGCATGACCATGCAGGTCGGCCATATCGACGACGTGCACGGGGCGCGGGTCATGGGCCTGTTCGGCGACTCGATCACCACCGACCACATCTCCCCGGCCGGAAACATCAAGAAGGATTCCCCGGCAGGTCGTTTCCTGCAGGAACGCGGCGTGCAGCCGGCCGACTTCAACAGCTACGGCAGCCGCCGCGGCAATGATGACGTGATGGTGCGCGGCACCTTCGCCAATATCCGCATCAAGAACCTGATGTTCGGTGGCGAGGAAGGCGGCAACACCCTGTACTTCCCGCAGGATGGTGGCGAACCGCAGAAGCTGGCCATCTACGACGCGGCGATGAAGTACAAGGCCGAGGGCGTGCCGCTGGTGGTGTTCGCCGGCAAGGAATACGGCACCGGCTCCTCGCGCGACTGGGCGGCCAAGGGCACCAACCTTCTGGGCGTGAAGGCGGTGGTCGCCGAGAGCTTCGAGCGCATCCACCGCTCCAACCTGGTCGGCATGGGCGTGCTGCCGCTGCAGTTCAAGGCCGGCGAGAACGCCCAGTCGCTGGGCCTGGACGGCTCGGAAGTGGTCGACATCACCGGCCTGGCCGATGGCGCCAGCAAGACCGCAACGCTCACCGCCACCCGTGCCGACGGCACGGCCAGGAGCTTCGAGGCCCACGTCATGCTGCTGACCCCCAAGGAAGTGGAGTACTTCAAGCACGGCGGCCTGCTCCAGTACGTCCTGCGCCAGCTGGCGGCCCGCTGAGCAAGCCTGCCCCGGTAGAGCCGGCCTCTGGCCGGCTCCTCATCGGCCCACCACCGCGCACAGCCGGCCAGAGGCCGGCTCTACACGTACCCTGCACGCTTTATTCACAACCTCTTCGCGTTTTCCATTCGGCCCGGTATGCTGCCGGGGACCGAAACGACGGATACTGTCCGCCGGCATCACACCATCAACGTTTCCTGGAGGGGGAATATGAGTCTGGAACGTCCCTGGCTGAAGAGCTATCCGAACGGCGTACCTGCCGAAATCGACGTCAACGAGTTCCATTCGGTCTCGGCCGTGTTCGACGCCTCGGTGGCCAAGTACCGCGACCGTCCCGCCTATTCCAGCTTCGGCAAGGTGCTCACCTATGGTGAAACCGACGCCCTGGTCGAACAGTTCGCCGCCTACCTGCTGGGCGAACTGAAGCTCAAGAAGGGCGACCGCGTCGCCCTGATGATGCCCAACTGCCTGCAGTACCCGGTCGCCACCTTCGGCGTCCTGCGGGCCGGCCTGACCGTGGTCAACGTCAACCCGCTGTACACCGCGCGCGAGCTCAAGCACCAGCTGGTCGACTCCGGCGCAGCGGTGCTGGTGGTGGTGGACAACTTCGGCGACACCGTGCAGCAGGTCATCGCCGACACCCCGATCAAGCAGGTCATCACCACCGGCCTGGGCGACATGCTCGGCCTGAAGGGCGTGGTGGTGAACTTCGTGCTGAAGTACATCAAGAAGATGGTGCCCAACTACACCCTGCGCGGCGCCATCCGCTTCAACCAGGCGCTGAAGCTGGGTAGCGGCCATACCCTGCCGAAGGTGGAACTGGACCACGACGACGTGGCCTTCCTGCAGTACACCGGCGGCACCACCGGCGTGGCCAAGGGAGCAATGCTCACCAACCGCAACCTGGTCGCCAACATGCAGCAGGCGTCGGCGTGGATCTCCGCGTCGGGCATCGAAATGGGCAAGGAAGTCATCATCACCGCCCTGCCGCTGTACCACATCTTCGCACTGACCGCGAACGGACTGGTCTTCATGAAGTTCGGTGGCTGCAACCACCTGATCACCA
>Ga0256876_1000478_pt1 | contig 9619 bp, 7 predicted proteins | sample MC6MC0419MT_FD_186340 | JGI IMG/M metagenome (GOLD analysis project Ga0256876, IMG submission 186340) | Metatranscriptome of enriched soil aggregate microbial communities from Iowa State University, Ames, United States - MC6-MC0419-MT... | ecosystem: Environmental > Terrestrial > Soil >...
CACGCGGCGAACTCGAGCGCGCCGATTCCATCCTCTTCGAACGTCGAGGCGTTGTTGACCAGCGCCTCGAGCGGCGCCCCGAGCGCGGCCGCGGCCTGCGGCACGAGACGCTCCAGGGTCGCCGGATCGGCAAGATCCCCGACGACGATCGCCGCGCGGCCGCCCCGCGCAACGATCCGCCGCGCCAGCGCCCCAGCCTCGTCGATCGACCCACGGCAATGGAGGGCGACGGGGCGCCCCTCAGCCGCCAAGGCTTCGGCGATCGCGGCGCCGATGCGCCGTCCCGCTCCCGTGATCAACGCCGCCCCGACGCCGTTCGCCATGCCGCCACCCAACCTGACATCCGCGAACCCGGTTTCGGTTCGCTCGTTTTGTCCCATCGTTTTACGACGCCCGGACTTAGGCCGATCCCCTCGCCGCCCACCGAAATTCAGGTCCGCTTCCTTCTGAAACGCGAGGAACCTCTAGAGAATGAGGGGCAAAGCGGTGGTGTGGCAGGAACGTCACGACGACCGGCGTCTTATTTCCGTCCCCCACCGGCCACATTCGGGTTTCGAAAGAGCCTCAAAGCGGCGGCATAAAAAACGTCATACGGACGGCTTGGTCCGGAACTTTTCGAGCGTACCCCGCGTTCTCGTCGCGATCGGCGTATTGGGGGTCCTGGCTGCAGTCTGGAAAACGGGACTGCGCCTTTGGAGTCGGGTGGAAATGAAAGTCTCTTCCAGTCTCGGAAGCATCGCTGTCGTGTTGGCGTCGGGCGGTTTCGCCATGGCGGCCGACATGCCGGGCTACGAGCCGGCGACGGCGATCGCCGCCGTGCCGTCGTTCAGCTGGAGCGGCCCCTACGTCGGCCTGCAGGCTGGCTACGGCTGGTTCGACGCCGACAATCGCCTGAACGGCGCATCTCCCGGCTCCAAGCCCGACGGCGTCAGCCTCGGCGGCTATGGCGGCTACAATTACCAGTTCGACAACTCCCCGATCGTCATCGGCCTCGAGGCCGACATCAACTGGAGCGACGCGGACGCCCGTCGCGGCACGTCCGGCTTCACCGGCGCGTCTGACGCGCGGATCCGGAACGATATCGGATACACAGGGGCGGTGCGCGGTCGAATCGGGTATGCATTTGATCGCTTTCTCGTTTATGGAGCCGGCGGTCTCGCTTTCGCCGAGCATGAGGTGAAGGCGCAGGGTGCCGCGGGCGGATCGGACGACACCGTCGCGATCGGCTGGACTATCGGCGGTGGCGTCGAGGCGGCGGTGACCGACAACGTCACCGCGCGCGTCGAGTATCGCTACTCCGATTACGGGACCGACACGTTCAGCGTGGCTGGAAGCCGTGTGAAATCCGATCTTTCCGAGAACCGGGTGATGCTCGGCGTCGGATATAAATTCTCAACCGGCTGGTAAGGTTTATCAGTCATTCGGTTGAGCTGAGCCTGTGATATCACTTCGCAGGTAAAATTACTGACGATGAATGTAGATCGTTGTCGGTTGTCGCCACGTGTAGTTGTCCGTTTCGAGTAGAGGGTTTGGCGCGAAGATTGAGCACTGTTGCAGTTTAGGCACTGCACTTTGGACGCCTTTCCCCTTAAATGGCAGACACGGAGCCTGAATGCGTTCAGGCCGAACATCAGTAAGAGGGTACTCAAAATGATCCGTCGCTTCCTTCTCGGCGCTGCCTCGGCTGCAGCGGTCGTCGCCGTGGTTCCCGCCGCTATGGCTGCGGATCTCCCGGCCTACGAAGCTCCGGCCGCCGCTATCGCTGTGCCGTCCTTCACCTGGACCGGCCCGTACATCGGCGCTCAGGCTGGCTACAGCTGGGGCCGCACCATCAACCGCAAGGCTGATGGCCTCGTCGTCGGCGGCTACGCCGGCTACAACTACCAGTTCGACGGTTCGCCGGTCGTGATCGGCATCGAGACCGACTTCAACTACGCCGACATCGACGCCAAGCGTAACAGCGCCAAGGCGACGACGGACTGGAACGGCGCCACCCGCGCTCGCCTCGGCTACGCGTTCGACCGGTTCCTCGCTTACGGCACCGCCGGCGTCGCTTACGCCGACCGTGAGATCAAGGCCCGCGGCGCTGGCAAGGACGACACCACCGCATTCGGCTGGACCGTCGGCGGCGGCGTCGAGTACGCTGCGACCGACGAACTCACCGTCCGCGCTGACTACCGCTATGCGGACTACGGCCGTGACAAGTTCAAGTTCGATGGCTTCGACAGCAAGTCGAAGTACACCGAGCACCGCGTCATGGGCGGCGTGGCGTACAAGTTCACCAGCCCGTTCTGATAGCGCCCGGGCGACTTCGTTCGCCCGGATCGTTCTTGAAAAGCCCGCGGCCTCGCCGCGGGCTTTTTTCGTTCGCGTTGCTTCACAAATGCATGGGAGCCATGCCCCGGATACAATCCGGATATCTTTTCACGCCGCGATAACCTTCACGCATCGCTAACGATTGGCCGCTAGGGTCCGGTCAACGCCGGCTGCAACGCCTGCGCCTGAACCGTGTCGTTTCGCGTACGGACGCGCTCCTCATCCCGTCCGGTTGTTGAGTATCGAGGCCCCCCAATGATCCGCACCGTCATCGCAGCCGCAGCCGTCGCGCTCGTGGCCCCCGCCGCCTTCGCGGCCGACCTTCCCTACGAGACCGCTCCGGCGGACTACGCCGCTCCGGCGCAGGGCTACAGCTGGTCCGGCGCCTATCTCGGCGCCCAGGCCGGCTACGGCTGGTCGAAGTCGAAGAACAGGAACGCGCCCGAAACCAAGCCGAACGGCGGGATCGTCGGCGCCTACGCCGGCTACAACCACCAGTTCGACGGCTCCCCCGTTGTGGTCGGCGTCGAGACCGACTTCAACTACGACGACGGCGAAGACCGCAAGAGCGGCGGCGGCGTGAGCGTCCGCAACCGGAAGAACTGGAACGGCGCCACCCGCGCCCGCGTCGGCTACGCCTTCGACAAGTTCCTCGCCTACGGAGCGGCCGGCGTCGCCTACGCCGACCAGAAGGTCACGGCTTCGGACGGCGTCGTCGCCGGCCACGACAGCAAGACCGCCGTCGGCTACACTGTCGGCGTCGGCGCCGAGAGCGCGGTGACGGACAACGTCACGGCGCGCGTCGAGTACCGCTACACCGACTACGGCAGCGACAAGTTCAACATCGGCGGCGAGAAGCTGAAGAGCTCCACGACCGAGAACCGCCTGATGGGCGGCGTGGCGTACAAGTTCAACAACATGTGGTGATCCCGCGCCGCTCCGGCGGTCAGACGGATCCTCGAAACCCCGCGCGACTTGGTTGCGCGGGGTTTCTTTTTACGTCGCGCGCCCGTGTTAACGTTCGGTTGACTCAGGGAAACTTTAGCGGCCACGGCAAGCTCGCGTTAACCGAAGGGCCGTCTCTGAGAGGTATCCTGACGGCGTCGCTGTCGCACCCGGATCCCTCGCCGATGCTGCTTCGCCTGCTGCCGCTGTCCACGCTGATCGTTCTCGCCGGCGCGTCCCACGCCCTGGCTGCGGACGCCGCGACGGCGGCTGCGGGCCCGGCAGCGTTCGACTGGAGCGGCCCGCGGGCGGGGATCTACGCAGGCTACGGATCGCTCGACGGCAAGGGCGCGCTTGCCGGCGCATCCGTCGGCTACGACTGGCGCTTCGACGACGTGATCGTCGGCGTCGACGGCGGCCTGCTCGCCAGCGACATGGACGCGCGCCGTGACGGCGGGCGCTACGAGGTCGAGGCGGCTGGTGAGATTCGGGCGCGCATCGGCTACGCCTTCGACCGCTTCATGGCCTACGGAACCGTGGGCGCCGCCTTCGCCGCGACCGACTACGTCCGGGCGGGGCGTCGCGACAGCGCGCTGCAGGCGGGTTGGCTGGTCGGCGCCGGCGTCGAGGTGCGGCTGTTCGACCGGGTCTCCGCCACCGCCGAGTACGTCTACGTCGATCTCGACCGGAAGACCTATAATGCCGGCGGAGACGTCGGTCTCGACGCCGCCGGCGGCCAGGTGCGGCTCGGCTTGAACTACCGGTTCTAGGCCGCCCGCTTCAGGCCGACGACCGCGAACAGCCCGTCGGCGTCGCGCCACACGTCACCCTCGACCCAGCCGGCCTCAGCGGCGAGCGCCATGAAAGAGCCGACGCCGTACTTGCGCGAACTTTCGGTGTGGATCGTCTCGCCCTCCGCGAAGGCGAACTCCCGCCCGGCCACGGCGACGACCTGCCGAGTCAGGCTCCTGATATGCATCTCGATCGCCTGCTCGTCCGCGTTCCAGCGCGCCTCGTGGGCGAAGCGCGTGGGGTCGAACGTCCCGCCGAGTTCTCGGTTGATGCGGACCAGGAGGTTCAGATTGAAGGCGGCCGTCACGCCGGCGGCGTCGTCATAGGCCGGAACCAGTCGGTCGAGCGGCTTCACCAGATCGACCCCAACGACCGCGCGACCGGAGTCGCCGACATGCGCGCCGACCTGCGCGAGGAAGGTCACCGCCTCGGCCGGCGAGAGGTTGCCGATGGTGGAGCCCGGAAAGAAGCCGACGCGGCGGTTGAGCCGGGGAAGATCCGACGGCAGGTCGAAGTCGTCGGTGAAGTCGGCGACCACCGGGCGAATTTCAAGCCATGGAAACCGCCGCTCAAGCCGCTCGGCGGAGAGCGCGAGAAAGTCCCCGGCGATGTCGACGGGTACGTAGCTCGCCGGGTTGTCGAGCGCCGACAGGACGATCTCCGTCTTCACGCTCGCGCCCGCGCCATACTCAATGAGCGTCGCGCGCGGGCCGCAGAAGGCCGCGATCGCCTCCGCTTCGGCGCGCAGGATCGCGGTCTCGGTCCGCGTCGGGTAGTACTCGGGAAGCTGCGTGATCTCCTCAAACAGCTCGGAGCCGCGGTCGTCGTAGAGCCACCGGCTCGGCAGCGTCTTGGCGGGTTTGGACAGCCCCTCCAGCACGTCGGCGCGAAACGCCTCGCGCTGGGCGGCCTGAAGCGGCGCGCGATCCAGCATCAGATGTCCTCGGCCAGGCGAAGGCCGGAGAACTGCCAGCGCTTGTCGGGTGGGAAGAAGTTGCGGTAGGTCGCGCGCGCATGCGCCGGGGGCGTCGCGACCGACGAGCCGCGCAGCACGAACTGCCCGCACATGAACTTGCCGTTGTACTCGCCCACCGCACCCTCGGCCGCCTTGAAGCGCGGATAGGGCGTGAAGGGACTGCGGGTCCACTGCCAGACCTCGCCGAACATCTGCTTGAGCCCCGGCTCGTGCGACGCCGGCCGCGGCCGAAGCCGTCGCGGGTCGGACGAGGGCGTGATCGAAAGCGACGCGGCGGCGTGCTCCCACTCCGTCTCGCTCGGCAGGCGCTTGCCGGCCCAGGTCGCGAAGGCGTCGGCCTCGAAGTAGCTGACGTGGGTCACAGGCGCTGCGAGGTCGATCGGCTGCATCCCGCGCAGGGTCATCGAACGCCAGCCGCCATCGCCCTCCTCCCAGTAGAACGGCGCGGCCCAGCCGTGCTCAAGGATCTGCGCCCAACCGTCGGCGAGCCACAGCAGCGGATCGCGGTAGCCGCCGTCCGTCATGAACTCCAGCCATTCGCCGTTGGTGACCAGCCGGTCCGCCAGCCGGAACGGCTCCAGCAGCGCGCGATGGCGGGGCCCCTCGCAGTCGAAGGAGAAACCGCGGCCGGCATGGCCGATCTCGACGATCCCGCCGTCGAACGCGATCCATTCCGCCGGGGCCGCCGCCTGCACCGCCTCCGGCGCGGAGCCGTCCCGGTAGGCGGGGCGCACGGGGCTTTGCGCGAACAGATGCAGGATGTCGGTGAGCAGAAGTTCCTGATGCTGCTGCTCATGATGGCAGCCCAACTCGACCAGTTCTTCCGCTGCGGGGTCCACGTCGCCGTCGAGCAGCGCCTCGATTGCGGCGTCCACATGGACCCGGTAGGCCATGATTTCGTCGAGCGACGGGCGCGTGATCATGCCCCGCCTCGGGCGCGGCTGACGGGCGCCGATGGTCTCGTAATAGGAGTTGAACAGGAAGTTGAAGCGCGCGTCGAAGACGGCGTAGTCCGCCGCGAAGCGCTTCAGCACCATTGTTTCGAAGAACCAGGTGGTGTGCGCCAGGTGCCATTTGGCCGGGCTCGCGTCCACCATCGACTGGACAGTGGCGTCCGCGTCGCTCAACGGCGCCGCCAGCTGGCGGCTGTGGTCGCGAACGCTCGCATAGCGTTCGTGCACGGCCGAGCGGGCCGCTTGGGCCCGCGCCTCGCTCAAAGCCATGAAGTCCTCTCGATCCTCGCCGGTCGCGATCGTCGCCGGCGTTTCCGTCAGAACGACTCCGGCCTCCGTGTCGTTCCTTCGTCTACGGATCGAAAGCCCGGCGGATTACACGGTCAAGCGCGGTTTTCATCTCGCGAGGGGACTGAGTGGCGTCCACTGCTGTTAAACGAGCAACGCCGGCGTCACCGCCCGGACGCGCATCGAAAGGTGCTCAGCCATCGTGTCCCGGCCTTGAGCCGGGACCCAGACGCTCTGTGCTTTCAGACAATCGCTCGACGGCGCCGCGGAGACCTGGCTGGCGACGGCGGGCGTCTGGGTCCCGGCTCGAGGCCGGGACACGAGGGTGAGCCGGCGATCGACCGCGGCTTATGGCCCCGGGACAAGCCCCCGGGGAAACGGCGGCGCGTGACGCGCCGCGGCGGTTAAGCCACGGCCGCCTTCTTGGTCGCGGCCTTCTTCGCCTTCAGCGCGGCCTGGGCCGCGGCGAGGCGGGCGATCGGCACGCGGTAGGGCGAGCAGGACACGTAATCGAGCTCAACCTCCTCGCAGAACGCGATGGAGGCGGGATCGCCGCCGTGCTCGCCGCAGATGCCGAGCTTGATCTTCGGCCGCACCGAGCGGCCGCGCTCGGCGCCGAGGACCACGAGTTCGCCGACGCCCTCGCGGTCGATCGTCACGAACGGGTCGGACGGCAGCAGGTGCTTGTCGGTGTAGTGCTTCAGGAAGGTCGCGGCGTCGTCGCGGCTGATGCCGAGCGCGGTCTGCGTCAGGTCGTTGGTGCCGAAGGAGAAGAACTCAGCGGTCTCGGCGATCTCGTCCGCCTTCAGGCAGGCGCGCGGCAGCTCGATCATGGTGCCGACCTGGTAGACGAGCTTTTCGCCCGTCTCCTCTTCGACCAGCTTCGCGACGGCGTCGATGCGCGCCTTGACGAAATCGAAGTCCGGGCGACCCATCACGAGCGGCACCATGACCTCGGGGGTCACCGGCGCGCCGGTGGACTTGGCGGCCTCGATCGCGGCCTCGAAGATGGCGCGCGCCTGCATCTCGGCGATCTCGGGATAGGCGATGGCCAAGCGGCAGCCGCGGAAGCCCAGCATCGGGTTGAACTCCGACAGCTCGGCGGCGCGGGCGCGCAGCTTCTCGACGTCGACCCCCATGGCGGCCGCGACTTCCGCCATGTCCTTCTCGGTGTGCGGCAGGAACTCGTGCAGCGGCGGGTCCAGCAGGCGGATCGTGACGGGCAGGCCCTTCATGATCTCGAACAGGGCGACAAAGTCGGCGCGCTGGAACGGCAGCAGCTGGCCGAGCGCCTTGCGGCGGCCGGCTTCGTCGTCGGCGAGGATCATCTCGCGCACCGAGACGATGCGGCTCTCGTCGAAGAACATGTGCTCGGTGCGCGAGAGGCCGATGCCCTCCGCGCCGAAGCGGCGCGCGGCGCGCGCGTCGTCCGGCGTCTCGGCGTTGGCGCGCACGCCCATGCGGCGAACCTCGTCGGCCCAGCGCATCAGCGTGGCGAAATCGCCGGAGAGCTCCGGCTGCACCATGGCGACGGCGCCGTCGAGCACCTGACCGGTGGAACCGTCGATGGTGACGACGTCGCCGGCCTTGAACACGCGACCGGAGACGGTGAGCGTGCCGCTCTTCTCGTCGATGCGGAGCATGCCCGCGCCCGAGACGCAGGGCTTGCCCATGCCGCGGGCGACCACCGCCGCGTGGCTCGTCATGCCGCCGCGGGTGGTGAGGATGCCCTCGGAGACGTGCATGCCGTTGATGTCTTCCGGCGAGGTCTCGGTGCGGGCGAGGATGACCTTCTTGCCCGCCGCGACCGCGATCTCGGCCTCTTCGGACGAGAACACCAGCTCGCCCTGCGCGGCGCCGGGCGAGGCCGGCAGACCGGTGGCGATCACCTTGCGCTCGGCGTTGGGATCGATCGTCGGGTGCAGCAGCTGGTCGAGCGACGGCGGATCGATGCGCGCCACCGCCTCGTCGCGGGTGATCAGGCCTTCGCTCGCCAGATCCACCGCGATCTTGAGGGCGGCCTTGGCGGTGCGCTTGCCATTGCGCGCCTGCAGCATCCACAGCTTGCCGCGCTCGACCGTGAACTCGAGGTCCTGCATGTCGCGGTAGTGCTTCTCGAGCACGTTGGACACGCGGACGAACTCGGTGAAGACCTCCGGAAGACGCTTTTCGAGCGACGGCGCCGTCACGTTGCCCTCGATGCGGGAGGCTTCGGTGATTGGCTGGGGGGTGCGGATGCCGGCGACGACGTCCTCGCCCTGCGCGTTCACCAGGAACTCGCCGTAGAGACGGTTTTCGCCGGTGGAGGGGTTGCGGGTGAAGGCGACGCCGGTGGCCGAGGTGTCGCCCATGTTGCCGAACACCATGGCCTGGACGTTGACCGCCGTGCCCCAGCTCTCGGGAATGTCGTTGAGCCTGCGGTAGGTGATGGCGCGGGCGTTCATCCACGACGAGAACACCGCCCCGACGGCGCCCCAGAGCTGGTCGCGCGGGTCCTGCGGGAAGGGCTCGCCGGTCTCCTTCAGCACTTTCGCCTTGTAAGAGGCGATCAGCGCGAGGAGATCGTCGGCGTTGAGGTCGGTGTCCTCGACGACGCCCTTCTTCTCCTTCGCGGTCTCGAGGATGTCCTCGAACGCGTGGTGGCCGACGCCGAGCACGACGTTTGAGTACATCTGAATGAAGCGGCGGTAGCTGTCGTAGGCGAAGCGGGGATTGCCCGAGCCCTCGGCCAGGCCCGCGACCGTCTGGTCGTTGAGGCCGAGGTTGAGGATCGTGTCCATCATGCCCGGCATCGACGCGCGCGAGCCCGAGCGTACGGAGACCAGCAACGGATTCGCGGCGTCGCCGAAGACGCGGCCGGTGATCGCCTGGATGTGGTCGAGGCCCGCGTCGACCTGGGCCTGCAGCTCGGCGGGATAGCTCCGCCCGTTGGCGTAGTAATAGGTGCAGACTTCGGTGGTGACGGTGAAGCCGGGCGGCACGGGAAGCCCGAGGTTCGCCATCTCGGCGAGGTTCGCCCCCTTGCCGCCGAGCAGCTCGCGCAGCTCGGCGCGGCCTTCCGCACGTCCGTCGCCGAAGGTCAGCACCCACTTCGTCATGCGTCGTTCTCCGCGTATCCGCCAGTTCCCCCGAGGGCCAACGAGAGCCCTACATGCCCGGCATTAGGGACCTTGCACGCCTTTCGTTCAATGGCAAGTTGTCGCAGAGCGATGCTGCGGCGCGGGACAATGGAACCCGAAGGGGTCTGAGACGCTCTGTCTCTTGCATGCCAAAGGCCAGCGCTCTTTCGCACTCGCAACAATCGCTTTTGCGAACCACTTGCAAAAGCTATTGTTGCGAGTGATTATCG
>Ga0256876_1000480_pt1 | contig 9615 bp, 6 predicted proteins | sample MC6MC0419MT_FD_186340 | JGI IMG/M metagenome (GOLD analysis project Ga0256876, IMG submission 186340) | Metatranscriptome of enriched soil aggregate microbial communities from Iowa State University, Ames, United States - MC6-MC0419-MT... | ecosystem: Environmental > Terrestrial > Soil >...
CGTGCAGACCGAGCGGCGCGGCACCGCGCACGCGGTGCTCGCGGCGCGCGAGGCGCTGGCGGGCGGCTTCGACGACGTGGTGATCGTCTACGGCGACACGCCCCTGGTGCGGTCCGAGACGCTGAAGCGGCTGCGCGCGCCGCTCGCCCATGGGGCGGGCGTGGTGGTGCTCGGCTTCGAGGCCGGAGACCCGACCGGCTACGGTCGCCTCATCTCCCAGGGGAGCAATCTGGTCGCCATCCGCGAGGAGAAGGACGCGAGCGACGAGGAGCGCGCGATCAAGCTTTCCAATGGCGGGCTGATGGCGATGTCCGGCGCCCACGCGCTAGCGCTTCTCGAGGGCGTCGGAAACGCCAACGCCAAGGGCGAGTTCTACCTGACCGACGTGGTGGAGGGCGCCGTGCGATCCGGCCTGGCGGTCGCCGTCGAGGCGGCGCCGGAGGCCGAGGTGCAAGGCGTCAACGACCGCGCCCAGCTTGCCGCCGCCGAGGCCGAACTGCAGCGCCGGCTCCGTGCGGCGGCGCTCAGCCAGGGCGCCACGCTGATCGCGCCCGAGACCGTGTTCTTCGCCCACGACACCCGGCTCGGCCGCGACGTGATCGTGGAGCCGAACGTGGTGTTCGGCCCGGGCGTCACGGTCGAGGACGGGGCGGTCATCCACGCCTTCAGTCATCTGGAGGGCGCGCATGTCGGCGCGGGCGTCTCCGTCGGCCCGTTCGCGCGGCTTCGGCCCGGCGCGCGGCTGGCGGCCAAATCCCGCGTGGGCAACTTCGTCGAGGTGAAGAACGCCGCGATCGGCGAGGGCGCCAAGATCAACCACCTCGCCTATGTCGGCGACGCCGAGGTCGGCCCGCGCGCCAACCTCGGGGCGGGCACGATCACCTGCAACTACGACGGCGTTTCCAAGTCCCGCACCGTGATCGGCGCCGACGCCTTCGTCGGCTCGAACTCCACGCTCGTCGCGCCGGTGACGGTCGGCGAGGGCGCCTATGTGGGCGCGGGCAGCGTGATCGTGGAGGAGGTGCCCGCCGACGCCCTCGCCATCGGCCGCGGACGCCAGGTGACGAAGGAAGGTCGGGCGGCGACGCTCAGGGCGGCGCAGAAGGCGAAGAAGAAGGCTGGCGCGTAGAGCGGTCATCCCGGCCGAAGAGCCGGGATCGTCATCCAACCAAGGCGCGCTCCGTGCGCCGTCCGGACAGCGATCCCGGCTCGGCCTGCGGCCGTCCGGGATGACGCGCTCCGCCACATCCCGAAACCAGCCGTGATTTCGCGCGGCCTTCAGCCGCCGCTAACGAGAAGCTGATAGAAGCGGGGCGCGGGACGGGTTCAAGGAGCGTGCGGACGGCATGTGCGGCATCGTCGGAATTCTCGGCAAGGGCGACGTCGCCCCGCTTCTGGTCGACAGCCTCAAGCGGCTCGAGTACCGCGGCTACGACAGCGCCGGCGTCGCGACGCTCGACGACGGCCGGGTCGTGCGGGAGCGGGCGGAGGGCAAGCTCCGGAACCTCGAAGCCAAGCTGACGGCGACGCCGCTTCCCGGCCGCGTCGGCATCGGCCACACCCGCTGGGCGACCCATGGCGCGCCGACGGAGGCCAACGCCCATCCGCATGCGACCGACCGCGTCGCCGTGGTCCACAACGGCATCATCGAGAATTTCCGGGAGCTGCGCGCCGAGCTGGAGGCCGACGGGGCGACCTTCCAGAGCCAGACCGACACCGAGGTCGTGGCCCACCTCGCCTCGCGCGCGCTCGCGGTCGGCGCAAGCCCACGCGAGGCGGTGCGGGCGACGCTCGGGCGGCTGCGGGGGGCCTTCGCGCTCGCCTTCATCTTCGCCGGCGAGGACGACCTGATCATCGGCGCGCGCCGCGGCAGCCCGCTCGCGATCGGCCACGGCGAGGGCGAGAACTACCTCGGCTCCGACGCCATCGCGCTCGCGCCCTTCACCGACAGCGTGACCTATCTCGAGGACGGCGACTGGGTGGCGCTGACGCGCAACGCCGTCGAGATCTTCGACGAAAGCGGCGCGACCGTGCTCCGGGCGGGCACGCGCGCCTCGGCCGCGGCCGTCGTCGTCGACAAGGGGAACCACCGGCACTTCATGGCGAAGGAGATCGCCGAGCAGCCGGAGGTCGTGGGCCACACGCTCGCCCGCTACCTCGACATGGCGAACGGCCGCATCCGGCTCCCCGAAGGCGGCGACGTCGATTTCTCCAAGCTCGACCGTCTCGCGATCTCCGCCTGCGGCACCGCCTATTACGCCGGCCTCGTGGCCCGCTACTGGTTCGAGAAGTTCGCGCGGCTTCCCGTCGACATCGACATCGCGTCGGAGTTCCGCTACCGCGAGCCGCCGATGTCGCCGGGCGGCCTCGCCCTCCTGATCTCCCAGTCCGGCGAGACGGCGGACACGCTCGCGACGCTGCGGCACTGCCGCGCGCAGGGCATGCGCATCGGCGCGGTGGTCAACGTGCCGACCTCGACGATCGCCCGCGAGGCGGACCTGGTGTTCCCGACCGTCGCCGGCGTCGAGGTCGGCGTCGCCTCCACCAAGGCCTTCACCTGCCAGCTCAGCGTGCTCGCCGCGCTCGTCGTCAAGGCGGGGCGCGACCGCGGCGTGCTGTCGGAGGAGGACGAGAGCAAGCTCGTCGCCTCACTCGTCGAGCTGCCGCGGCTGATGGTCGAGGCGCTCAGGCTGGAGCCGGAGATCGAGCGGCTCGCGCCGGCCTTCGCGAAAGCCCAGGACGTGCTTTACCTCGGCCGCGGCACCAGCTTCCCGATCGCGCTGGAAGGCGCCCTGAAGCTGAAAGAGATTTCCTACATCCATGCCGAGGGCTACGCCGCGGGCGAGCTGAAGCACGGGCCGATCGCGCTGGTCGACGAGAACATGCCCGTCGTGGTGCTCGCGCCGTTCGACCACCTGTTCGAGAAGACGGCCTCCAACATGCAGGAGGTCGCGGCGCGCGGCGGCAAGATCGTGCTGGTGACTGACGAGGAGGGCGCGGCCCACGCCGGCGAAACCTTCGCCACGCTGGTCTGCCCCAAAGCCTACGCCTTCGTCAGCCCCATGCTCTACGCGCTGCCGATCCAGCTGCTCGCCTACCACACGGCGACCTTCATGGGCACCGACGTCGACCAGCCGCGCAACCTCGCGAAGTCCGTCACGGTGGAGTGACGCTAGGCGTCGGCGACCCGGCGGCCGTCGGCGCGCCGTGCATGCCGACGCCGCGGATAGCACAAATGCGATCTTGTCCGTGGGCAATGTCTCAACGAAGCGGAAACCAATCTGTCTCACGGATCGCTTTTGATCGTGCGCTTTGGGTCGCTCCCGGCGGCGCGCGGCGACCCGCGCCTCTTGATGACGGAACCGCTCGATGACGAACCTGACCATACGCCAGCGGATCGTGATGAGTTTCCTGGCCGTGCTGGTGGTCCTCACCTGCATGGCGGCTGTCGGCTATGTCGGTCTGGAGGAGACGAAGCGACAGGCGACTGCGGTCGAGCGGAACACGGTTCCCGCGCTCACCTCAAGCCTTCGCATGATGGCCGCATGGACGGAGGCGCAAGGGCTGCTGCGTGATCTGGCGTCGCAGACGACGCCTGCGGAGCGAAGCCGCGTCGCCGACGCCATCCTTGAGAACCGCGCGAACGTCGAGCGCCTGATGTCGACCTATCAGGAGACGATCGACAGCGATCAGGACCGCCGCAACTACGAGGCCCTGCGGGACCTCACCGCTCGCTTCTTCCAGCTGGAGGACGCGACGCTCGCCCGGGCGGCGACCGCCGGCTCGGACGCGGACCTGCGCGCGGCCATCGCGAGGGAGCTGGAGGGGCCGCTCGCGAAGATCCGCGCCGCGCTCGAAACCACCATCAGCTTCAACCAAAGCGAGGCCGACCACGAGACGCGGCGGATCGTGTCGGCCGTGTCCGCCGCGGAGCTCGGCCTGGCCATTGGCTTCCTGATCGCGCTCATTCTCTCGATCCTCTGCGGCTATGTCCTCTTCCGGTCGATCACGGTCCCGCTCGGCAAGCTGCTGCGGATGGTCGGCGTCATGCGCGAGGGCGACTTCAGCGAACGCCTGACGCTCTCCCGCCGCGACGAGTTCGCGACCCTCGCCGACGGCTTCAACGCCATGGCGGACGAACTGGCCACGCTGATCGGCCAGGTCCAACGGTCGAGCATCCAGGTCAATACCTCGATCACCGAGGTCGCCGCCACGTCCAAGGAGCAGCAGGCCACGGCGAGCGAGATCGCGGCGACCACCACCGAGATCGGCGCGACGGCGAAGGAGATTTCGGCCACCTCGAACGAACTGGTGCGGACGATGGACGAGGTCTCGGCGGTCGCTGAGCAGACCGCAAACCTCGCGGGCGGCGGCCAGGCCGGGTTGTCGCGGATGGAGGCCACCATGCGACACGTCATGGAGGCGGCCGGCGCCATCAACGCCAAGCTCGCTGCGCTGAGCGAGAAGGCCAGCAACATCAATCAGGTGGTGACGACCATCACGAAGGTCGCCGACCAGACCAACCTGCTGTCGCTGAACGCCGCGATCGAGGCCGAAAAGGCGGGCCAGCATGGGCGCGGCTTCGCGGTCGTCGCGACCGAGATCCGCCGGCTGGCGGATCAGACCGCGGCGTCGACCTACGACATCGAGCAGATCGTGAAGGACATCCAGTCCGCGGTCGCCGGCGGCGTGATGGGCATGGACAAGTTCTCGGAGGAGGTGCGGCGCGGCATGCTCGACGTGCAGCAGGTCGGCGACCAGCTGTCGGAGATCATCCAGCAGGTGCAGGGGCTCGTGCCGCGGTTCGAGATCGCCAACGAGGGCATGCAGGCCCAGGCGGTCGGCGCGAGCCAGATCAGCGATGCGCTGTCGCAGCTCGGGGAGGCGGCGCAGCAGACTGTCGAGTCGCTGCAGCAGTCCACGCTCGCGATCGACGAGCTTAATCTGGTTTCGACCGGGCTTCGCAGCTCGATCGTCCGCTTCAAGCTGCGCGCGTAAGCGCCCGGGCCGGCCGATGCTGTTCCTGATGTTCCACATCGGCCGGGATCGCTTCGTCCTCGACGCCGAGCAGGTCGAGCGGGTGCTGCCGCTGATGGAGGCGAAGAGCCTGCCCGGCGCGCCTCCAGAGGTGGTCGGGATCATCAACTACCGCGGCGCGCCGACGCCTTTGATCGACCTCAGCCTGCTCGCGCTGGGGCGGCCGTCGGAGCGGGTGATGAGCACGCGCATCATCCTGGCCCGCTATCCCGGGCGGGGGGAGGGCCATGACCGGCTGGCGCTCTGCGCCGAGCGCGTGATCAAGACGATCCAGCGCGATCCCGCCGACTTCGTCGCCACCGGCGTCGAGGCCGGCTCGCCCGCCCACCTCGGGCCGGTCGCCTCCGACGCCGACGGCTTCATCCAGTGGATCCGGGTCGAAGCGCTGCTCGCGGACGAGGTCCGCGACATCCTATTCCAACGGGCGGGAGAGCCCGCATGATCCTGGACGAGGTCGGACGGCTGCTTCGCGAGGAGATCGGACTGCACGTCGCGAGCGTCGGCGGTTCGGTGGTGCAGTACGCCGTGAAGACGCGCATGGCCGCCTGCGGCTCCCCCGAGCCGCTTGACTACCTGCAGCGGCTTTCGAGCTCGCGGCAGGAGATGCAGGAGCTGATCAACGCGGTCGTCATCCCGGAGACCTGGTTCTTCCGGGACCGCGAAGCCTTCGTCGCCATGGTTCGGCATGCGCGGGCGCACCGCCGGGCGGGATCGCCGCTCCGCATGCTCAGCCTTCCCTGCTCGACCGGCGAGGAACCCTATTCGCTGGCGATGGCGATGTTCGACGCGGGCTTCGCGGCGTCGGACTTCACGATCGACGGCGTCGACATCTCGACGCGAAACATCGCCGCGGCGACCCGCGCCATCTATGGCAGGAACTCGTTTCGCGGGGCGGACCTCGCGTTCCGGGACCGCCACTTCGAGGCGGTGGAGGGCGGGCATCGGCCCAGCGCCGCCGTGCTCAATCAGGTGAAGTTCAAGGCCGGAAACCTGTTCGACCCCGCCGTTACGCCGCCGGTCGAAGCCTACGACGTCATCTTCTGCCGGAACCTCCTGATCTACTTCGACCGCGAGCTGCAGCAGCGGTCGATCGGACGGCTTCGGCAGATGCTGGTTCCCGGCGGTCTCCTGCTGGTCGGCCCGGCGGAGTCGAGCCTGCCGACCCTTCATGGCTTCGTGTCCGCCCGCATGCCGCTCGCCTTCGCCTTCTACAAGCAGCACCCGGCGCCCTCCGCGGAAATGAGGCCCGTCCCGCCGCGGCCGCGGCGCGCGACCACGCCCCCCGCCGTTGCGGCGGTTCGAACCGGCGGCCGGGCGCCAACGGCCCGACGCGAAGCGTCTTCAAAGCCCGGAGCCACGGCGGCGACGCCCGCCGCGGCGAAGGACGCAGCCGAGCTGAGCCTGACGGCGATCCAGCGCGCGGCGGACGCCGGACGACTGGACGAAGCCAAGCGGGCGGCCGTCGCGCATCTCGCGGCGTTCGGACCCTCCGCCGACGCCTACTACCTCCTCGGACTGGCCTACGACGCCAGCGAGGCGATGCCGGAGGCGATCGAGAACTATCGAAAGGCGCTCTATCTTTCGCCAGACCACCGCGAAACGCTGGCGCACCTCGCGCTGGCGCTGGAGCGCCGGGGCGACGCGGCGGGGGCGAAGGTGCTGACCGATCGCCTCGGCCGCCTTGGCGATAGGAGCCGGAGCCAATGACCGGCGCGAGCGGAGCCGGCAAGCGAGACGCCGTTCCAAAGACCGCCGGAGGCGATACGGCGGGCGGGCTGCTCGAGCGTCCGCTTCCGACGGGATACCTCGAGGAATGGGCGCGCCATTTCGCCGAAGGCGCGAGCGAGGGCGCCGCGGAAGAGGAGGGCGACGCCCGCGCGGCGCTGCTGTTCCGTATCGGCGACGAATGGCTGGCCCTGCCGACCGATCACCTTCACGAGGTCGCGCAGCCGCGGCGGACGCACTCGCTTCCGCACCGGCGGGACGAGCTGGTGCTGGGCATCGTCAATGTTCGCGGCGAACTGCTCGTCTGCGTGTCGCTGGCGGCCCTGTTGGGGATCTCCGCGGCCGGAGCCGTAGAGGCCGGCGAACGGTCCAGGGCCGGGCCGCGGCTTGTGGTGATCGGGCGCGACGGCCACCGCGTAGCCTTTCCGGTGGACGAGGTCCACGGCGTCCACCGCTACGTCGCGCGCGATGTCGTCGCCTTGCCGGCGACGATCGGCAAGGCCGTCTCCTCCTACGCCGTGGAGCTGATCTCCTGGAACGGCCGCGCGATCGGCCGATTGGACGACGCGCTGATCCTCGAGACCCTCGATCGGAGCATGTCGTGAGCGGCGAGGATCTCAGCCAGTTTTCCATGCTGGACCTCTTCCGCGCCGAGCTTGACTCGCAGTCGCTGGCGCTGACGTCCGGCCTCCTCGCCCTCGAACGCGACCCGGTCGCCCCCGATCATCTCGAAAGCTGCATGCGCGCCGCGCATTCGCTGAAGGGGGCCGCGCGCATCATCGACCTCGATCCGGCCGTCCGCGTCGCCCACGCCATGGAGGAATGCCTCGTCGCGGCTCAGCACGGCCGGCTGCGCCTCACGCGCGACCACATCGACGCGCTGCTGAAGGGCGTCGACGTGCTCGCGGTCGCAGCCTCCGAGCCGCCGGCCGGAGGGGTGGGTGCGGAGCCGCAGATCGCCCTGTTTCTGCAGGCGCTGGAGCAGGCCTCAAACGAGGGAGCGACGGCGGACGCCGCGCCTTCGGGCGAGCCTCAAGGTCAAAGGGCGCCGACGTCGCCGGCGCTTTCCGTCTTGGAGCCTGCGCAAAGCGCGGCCGGCTCGGACCGCATGGTCCGCATCACCGCCCAGGCGATGAACAGGCTGCTGGGGCTTGCGGGCGAATCCCTGATGGAGGCGCGCCGTCTGCGCCCCTTCGCCGATCGCCTGGTCCGCCAGAAACGGCGGCACCGCGACCTCGCCAAGGCGGTGGACGGACTGCGCGCAGCGCTGGGACCGATCGATGCGGACGACCGGACCGCACGGGCGCTCGCCGAGGTGCAGGACAAGCTCGCGCAGAGCCAGGACTTCTTCACCGAGCGCCTCGCCGAACTCGACTCCATCGACCGGCGCGCGACCGACCTCGCCAACCGGCTCTACACCGAGACCCTGTCGAGCCGCATGCGCCCGTTCGAGGACGGCGTGCGGCACTTCTCGCGCGCCGTGCGCGACCTCGCGCGGTCGCTGGGCAAGGAGGCGCGGCTGGAGATCGTCGGCGGCGGCGCGGGCATCGATCGCGACATCCTCGACCAGCTCGACGCGCCCCTTGGCCACCTATTGCGCAACGCCGTCGACCACGGCCTCGAGACCCCGGAGGAGCGCGTGGCGGCGGGCAAGCCCCGCGAGGGCGTGATCCGGCTCGAGGCCCGGCACCACGCCGGACTGCTCCAGGTGATCGTCGCCGACGACGGCCAGGGCGTCGACGTCGAGCGGGTGCGGGCCGCCGTTCTGGCCCACGGCCTGGTGACCGAGGAGACGGTCGGCGACCTCGGCGAGGCGGAACTGCTCGAGTTCCTGTTCCTGCCCGGCTTCTCCATGAAGACGACGGTCAGCGACGTCTCCGGCCGCGGCGTGGGGCTCGACGCCGTGCAGAGCATGGTCAAACAGGTCCGCGGACTGACCACGGTGTCGTCCACTCCCGGCGAGGGCGCCCAGTTCCAGCTGCAGCTTCCCCTGACGCTCTCGGTGATCCGGACCCTGCTGGTGGAGATCGCCGACGAGCCCTACGCGCTCCCGCTCGCAGGGATCACGCGCACGCTGAAGCTGCCGCGCGCGGAGATCGAGCTGCTGGAGGGCCGGCCGCATTTCCGGTTTGGGGAGCGGCAGGTCGGGCTGATCACCGCGCACGAGATCCTCGGCCGGGGCGAGGCGTTGTCGGACGCGGCCGAGCTGCCGGTCGTCGTGCTCGGCGACGGCGAGACGTCCTACGGCCTGATCGTGGACCGATTCCTCGGCGAGCGGGAGCTCGTCGTGCGGCCGCTCGATCCGCGCCTCGCGAAGGTGAAGGACATCAGCGCCGCAGCCCTGATCGAGGACGGCTCTCCTGTGCTGATCATCGACGTCGACGACCTGCTGCGCTCGGCCGAGAAGATCGCCTCATCCGGCCGGCTCCGCACCCTGCAGCGCGCGTCGGCCGCGACGGACCGCGCGCGGCGCAAGCGCGTGCTGGTCGTGGACGACTCGCTCACGGTCCGCGAGCTCGAACGCAAGATCCTCGACCATCACGGCTACGAGGTGGAGGTGGCGGTCGACGGCATGGACGGCTGGAACGTCGTGCGGTCCGAGCCGTTCGATCTGGTGGTGACCGACATCGACATGCCCCGCATGGACGGCATCGAACTCGTAACGCTGATCAAGCGCGACGCCCGGCTGCGGAGCGTGCCCGTGATGATCGTCTCCTACAAGGACCGCGAGGAGGACCGCCGGCGCGGTCTTGACGCGGGCGCGGACTACTACCTTACGAAGGGCAGCTTCCACGACGACACGCTGATCCACGCCGTGGTCGACCTCGTCGGTCCGGCGAAGCCCTGACTCCC
>Ga0256876_1000486_pt1 | contig 9574 bp, 12 predicted proteins | sample MC6MC0419MT_FD_186340 | JGI IMG/M metagenome (GOLD analysis project Ga0256876, IMG submission 186340) | Metatranscriptome of enriched soil aggregate microbial communities from Iowa State University, Ames, United States - MC6-MC0419-MT... | ecosystem: Environmental > Terrestrial > Soil >...
CCTTCTGATCGTCGTGCAAAGGCCGTAAGGTCCGAGCGCCTCTCCCTGACCCCCGACGGAGACCCATGGCCTCGGACGCAACCCGCGACCTGCTCGCCCGGCTTGTCGCTTTCGACACCACGAGCCGCAATTCGAACCTCGCGCTGATCGAGCACGTGGAGGCCTATCTCGACGGCCTCGGGGTCGCTCATGAACGCGTGACGGACCCGAACGGCGGCAAGGCCAACCTGTTCGCGACCATCGGGCCCGCCGAGCGTCCGGGGATCGTGCTGTCGGGGCACACGGACGTGGTGCCGGTGGACGGTCAGGTCTGGGCCTCCGACCCCTTCGCGCTGTCCCGCCGCGACGGCAAGCTCTACGGCCGCGGCGCCTGCGACATGAAGGGCTTCCTCGCGGTCTGCCTCGCGCTCGCGCCGGAGATGACGAAAGCCAATCTGAGGACCCCGATCCATTTCGCCTTCTCCTACGACGAGGAGGTCGGCTGCCTGGGCGTGCGCGGCCTGCTGGACATGCTGGCGGCGCGTCCCGTGAGGCCGCTCGGCTGCATCGTCGGCGAGCCGACGGACATGCAGGTCGTCATCGGCCACAAGGCCAAACGCTCGCTGATCGCGACGGCGAGGGGCACGGGCGGCCATTCCTCCCGCGCGCCGGAGTTCGTCAACGCGGTCGAGCATCTCGCGGAGCTGGTCACGGCGACAACCGCGATCGGCAAGCGCCTCACCGCGTCAGGCGCGCGGGACGAGCTCTACGACGTGCCGCACACCACCGCCCATGTCGGCGTCTTCCATGGCGGCACGGCGCTCAACATCGTGCCGGACGAGGCGACGACGGAGTTCGAGTTCCGCGTGCTGCCGACCGAAGACGCCGAGGCGCTGGTCGCCGAGATCCGCGGCGTCGCGGAGGCCATCGAGGCCGAGATGAAGGCGCGCGACCCCCGCGCCTCGCTCGACCTGAGGATCAAGTCGGAGTTTCCCGGCCTCTCGACCGCGCCCGAGGCCGAGATCGTCACCCTGGCGAAGCGCCTCGCCGGCCGCAACGACCACGCCAAGGTCGCCTATGGCACGGAGGCGGGACTGTTCGTGGAGATGGCCGGCGTCCCGACTGTAATCTGCGGCCCCGGCTCGATCGGCGAGGCGCACAAGGCCGACGAGTTCGTCACCGAGGACCAGCTCGGCGCCTGCGAGGACTTCGTCCGCAAGCTGATCGCGCACTGCGCGGGGTGACCGCCGGACTGGCTGATAGCCGCCGTGGTTTCAGCGGAGCATGGAAACCGAAGACAAGCTCCCCCGTCGTCCTCCGGCTCGACCGGAGGACCCACCGCCGACGTCGAGCTTGACGTCGGACATGGATGGTCCGGTCAAGCCGGACCATGACGGCGCGAGGATGACGGCGCCGGGAGATTGTCTTGAGGTCTGGGAGCCTCAGCGCGGCAGCAGCACCCACAGGTCGAGGTCGAGCACCACCGCGGGGTGGTCCTTGCCGTCCTCGGTCTTGAGCGGGAAGGCGCCCGGCGCGTCGTTCTTGAGGCCGACGAGGCGGACGCGGAGGGCGCCGACGTCGTCGCGGCCGGGCAGCGCCTGCTTGTCGAGGATCTCCGACCAGGCGTAGAGCGTGTCGCCCGCGAAGATCGGCGCCACATGGCGGCCGCCGTTGATCGCGGCGACGTGGAAGGCGTTCTCGAGCCCGTTGTACATGAGCCCGCGCGCGAGGCTGATGACGTGGCCGCCGTAGACGAGCCGCCGGCCGATCTTGCTCGACTTCTGCGCGTGGTTGTCGAAGTGCACCCGGGCGGTGTTCTGCCAGAGGCGGGTGGCGAGCTGGTGCTCGGCCTCCTCGACCGTCATGCCGTCGACGTGGTCGATCCGCTCGCCCACCGCATAGTCGTCGAAGCGCCGCGGACTGCCTGAGAGCGCGTCGTCCCAGGCCGAGAGATCGACGCGCGGGCAGGCGCCGCCGATCTCGGCGGGGTCCACCACGGCGGGAAGCTCCGGCACGACCGTGTCCTGGATCGGCCGCCCGCCCTGGACCCGCACCAGCACCCAGCGGACGTACTCGAGCACCAGTTCGCCGTCGGCGCGCGACCCCCGCGTCCGCACCCAGACCACGCCGGCGTCGCCCTTCGAGGTCGGCCGCACGCCGATGACTTCCGAGGTCGAGGACAACGTGTCCCCGGGATAGACCGGCGTCAGGAAGCGGCCGGCGGCGTAGCCGAGGTTCGCGAAGGCGTTAAGCGAGACGTCCGGCACGGTCTTGCCGAACACCACATGGAAGGTGATGAGATCGTCCACGGGCGAGCGGGGATAGCCCAGCCCTTGGGCGAAGGCGTCGGACGACTGGACGACGTAGCGGTTGCCGTAGAGCGCCTGGTTGAGCGCGAGGTCGCCGAGCGTGACGGTGCGGGGCGTGGCGTGGCGGATGACGTCGCCGACGATGAAGTCTTCGAAGAACCGTCCCGCTCCGGCCATGCCGCGTCGCTCCGTTTGGGTTTTTTCGCAGCGCACATCTGCCACGTTGCGCCGCGGCGGGCGACATCGACGTTCGTCTTCCGCGTGTGTTTCCGGAGAGTGAACGGGATAGCGCGATTCCGACCGTGCCGCTTCACCCCGCCTTCAAGCGCGGCGTGCCATCTTCCGGCCATGGCCAGCGGACGTCGGCGACGACGCCCGCGGCGGAGGAACTTTGCAGGAGGGGCGGATGTCGCTGACCGATGCTCGAGAACAGATCGCGGTCGCCGCGACGTATGACGTCGCCGCCAGGGCGCGCCGCGCGCTGACCTTCGAGCGGGCCGGCCGCTTCGGCGACGCCTGGCGCGAATGGGAGGCGCTGCGCGCGACCGAGGGCCGCCGCGCCGACTGGAACGCGCCGCTCGCCGCGAGCTACCTGCGCTTCGCCTTCGACTGGACCGCGGACGGCTCGCCCGAGCCGCTGCAGGAGGCCGAGGAGGCGCTGGTGCGCGGCGTCGCGATCCTGAGCATCGACCTCGCCGACCAGCCCGACGACGTGGCGCGGCTGCTGCTCATCGCCCGGGCCTGCGAACAGCGCTGCCTGCTGCGCGCCTACGGCGAAGGCTGGACCCGCGCGGCGCGCTCGGCGCTCGAGGCCGGCGAGGCGCCGGAGGTGACAGGCGACCCGCGCCAGATCGCGGCGGCGGGGGCCGCGGCCACAGCCGCGCTCGACCTCGTCGCGATCCACGCGCCGTCGCTCGCGACGCTTGCGACCGAACTCGCCCAGAGCTGCCTGCGCCTCGCCGCCACGCTGGAGGCGAGCGGGGCCGGAGACGAGGCCACCGGCCTGATGCTTCGCGCGGAGACCGTGCTGAGGGGGCCGTCGACGCCCCAGCGCCGTCCGACGCTGATCGCGATCGAGGGGGGAGCCCCCGAAGAGCGCACGCCGCCGCGGCGGCCTGCGCTCACCCTCGTCACCAGTCGGACAGCTTGATCTCGTCCGACCACTCGACGTCCGGAACCTCCTTCACGATCGCCTGGCCGCAGATCACGGTCCCCTTGACCGGATCGAAGGTCAGCGACGGATCGCCCTGCAGCGCCCAGCCCCTGTTGAGCGCGGCGGAGACGCGCCGGCAGAAGGCCGCGTCGTCGGGGCCGGTAAGGAAGCGGTAGAGTTTCATGGGAGCCTGATTGGACGAGTTGAGCGCGTCAGCCGCGCTTGCCGTAGCGGCGGTCGAACTTCGCGACCTCGTAGCGCGCCCAGACGAGGGCGACGACGCCAAGCGTAAACGCGCCGGCCGGAACGCCCCACTGAAACCAGAACGGGATTTCCATCGCCTCAATCCTCGCTGCGCAGCCAGCTGAGAAGGACCTGCGCAACCGAATGTAAGCCGACCGCGAGCAGAATCCAAACAAGAGCCGCCGGCGTGAACGTGCCGCCGATGAACGGCACCAGCACGGCCGCGCCTAGCACCGTCAGCCCGACCGTATTCATCGAGCCCGCGAGCAGCTTCAGACGCTCGTTGATCCGTTTCGCGCGGATGCGGCGCTCGACGTCTTCCAGGGCGATGGCCATGTCGGAGATCCGTCGAGCGCCGCCTCGCTTGAGCCTTACGCCGCCTTCTTCAGCAGCCCGCGGTTGGCGAGGCTTTCGGCGATCTGCACAGCATTCAGCGCCGCGCCCTTGCGCAGGTTGTCGGAGACGATCCACATCGCGAGGCCGTTGTCGACGGTCGGGTCCACGCGGATGCGGCTGACGAAGGTCGCGAAATCGCCGACGCACTCGACCGGCGTCACGTAGCCACCGGGCTCGCGCTTGTCGACGACAAGGATCCCCGGCGCCTCGCGGAGGATGTCGCGCGCCTCCTCGGCCGAGATCGGCTTCTCAAACTCGATGTTCACCGCCTCCGAGTGGCCGACGAAGACCGGCACGCGGACGGCGGTCGCCGTCAGCTTGATCTTCGGGTCGAGGATCTTCTTCGTCTCCGCGACCATCTTCCATTCCTCCTTCGTAAAGCCGTCCTCCATGAAGACGTCGATGTGAGGAATGACGTTGAAGGCGATCTGCTTCGGGAACTTGCCGACGCCCGGCTCTGGCGCCTGGTTCACGTAGATGCCCTTGGTCTGGTTCCACAGCTCATCCATGGCGTCCTTGCCGGCGCCGGAGACGGACTGGTAGGTCGAGACCACCACGCGCGTGATCGTCGCCGCGTCGTGCAGCGGCTTCAGCGCGACGACGAGCTGCGCGGTCGAGCAGTTCGGGTTCGCGATGATGCCCTTCTTGGTGTAGCCGGCGACCGCGTCGGCGTTCACCTCCGGCACCACCAGCGGCACGTCGGGGTCCATGCGCCACACCGACGAGTTGTCGATGACGATCGCGCCCTGCTTGGCGATCTTCGGCGACCACTCGCGCGACACCTCTCCGCCGGCCGACATCAGGCAGATGTCGATCCCGGTGAAGTCGAACTGCGCGAGGTCCTTGCATTTCAGAGTTCGATCGCCGAACGACACTTCGGTCCCGAGGCTCCGGCGCGAGGCCAGCGCGACGATCTCGTCGACCGGGAACCCCCGCTCTTCGAGGATGTTCAGCATCTCGCGGCCCACGTTGCCCGTGGCGCCCACGACGGCGATCCGATAACCCATCTCCAACTCCATCGGCCCGGTTTCCACCGCGGCCGTCTTGCTGTCGTTCGCGGCGCGACGCCGCGCGATGTGAATGGCCCCGTTGGGCCAAGATTGCAAGAAATTCACGGAACGGGAGCCGGCGAAACGACGTTGCTTCGATGACCGGCGCGCCTCAGTCCCGGGACGCGGCGTTTCTCCCTCATGGAGGCTGCTATGCTTCGCATTGCGCATGGAACGGCCGCATTCATCCTCGCGGCGGGCGTGGCGCTCGCGCCCGCCGCGGCGTCCGCCCAGACCCGCGACCGCGCGTCCTCGGACGGCGGCGTGACCATCACGGTCCGGAAGGCGCCGAGCTACCTCAACACCCGCACCGTCGCCCGTCCGATGACCGGCGCCGACTACCAGACCTCGGCACTCTACCAGTCGTCGACGCCGACCCGCGGCCCCGGCGGCTTCGAGCGCTGGCCGCTGCCGTCGACCTTCGACGTTCCCGGCTACTGACCGCCCGTCCCGCGGGAGGGCGCCCGTCCGGCGCTCTCCCCGCGCCTCAGCGCGCTTCGTTGCGGCGCATAGGCATCTGGTCGACGAGGTCGATCAGTTCGCTCGCGCCGACCGCCTTCAAGCCGCGGAACTTCTCGCCGCCGTCCTTGCCCACCAGCACCACCGCGAAGCCGTCGTCCTTCACGCCGTAGGCCGCGCGCAGCGCGCCCGCGTCGAGCGAGGCCGGAGCGCGCTGGCCGTCCAGCGTGCGAACGCCCTTCGGCCCGACGACGAACACGGTCATCTGCCGGTCGTCGAGCGCGGCCCGGCTTTTGCGGAAGCGCGCGATCTGCTCGGTCGTCCTCGGGTCGTCCGGGGCGCCGGAGAACACCAGGATGGGACGGGCGCGGCCATGATAGGCGTCGAGCGGAGCCGCGGCGAAGCTCGCGCCGGCGAGCAGCGCCGAGGCGGCGAGCGCGAGGGAGATGAGCGTGTTCATCCCTCTGATGTCGGACGCCGATCGTCCGCGACAAGGGCGGCGCCCTCAAGCGCGCGTATATGCTGCGAGAGCCAGTCTGCGCGCTCGTGTCCCGGCCTCGAGCCGGGACCCAGACCCCCGCGGGCAGTAGATAAGACACCCCCGCCGTAGCGCCATCGTGGGCACGCGGCGTTGCTGGGTCCCGGCTCAAGGCCGGGACACGAGCGTGGCGTTTGCATCGAGTTGACCCGAACGGAAGCGGCGAGGAGACCCGCCGGCGTCCGCCCTCAGGCGGCCACCAGGGTCTCGAACTTGGCGACGACCGCCTCGCCCATCTCCGCCGTGCCGACGCGCGTCGCGCCGTCCGTGTAGATGTCGCCGGTGCGCAGGCCGTCGGCCAGCACCTCGGAGATCGCCTTGTCGAGCGTGTCGGCGAGGTCGGGGCGGCCGAGCGAGTACTTCAGCGCCATGGCGACGCTCGCGAGCATCGCGAGCGGGTTCGCGACGCCCTTGCCGGCGATGTCGGGCGCGGAGCCGTGCACCGGCTCGTACATGGCGGCGCGCTTGCCCGTGACCGGGTCCTCGGCGCCGAGCGAGGCGGAGGGCAGCATGCCGAGCGAGCCGGTCAGCATCGACGCGACGTCGGAGAGCAGATCGCCGAACAGGTTGTCGGTGACGATCACGTCAAACTGCTTCGGCGCGCGCACCAGCTGCATGCCGAGCGCGTCGGCCAGCATGTGGTCGAGCGTCACGTCCTCGAAGCCGTCCTTGTGGGTCGCGGTGACGACCTCGTTCCACAGCAGGCCGGACTTCATGACGTTGCGCTTCTCGGCCGAGGTCACGCGGTTGCTGCGGACGCGGGCGAGGTCGAAGGCGACGCGGGCGATGCGGTCGATCTCGTAGGTGTCGTAGACCTGCGTGTCGATCGCGCGCTTCTGGCCGTTGCCGAGGTCGGTGATGGTCTTGGGCTCGCCGAAGTAGACGCCGCCGGTGAGCTCGCGGACGATCATGATGTCGAGGCCCTCGACAAGCTCCGGCTTGAGCGAGGAGGAGGCCGCGAGCGCGGGGTAGCAGATCGCCGGGCGCAGGTTCGCGAACAGCATCAGCTCCTTGCGCAGCCGCAGCAGGCCGGCTTCGGGGCGCGCGTCGTAGGGGACGCCGTCCCACTGCGGGCCGCCGACCGCGCCGAACAGGATCGCGTCGGCGGCGTGCGCCTTCGCCATCGCGCCGTCGGAGATCGCGACCTGGTGCGCGTCGTAGGCCGCGCCGCCGACGAGGTCTTCCTCGATCTCGAAGGACAGCAGGCCCTTCCGCTCGATGAAGGCGAGCAGCCGGCGAACCTCGCCCATGACCTCGGGGCCGATGCCGTCGCCGGGGAGCAGCAGGAGCTTGTGGGCGGCCATGGGTCGTTCCTCGCGTGGCGTTGCTTTTGCGGGGTCTTTAGGCGCGAGCGTGGGGGCTTGGCAAGGGAGCTTGCGCGCTCAGGCATGCCAGGGCGGATGGCGAAGCGGGCTGGAGCCCGAACCGGGCGGGACAAAGCGCGGGCATCCCTCCCCCGGAAGGGGGGTGGACGGGCGAAGCCCGGCCGGGTGGAGTGGATTCGGGATCGAGCGCGTCGGTCGCGGGACGCTCTACGCCCGAAGACCCCACCCGACCTCGGCTCCGCCGAGGCCACCCTCCCCAAGCTCCGCTTGAGGAGGGATCCCTGCGCGTGTCCCGGTGAGGGCTAACGGCGGTTGAGGTCCGTTAAAGGCCAGGCCTCACAAAAACCGCCCGCCCCGCTCCAGCACCTCGATCTTGTAGCCGTCGGGGTCGGTCACGAAGAAGAACCGGGCGAAGGGTTTTCCCTCGCGATCGAACTGCTTGAGCGCGCCGGGATTCAGCCCGGCGGCCTCGAAGCGCGCGTGCTCGGCAGCGAGATCGCCCACGGAGACGGCGAGGTGGCCGTAGCCGTCGCCGAGATCGTAGGGCGCGGCGCGGTCGCCGTTGACCGTCAGCTCCAGCTCGAAGCCGGTCTCGGAGTTCGACAGGTAGATCAGCGTGAAGCCGTCGAAGGGGTAGCGGTCCGCCACCTTCAGGCCGAACGCCGCGTCGTAGAACGCGACCGAGCGCTCTTCTTCAAGCACCCGGATCATGGAGTGGATCGCCTTGGCCATTCTGGTGTCCTCGCGCTGGATAGGGCCGCGACACCAGAGCGCCCTCCCCCGGCGCAGGTCAAAAGAAAAGGCCCCGGCGTCGCCGCCGGGGCCTTCGTTCCGTTCGTCCGGCCGGGGCCGGAAGCGTCAGGTCACTCGCGGTTGCCGAAAAGCGACAGCAGCATCGTGAACAGGTTGATGAAGTTCAGGTACAGCGACAGGGCGCCCATGATGGCCTTGCGGCCCATGATCGTGCCGTCGTCGCCCGCGTAGTACTCTTCCTTAAGGCGCTGCGTGTCGTAGGCGGTGAGGCCTGAGAAGATCAGCACGCCGAGCACCGACACGACGAACTGCACCATAGACGAGCCGAGGAAGATGTTGACCACGCTCGCGATGACGATGCCGATGAGGCCCATCATCAGGAAGGTGCCCATCCCCGAAAGGTTGCGCTTGGTGGTGTAGCCCCAGAGGCTGAGCGCGCCGAAGGCGGCCGCCGTGATGAAGAACACCCGGCCGATCGAGGCGCCGGTGTACACAAGGAAGATCGACGACAGCGACAGGCCCATCAGGCCCGCGAAGACGTAGAACGCGATCTGCGCCGTCGAGACGCTCATGGTGTGCAGGCGGGCCGACAGGAAGAACACCATGCCGAGCGGAGCCAGCATCACCACCCACTTGAGCGGGCTGGTGAACAGCATGTAGCCGAACGAGGTCAAGTACATGCCGCCGCGCAGGGCGTATTCGGTCGGGGTCGAGCTCACCGCCATCATGAAGGCGCCGATGGCGACGAAGCCGGTGATGGCCAGGCCGAGCGACATGTAGTTGTAGACGCTCAGCATGTAGGACCGCAGGCCCTGATCGACCGACGCCGCCGGAACGGAGGCGCCGCCGAAGCCGGTGCGGCCATAAACGTTGCGTTGGGTCTCGGGCATTGAGTGCGGTCCCCTCAAGAACAGCTGAAATCGGGCCGCCGATAATCGGCGCCACGTATTGCCGTCGATGATATGGGGATGGCCCCTAGGCGCACAAGTTCGAGAGCGCCTCCGGATTCTGACATCTTCGTCAGATGGCGCGCCGTCGGGGCCGTGGGACCGGGCGGCCGATCTCGATCGTGGTCTGGGGACCGATGCGGCCGGCGAGCCGCTTCAGCACGGCTGGCGCCAGCGCCACGCAGCCGGCGGTCGGCGTGAAGCCCGGGCGCGCGGCGTGGAGGAAAATGGCGCTGCCGCGCCCGGCGCGCACCGGGCGGTCGTTCCAGCCGAGCTCGAACACCAGATCGTAGAGCCCGTCCTCGCGCCACATCGTCTCGTGCGAGGCCGGAAACGGCAGCGTTATCGGTCGGTTGTAGCGGCGATGGCCGAGGGCGTCGCACCAGCCGTCGTGGGGCCGGGTCGCGCGGACGGGAAGGCCCG